>OHFN01000161.1_pt1 | contig 58294 bp, 39 predicted proteins | sample 1567571 | NCBI WGS metagenome assembly OHFN01 (sample SAMEA3879533, study PRJEB24766) | human gut metagenome | biome: human-associated habitat; feature: feces | place: USA | collected 1985/1987
GAGCGAAACGGCTGCAAATTTAGTTATTTATTTCTTTCCCGCAAAACTTTTGCGAACTTTTTATTTACTACGTTGTTTTTCCTTGTATTTAACCAGTTGTTTTCCGAGAGCTTCCACACTCACGTCAATAGCCTCTTCAAATGTGTCGCAAATTTTACTCGCATAAAACTCCCCATTCGGAACAAGCACTTTCACTCCGGCCTCCTTATTTTCTGCCGTTTCTGGTTTTACTACCTTTAATGACACCTCTACTTTCTTTATATCTTCGTAATATTTCTCCAACTTAGACACTTTCTTCTGAATGAAAGCCTGCAATTGTTCTGTTGCATCAAAGTGAATCGATTGAATTCTAATTTCCATACTTACCTCCTTTTTTAAGCTCGTGGATGAGCTTGTTTATACACTTTTTTAAGTTCCTCAAAAGTAGTGTGCGTATAAATTTCAGTAGTAGCCAAACTACTATGCCCAAGAAGTTCTTTAACAGCTCCCAACTCCGCTTCATTATTCAGCATTGTTGTAGCAAATGTATGCCTTAACACATGAGGACTTCTCTTTTTAAGCGTCACCACCTTTGATAGGTTCCGTTTCACTAAATTATAGACCAGATTTTTATAAAGCCGTTCGCCATTCTCTTTTACAAAAAAAGCATCAGACACTTTTTGAATCTGCCCGTTTCGTACATCGACATATTTACGCATTTCTTCCTTCAACTCTTCACCAAAAGGAATCAGGCGCTGTTTATTCCTCTTTCCCGTCACTTTCAACAGAGAAGCTGAAAAATCCACATCCACATCATCAAGACCAATCAATTCCGAAAGCCTCATGCCAGTAGCATAAAACATTTCAATAATCAAATGATCCCGACATCCTCTAAATCCCTCACCAAAATCCGTCTCATCCAATAATTTATCCATTTCGTTCTCTTTCAAAAAAGAAGGAAGGGGCTTTTTGTTTTTTGGACCTGTTATTTTTCGTAACGGATCCACCACTACCTCACCTCGTTTTAAAAGGAATTTATAGAACGACCTGAGCGAACTTAGTTTACGATTTACAGAAGTCGAAGTATACCCCTTATCCATCAACGAAACAATCCATTCACGAATAAGTTCAGGTTTTACTTCTATTGGATTAAACTCTCCAATCTCATCCTGAGCGAACTCCTTTAGTTGAGAAATATCTTCACCGTAAGCTAAAACGGTTTTTTCAGAATAATTCCGCTCATACCGGAGATAATCAAGAAAAGAGTCTGTCAACATAACATCGTTACATCTATAATTTTGCAACGAATGTATGAAAAGAAATCAATAATTCAAAGGAAATTACGAATTATTAATCTTCTACTTGCTGAAGTTGCTGAACATAAACGGCACGCTCTTTCTTAAGTCTTTTAGTCACAGAAGGTTTATCAAACTGCTGTCTGCTTCTTAATTCTTTAACGATACCGGTTTTTTCAAATTTTCTCTTAAACTTCTTCAGCGCTTTTTCAATGTTTTCGCCTTCTTTTACAGGTACTACAATCATTTTGTTATTATTAAATATGTTATGGTTTAAAATTTCCGCAGTCAAATTGCGCCGCAAAATTACACATACTTTCTTTATTCACAAAACTTTCGGCAATTATTTCTCAAAATCAGTGCATATGCATCACCTTACAAGCTATTTCCGAAGAAAAATAGTACCTTTGGGGGAAACTTATAATACCTATATTAATATGAAGCAAACGATTAACGAACGCATACAAGCACTGCGATTGATCCTCAAAAGCAAATCAATCAGTGCCTTCATTATCCCAAGTACCGATCCGCATCTCAGTGAATATGTAGCTCCGCACTGGAAAATACGTGAATGGATTTCAGGTTTCACCGGTTCAGCCGGAACAGTAGTTATACTGGATGATAAAGCCGGATTATGGACAGACTCCCGATATTTTTTGCAGGCTGCCCAACAATTGGAAGGTACAGACATTACTTTATATAAAGAGATGTTGCCGGAAACGCCCACAATTACAGATTTTTTATGCCAAAATATCAAACCTGGAGAGACGATAGGTATCGATGGAAAAATGTTTTCAGTGGAGCAGGTAGAACAAATGAGAAGAAAGCTCGAAGCCGAAAACATTCATTTGGAAATCTGTGGTGATCTATCAGTAGAAATATGGAAAGAACGCCCAGGCATGCCCAATACACCTGCTTTCATATACGAACTCAAATATGCAGGAAAAAGTTGTCAGGAAAAAATTGAGGCAATCCGTACAAAATTAAAAATGCAGGGAACAGATGGTTTATTCCTTTCAAGCCTGGACGAAATAGCCTGGACTCTAAACCTCAGAGGAAGTGATGTACATTGCAATCCGGTAGTCATCAGCTATTTACTGATTACACAAAACAATATAACTTATTTCATCTCATCAGAAAAAATAACCGAAGAGGTAGGAAATTACCTGAAAGCGCAACAGATAAACATACAACCTTATGATGAAGTTGAGAATTATCTGAGAAAATTGAACATAAAAAGCTTGTTACTTAATCCGTCCAAAACGAATTATGCCATCTATTCGGCAATAAATCCAGCTTGCAATATCATTTATGGAGAATCGCCCATAACATTACTAAAAGCAGTCCGCAACGAACAGGAGATTGCCGGAATTCATGCTGCAATGCAACGAGATGGAGTGGCATTGGTACGTTTCCTTAAATGGTTGGAGGAGGTAGTACCTTCAGGATTGGAAACAGAACTCACTATAGATAAAAAGCTACATGAATACCGTGCTGCCCAAGCGCTTTACATGGGTGAAAGTTTTGACACCATTGCCGGGTACAAAGAACACGGAGCAATCGTACATTACTCAGCTACCTTAGAGACAGATGTAACCTTACTTCCGAAAGGCTTTTTACTTTTGGATTCGGGTGCACAGTATCTAGATGGCACAACAGATATTACCCGTACCATTGCCTTAGGCGAGTTGACCGAGGAAGAGAAGATTGATTATACATTGATACTCAAAGGGCACATAGCACTCGCCATGGCTAAGTTTCCTACAGGAACCCGCGGAGCCCAACTGGACATCTTGGCACGAATGCCGATATGGCAACATAAAATGAACTTTCTGCACGGTACCGGCCATGGTGTAGGTCACTTCCTCAGTGTACACGAAGGACCACAAAGCATTCGTATGAATGAAAACCCTGTTATTCTCCAGCCCGGCATGGTGACATCCAACGAACCGGGAGTATACAAAGCCGGAAGCCATGGTATCCGCACAGAGAATCTGACACTGGTACGCAAGGCAGGCGAAGGAATGTTTGGCGATTATCTGGAATTTGAAACAATCACCCTCTGCCCTATTTGCAAAAAGGGAATCATCAAAGAGATGCTAACCACCGAAGAGGTGTCATGGCTGAATACATATCATCAAAAAGTGTACGAAAAACTATCACCGGATTTAAACGAGGAAGAAAAGAAATGGTTACAGGAAGCAACAGCAGCAATTTAATAATTATAGAGAAATATGGCTTTAATAAAATCAGTTAGAGGATTTATCCCTGAAATAGGCGAGAACTGCTTTCTCGCTGATAATGCTGTGATCATCGGCGACGTAAAAATGGGACGTGACTGTAGTATATGGTTCAGTACCGTGTTGCGCGGTGATGTAAATTCTATCCGTATAGGTAACGGAGTGAACATACAGGATGGAAGTGTACTACACACCTTATATGAAAAATCAACCATCGAAATTGGTGATCATGTTTCAGTAGGCCACAATGTAACAATTCACGGAGCCACCGTAAAAGACTATGCCTTAATAGGAATGGGCTCTACCCTGCTCGACCACGCTGTAATTGGTGAAGGTGCCATCGTAGCAGCAGGTTCATTAGTATTAAGCAATACCATTATTGAACCCGGGAGTATATGGGGAGGTGTACCTGCCAAGTTTATAAAAAAGGTAGATCCGGAGCAAGCAAAAGAGCTAAATCAAAAAATAGCTCACAACTACCTGATGTACTCTTCCTGGTATAAGGAAAAAGAATAAAAAAGTGAGAGATAACCCGTAAAAAGTTATCTCTCACTTTTTTTTATATACCAACTTAAAACCTGTTTTAAACTTTCCTCACAAAAGTTTTTACTCTGTTCGTTTTGAGCAAAATTTAAGCAAGCTCCTACTAAAAGTTAATCATATGTAGTATCCGGTCGGTTGCCCCGGCATTACTTGTAACGTAATATCCGGCATTGGCTCCGGTCTCGCGCAGAAAAACCTCATCAGAAAACATCTTATCCAACAAAGTTTTCAACTCTTCATAATCCTTGATAGAATAGGCGCCTTTTGCTTCCAATAATTGCATAGCCTCCATAAACTTCTGATACTTAGGACCAAATATGACGGGAATACCATAAACAGCAGCTTCCAGTGTATTATGGATACCTACTCCAAAACCACCTCCGATATAAGCAATCTCTCCATAACGATAAATAGACGATAACAATCCATAGCAGTCTATTAACAGACAGTCCGCTTTCAACACATTTTTTTCGTCAGCACGGGTATAGCGCACATATGGCCGTTTCAATTTACTGATAATTTCTACCAAATGATTTTCATCAATAACATGCGGAGCAATAATAAGTTTCATTTCCGGATGAGTATTGAAATATTCCAGAAACAGATCTTCATCAGGTCCCCAGGAACTTCCGGCGACAAAAGTCAACGACTGCCCCTTAAACATCTTGACCAATGGCAAATCTTTTGCCTCTTCACGTATTTGCAACACACGGTCAAAGCGAGTATCACCTACTACTGTCACACGTGTAATACCGATCTTTGACAAATACCGTTTCGAGGTTTCATTCTGCACAAACAGATGATCGAAATCTTTCAGTACATCACGATACGTTCCACCATACCATTTAAAAAATATCTGATCCCTACGAAAAATAGAAGAAACACTATATATCGGAATACGGCGTTTATGCATTTCATCCAGATAGTTCTTCCAGAATTCATATTTTATGAAAAATGCCATACAAGGATTCACAATATCCAGGAACTTCTTCACATTACGAGGTTTATCGAATGGTAAATAGCAAACAATATCCGCTCCGCGATAGTTCTTACGTACTTCATATCCCGAAGGAGAAAAAAAGGTAAGAAGTATCTTATAATCCGGATATTTTTCCCTGATTTTTTCAATAAGAGGCCGTCCCTGTTCAAACTCACCTAAAGATGCAGCATGAAACCATATATAACGGGCATCCTTCTCCACCTGCTGACGGAGAAGTTCATACACCACCCAATGGCCTTTCATCATTTTTCGGGGTTTCCGACTAAATGGAGCGGCCAGATGGACTACAATGTCGTAAATGACTATTGCCAGATCGTAGAGCATATCGTGTATGTATTGTATTACTTCAGAACCTCTACGGCACGCTTCATACGAGCCACTGTTTCTTCCTTACCCAATACCCAGGAAATATCGAACATATGCGGGCCTTTGCCTTCTCCAACCAATGTCAGACGGAATGCATTCATAATATTGCCGGTATGATACTCCTTTTCCGCAATCCAGTCCATCACAATTTTCTCTTGTCCTTCAATGCTGAAATCATCAATGCCAGCCAGCACTTCTGCCAACTCGGTCATGCACTTAGCAGAATCTTCCTTCCAGCGTTTTTTCACCGTCTTTTCGTCATATTCCGCAGGTGCAACAAAGAAAAAGCTGCAAACATCCCATAACTCACGAACAAAACTTACACGGTCTTTCATCATACCTACCACAGTCACCACCTTTTCAAAAGGAGCTTCCACACCATGCTCTTTCAGGATAGGAATAAAGAGTCCGGCTATTTCCTCATTGGATTTCTGTTGAATATACTGATGGTTGAACCAGATGCCTTTTTTATAGTCAAATTTAGCACCCGACTTACTGCAACGATGCAAATCAAAAAGCCGGATTAGTTCATCCATAGACATCACTTCCTGATCATTACCCGGATTCCATCCCAACAAAGCAAGGAAATTAATCACTGCCTCAGGCAGATAACCGGCTTCACGATAACCTGATGACGCCTCACCCGTCTTTGGGTCGTGCCATTCGAGTGGAAATACCGGAAAACCAAGACGGTCACCATCGCGTTTACTCAATTTACCATTACCTTCAGGTTTAAGCAACAAAGGCAGGTGAGCAAATGCAGGCATTGTATCTTCCCATCCAAAAGCACGGTATAGCAATACGTGCAAAGGTGCAGAAGGCAACCATTCTTCACCACGGATCACATGAGAAACTTCCATCAAATGGTCGTCCACAATGTTTGCCAGATGATAAGTGGGAAGTTCATCGGCCGATTTATAAAGTACTTTATCATCCAGAATAGATGAATTAATAATCACTTCCCCCCGAATGAGATCATTGACATGTACATCCTCATTGGGTTCTATTTTAAAACGAACCACATATTGTTTGCCTTCAGCAATCAACGCATCGACTTCATCTTTTGAAAGAGTCAGTGAATTACGCATCATACCCCGTGTAGAAGCATCATACTGAAAATTTGCTATTTCAGCACGCTTAGCATCCAACTCTTCGGGAGTATCAAAAGCAATATAGGCCTTGCCATTGTCCAGCAATATTTTTACATACTTCTTGTATATTTCGCGGCGTTCAGATTGACGGTATGGTCCATGCTCTCCTCCAAAACTGACTCCTTCATCAAAATGAATTCCAAGCCATTTGAAAGACTCAAGGATATATTCTTCCGCACCGGGTACAAAACGGTTTGAATCAGTATCTTCAATGCGGAAAATCATATCCCCTCCATGCTGACGAGCAAAGAGATAATTATACAAAGCTGTACGCACACCACCGATGTGCAATGCTCCCGTAGGACTCGGAGCAAAGCGAACTCTTACTTTTCTTTCTGCCATAATTTGCGTTAGTATAGGTAAATCGTGGCAAAATTAAACTTTTTTTTCCACACGATTGTTTTTTTTTGTACTTTTCGCAAAAAATTCAAAGGATATGAATCATCTCAAGAAAAAAAACAGCTTCTCTTACAGAGATTTGTTATACAAAGCACTGATATTTGTAGCTACGGTAGCAGTTATTGTATACTTCCTACCCCGCGATAACAAATTCAACTATCAGTTTGACACTAACAAACCTTGGAGATACGGGCAACTGATAGCTACATTCGGCTTTCCTATTTATAAAGATGATGCAGTAGTAAAACGGGAGCAGGATAGTCTGCTTGCTTCCTTTCAGCCTTATTATCAATCAAATAAGGATGTAGAAAAAGATGCACTCATCAAGTTAAAGGAGAATTATCAGAATCATCTTAAAGGAATTCTGCCTTCCTATGATTATATCCGTTACATCGAACGAACGTTGAAAGATATTTATGCTGCCGGCATTGTTTCGACAGAAGATGCTCAAAAACTGGATAAAGACAGTACGACAGCCATTATGAAGATAGATGATAAAATGGCCGAATCACAACTTACCGCCAATATCTATACTTTAAAAGAAGCATACGAACATCTGCTTTCTGCAGATACAGCTCATTACAACAGGGACATTTTGCGTCAATGTGCTCTCAACGAATACATATCCCCTAACCTGACTTATGACCAAAAACGCACACAAACGGTAAAAGAAGACATCCTGGACAACTATTCATGGACCAGTGGAGTGGTAGTGAGCGGACAAAAAATCATTGACCGTGGTGAAATAGTCAGTCCGAAAACATACAGTATCTTAGAATCTCTCCGAAAAGAGTCGATTAAACGAAGTGAATCATTGGGACAGAAACAACTTATACTGGCAGGTCAAATACTCTTTGTCAGTATTCTCACTCTTTGCTTTATGCTTTATCTGGAGCTCTTCCGGAAAGACTACTATCAACGAAAAGGCAGTTTATCCCTACTATTTATATTAATTGTATTCTACAGCGTAATCACTGCACTAATGGTGACGCACAGTATATTTAATGTGTATATCCTGCCATATGCCATGCTTCCCATTATCATACGGGTATTTCTCGATTCCCGAACCGCTTTTCTGACGCATGTCATTACAATATTGATTTGTTCGATAGCGTTGCGGTTTCCTCATGAATTTATATTAACACAACTGGCGGCAGGTCTGGTGGCTATCTTCAGTTTGCGGGAACTTTCACAAAGGTCTCAACTGTTTCGAACTGCTGTCTTAGTAATACTCACTTACGCAGCCGTTTACTTTGCATTTGAACTGATAACAGAAAATGACCTCGCGAAGTTAAACGTAAGAATGTATACCTATTTTATTATTAATGGCATTTTACTATTATTTGCTTATCCATTATTGTTCCTTCTGGAAAAGACATTCGGATTCACTTCCAATGTAACTCTGGTGGAATTATCAAATATCAATAATGATCTGCTTCGCCAAATGTCTGAAACAGTCCCCGGTACATTCCAGCACTCTATGCAAGTAGCCAATCTTGCCGCAGAGGCCGCCATCCGCATTGGAGCAAAAAGCCAGTTAGTACGAACCGGAGCCTTGTATCACGACATCGGCAAAATGGAAAATCCGGCATTCTTCACAGAGAATCAATCCGGAGGAATTAACCCACACAAAAATCTGAATTACGAACAAAGTGCACAAGTCGTCATCAATCATGTAACAGACGGACTAAAGCTGGCAGAAAAACATAATCTTCCGAAAGTTATAAAAGATTTCATCAGCACTCATCACGGACGAGGTAAAACAAGGTTCTTCTACATATCCTGGAAAAACGAACATCCCGGTGAAGAACCTGATGATGAAAAGTTCACCTATCCGGGTCCAAACCCTTTCTCTAAAGAAACTGCTATACTGATGATGGCGGACGCCGTAGAGGCAGCTTCACGCAGTTTGCCCGAATACACGGAAGAAAGTATCAGCAACCTGGTAGAAAAGATAATCGATTCTCAGATTGAGGAGGGATATTTCAAAGAATGCCCCATCACTTTCAAGGATATCGCAACTGTAAAAGCTGTATTCAAAGAAAAATTGAAAACAATTTACCACACACGTATCAGTTATCCGGAATTAAAAAAATGAAAATGACATCAAAGGAACAAAAACAGGCCGAAAAGCTGTTGCAACGTAACGGTATAGGGTTTCACGATATCGGGAGTTTTAGTTTTATGAAACGATATTATCAGATGCCACGTAAAAGTAACCTGATATCAAAAGACAAATATGGCGCCGGAGTACTCACTTTACATTTGAATAAAGGTACAACAAAAGCGATCTACCTTCCTTTATATCGCCATCCAACAGCCGTTATCCACTATTTGTTATCCCGGGAAATACCTTTCGAGAACTATAAACCAGGAAAAAGAGAAGCAGGGATAACCATCCCGGAAAAGAAATACCGCCGTTCGTCATTGTACCTCCTTTATTTTGCTTCTTTATTTATCGTATTTGCAATATTAGGATGCAAGATGATTGTGTCAGGCATATTATGGGGAATTATTCCGGGAATACTCTCCCTTATCCTCAGTGCTTTTCTGTTGTATGCATTGCTCACCCGCTTTGGATATCTGACTCTTGATAATGATAACCTTACGGTACATAGCATCGGGCGAACCGTGACTTTTCCTTATAATAGCCTGCGGAAAGTAAACTTTGACTATGCCCGTGAACGGACCTTTACCTACAATATGGAGGTATTGGACCAGGACTATAACTATTATCTGTATTATATAGGAAGGGTTCCGCGTAGAAAACTGAAAGAAATTACAGAACACTTGCTTCAGGCTGGTATTGATACTACCTGCTACATAGAGACAGATAAACGTTACTATCAAGATAACTATAGCAAACATTAGTTCTCACAATGAATATCCAAATAAATAGCACATTACAGTTTGTAAACATAAAAAACAGTGAATAAGCTGAGAAATCTAAAAGCAACTCTTACCCCCCCAAAAAACACTACAATTAAGCCTCTCCATAAAAACACTGTATATCAACACATTGAATAAACTTTTTTTCCTCGTAGAGAAACGAAGCGTTCCTCTACGGGTTTCACCCTATTTGTCGTAGAGAAACGTCTCTTTCCTCTACGACAAACGGTATGAATATCCATAAGAGTTTACATAGAATCACAAAAGCCTCGTAAATTTTCACTGAATATTGTAATTAACATCTACCAACATTATGAACTTGAGATTTAATGTAGCTCCCTGCATGATCAGAGTGTACACTTTTATATAACAAGAATGTACATTCTTACAGTGCAAGGTTGTACATTCTTGCATAACTAAAATGTACACTTTTAAAAACACTGGTTATCAATAAATTACAAAACACCCATCATAAAGTGATAAGAAATTTATATTTAAGATAAACAATGAATGACAAGCCAGCCAGACTGCTAAAATAAGACAATAATTGTATACAAAGAAAAAACATGTGCAGAATAATTTTCAAAAATGAAATAGAGCATTACTTTTGTAGCATCTAATTTTCTATGTTTTTTATCTTGTATTTTAGTAGAAAAATGTAAAATACAGAAATTTAATTCAATACACAAAACGATCATGAAAAAAACGTTTCGAGGTATGAGACAGAGTAGAGTAGTCTTTCTGGCTCTAACAATTTCATTAAGCCATGCACCCATTACAATGCATGCTCTATGTAAAAAAACAAACTTATCCCAAGTAGTATCCCACCATCAGCCAGCCATTACGAGTGCACGAATGATTAACCTCACTACCGTAGAGGTTTTGCGCTCTGACACTACGCTCCTGAATATCGATTTTTATGGAGCTAACATTTTCCGTATGTTTCAGGATAACTCCGGAGGTATCATCCGCGATCCTCAGGCAAGCCCGGAAGCACAGATCTTAGTTAACAGTCCCCGAAGACAAGCAGGACAAATAACATTGAGCGATAAAAACGGAACCATTGACATTGCCACTAATCGCGTCCGGATATCCATAGACAAGCAGACGGGATTATTTAAGATAATAAACCTTATAGAGAACAAAGTAATAACAGAAACCACGGCACCGGTAGAGTTTTCCGGTAAGCATACCAAACTTTCATTGAAAGAAAGTCCTGAAGAATATTTTTATGGTGGTGGAGTACAAAACGGACGATTTTCACATAAAGGAAAGATTATTGCCATCGAAAACACGAATAATTGGACAGATGGCGGGGTGGCTTCACCAACCCCCTACTACTGGTCGACAAACGGATACGGAATAATGTGGCATACATTCAAAAAAGGTAAATACGATTTTGGGGCTACACAAAAAGGTATCGTACAACTATCTCATGATACGGACTATCTGGATTTATTTTTCATGATAAACAGTACTCCGGTAGCTTTATTGAACGATTTTTACCAGCTGACCGGCAACCCGGTCCTGTTACCCAAATTCGGATTTTATGAAGGTCATCTGAATGCCTACAATCGCGACTATTGGAAAGAAGACGAAAAGGGTATTCTTTTTGAGGATGGCAAAAAATATAAAGAAAGCCAAAAAGACAATGGAGGGATTAAAGAATCACTGAATGGTGAAAAAAACAATTATCAGTTCTCAGCCCGTGCCGTCATCGACCGCTATAATGCATATGACATGCCACTGGGATGGGTTCTTCCTAATGATGGCTATGGTGCAGGATACGGGCAAACCGGAACACTGGATGGAAACATACAGAATTTAAAAGAGTTCGGTGATTATGCACGCAAACATGGAGTTGAAATTGGCCTGTGGACACAATCTGATTTACACCCCAAAGCAGGTATCGAAGCCCTCCTGCAACGTGATATTGTAAAAGAGGTGCGCGATGCCGGTGTACGCGTACTGAAAACCGATGTCGCATGGGTAGGTGCAGGTTATTCATTCGGACTAAATGGCGTAGCAGATGTAGGTACCATCATGCCTTATTATGGTAACAATGCCCGTCCTTTCATTATTTCACTGGATGGCTGGGCAGGTACCCAGCGCTATGCCGGTATATGGTCAGGTGACCAGACCGGCGGTGAATGGGAATATATCCGTTTCCACATCCCTACTTATATAGGTTCCGGTCTTTCGGGACAACCTAACATTTGTTCGGATATGGATGGCATATTCGGAGGAAAAAATGTACCGGTCAATGTACGCGATTTCCAATGGAAAACTTTCACTCCGATGCAATTGAACATGGACGGATGGGGAGCCAATCCCAAATATCCGCATATCCTGGGCGAGCCGGCAGCTTCTATCAACCGCTGGTATCTGAAAATGAAATCCGAATTCATGCCCTATGCCTATAGTATCGCCAAAGAAGCAATAGATGGAAAGCCAATGATTCGGGCTATGTTTCTCGAATATCCCAACAAATATACTTTGGGAACAGCTACCCGTTATCAGTTTATGTATGGCCCGTCCGTACTGGTAGCCCCCATCTACCAAAATACGAAGGCAGATAAAGAAGGTAACGACGTACGAAATGGTATTTATCTTCCGGAAGGAAACTGGATCGACTATTTCACAGGTGAACAATATGCAGGAGATTGCATTATTAACAATTTCGATACTCCGCTCTGGAAGCTTCCGGTTTTCATCAAACAAGGAGCAATTCTGCCAATGACAAAACCTCACAACAATGTGAGCCAAATAGATAAACACGTACGCATATACGATTTGTATCCCTACGGAAACAGCACGTTCACCGAATACGACGACGACGGTACTACCGAAGCTTACCGCAACGGAGCAGCAACTGCAACACTGATAACTTCGACTGTAGACAAGGACAGAGTAAGAGTTACCATTGCCCCCACTAGTGGCAGTTTTCCGGAAATGGAAAAAGAGAAAGTAACTATATTGAGAATAAACGTAACTGCGAAACCTCAAAAAATAACAGCTAAACAAGGGAATAAAAAGGTGAAGTTAGTCGAGGTAAACTCCTCAGATAGTTTCGATAAAGGAGAGAATGTATATTACTACGAGGCTGCACCAAATATGAACTCGTTTGCAACTCCCGGAACAGATTTTGCCAATATGATCCTTACCAAAAATCCGGTTTTACACATCAAACTAGCCTCTACCGATATTACGGTAAATCCCATAGAAGTAGAAGTTAAGGGATTTGTATACCAACCAGCGAATCGCCATCTGCAATCCACAGGTACACTCACAACTCCCCAAATACAAATAACAGAAGCGCATACAGGACCTTATTCACTTACTCCTTCATGGGATAGAGTAGAAAATGCCGATTATTATGAGATAGAATATAATGGCATGAACTACACCACCATCCGGGATACGGAACTGTTGTTTGAGGATCTGACTCCCGAAACAACGTACGAATTCAAGCTACGCGCTGTAAACAAAGATGGAAAATCAGACTGGAGTACAATTACAGCTACCACAAAATCCAACCCACTGGAATTTGCCATTACAGGTATCCAGGCCGAAACGACTTGTGAGAACCAAAGAAGACAAGGAATTGACAGAATGTTCAATTTTGATGAATCTGACCTCTGGCACACCAAATGGCAGAGTAGTGCCGTCCCATTCGAACTCATTATGGACTTAAGAAGCATCAACGTATTAGATAAATTTGAATACCTGCCCCGTCAGAATGGAGGTAACGGAACCCTACAGAAAGGTATTGTATATTACAGCAGGGATAAAGTCGACTGGCAGGAGGCCGGAACATTTGAGTGGCAAGGCAATGACGTAAAAACATTCATTTTCAAAGACCAGCCTGTAGTCCGATATATAAAAATTGCAGTCAGCGAAGCCGTAGGTAATTTCGGTTCCGGACGCGAATTGTATGTATTCAAAGTTCCCGGTTCCGAAAGCTACATCCCAGGTGATATAAACCTGGATGGAAAACTGGATGAAAATGATCTGACATCCTATATGAACTATACCGGCCTGCGTAAAGGAGATGCCGACTTCGACTATGTCAGTAAAGGAGACCTGAACAACAATGGATTAATCGATGCATACGATATCTCCGCAGTAGCCATTGAGTTGGAAGACGGAGTAAGCAGACAGGCTACTCCTCCGGTTGCAGGCAATCTGAGTATCCGGACTACCAAACAAACCTATCATGCAGGTGAAGTTATGAAGGTCATCGTGAAAGGAATCGATTTACAGTCTGTCAATGCTCTTAGTTTTGCATTGCCTTACGATACAAAAGATTGGGAATTTGTTGCAGTAGAAACTCCCAATATGAAAAAAATGAAAAACCTTACTTACGACCGGTTACACACCAACGGGACAAAAGCACTTTATCCCACTTTTGTCAACTTGGGAGAGAAGCCTTACCTGGAAGGAAATGAAGAGTTAATCATTTTAAAGTTCAAAGCCAGACGAGCTGTAAAGTTCAATCTGAAAGCTCAGGATGGAATATTAGTAGACAAGAATATGAATGTTATAAAGGTTGATTTTTAAAATAGAAACTGTCCCTTTTGAAAGACGGTTGCATTTGAATAAAGTGCAACCGTTTTTTTGGGTCTAATAGTACTTTGCTTCGAATGCCAGCGGCACTAAAACAAGTAATAATATTGTTCTCCCAAAAACTCGCGGATACGCTTAAGAGCCTTGGTTATCTGAGCTTCTACTGTCTTCACGGATATATTCATTTCATCGGCTATTTCCTGATTAGTCAACTTCTCTTCACGGCTCTTCACAAAGATCTCATGACATCTGCCAGGTAAAGATAAAACAGCCTCTTCTATCAACCGACTTAACTCTTCCATCTCTAATGGACTTCCCATATCCGCCTGAGGAATCTCAGTTCCGCTTATTTCATCTATCGCCAGCGTATTTTTACGGTCTCGCAATGCGTTTAAACATCGATTACGAGCAGTCTGAAACAAATATCCTTTAAAAGTCAGCTTAATCTCGATCTTTTCTCTATTTTCCCAAAGATACATAAAAATATCAATTGCTATCTCTTCCGCATCCTGTTTATTCCCCAGATAGATATACATGAATCGACACAACGCTTCAAAATAGCTATCAAATAATAGCTTAAACGCTTGCTTATCCCCAGATTTGAGCAGTCTTAATAAAAAGATATCATTCATTATTTAGTTCATATTGAGTTCATTTCACAAACATACAAAAAAATAATTTAAAAAAGTGTATAGTATAAATAAGGGTACACTCGAATTCTCGTGTCATAGTATTGTAAACAGCTAAAAACGTTATATGAAAAAAAATATCCCTTGGGATTTAATCATCTCTAAATTAAAAGGCGAACTTACTGCCGGCGACGAACAACTGTTTGAAAAATGGTTGTCCGTTGCAGAAAACAAAGAACTTTTTGAAGAACTTCAGGAAGTTTGGAAGCAAGTACGCGCTAAAGCTGTTGAATATACTGTGAATACGGATTCATGCTGGAACGAGCTAATACGTCGTATGAACGAAAAAGAAATGGCTAAAAAAGAGGAGAAAAAAGTTGTTGGTAATAAGCAGAGCAATAAAGCAATGGTCTTTATACGTAAATATGTAGCCGCAGCTTGTATTCTGGCAACCCTATTTGCATCGGCTTCTTTTTATTTTGGCATGAAAATAGGGCGTCCCGAACTCGCACAGCAGACTTACACAAACTGGGGTGGAAAATCTAAAATAGTACTGCCTGACGGAACCTCCGTGTGGGTTCATTCAAAAACAACCGTAGGATATAATACCAATTTTCAAGTAAAAGAAAGAGTGGTGAACCTGACCGGAGAAGCTTATTTTGATGTAACTCACGATAAAAATAATCCTTTTGTAGTACAAATGGATGGCGTAAAAGTAGTAGTACACGGAACTAAATTTAATGTAGAAGCTTTTCCGGAATCGGACAACATCTATGTCAGCCTGCAAAAAGGTTCCGTTTCTTTAGAAACTGCGAACGAACATCATATGTTGCGTCCCGGTGAAGTTGCAACTTACAATAAACGTAACCATGATATTAAAGTAGAAAAAGGAGATGTGAACCTGGCAGTTTCCTGGGCGAATGACCAGATGTTATTCCGAAACAAAAACTTGGGAGAAATTTGCCGATTCTTATCCAAATGGTATAATGTGAAAATAAATCTTTCACCGGAGCTGAAAGATCAGTTCAGATATACGTTTACACTGCGCCATGAACCTCTGGAAGAAATTTTGCGAATTATGTCACGTATACATCCGATAGCATATTCGTTCGATGAGGAAAACGTAGTGACTATTGGTAAAAAATAACAATTCATTAATAAATTAACCGATTGCCAGGTAAAGTTTAATCTCGAGTAAGGATTTGAATGGCAATCTATTAGTTACCTTTTTTAATCTATTAAATAAACAATGATTAGCATTTATGAAAAAAAATGTAAGCTCTGTTCATTGAACATATGGAACATTGCTTTGATCTTATTTGTGCTTTTATTCACATCTTGCAAGGATGACGATACCGATCCCGGACGTGAAGGCTGGATAAGAGTATTACCTCTCGAATTGAATATTCCCGCAAGTGGCGGAAATCAGGAAGTCTATCTGGTAGTAACCGAAGATGTTGATCTTGCCAATGTACAGTTTTCTGTTATCGGAGAAGGAAAAGACTGGTGCTATCCGGTGCTGGAAGATAATTTACTAAAAGTAACCTTTGAGCCTAATTATTATGAAGAGCCACGCGCTACAGTGATAACACTCACCTATGGAGATCTAAGAAGAGAAATACCTGTAACTCAGGCCGCTTCCAGCGGGTCAGCTGACGTGAAGATAGAAGTAACAAACGCTGAAGCTACCACTGAAGAAGTAGAATCTGAGCAGCGTGGCATCATTAATTCATACGATGGTGATTACATCAGTTATTTCAATTCCAAGTTCGGAGCATTCACCGACTGGCCTTTCCTGATTACATATACATTGAAAGACTGCACATCACTGGATTACATCATTTACCATCCACGTACTGACAATGGAACAAAATACGGTGCTTTCAATGATTTTGAGGTCTGGGTATCTACCGAAGAGAAACCAGAATTCGTGAAAGTAAAAGAATATACTCTGGAAACCAATTATGTTACGGCCACCATTCTGAACTTAAATGAACCGGTAAAGAATGTAAAACAAGTACGCTTCGTTATCAACGCCGCTCACAACAACCGTATTAGTTGTGCTGAAATGGAATTTTTCCGTATAAGTGCTAACAAATACGACTACACCAAAGTATTTACCGATAATACTTGTTCAGAACTGCGTGAAGGAATCACCGAAACTGATATTCGGAAAATGCCGGGCGAAACATATAAAAAACTGGCAACAGCCCTACTGAATGGTTCCTATAATCCGGAATACAGAGTGGCAGAATATCGTCCGTACCAGAATCCGAATGTAATGGCAGAGGTGAACAAAACCTCTACTTATAGCTTACGCGATAATCCCACTGGCATCTATGTAGAGCAAGGTGAAGAACTGACAGTACTTGTAGGCGATACGAAAGGTCAAAACCTTTCCATGATTGTACAGGATTTGAGATTAGGTTACAACAGTAGCAAATCTTATGCACTGAAAGAAGGAGAAAACACTATAAAAATATTATCCGACGGTTTGGTTTACATTCAGAATCTAACTAATGAAAAAATTCCATTGACATTGGAGACTGAGGCTGACAAGCAAGCTGCTGCAGCTAAAACGGTGAAAATACATTTCCCGTTCGCTAAAGTAAATGGCTACTTCGATGCACAGACCGGTACACAAGCCGAATTTGAAGAAGTACTGCGCAATGCCAAATATCAGGACATCGATGTATTGGGCAAATATGTACACATCACCTGGACAGTGAACGATTATAAAGAAGCCAATACACCGATCCTGGAAGTAATGGATCTGATGGATGAAGTCGTTCGTCTGGAATGGGATTTCATGGGACTGTTCAAATACAATAAATTATTTGGCAACCGCATGTACCTGCATGTGGAATACAACAGTAAGAATCCGTATTCAGCTGCCAACCATACAGCCTACTTACCAAGCTACAAAGGGGTATTCTGTACCACTACAGAATTGAAAAGCCGTGTTTGGGTATTAGGTCATGAGATCGGCCATAGCAATCAGACTCGCCCGGGACTGAAATGGACAGGTACTACCGAAGTTACCAATAATATTTGTGCTAACTACGTCAGAGGTGCATTCGGAAAAGGCTCCAGATTAATGGATCAGGATAAGCCGGGTATGACTGTTTACGAAGAAGCCATTCAACGTATTATTGAAGCTGAACAACCCCATTGCCTGGACAATGCTTCTGATGAATATTATGTAAAACTGGTACCTTTCTGGCAATTGAAGCTTTACATTATGGATGTGTTGGGACAAGAAGACTTCTATCGCGATTTGTATGAACATTATCGCACAACTCCGGATCTGGATACTTCAGTTGATACACAAGGTATCTTGCAATTAGACTTTGTTCGTCAGGTATGTAACGGAGCCCAAATAGACTTCCTGGATTTCTTTGAAAAATGGGGGTTCCTCCGTCCGGTGGATAAGACATTCAATGATTACGGTAACAAGAATTTCACAGTAACCCAAAAACAAATCGACGACTTGAAAGCGGAAATCCGGGCAAAGGGTTACAATAAAGCACCGGAGAATTTGTACCTGATTACTGATGAAAACTTTGAATCGTATAAAAAATAAAATCTGAATCTAATTTTTTATAATAATGAAAACATTGAGATATATAACTAATAAATTGGCATTGGTGCTGACAGGAGTTTTACTCCTGTCCGGCATGGCAGCCTGCGATGACAAAGATGACAACACAAGTATAAAAGTGAACCGCATGATGGTAACGGATGTACCGGATGAAGTAATTTCTTTGATAGAAGGCGACACTTGGAATACGAAAGTCACTACATTGCCCGAAGGTGCGATAGATGCTGATGAATATACATACCGGTACACTACCGGAAACGACAAAGTATTCACCGTTGATGAAAATGGGGTGATTACTGCTACCGGAATAGGTGAATCCGTGCTAACCGTATGGTCTGTTAACAACACAGATATGTGGACTACTTGCCTCGTGAAAGTGGAAAAACGCATTTATCCGGTTACCTCCATCACCATTCCCGAAAAGTATCAGAAGTACTATATGGGCGTAGAATCTACTTTCAATTTAGGTGGTGTAGTGACTGTAAACCCGGACAATGCAACTACTCCTGATGTAGTTTATTCATCTTCCGACGCCATGATTGCAGAAGTAAATGAGTATGGCGAAGTGTATACCAAAGCTTTAGGAGATGTTACAATCACTGTAAAAGCCGTGGATGGAAGCAATGTAAGCGCAACTTGTGAGGTTTATGTACGTGATATTGATCACTCAAGCTTATTGGATCGCACCAGCTGGACCGTAACTACCTCTCATGACTATTTCTCTGACGGAGTAATAAATGGCGCTCCCGAATGTTTGATCGATGACGACGAAAAGAGTTGTCTGGCTCTGGTTAAACCAGGAAAGCTTACAATCGGTAAAGATGAATCCGTATTCTTTGTAATCGACATGCAGACCCCGCAAAATTTCGACTTCTTTGTATTGCGTCACCGTACTTATCAAAATACAAGCGCTAACCTCCGTGTAACAAAAGTATCCGTTTATGGAAGTAATGACGGAGAAAACTATACGGAAGTTATAAAAGAAGCTCCAATAGCCACCGCAGCTACAATTAGTAGTGTAACTGTCGATCTACCTGAAAATGTAAGTTACCGTTACTTCAAATTAACCTACGATGGATGGAGTAATAGCGGTAATACAATCCAAATCTCAGATTTCAATATTGGTAATAAGAAATTTATGGACTATACTCCCGAAGACCATTCGCCTGAAGAATAACCTCGGGAGGAAAATCCCCCTCCAGTGAACTTCAAGGGTGGTGTCAACCCATTGCCCACCCTTGAATATTCAATCAATGATTAAGGGAATGAGTAGGCTTAAATCTTTTAAGCCAAGGCTCTTATTGCACTTCATCGTTAACTTATAATTTAAAAAAATATGAATCTAAAACATTTAGTATTTCTTTTGTTGCTGTTCGTCTGTGTTAATTTATCCGCACAGACTAAGGAGAAGCAGATTACTATCAGTTTCTCGAACATACCACTGTCTGAAGCTATGGCTCGCATAGAGAAAGCAAGCGGATATACCTTCTTCTATGATGCAAAACAGACTGACATCAAGCAGACGGTCAGTTTAAATGCGAAAAAAGAACTTATTTCTGAAGCCTTGAAGAAAATGTTTTCCAAGACAAACTTGAATTTCGAGGTAACAAGTACTCAAATCGCTTTGTTCCCTAAAAAAGAGGTAAAACAGGTAGGACAGCCAATCAATATTCAAGGAAAAGTAGTAGATGAGACTGGTGAACCAATCATTGGAGCCAATGTCGTAGAAGAAGGAACCACTAACGGAGTAATTACCGACTTAGACGGTAACTATACTTTGATGGCTCCTGCCGGTGCAAACTTGAAGATTTCCTATATCGGATATGCTACACAAGTAGTGAAAGCCGGTCGCAGTACAATCGTAAAAATGGCAGAAGACTCCAAAACATTGGAAGAAGTGGTAGTAGTAGGTTACGGTACCATGAAGAAGAAAGACTTGACCGGTGCAGTAACCTCACTGAAAGGAAGTGATTTGGAAAAAGAACAGCCCAGAACTATTCAGGATATGCTTCGTACAGGAGTAGCCGGTTTGTCAGTAGGTATTGAGACTGATACAAAAGGAAATTCAAGCATGATGATCCGCGGTAAGAATAACTTACGTGCAACAGATAATGACAAGAGTTCTTTGGAACCATTAATCGTACTGGATGGCGTTATCTATTCCGGACAGATGACGGATATCAACCCGAATGACATCGAACAAATAGATATTTTGAAAGATGCCAGCTCAACAGCCGTATATGGTGCAAAAGCAGCCAATGGTGTTGTATTGATCACTACGAAAAAAGGAACGGGCTCTAAGAAACCGGTTATCAACTTCAGCGGTACATGGGGACTTTCAATGGTAAATTCATTGCCTGACGTATATGAAGGAGAAGATTTCATCAACTTCCGTCGAGATGTGGAATTGAGCAAAGATCCTACAAAAGCTGCACAAGGATACTTCAACAATCCGGCATATATGACCAATACTGAATTGGCAGCATGGATGGGAAACTCCAAAGGAGATCCCACTAAAGAATATCTGACCCGTCTTGAGCTGACCAGTACGGAAGTTACCAACTATCTGGCAGGTAGAACTGTAGACTGGAGAGATGTAATTTATCAAGATGTAGCTCTTCGTCAGGACTATACAGTAAGTGTAGCCGGCAAAAAAGATGAAATGTCTTATTACTCTTCCGTCAATTACCTGAAAAATGAAAGTAACGTTCGCGGTGCAGGCTATAGTGCCATTCGTGCCCGTATTAACCTTGAGAACAAAGTACAATCTTTCCTCACCTATGGTGTAAACGCACAATTTACTTCACGTGATGAAGGCTATACTGGAAACGACACTGGCTATTATTCTTCTCTTTCTCCTTATGGAAGTATTTACGAAGAAGATGGAACAACACTCAAATATTATCCTACGGGCAATAATAACCAAATCAACCCATTGGTAACACCAGCTTACACAGCCAAACGCAATGATATTGAGAACCTGAATGCTTCTATCTATATGAAGATTAACTTACCGCTTGGATTCTCTATACAAACGACTTACTCTCCACGTTTTGAATGGACTAACTACCTCTATCAGAAGTCGGCAGACCATCCGAGTGCAGGTTCACAAAACGGACGTGCAGAACGTAAACAGACTAAAGATTTTTACTGGCAGTGGGATAATATGCTGAAATGGAACAAAGTTTTTGGCAAACACTCCTTCGACTTCACTTTCCTTGCCAACTGGGAAAAATTCCAACGCTGGCAAGACGAGATGACCAATGAAGACTTCCAACCAACTGATGACTTGGGTTATGGCGGTATTGGTTTCGGTACCACTCCAAAGATAGAAAGTAACGATATTTATCGCACCGGCGATGCCTATATGGGACGTTTACACTATGTATACGATCAACGCTATCTAATCACAGCCACTGTACGTCGTGACGGTTACTCAGCTTTCGGTTTGGCAAATCCGCGTGCCACTTTCCCGGCTGTTGCTTTGGGTTGGGTATTCTCCGAAGAAAAATGGTTAAACATGCCGGAATGGTTTGAATATGGTAAGCTTCGCCTTTCCTGGGGTAAAAACGGTAATCGTGCCGTCGATACTTATGCCGCTTTCATGCAACTGTCTCCCCGTAAATATTTGTATGTTGATCCGGCAACAGGTAAACTTATTACAATCAACACATTCTATGCTATGACAATGGCAAATCCCAATCTGAAATGGGAATCTACCGTTTCTTGGAATGCCGGTTTGGACTTCACTTTACTGAAAGGTCGCCTGAACGGTAGTTTAGATGTATACAAGAAGATCACAAAAGATCTGTTGGTAAGCCGTGAACTACCCAATCTTATCGGATACTCTACAGTAATGTCAAATATTGGTGAAGTGCAGAACCACGGTGTTGAATTATCATTAAACTCTACCAATATCAAAATGAAGAATCTGACATGGCGCACTTCATTCAGCTTTGCTTACAACAAAAACAAGATCACGCATCTGTATGGCATCATGGAAGACATCAAAGATGAAGCCGGAAATGTAATCGGACAAAAAGAAGCCGATGATATCAAGAACAAGCGTTTCATCGGTCATGATATTGACGAGATTTGGGATTACAAAGTAGTTGGTATCTGGCAGGAAGAAGATCGCGAAGAAGCAGCCAAATACGGTCAGCAACCGGGTGATGTTCATTTGCTCGATGTAGACGGCAACGGGTCATATACCAATGAAGACAAAGTGTTCCAGGGTACAAAAACTCCACGTTTCCGTTGGAACATGCGTAATGAATTTACCTTGTTCAAGAACCTGACTTTCTCTTTCAGCATGTACTCTTATTTAGGACATAAGCAGACATTAGGACGTTTCACGAATGACAATGCACTGCTAAATGTAACGAACCAAATCAAACGCGAGTACTGGACACCGGAAAATCGTAACAACGAATATCCTCGTCTGGCAAGCAAGAAGCCGAGCGGCGTTACTTATGCCATTTATAAAAATGCTTCTTTCCTGCGTTTCGACAATATCTCATTGGGATACTCTTTCCCAAAAAGGTTGATCGAACCCTTGAAGATTCAGGCACTCAACATCAATGCAACCATGAAAAATGCGGGATATATCTCCAACTGGCCTGGTTACGACCCGGAAAACAGTGATAAAAACACCCCAAGAATCATTTATTTTGGAATTAACTTGACTTTATAATACCCGAAGAAATATGAGACTAATCAATAATAAAGCAGGTATAGCCTGCATCATTGGATTTTCGATGTTAGCCAGTAGCTGTTCAGACTGGTTGGATCCCAAACCGCTGTCATTCTATACACCGGAAAACTCGTTTATCAATTACAACGGTTTGAAGACAGGAACCGATATGTTGAATCGCGACGTACGCTATTTTGATTTCTACCCCACTGCCGGTTCGGCAGACCCTTGTATCCTTTCCGAATACTTTTTCTCGGATATGAGTGTCAACGGACGTACAGATGCTGCCAACTCTCCGCAAGATTTGATTCGTCAGATCACTCCGAGCGCTTCATTGACAGGAAATGCCAGTCAGATTAATAACTTCTGGACATACCTTTACAAAGGTATTAAAGATGCAAATACTCTGCTGACCCGTTCAAAAACTGCAAAATTCGATAACGAACAGCAACGTTTGGAAATTGAAGGTCTGGCCTGCTTCCACCGCGCTTTCCGTTACTATCGCTTAGTAAACCAGTTTGGCGATATCCCGTTCATTACAGAGGAAGTTACTGCTCCCCGTTACGATTTCTACACTACTAAGCGTGAAGCTATTTTGCGCTATCTGAAGAAAGATCTGGAACGTACTGCTCCTGCTCTGTCCAATCAAGTATATATCGGCATGGTAACTCAGGCTGCTGCTTACCACCTGTTGACTAAAATTAACTTGGCTTTGGGTGAATTCGATGATGCTATCGAATCAGCCAATAAGGTGATTAATGACGGTGTGCATAGCCTGATGACCCAACGTTTCGGAGTAGACAAAGCAGATCCTACCAAAAATGTAGTTTGGGATTTACATCAGTCAGCTAACAAATCATTACCGGAAAATAAAGAGGTACTTTATATGGTACTCGACCGTTATGATGCCGGAGAAGATGTTCGTTCTGCTGCCGGATTGGAAATTAAACGCCAAGTATTGCCTTGGTACTCTAAAGATGGAGAAATAAAAACCCCGGACGGTAAAAACGGATTCACTGATAATAATGCAACAAAGAATCCTTACCTCGAAGAGTACGGACGCGGTGTATGTACTGCTCGTTCCACTTGGTATCATACTCATATGATCTGGACACCCGATAATACTGATTTACGTCATGCCAAAGGTAACTGGATCGAAATGACCGACTTGGTTTACAACAATCCGGAGTTAGAGAAAAGCAAATCTCCATGGTATGGAAAACCCCTGCAATTCAGAGACGACCAAGGCAATATATTGGTGAACGATACCATCCGTGACTGGGTGGGATGGCCACACTATAAAACCAATATCGCTGACCAGAAAGATAGCTGGTGGCGTGGTGGATGGGCCGACTGGTACGTCTTCCGTTTGGCAGAAACCTATCTGTTAAGAGCAGAAGCTTATGTTTGGAAAGGTGGAATGGACAACCTCCAGAAAGCTGCTGACGATGTAAACGAAGTACGTCGCAGAGCACAGGCATCTGAGTTTACAGCTAATGACATGACCATCCGTACTATATTGGACGAGAGAGCTCGTGAACTCTACTACGAGGAACCTCGTAAAACGGAGTTAACCCGTATCGCTTTCATCTATGCCAAGACAGGAAAAGTTGACGACAAAGGACGTACATACGATATGGAGCACTTTACCGAAAAGAATTTCTTTTATGATCACATCATGGACGTTACCGAATTCTATAATAAGGGCGTGAAGACTTCTGCAGGAAACTATTACACAATGGCTCCGCATCATGTATTGTGGCCAATTGCATTAAATGCCATTTCGACAAATGTGCAAGGACATATCAATCAAACTCCTGGATATACCGGTTCAGAAAACAATATAGAACCGCTGGATATCTCGTTTGATGAATAAACTATAAAAATCTATCTCTCTATGAATATTTAACCAGAATATCCTCGCGTCTCTTTTGTCGACCGGCATCAGGTCGCAGAGGATATTCTTTTTACACAAGTTTGTTAACGACACTTTAAATTCTCTTATAAATTTAACTTATTATGAAACACTTACTTACTACTCTTTCATTAGGGGCTTTGCTGCTTATGGGTGGGCCTACTACCGTACAAGCAGAGAAAGTCACCGTGCCATTAACAGAAGATGGTGCATGGTCTTTTAACTCTCAACCCAGTGCCGTTTATTACAACGGAAAAACTTATTTTACCTGGATTAGTTCCAGTAAAGCATTAATTGTTGCGTCTTACGATCACACAACAGGAGAAACCAAAGAAAAGGTTGTATCTACCGGTTATTCGGATGATTTCTCGTCTCCTGCTATTACAGTGAGAGGAAATGGACAGTTACTACTTTTCAGTTCAGACAATAAGAAAGAAAATGGCTTCTATAGTTGGTATTCCACCAATGCGGAAGACATTACAGAGTGGTCCAGTTCTCAAAAACAGACTGGATATGGAATCAGTTCCACTACTCCTCACATGGTGGGAAATGATCTGGTCGTATTCTGGCGTTCAAAAAACAATATAGGTTACTCTCTCTTTACAAATGTAGCCGATAAAACCGGAAATTTACCTGCAGTTAAAACAAGAGCAGGATTTATCGGCTCTGATATCGGAAATGCATACGCAAAACGCGACGAAGTTCCACAAATGCGTACTTGCCAAGCTGCAGATGGCACTATACACATGGTGGTTACACACTTAGGTACTGGCCTGACTTATAAAAACAGCACGGTACATTATCTGAAGATTAATAAAAATGCCACAGGAGACAAATTAGAATTCAAAAAGGCGGATGGTACAGCGATTTCCGGTATGAATGTCACCGAGTCTAAAAGTAGTGAACTGGATGTTATTGCCAAAGGAGAGGATACCAACAAGGTATGGGCGTATGATATTGCACTCGATGCCAGCGGTAATCCGGTAGTATTGTACGATGCTTTCACAGCCGCAGAAGATGGTACTACAACAGGACACACCTACTATTATGCCCGCTGGAATGGAACTGCATGGGAAAGTACAGCAATTACCACCGGAGACGGAGTGCCTATGAGCGAATACAAAGCGGTTGAAGGAAATATTTTTAAAGCCAAATCCTACCAAGCCGGAGGTATCTGTTTCGGAGCAAATGATTTGAATACCGTTTACCTGTCAAAGAAGGCAGCCGAAGGTACTTTCGAAATCTACCGTTACGAAACCACAGATAATGGTGCTACCTGGGCAGAGAAGGAGGTCATTACTTCGGGAACTCCTGCAGGCGAACTGAATATCCGCCCGATAGCCATTAAAGATGCTCCTGCTGATGTATTCTGGATGCAGGGTATGTATGACAATCCTACTAACTATAAAACTTCCATCTCCTGTGCCGGAGAAGGAGTAGCAACTACTGGTATCTTCTTTGGACAGGACTCTTATGAATTCGTAGCCAACGAAACGACGAACCTTGACGTAAGATTTGCTCCTCTATTCGCTACAGACAAAGAGTATACGCTCGAATCAAGCAATACGGGAGTGGTAGAAATTACCGCAGATGGTAAAGTGCTTTGTAAAGCTACCGGTGAAGCAACAATCACAGCCAAATTGAAGAACAATGCTTCTGTAAGTACCACTTGCAAGGTTACAGTATTGGGAGAATCCGTCTATAAGACTTTCATCAATCGTATTATTACGGATGTTGTTGCAAGTAAAATCTCCACTATTGACCAACTCGATAAAAACGTAGCTTCTTATCTGACACAATTGCAAGACGACGGTTCATTCCCTGATATAGACTATGCATCTGATGCTCGCACAGACTGGCCGCCAATGCAACATCTTGACAGACTGCTCGCTATGGGATTGGCTTATACCCAAACCGAAAGCAAGTATTATGGCAATGATGAGCTGAAAGCTAAGATGGACTTAATGCTTACCTACTGGCATAGCAAACAGCCAAGTTCCAACAACTGGTATCAGAATCAAATCGGTGAACCGCAACGTATGGGACAGTACCTGATTGTTATGCAGAACTTAGGCAAAGAGAAAATCTCTGAAGACCTGTTCAATAAATCTATCGCCCGCTTGAAAAATAAAGGCGGAAGCCCCAGTTCTCAGACAGGAGCAAACCGTGTGGACGTAGCTTTGCACTGGATGTATCGCGCTTGCCTGACAGAAGATGACGACCTGATGCGTGAAGCAATGGATCAGATCTACTCTACCATTGAATATACTACTGGTGCAGAAGGTATCCAGTATGATAACTCATTTACTCAACACGGACACCAATTACATATCGGCGCATACGGTGATGTATTCCTGGATGGTATCACCAAGGCTTGCAGCTATGCAGCCGGCACTCGTTTTACAGTAACCGGACAACAGCTGGACATCCTGAGCAGTCTGGTAAATACGTATATAGGTACCATTCGTGGTGGATATATGTCATATAACGTAATCGGCCGTTCTTCTACCCGCCCCGGTGCAACCAAGAAGGGAACAGGCATCATCGAACGCATGATCGCATTAGATCCTGCCAATACCGATAAATATGAGAAAACCATCGCACGTATCAACGGAACTCAGCAACCGTCTTATGGCTTGGAACCCCGAAGCACACATTTCTTCCGTGGTGACTACACACTCCACCAGCGTCCGGAGTATACAGTAGACTTGCGCTTGGTTTCTACCCGTACGGCACGCAATGAATATTTGAAGGACAACGGCGAAGGTATCAAGCAGTACTTCATGTCGGATGGTTCTACCGCAATCATGGTAAAAGGAAACGAATACTATAACATCTTCCCGGTATGGAATTATGCGAAAGTACCTGGTGTAACTTGTCCGGAATTCACAGAAATACCGCAAGCCAGCACTTATATCAAGATGGGACAATCGGCATTTGCAGGTGGTGTTACAGACAGCCTGTGCAGTGTATCTGCTTACAAGTACATAGACAATGAATTTAATATAAACTCGTCGGCTAATAAGGCATGGTTCTTCTTCGACAAAGAGATTGTTTGTCTGGGCAACAGCATCAAGTCTGCTTCTGAATTCCAGGTGAACACAACTGTCAACCAGTGTTTGCTGGATGGCGATGTAGTGGTTTCTTCCAATGGTAGCGAATCTACCTTGCAGGCAGGAGATTACAATTACGAGGATAATCTGGACTGGGCATTCCACGGAAACGTAGGTTACTATTTCCCGCAGAAGGGCAAATTGCAACTGAACGCAGGTGAAAGAACCGGTAACTGGTATGACATCAACACCAACTATGCCGATGAAACAGTGAAGAACAATGTCTTTACTTTATCTTTCAACCATGGCACTCAACCAACTGACGGATCATATGCTTATATCATCGTTCCGGGCATCAGCAAGGATGATGCAAAGGCTTATAAGAGCGATAACGTCGAGATCATCATCAACACTGACTCTGTACAGGCTGTTTATCACAAAGAATTGAAAATGTACGGATTAGTATTCTACAAATCAGCAGGTTTCAGCAAACATGGCTTGACAGTGGAAGCTGACGCGGGCTGCGTAGTATTGGTGAAGGATGCCGATAAAGCAGAAACAGTAGTATATATCTCCGATCCGACAAATGGTAGCAGCCCGATCAACTTAGGCATCGAAACTCCGGCAGTGAAAGGCAGACGTCTTGTTACTTATCAGAGTGAAGCTCCTTATCAAGGCCGTTCTATGAAGTTCGTGGTGAATGAAAACACACCTGCCTCAACCGGTAGAGATGTTTTGGCAGACCGTTCTGCATGGACCATTACTACTTCTTTGGCAGGCCCGGCAGATGCAACTGTAGGAGGAGACGATCCTAAGAATATGATTGACGACAGTACCGTAACATCCTTCTTGTTTGTGAAACCGGGAAAGACTTTCTCTGGTATCGTAGCACCGGCAGATTATATTCCTTCGTTCACGATTGATATGCAGACTCCGCAGGAAATGGAATATTTCGTTTATCGCCACCGTGATTATAGCAATACTACAACAGGTCTGAGAGCCAATCGCATATCTTTCTATGGCAAGAACAATGAAGCGGATGAATTCACTCCCGTCCTGGAGAATATAACCCTGGATACTTCTGTAGCCGAAAATAAGATATTGTTGCCTAATAAAGTATCTTTCCGTTATATCAAAGTAACGATTACAGATTACGACAAAATTAACAGCAGCACCATCCAGGTTTCTGACTTTAACATCGGTAAGAAAACACTGATGGATATCCCGGAAAGCGGTGACCCGACTGGCATTACAGAAGTAAAAGCCGGCAACAGCGACTTTGCCGTATCAGTTTATCCGAATCCGGTGAAACAAGGAGAACAGGTACAGATCATCGCAGGTAATACTCAGGGTATCGAATTCAAGTTGTATGATACAACAGGTAACGTTCGGGCACAGGGTAATACCACAACGATTGATACAAACAATCTGTCACAAGGCATTTATATCCTGCATGTGATAGATAAAGCTGCCGGTCAGAGAGCCACAGCTAAGTTTATAGTACATTAATTCTTTCTTTTCAGATATCCGCAACAGCCTCCTTCCCCCAAAGGAGGTGTTGCGGATTTTTTTATACGCTAACACCCTCTATTTATGAAGAAAAACATATATGTATCAGGACTGCTCCTCCTATTCTCCTTAGGATGTAATGTAACAGTCGCCAACGGTAACCATACTCCTCCCAGCTACACAGACGTTGAAAGCCAGGTGAAACGGGTGGCAAGCTGGCAGATAGATAACTTCCGCTATTCGGCTTCAGGAAACCTGCACGACAATGGCATAGCCTCCTGGGCACATTCAGTATTATACATCGGCCTGTCCGAGTGGGCGACACTGAGAGAAGAAGAGAGCGGGGCCTATTGGGAGTGGTTGTCCGGTATCGGCACCCAAAGCAACTGGAAAATGAATGGCATTTATCCTTATCATGCAGATGAGTTCTGCATCGGTCAGTTCTTCGCTACCATGTATGGCAAACACAAACAAGATAAGATGATTGCCGGAACCCTGGAGCGTATGGAACGGGTGATGTCCGATACCCGTAATACTTCTATGAGCTACCGGAACAAGGAGGCATGGACGTGGTGTGATGCCCTGTTTATGGCACCGCCCTTGTATGCCCGGATGAGTGTTTTAAAGAATGATACCCGCTATTTTGAATTCATGGACAAAGAGTTCAGAAAAACCTACGACTACTTATTCGATAAAACCGAAAAGCTGTTTTATAGAGACGACAGCTATTTCAACAAGACGGAAGCCAACGGCAAAAAGGTATTTTGGGGCAGAGGTAACGGCTGGGCAATAGCCGGAATCGCCAATATTCTGAAATCACTGCCTGCGAATTCCGAATACAGAAATTATTACGAAAGTATCTTCCGTTCATTGGCACAAAGCCTCATCAAGTTGCAGGATGGAAAAGGAGCATGGCATGCCAGCTTACTGGACCCGGACAGCTATCCGGCACCCGAAACAAGTTGTACGGCTCTCATTACGTATGCCCTGATTTACGGACTGAACAACGGGCTGCTGACACAACAGGAAGCGTATGAACCTGCAATAAAAGCATGGAATGTATTGTGTGAAGCGATACACGAAAATGGAAAATTAGGCTGGGTACAACCTATCGGGCAGGACCCGAAGAATGTAACCAAAGATATGACAGCTACTTTCGGCGTAGGAGCTTTTTTACTGGCAGCTACCGAAATGTATAAGCTGACAAAAGGAGGCGGCACGGGGATAGAGGAAGAAGAAACGGACGAAAATCTCCTTTCCTACCCGGAAACAAGAGTTACCATCTATAATGAACAGGGAGTCAAAGTAGCTAACGAGTTATTGGGAGATCGTACTTGCCAAGCAATCATACAAAAGAATAATCTACCCAACGGACTGTATGTGATAGTTCTACGGAATGGTAATAAAAAGAAAGTCATCAAATACTTATACTGATCAATAATGAATCGAATCTATTTACGATTAGACGATTGACGATGTACGATTGAAGTTACCCTTTTAAAAGCCTGTTTTTCAGCGATGCTAGAGATAGAGTAATTCCAATCGTACATCGTCAATCGTCTAATCGTAAATAGATCCAGTTTTAAACTTAATAACGTTTGTCATTGCTATCTATCTCTTTCTCCGGTATTGATAAAGCTCTATCTCGTAGAGTAACGTAGGAAGCCTCGGTGTGTAACATTGTTTTAGATGTACATGTAAAGCAGTACGACATGTGCATGTGGGACAGTACGACATGTGCATCTCATGCAGCTTTACATGTACATGTAAAACAAGACTGTGCACCGGGGAAAAGAACGTTCCTTTCTGAGAAAGACAAAGTACAATACCGGGCAAAGGGATTGATGCCGCTTAGGGCTACTTCCACTACCGAAAAGATAGGGGCATAATCTTCGTTACTAATACGGAAATGAGTAAAACTCACCACAGAGTAACACAGAGTTTCACAGAGTACTATTTATCTGATGAAACACGGATGATCGCATAAACACAGATTAAAAGACTGTAGTTATTTATCATACATTTGTTTCCCTTTGCGAAAATCTGCGTTTCAATAAAGATTTAAACTCTGTGGAACTCCGTGTTACTCTGTGGTAAAATACACTCAAAACCGATCAATGTATTACCACATCGTTTATAAAGAAAAAGCCACCTTAAACAGCAATTATCCACTATTTTATGAAGCTTTTTATCCTTGTCATTTTTTAACCATAAAAATAATCCTGTTTTCGAAAACAAATCTCAACGCTTTATGTTCTCTCATGACAACGCCTGAGAATCACTCCAGGGCTGTCATAAGGTTACCATACCCGGGAACCAAATGTTTTGGCAATTCTGTTTTATAATATTTAGTAATATAAAAAAATGTGACGTTATTAGTAGAGGAGCACATAGTTTCTGCATGGTAGTTTTACTGGTTTTTATTACCAGTTCATGCATCAAGGATACCCTACCGGAGTGCCCACCTCAGTTAGTTGTAAAGTTAGTCATTAAAGATACTAACTATTTCAATATAGCACAATTCAGCGAACTGTCCCCCGAAGACTCCGCACAGCCTTTCACTCATTTCTCCGGAACAATCTGTTATATTCTGACCAACACAACTACCGGTCAGATAGTACGTCAGTCTGATATAATAGTACCAGTAGGAAACACCCCGGACTTCTCTCTTTCCTTCAACGATTTGTCCGAAGGAAAATACGAACTATCTGTCTGGGGAAATATAACAAAAGAGATTCCTTTAGGAATCCTCCATCAAAACGGATTGGAACACACCGATATATATACCGGATATGCCCGACTCACAATCCTGTCACAAAATCAGGAACAAACCCTGGAATTGGAAAGAGCAAAGGGTAAATTAGTTATATTCTGTCGTAATTTCCCCACCGAAGTTGCTCAAATGAGCCTGAAACTTTCTCCTGTATATCAATCAACAGATGTACTTCTCAATTATCAAGGGAATGCGAACATACAGAAAACAACAGGAGCCCAAGCAATCAACGAAACTTTTGTAGCCCCCACCCCTCAGGGAAACTCTACAAAATTAGACTTGAACTTTTTTACAAATAGTCGTGCGGCTACACCAGTTCTGACTGTCCCGCCAATGGACATAACGATACGTCGTAATGAGATATCAGCTGTTGCCGTAGACTATGATGCACCAGGCAATGCCTGGGAAATATGGACATTCATCAATGGTGAATGGAATATGATCCATCATCTTGATATTAAATAATCTGTTTTTCTATCTATTCATTTCAATTAAACTTTACATCATGAAAAAAATTAATGTTTCTTGCAATGGCGAGCGCTTTTCTGTTCGCATGCTCCGAGAGTGATGACCCTTCACCGGTTGTTGACAATAGCATCCCCGAAGGAAGTGTAGTCTTCGACATCTCAACTGTAAATAAGCTGAACAACGGTATGAGCCGTGGGAATGTCTACAGTCAGGAAGCCACCCAGCACGTCACCCGTGTCTCGGTTTATGCTTTCTCTAATAATGGTTCCGACTATGTATACGCTAAAACATACGATATTAGCGGATGGTCAGATGGTACTACATTCAAACGCTACGTAGTGGCCGAGGGTGATAAACTACCTGCAGGTGATTACAAATTCTTGGCCGTTGGACGCGATGCCGCGGACCAGTTTACTGTTACATCTCCTTCTGCAGGGCAATCTTACTCCGGCATGATGGCAACAATTGCTCAAAGTGGAAATGAATCGGAGATTTTTTCAGGTACCACTACTGCACAAGTACTGGATAAAGGTAGTCGTGTGAGCATTGAAATGACCCGTAAAGTAGCAGGCGTTTTGGGATACTTCAAAAATGTACCTCAAATCTTAGATGGAAAAACAGTAACGTTCCTTCGTCTTAGCGCAAGCAATTCCAACCAGCAAGTGAATCTGACAAATGGTGTGGGAGTCAACACAAGTCCGGCTGCTTATAATATTATTGACCTCAATCTCTCCGGACAAACAGTTACCAATGGAATATACACAGGTAATGACCTCTCTGCACAAGGCGTAGTAAAGGTTGCCAACTCTCAGCTGAGTGGTTCTTATTTCATGCCGGTCAGTTCTGTTACGTTTACACTCGGGTTATACGAAGCCAACGGAAACGCTATCAAAACATGGAGTGTAAAAGATACTGGGGGTGTAACAACCTTTAACATTCTGGCAAATCATTTCTATTCTCTCGGAATGAAGGCACAGGCAGGAAATGTAAACGGTGGTACCGATGACCCGGGAGATGACGATGATCCTATCGACTTATTGACCGACCAGAACATTGTCATAACCATCAGTCCCGCTTGGGAACTTATCCATAACCTGATCATACAATAAAATAATCCTAAAGGAATGGATAGTATAAAACATATTTATGGTCTTATAGTCACTCTGATAGCTGTCCTGATGAGTGCATGCTCTCAGGACGAAGCTATCGGAGTAGCTTCCACGGAAACAATACCCATAGAGCTCAATATCAGAGACTATAAGGTATTCTCCCGTGCACCAGGAGATGTTGCTTCCTCAGTAAACCGTATCCTGATATTGCCTTTCCGTAAGACGAATGAAGGGCTGACTAATGACGATGCTAATTTCATTCCTGTATACGGTTCAGCAAAACAGATTGACGTAGCCACTTTCCCGAATGTAGTGACAAAGTTTACTCTCACACCGGCAATAACCTATAAGATACTAATCATAGGATACAATCGAAATGACTTTGATTTTACGAATCAAAGTAACCCATCCCGGAGCTTTAGTATCGGATCGGTTACAACACCCGTGACACTCGCAAACTTTCATCTACAGCCAATGTTGCCTACTGTCGTTCCGGAGTTTTTCACCTGTATAAGTGAGGGATATATGAAAGGGCAATTGATAGGAACCAGCTTCAAACCAGAGCAAGTCAACAGTATCAAAGGTACATTAAAACGCATTGTAAGTGGCCTTACACTGGATATAACCAATATTCCGGCTTATGTCACCTCTATTTCATTAACCGCCGAACAATTGGTAACCGCAAGCCGTGCTACCGATGGTATACCAACTCTGTGGCAAACAGCCGGCGACGCCAGTAGCAAACTTATCGGTAGTAGGACACCTATAGCCGGAAAAGTGAAATTCAACCAATACATACTGGCTATACCGGATGCAAGAAAAACACTTTTCTATCTGGATGTTACTTATGGAGGTATACCTCAACGTTATACGATGCAGATAACCAATGAACCCAATGTAGTTTCGGGTAACCGGATTACCTTTTCTCCTAATCATTGGGTAAAGATAACTGGTAATTTTACCAACAGCGGCCTGGTTTTTATCCTTTCCGGAACCATTAATCTGGACGATAATGCCTGGGATGGAATTATATAACTATTAAAACAAAACGGAGATGAGAACAACTCTATTCATAACAACAAGTATACTCTCTCTATTTCTGCTTGCAGGATGTGAGAAAGATACTGAAGAGATACAACTAACACCAACTGAAACAGAAGAAAATGTTCCTGAAGGCTATTTTGTTGTAAGCTTTTCGCCCGGACAAGACGACGTTACCCGTGCGGCAGTAACCGGACCTGATGGAAGAGTCCGGCATCTCCGCTATGTAATATATAAATCCACAGGAGAATATATAAAAGAGAAAGTAGTGCTTCAGCCCGTCAACCCTGTTCCAACGTGGCCTTTTAGTGCTGTCAAAGACACGTTGCCAAAAGGACAATATACAGCTGTGTTTCTCGCGAATATAGAAAAAACAATGTTTCCCATCCCCGGAACGGGAGGTAGCACCAGTTATGCTGAAGTACTGACTAATTATAAAACGACTCTGGCTGATGCCCGGATTGTACTGCCCAATGCAGAGTTTACCGATACCTCTGAATATTACTGGGCAAAAATCAACTTTTCTGATGCTTCTCCGCAACCCACCGTATTATTGCAAAGAATCATTAGCATGCTGAATTTACACCGTAATTTTGTGGACGCCCAAACTGCATTGAACCAATTGGAGAATAATATTATCACTCAAATGAAATATGATGATCTTATTCAAACCACTGTCAATGGGGCACTTCCCGGATTATTGAAAACGGCATTGGATTTAGGCGTTGTAGGCAATGCAGTATATGCAGTTGTAGGAGGTTTGGACGGAGCAGTCAATCTTGTAAAGAATGCCCTGTTGGTTCCTGTCACCAGTGCTCTCCATGCATTATTATTGCAGCAACTTACCAATCAGATAGGAATGGCACTGACCGGAAATGCCAACCAGCAAGGAGCCTTGGCAGGTTTGGGGGTCTTATTAAATCCATGGGCCACAAATGAGGCACATACAGCCATTGTTACCATTCGGAATTTTCCTAAGACAATGGATTTCAATCTGAAGATAAAAGACTATTATACCGGCGACCAGCGTTTCAGATATACTTTCACCGGAGGTAGTGTATATGACGAAAAGGATATACTTATCAAAGGATTCAACGGAACATTTGATGTACGTCGTATAAACGTTATTAAACAGGGGCTCATCTCTGGGTTAGTTGTTGATCAGATCATAGACAGCTCTTTATTATTAAACGGAGCATTTATTGATATCACAGATCCTATACAAGCCATTGTTGAAACTAATTACAGATATAAAGCTGATTATTCATTTGTAGATCTGGGTCTGAAATCATATACGGCACAGACAGATGGTAATCATTCATTGACACTATCGGTCCGGTTGGGAGATATAGCCAATCTAAATGGCATATTAACAGGTATACCTGTACTTGGTCCGCTACTTAATGGAGTTGTAAAGGGATTAATAGGGAATATCGTTGTATCCGTACCTATTAACCTCCCGTTATTAGGAGTCGATAATCTGACCTTATCGGGTAGTTGGAGTGCAGTAACTAAATATTGAATAAAACCAGAAACAGATGAAAAAGACCTTCCTATTATTAGTATTCGTCCTACTTTCCTGCAATATATATAGTCAGGTAGTAGGAATAAAGAGTAATCTGCTTTACGATGCTACCACTTCTCTTAACCTGGGAGTGGAAGTAGCACTAGACTCCAAACTCACCCTCGATATATCGGGTAACTACAATTCATGGGAATTCAATGGCAACAAACAGTTCAAACACTGGCTTGTGCAGCCGGAACTACGTTATTGGATGTGCGAGACATTTAATGGTTCTTTTTTCGGTATACATGCACATTATGCCGAATTCAACGCCAAAGGAATAAAATTACCATTTGGACTCTATCCGGGTTTAAAAGATCACCGTTATCAGGGTAATCTTTATGGAGCCGGCATTTCATACGGTTATCACTGGATATTGAAAAAAAGATGGAGTATGGAGGCCACTATCGGTGTAGGATATGCACGTGTCAGCTATGATCGCTATAATTGCCGCGACTGTGGTTCTAAATTAAATAGTGGACATAAAAACTATTTCGGCCCCACAAAGCTGGGGATCAGTCTGATTTATATTTTATAGCTCAATTGAAAAGTCATCTCACCACAGAGTAACACTGAGTTTCACAGAGTTTTTTAGACATAAGAACAAAAAGCTGAGATAAGAGCTTAAAGATGGATTATGCAAATAATATGTTCTTTTGTTCTTAATATCTAAAACTGATAAATAGTACTCTGTGAAACTCAGTGTTACTCTTGTGGTGAAGCTTCTCAGAATGCAAAGCTGCATTCTATCCCTACAATATGCTTACTCTTATCTGGTTCATATTGATAGCAATAAAAAACATCCAATGACCACTTGTCGGAAATTTCAATTTCCACACCTGGTCTGTATCGCATACGTGCCACATCAAAAAAAGCCGCCCCCCCAATTGCCTGATACAATTCAGCAGAGAAATAAGGCAAAAAAATCCCCTTCTTCGGCTCATAACCTACTTTTAACCGGGAACGTAATCGATTTTCTGCATTTCCATCCGAAAAGGTCTGTTGAAAACGCTCTCTGAGTGAAAACTTCATCCGTTGCCACTTCACACTTCCCGTGACTCCCAGATTATAACGATGTCGGTATTTCCATCCTTCTATTCCCCTATCACGATGATGCAATTCATAACCACCTTCTGCTTTCAAAAATGGGAACAGTTGATAAGATCCTGATAATGAAGTTCCCCAACGATCCATCGTTTTCATCGAATCTTTTGTACGCAGTTCCATTTTTCCCGTCATTGTAAAGTGGGAAGTAAATTTATGACTAACCTTCATTGTAGTCCATGTTGTAAAATCATCAGACTGTGCATACAAAATGGGAGCCATGTAGCACAATAACAATAAAAACAAACTATATTTTTTCAATATTCCTTCGTACATTATGAAAAATTTAAAATACAAAGATAAGAAGCAAATTCTGAAAACATCTTGAAATTACACCAAATAGTTACAATCATTTCCATTTTCACAAAATTAAACCATCTGTCATATGAATGCCTTCTCTTCTTTTTAAAAGTAACCATATGGTCATTCATTACTTCGTAAAGAGCAGCCTCAATCAATCATCATTTACAGACAATATTAAATTCAAGCAATATCAGATCCTCACTCATACCATAGTCAAAGAGTATATCAAAATATAGAAACAATAACAATCTAAAAATAAGATGTATAATATTCTCCTTTCATAAGCTACGATCTTTTATTACAAAAAAATTACAATATTACCAATATTCGTTTATTCTGCTATCTTATCGAGAATATTTTATCGAAAAAGGTGTATTTTTATTGCTTAAAACAACTATTTTCGAAACTATTATTTTACCTTTTTTAATAATCGACAATTTGTGTATTACAAAAAAAAGACATAGGTTTGCATTTCAGATTGAACAAAATCTGCAAAGTAGTAAACTTTATTATATGTATCTCAATACCCCATCCGTGCAAGAACACGAACTCGTATTACGACTTATTAATGATGATGAAAGTGCATTCTGTGAGCTATATTCAGTTTATAGAAACAGGCTTATCTACTTTGCTATGAAGTTTCTCAAATCGCAGGTATTCGCAGAAGACATATTTCAAGATACGTTTACAGTAGTCTGGCAAAGTCGCAAATTTATAAATCCCGATGCATCTTTTTCGACCTATCTCTATACTATCATGCGAAACCGTATTCTGAACACGTTACGTGATCTGGAAAATGAGCAGCAACTAAAAAATAATATCTTTGCCCAGGCAATAGATGCCAATGACAGTACTGAAGAAACTATTCATTCTAAAGACTTCATGGAATTGATAAATCAGGCAATGCAAAAGTTGACTCCCCGGCAACGGGAAATATTCAACATGAGTAGAAACAGGGAAATGTCTCATAAAGAAATTGCCGAAACATTGGGAATATCTGTAAATACTGTGCAAGAGCATATTTCAACTTCTCTTAAAATCATACGAACCTATTTCACTAAAAACAATGGTCCGTACGCCGATCTTTTATTACTCTTATTAATACTTCCTATTAGCTTTTCGTATTAATAAACGTTAAAGACACCCTAGATTATTTCTTCTCTTGTGTATTAACTATATACAAGCAGAAATATTATATTCATAACTTTATGAAAAAAGAAAAAGCTATAAAGCAAAAAGTGCGTCATTATTTAGATGGTATATATTGCAAATCAGAAGTTACTGAACTATTAAAAAATATGCAAAATCCTGAAATGCAAAATATTATCGAAGAAGTTGCAGATGAGCTATGGGAAGAGAACATGGAGCAGCCGCCTTTTCACAGTGATATAGAACATGAACAATACCGGCGTGAAGCTGCAACTCTTCTAAAAAAAATAAACAAACGTTCCTCTTACAAAAAAATTATGTGGGTAGCCGCCTGCATCACTCTAATCATAATGATTGGGTTAGGAGTAAATAGTTACCGATTTACCCAGATAGAGAAACCGTTGTATACAGAAATTTCAACTTCATTTGGTGAAAAGAAGGAATGGACACTGCCCGATGGTTCCAAAGTAAATCTAAATGCATGTACAACCCTCAGATATCCTGAGCGATTCACTGAAAAAGAACGAAAAATCGAACTAACCGGCGAAGCCTTTTTTCAGGTCAACAGAGATGAAAAAAAACCTTTTATCATAAAAACAGCAGGATTTGATGTAAAGGTTCTAGGTACATGTTTTGATGTCAAATCATATGAAAATAACGAAACATCATTAGTCAGCGTAAAAAGCGGAAAGGTACAGGTGGAATTACCAGAAGCAATGATGAAATTGGTAGCCAATGAACAACTGCAGATAAATCGGCAATCTAATGAATACACAAAAAGAAAAGAGAGTTACCAACATGCAATGGCATGGCTTCAAAACACATTACACTATAACAAGACCCCCTTATATGATGTAATTAAGGATTTGGAACGTATCTATAATTGTCGGATAAAGTTTGCCCCCAATCAACAGTTTAATTATCATTTAAGTGGTGAACACGATAACATTAACCTACAAGCAGTATTAAAATCAATAGGACATGCGACAGGCGTGAAATATAAAAAAGAAAAAGATTATATACTGTTATATCAATAACGAAAGCAATAAATACATTAAGATAACACTCCAATCAATCTAACTAAATATTAATTTATGACAAGAGAAAAACACAAATTTGTTATTTGTACCATGTTACTGATTTTATTTCTATGGGGAACATCAATTGTAAGTATAGCCCAGGAAGTGAAGAAAAACACCGTAACCATTAATGTAAAAAATGAATCAGTAGAGAAAGTTTTAAAAAGAATCAATAAAGAAACAAGCCTCAATTTTTTCTATGATCCAGCTATTCTCAGTAAAGCATCATCCGTTACACTAAACGTGAAAGACATGCCTCTACAGGAAGTACTAAACATGCTTTCCGTTCAAACCGGATTAAATTTTCAACGAATCAACAACACAATTTCAGTCAACTGGGAAACAAACAGTAAGCAACCGATTCAATCCCCAAAAGAAAAAATAACAGGTACCATTAAGGATAATAATGGAGACCCAGTCATCGGAGCAAGTATTCAAGTAAAAAACACCGGAATAGGTACAATTACCGATTATAACGGACAGTTTTTATTAAACAATGTACCGGAAAATGGAATACTGATAATCTCCTATATAGGCTATGATACAGAAGAGATTCCTGTAAACAAAAAGAAAAACCTGCAAATTGTGATGAAGGAGAACACTAAACAATTAGAGGAAATAGTAGTAGTAGCCTATGGAACAGCTAAAAAAAGTTCATTCACAGGTTCAGCAGAAGTAGTCAAACAAGATCGTATCGAAAAAAGAGTTGTAGCTGATGTTTCTAAAGCATTAGAAGGTACAGTAGCCGGTGTACAAAGTACTTCAGGAAGCGGACAGCCGGGTTCAGGTGCTTCTATGGTTATTCGTGGTTTTGGCTCTATCTCAGCTTCCAACACTCCACTATATGTAGTAGACGGAGTACCGTTTGACGGAGCATTGAACACAATTAATCCGAATGATATAGAATCAGTAACTGTTCTAAAAGATGCATCTGCTGGAGCATTATATGGTTCGAGAGGTGCAAATGGTGTTGTAATGATTACAACTAAACGCGGAGAAAGAGATGATAATCAGATATCTATCAATCTAAAAGCTAATTGGGGTATTTCTTCAAGAGCTATACCCAAATATGAAACAGTAAACGAAGCGGAATACTTGGAACTTGCTTTCGAAGCATATAAAAATGAACTGATTTATACAGAAGGAATTGATCCGTTATTAGCGGGAACACAGGCCATCGAAGTAATGAAAGGAATGGCCAAAGGAGTGTTAGGGTATAATGAAGAATATAATCCTTTCAACATGCCGTTACAAGAGTTGATTAACCCTATTACTGGTAAAATTAATCCGACAGCCCAACTAAAATATCATGAAGATTGGAAAGATGAGCTGAGTAATCATAACCCACTCCGTCAAGAGTATCAATTATCAGTGACCGGAGGGAACAAGAAAACCCAATATATGATATCAATGGGATATCTTGATGAAGTAGGACTCTTACAGACAACTGAATTTGAACGTTATACAGGGCGTGTTAACATTGATACCCAAGCAAAAAAATGGTTCAAAACAGGTTTTAATGCCTCATTTGCTCAAACCAGTACCAATTACAATAGTGCTTCTGGCTCTGTCATATCCAATCTATGGTATACCAGTCAGATTATGGCTCCAATCTATCCCGTGTATGAACATAACACAGATGGTTCGCTTAAAACAGATGCTAACGGAAATAAAATATACGATTACGGAAAGAACCGAATAGCCCTTGCCAATTCAAATGCAATAGCTTTATTACATGAAGATAAAGAAAATAATACCCGGGATAATTTGAGTGCCAGAACCTATATCCAATTATCTACAAACGATGATGAATATGGAATATTTAAAGGTTTCTCACTGATGGCCAACCTGGGATTAGATTATTTCAATACTCATGAAATGAGTTACAGCAATCCTTATACTGGTAATGCAGCAACAACTGCAGGTAGTTTAACAAAGGCTGTACAACGCCAACTAAGTTATACATTTAATCAATTATTGACTTATCAACGCAACATCCGTTCCCATTCATTAGATGTTATGATAGGACATGAATATTATGAATTAAAACAGCAGTTTCTGGGAGCACAAAAAACAGGATTCCCGTTTGGTGGATTGTATGAACTGTCTGCTGCTGCAACTCTTAGTGGAGCAAGTTCACAAACTGATAAATATGCTATCGAATCGTTTCTAAGCCGCGTAAACTATAATTTTGCCCAAAAATATTACTTCTCAGCCAGTTTTCGAACCGACGGTTCCTCTCGATTTCATAAAGACAGCCGATGGGGAAAATTCTGGTCATTAGGAACTTCATGGAGAATATCAGAAGAAAGTTTCATGAAAAAATATGACTGGGTAAACAATTTAACCTTGAAAGCCAGTTTTGGTTCACAAGGGAATGACAATATCGGTAGTTATTATGCTTACCAAAGTTTATATAATATGGGACTATCTAATGGCAGTTTAAACGGTGCAGGAATTAATTCATTAGAAAATAAGGATCTCAAATGGGAGAAAAACGAGAATTTGAATATCGGAATTGAAGCTCGTTTGTTTAATAGATTATCTTTGACAGCCGAGTTTTTCAATAAACATACAAAAGACCTACTTCTAAATATGCCTAAAGCTACCTCCAGCGGTTTCGATGCATATCCGGCCAATATAGGAAGCATGAGAAATATGGGTCTTGACGTTACTGCAACTGTTGATATTCTTAAAAATTCTGATTTGAAATGGACATTAATAGCCATGGGAAGCCATATTCGTAATAAAATTCTAAAATTAGCCGACAAACCGGAGATTATTTCAGGATCAAATATCTTCAAAGAAGGTGAAACTGTCAACTCATTTTATTTACCAATTTCAGCAGGAGTAGATCCACTAACCGGGAATCAACTCTATTGGGTCGATCACGACAAAAATAGTAACATAGTATCTAAGTACAAAACAGACGATGTAACCCTAACAGCCAATAGTAGAGAAATTGTTGGTAACCGCATCCCCGATTTATATGGAAGCATAACGAATGATTTTAGTTACAAAGGAATCGATTTTTCAATACTGACTACCTATTCTATAGGTGGAGAAATGTTGGATGGAGTATACGGAAGTATGATGAATGTAGGTTACAAAGGATACGTATGGCATAAAAATGCTCTCCGCAGATGGCAGCAACCGGGCGACATAACCGATATCCCTAAAATTATGTGGGATCAACAATTACGTGTAACAGATAAAGATCTGATAAATGCCTCTTACTTTGCTATCAAAAATATTACTTTGGGCTATACATTTCCAAAAGACTGGCTAACAAAAATCAAAATGGACAATATCAGAGTATATGCCACAGCAAATAATTTAGCATTATTCAGTCACCTCAAAGGAATGGATCCCCAATATAACTTTACTGGCACTGTGGGATACACTTATACCCCTTCACGGACATATTCTATAGGTATTGATATAAAATTCTAATAAATCAGAGACGATATGAAAATAAAATATTATACACTGCTAACTATTATCTTCTTATCTACCTTTTGCTCATGTAGTGATAACTTAAATACCAATCCCACCGACCAGATATCGGGTAACGTCATCTTCAAAGACGTAGAAGGAGGAATGGTAGCGATGAACGGTGTGTACCGCATGATGTACTCATCCGGCTGGGCTGGAGACAACTCTACACACGCCTTCGGATATATGTCAACCATGTTGGTATCCGGGGTTATGGGTGATGACATGATTGTATCTTCATCAGTAAAGGGCTGGTTTTCAATGGACTACAATCTACAAGAAAGAAATTTCTATTCAAGTACCTTATACCGCCCCTATTCTGAATGGAACTTTTACTATACTTTGATCTCAAATTTAAATTATATAATTGCACATGAGAATGATTTATATGGACTTCCTGCAGACAAAGCAAATTTATTTGGGCAAGCATATGCTTTGCGTGCTATGTGTTATTTTCATTTAATCCAACTGTATCAACAAACCTATAAAGGGCACGAACAATCTTTGGGAGTTCCAGTATACACGACCCCTACTACATCTTCTACTCCGGGAAAACCAAGAGGTACCGTAGAAAATGTATACATGCAAATCAATAATGACATAGAATACGGAATAGAATTATTAAAACAAGCAGAAGACGGAGGTATAACACAAAAGCATAAATCACACATTGACTATTATATAGCCAACGGAATCAAATCAAGAATAGCACTCGTGCAAGAACGATGGCAGGATGCAGTAGATGCTGCCGTACTCGCACTAAAAAAACCTGATTTAAAAACAGCCAATGCTTCCGAATTAGTGGGAGGATTCAACGATATCAACATGTCATCGGTACTTTGGGGAGCCGAAATTCAGAAAAGTGACCAGATCGGTGCATACGCTTCATTTTTTTGCCATATGGATGCTATGGCCGGCATGCACGGATCATATGATCGCAAATGCATAAGTGCATGGTTATACAAACAAATGGGATTACAGGATCTTCGCCGGGTAAATTGGTGGAAAGGAAGTATCGCTCCTGCATTAGAGAGTACTCAAGGGGCACAAAAAAGCTATTGTACAATGAAATTCCGTTTTAGTGATTATTCTTCCTATTTAGGAGATAATATTTATATGCGTGCAGAAGAGTTACTTCTTACAGAAGCAGAAGCTCTATGTCATTTAAAAAAATATAAAGAAGCAAGGAGTATTATGGAAACATTCGGTACAATACGTGAAAAGAGTTATGTACGCAATCGGCTCGATAAAGTTATTGATGACAATTCATTGACGCTGGATGTATACGGTACCGGTACAACTCCGGAAATCAAAACTCTTTTGGATGAGATATTATTACAACGGCGTATCGAGTTATGGGGAGAAACAGGTCGTCTGTTCGATATACTCCGTTTAAAAACCGGATATTATCGTGGGTATGAAGGTTCCAATCACGTAGTTAAGCTAAACGACGATACTCGTTTGCCAGACTATAAAGGTTTTATATTAACCATCCCACAAACGGAGTTCGACGGCAATATCAACATGGATCCTATAGCAGATCAAAATCCATTATAAACCATTGTTTGACTACCAACCTCAAAAAAAAAGATTAAGATGAATTTCAAAACATATATAACCAGCACATTATTAAGTTGTTTTTTACTAACAGGCTGTAACTCTGATAATGAAAAATTAATTTATGAATCGGACACAAATTGTTATGTATCTTTTCGTACTGAAAAACTAAACAAAGAAATAGAAAAAGATGAAAACAATCTGATTATCCCTGTTTATCGCGAAAATAAGCAAGGAAAAATGACAGTTATTGCCGAATTGTTGTTTCAACAAAATCCAGATGGTACAGAGGTCCCCGGAAGAGAGTTTATATCTTTAGAGAACAACATAATAGAATTTAAAGATGGAGAAAATATTAGTAATATAATACTAAATATAAATCTTTCGCAATTAGACTATCTGACTAAAGCTAAAGCCCAGATAAAACTGAGAGCTACTGAAACAGCCCCCTTTTCTACTTTCGGTAAAACAGCATTGACCCTGTCTTTAAACCGTAAACCTACCTGGAAACAATTTGAAGAAAAAGGTATCTACACTTCAGGATTTTTAAATACAGAGAAAGAGGTTACAATACTAAAAGCCGAAGAAGCCCCTTTCTATATCATAAAAGATTGCTATGTAGCAAACGGAGATATTCGTGTGGATATGGATAATGACGGAAATGTTACCATCGAGCAACAAAAGGCTTTTCGACTTGAAGCCTATGGAATAGTATATGTGGTAGGAACAGGATTTTTGGACAAAACCACCAACACCGTCATAATGCAATTAACGTTCCTTGTTGAACAAGATGGGCAATGGGGAATATTATCAGGGGCTGCTTTTGAGGAAAAATTTACTATTCCTGCCCGTTAAACAGACAATTATCAGAGAACTATAGATTAATGTTTAACAAAAACAATTACAACTTATGAAAAAGTGTTACGTATTATTATTATTTACAATGTTGGGATTTACCATCAATGCACAATCCGTATGGGATGGAACTGCAATGACATGGACCAAAGGTGATGGAACAAGTACAAATCCTTATTTAATTGAGAATGGACAACATTTAGCTTACCTGTCCGAACAAGTACGCAATGGAGAAACTTACAAAAATAAGTTCTTCAAGTTAAACAACGATTTGGATATGGGAGCAACTGCTGATCATAAATTCACTCCTATTGGTGTATTTGATGAGTATACCGACTCGTCAAAGCCAGAACTGGGAATCGTCGATGATTCGAAATACTTTTTAGGAGTATTTGACGGTAACAATAAAAAGATAGATAATATTCATGTCTTTTTCATTGATGAACAATCAGTTGGTGGTACCGGATTGTTTGCCTGTATCTCTACAGGAGCTGCAATAAAAAATTTAGGAATCGGAGAGAACTCTATTATCGAAGGAGGTGATGGCACTGGATCACTGGTAGGAAACATGAAAGGAGGTATCATTGAAAATTGTTACAATGAAGGATTAGTGACAGGAATCGGGGGGAGTTTTGGTACCGGTGGACTAATCGGAGTCGGAGAATATGGTAAAATAACTAATTGTTATAATACCGGGATGGTGAAAGGAGTAAGTGACGTTGGAGGTATCGTAGGATATGTTGATAAGAACTTTACTATAGACAACTGCTATAACTGCGGTATGATCAATGCTTCAGGTCTTTTCGTGGGAGGTCTTGTCGGACTTATGTATGCCGGAACAATAACAAATAGCTACAACATTGGAATGATATCTGACGGACCACTTTTCGTCAATGCCATTGTCGGAGCAACAGACATGGATCCTTTCGTTATCAAAAATTGCTATTATTCAAAAGAGCTGACAAATATTGGAGAGGAGATAACGAATGGTATATCTGAAAAAAGTGTTGAAGAGATGAAAGCAGCTTCTTTTATTACCTTACTTAATGGAGGACAAAATCCAATAGCATGGACTGCCGACACAAGAAATATAAACGGAGGATTTCCCATTCTTGTATGGCAATCAAGTCCGGTTACTGGAATTCAGAATGCAAATGAAAAAACTGATTGTAATATATATGTAGTAGACAAATCTATCGTTGTGGAATGTTCCGAAAACGTACCTTGTCAAATGAATGTAATCAATTTAAACGGGAAAATAATCAATAGCCAAACATTTCTACAAAATAACTCTCTCAATATAACTGACAGTGGTATTTATATTGTAACCGTTAATATTAACGGTCAACAATATACGTCCAAAGTGGTTATTAAATAATTAACTTTACAGAATGAGGATGAGGCTGTCTCAAAATATTTTTTTTGATTTCAGCCTCATCCTGTATTCTATTAAAATCTTCTACCTTCATGAAATTTATAATCATCGGAATTATTTTCTCTTTTTTATTTTCAGTACATTGCTTTTCCCAAACAATATGTACTGACTATTCACCTAAACTATCGGCTATAACAGTTAGTCAACTTCAACAATATGAATCGAAAACGACACGTGGAGTTAACAATAATGAATTTCTATTTGCGTATGTCCGCCTTATCCCCCAAACAGACACGAATGTCCTAAATGAAAAATACGGAGTGCGACTTAATACCGGAGCTGGTGGAATCTATACGGCTATTATCCCAATGGAACAGCTCAGAACTTTCGCTCGGGACAGTACAGTAATGAATATCGATGCGAGCACAGAAGTCAGAATGATGATGGATTCTGTGAGAATATATACAAATATAGACCCGGCATTTGTCGGAAACGGACTTTCACACTCTTATCAAGGGGAAGGAACTATTATAGGAATAATAGATAGCGGATTTGATTTCACACATCCTAATTTGAAAGATGCTGACGGAAAAAATCGCATTACTTGTGTATGGGATCAAAACAATCTGTTTACCACCTCTAACTCTCCGTATGGCTATGGAGTTATTTATTCTACTCCAGAACAGATTGCAACTGTAAAACACGATATGTCTGGCGATACACATGGTACACATGTAGCAGGAATAGCAGCCGGAAGTTATAACAATATATATAGAGGTGTAGCACCAAAAGCAGAAATAGTTCTTGTCTCTGTTAACAAAACGGAACAAGGAATATTGGATGGAATTGATTTTCTATTACAGTATTCCGACAAAGCCAATCGCCCCCTTGCCATCAATTTAAGTATGGGAACAATCTTGGGATTTAAAGACGGCACCGATAACTTCTCTATATTGGCAGATCACCTTATGAAAGATAGAAAAGGGAAAATATTAGCTATTGCTGCCGGAAATGAAGGACATCGCAAATCTACCCTTACAGGTAAATTCAATTCGACAATGCGCAATGTAAAAAGCCTACTTATCCCCCCCTCTTATGGCAGAGACAACCTTTTCATACAAGGTACGGCAGATCACATTTGCCATCTAACCATATCTTTAAAAGATACACTAACAAATACATACCGATTTTCTGAAACTTTCACATCTGGCGAACAATGGAGTAAAAGTTTTCAAAATTTTGGTTTAAATAAGTCCGACAATTCCAAATTAAATATTTCTGCTTCTTTAAATCCCATTAATCAAAATCCTTACTTTAACATCAACCTTATATACACCAAACCGGAAAGTGAAGTTTGGGAAATATCATTCTCATCAGACGGAGGTAAATATATGATTAGCAGTGATTACGGAAGTTTTACATCTGCCGGTAGAAATGACTATGCCAATGGTTCCACAGATTATACTATAGCATGTACAGCTACAGGACATGAAGCTATATCTGTAGGAGCATATGTTTCTAAAAAGACTTATAAAGACATCTCAGGTACACTTCACCAATCGGATTGGGAAAGAGAAATCCTCTATCCTCTTTCAGGAAAAGGTCCGACTTATGACGAACGCATCAAACCGGATATCGTAGCTCCCGGCGCAACCGTGATATCCTCCTTCAACTCATACGCTGCATCTTACAGCGTAGGGCCTTCCGATAAAACTTTAGAAGTAACAGATTCTTTTTCTAATAGAAAATACTCATGGGGGATAGCAAACGGAACTTCTATGGCTACTCCCGTAGTTACAGGTACACTCGCTCTATGGCTGGAAGCATGTCCGGAACTGACTTTAAAAGAAGTAAAAAAGATTATCGAAAAAACTGCATATCATGATTCAAATACAGGCAATACTATTAATGCAAAGTATGGTATGGGAAAACTTGATGCCATTGCCGGACTTTATGATATCTTACAAATGACCTCACTCCAACAAGAAACACATCCGGCATTCAACTATATTTATGATAGAAATAGTGGAGAAATAGAAATCACCTCTCCTGATCCTGTAGAAAAAGTACACATATATTCTATATCAGGAAATATCCTATCAGTAATCAATCACCCCATTAATAATAAATTCCATATAGAATTAAATACAAAAGGAGTTTATTTTATGCAGGTACAAAGTTCGAAGTATTCAAAAACAATCAAACTGGTGTTTCATTAAAACTGTACATTAAAAGAGGTATGCCAATTAGCCATACTATAAATCCGTTGACTAATTGGCACATTCTTTTAATCAAGTCTAAGGCGATGTTCATCTCCTTCCAATAGTATCTGAACAATTATCTTCCCCATAGTTTCAAGTCATCCCAATATATTAGTAAAGATTTATTCTTCGACTTCATATAATTGGCGATCTCTTTTGAAGTATAAAGTTTTAATGGATTAAAATCTGTAATTCCGTCAGGTGATGGATCCTGACTATTATGTGTATAATTTGTGATATCAAAAACGGTTTGTTTATCTCCCCCTTTTGTCTCAATAGTCATGTAAAAACGTCCATTCTCTCTATCTCCTTCTTTACAATAATACTCCAAAGTAAACCATTCGCCAACAGGTACTTTTACTTCAGTATTCTTCTCTAACCAAAGGGTTTTAAATCGCTTATCAGCAGGTAATCTACGATCAATATCCTGTGCATCCACTTTAAAATAAAGTTCCCCTTTACCCACAACAGGTTTAGTTATTCCCAAAGTAACACGCCCGCCATAAGGAACCGTTGGCCTCCAGGCAACATTATTCCATAATTCAACAATTGTAAACCAATTGATAACATCCGGATAATTGCAAAGTTCTCTCAGATCCTCATGCAAATAAACTCTCATTGATTGCGTAAACTCCCTCAATCCTTTTTTAATCCCATAAAAATCACATTGTATTCTTGCTTTCTCCGTCGTATCGGTCATCCAGGGTTCTTTTATAAGAAATTGCAAAACCCTGTTGTGTGAGTTAACCGGATCAGATACTATACTCGCCAGACGTTGAGTGGAATCACCTTTCGTATAAGTGACGGAAACCCAATCCATGATTGATTCAATATCTCTTTCCCAATCGCTTTTTATCAACATATTTTCCTTCCCTACGATATGATGGTTATATTGTCCGGCAGGTATTATGGTTACATTATCTTCAAAACCGGACTGAAATAACAGAAGTTCACTTCGCTTTAAATGTTTATTAGGTGCATCCGGACATTTAAAAGTTAACATAGGAGATATTTGTTTAGGATTTTGTAATGCCAGATGTGCTGCATTTTGAGCAATAGTTATCTGACAGGTATTAAAATAACCTGGTATAAAACGATTTCCAACCGGAGAGGCACCAGTAAGAGCTTCATACCAGGTACAAGCCGCTGTATATTTTCCAATCTTATTCAAATGAGAACCATCCCTATTAAAAGTATCTCCCAAAACACTTGTACGTGCATTCTGAATAGCCGTTCCCGAAGGAATTATCATGTCAATCCCAACAGAATCCGCAGCTGACCATACAGATTTGACAATAGCCTCATACATATCTATCTGTTTTCTATTATAAGTATCAAAAGCCGGTTTTGACGAACTTTGAGGATATGCCCAGGTTTGATGCATGGCAAATCTGACCTGCGGATTAGTAGCATGTTGTTTAACGTAATCTACAAGATATGTCAGATATGGAAAATAGCTGGATAACACTCCCGATAGAGTGCTTACCTGTTGAAAAGTAATATAATCCCACTTTTCATCCTGAATACATTGCAATAATGTTCTCTTAGAAATAGTCTTTTTACTTCCTGCTATTTTTCGATAAGAATACATTGGCAGATCTTTTTCTATATTTTCCCAATGTTTTTCTAAAGAACAACCACCGATAAAAGCATTTGCAACAGTTATTTCCGTACCTCCTTCCGTACTCAAACCATCCAGGAATTCCTCAACAGCATCCGCTGAAAAACTATTTCCGATAGCAAGGACTTTCACCGACTGTTGGGCAAAAAGTGAAAAGCTAACAGCAGAAAATAATAAATATAAGTTCAGTAGTATAATTTTATTTTTCATTCTAACACCTTTTGAAATTAAACACCTTATCTGCAAGACTCAATCATAATACACTATCAAGCAATTCTTTCAGATGATTTGTATATAACTGACGGGGAGAACAATGATTCTTTGAACACAAAAAGGCTGCCAATCCTATTACTTCCCCCATCATTCCGGTAGTACGTTGTACACGTACTGTACCCAATGCAATATGAGTGACACTAATGTTACGTCCCGCCATAAACAAGTTTTCTATATTACGTGAATACAAACAACGATAAGGGAAAGTATACACATCCTTCCGCTTATCCGGATGGACTGCATATGCTATAAATTCTTCTCCGGGAAAATACTTCGAATTTCGTTTGTCCGGATAATGTAAATCAATTCCCCAGGTAGCAGTAACAATCGCATCCGGATAATCCACTTTATTCTTAACATCTATACCTGTCAATAAAACATCCCCAATTAAACGGTATGATTCGCGTTTACCTGCATTATAAGATAAATACGCCAGTTTGTACTTCCCATATTTATCTTTCATATAAGTTTTGAGGTATGCCCAATTACCATAAATAGCTCTGAAATTATGATCCCTTATCCGTTCGGCATCTTCTACCGTATGAAAATTCCCGAATCCGGTTTCCCAGTTCCAGACCGACTTTGTCAGTTCAAAATGATAATCTGAAGTAAATTTCAACATCCATTCTTCTATCGGAAATTCAGAAGCCTCATCTGTTAACGTAGCATACCACTGATTGGAGGTTCCCATAGTCAGTCCATCCGGTTGTTCCGGAGCCTCCGGTTCACCTGTCTGCGCTCTGCTTTCACGGCCGTAAAGATGATCAGCACCGGCTAATAAACCTAAAGAGGCATCTCCTGTACAATCTGCAAACAACTGACCTCTAAAATGATGTATCTCCAATGTATTTGTATTTATAGCCTTTACTCCGCTTATTACAACCCCATCCATATCGGCCGCATATACATGCATATTTTCAAATAAGGAAATATTCTTTTCATTTTTAACAATCTTCCACCTCCAGTCATCTCTATACGTAGAAGCATCTTTATTGCCTACCCCGGCAAAGCCATTATCTATCTCTCTCATAATAGCACCAATCTTTGAATATCGGTTTTTAAAGAGATCTCCATCTGTAGGAACTCTTATCTCCGAGCTACTGTTGCCACCTAATACGGGACGGTTATTAATTAATGCCACCTTTAGTCCTAATCTCGCAGCCTGTATAGCAGCACATATCCCGGCAACTCCCCCTCCAACGACAATAAAATCATATTCACCCTCATTATACGGAGCCGGTAACCGAAGCATTTCCTGTCTGAAAAGTCGTAAACTTTCCGGATCATCGGGCAATTTAGTATCTTTGGATTTTGAGAAAAACAGAGCATCACACCTTCCGTCAAAACCTGTCAAATCCTTCAAACGAACTTCCGTTAATTGTTTATTTATGTACACAGTTCCACATTGATACCATTTCCATTCAGCGTCTCCTGACGCTCCAAGTGTTTGTTCCAACTCTTCTCCATCAATTGCTATCCTGAATTTACCAGGTCCTTTCGGATAGGGTGCCCAATCTTTTGTCCGTACCCAAACATAGTAAATGCCTGTTTGTTGAAAAAACACCTCAGTTACAGCATCCTTTACCGCCTCCCCCAAACCATGAGCCAACAAATAAGGTGAGCCCATCTGATCGATAAACTGAGTATCTACCGACCAGCCCCCTTTATTCTTAAAAAGTTCGGCCTCTACCAAAACTGATTGGCAATGGGCTGTTATTATCATCCCCCACAAAAGGCATATACATACAAACATAAACCTTTTAATACGAATACCCATTTCAAGATATTTTTTATATCCAATCATACTTCAAACTTTTTCCATACAAAGTCTGCAAATGCCTGACGGCTTGCATCAGAATAGTTGAGTCATATTTCTTTGCCGCCCTTTTCATCATTGGCAAAGCGATCCGTTCCGTTTGCTCATTTTCACGTACACTCCCCCACTCCCACTCTTTCTGTCCGGAAAGATAAGGAGCCAAAAACAAATAAGCAGATTGCAGATTGTATCCATCAGGCGTTTTATAATTCCAAAGATCTTCACCAATACGTTCTCCGCATTCTGCCAACACAGTAAAAGCTCTCAAGCCGTATACCGAATAAGAAAAAGCCCAATCACGTTTCATTTCATGTGGCAGACTACCATTAAGCGCAATCTGTTCCCGTATCTGCTGCTTTCCAAATTCAACCATTTCTTTTACATATTCCAGCTCACCCGTATACAGAGAATAAGCGGCTATTTGTGCAGAGTACCAAGTACCATGGTTATTTTGCGCTTTCTTTTCCTGTATTCCAAATTTACTGGTACGCAACCACTGTACATAGTCAGAGAACCATTGTTTCAAAGCTGTATCATCTTTACCGGTCCAACTTTCAGACAATGAAAGTAACTTCACACAATCTGTCATTTCAACCAATGTCACTCCAAAAATAATACCGATCGCCATTCCTTTATAAACCCCGGGAAGGGCAGATGCACATTCAAAATGTGGATTCATCCGGGTATCTTCATCAATAAACCACACCCGCAGCAACTGAGTTGCCTTCTTCGCATATCTTTCATCCTGAGAGTAAAACCAGGCAAGACTCAGTAACTTAATTCTATCAACCGTATTATTATACCTGGCAAGATCAAATTTCGGACCGTTCGCTTCCGGATTAATACTACAGTCCTTTCGAATATAGGGCATACCGTCGGCACTTTTCGGATTAGGCCATGCATATTTTCCAATCGCATAAAAATCGTGTTTATCTCCCGAAGGGGGAAGCATACCATCCGTCACTGTCTCCGGTTTCAATGCAAGACAGGCATCCGCTTCTTTTATCAAATCATTGTAGGACTTAATAAGTGAACTTTCTCCTTTTTTTATACCATCCCTCGTCTCTGTAAGGTCTGAGAGGTCAAAACCTATCATAGGCGAAGGCTGTTGGGCAAATACACACTTAACTCCGAAAAAACAAGCAAATAAAAAAGAATAAAATATAGATTTCATACGTAAATTCATTTATCTCGGTTTTATAAATCTATTCGGACTTTACTTTCTGGTAGCGCAACAAGGCCTCAACATAATAATAATCAGCATAAGTGAGAGGGACATCGACTTCGGAGTGTTCCATCAAACTCCCAACCGAGTGTTTTAAGATAAAGTTGCCGTTCGTACCCGGCTCTGCCAGATATTCGGGAGAGGTAAGTGTTTTCAATTGTGTCTCAGCCATCATAAGACATTTCCGGGACAGTTCACCCTGAATCATCGTGCTTAATTCAATGAAAGCAGAAGCCATTATAGCTCCGGCAGAAGCATCACGATAAGTATCCGGTATATCAGGAGCATCATAATCCCAATATGGAATACCATCTTCGGGCATACGCGGATGAGTTAAAATGTAATTTGCAACTTTCTTCGCATGCGCCAAATAATGCTTTTGTTGCGTTTCTCTATACATCATAACATAACCATATAAAGCCCAGGCTTCTCCCCTCGACCAGGAAGATTCGTGAGAATAACCTTGCCGGGTATGTTTCTTTTCCGGTTGTCCGGTGATAGTATCATAAGATACCACATGCCAGCAACTATAATCTGCCCGAAAATGATTTTTCAAAGTCACATCCGCATGAGAACGGGCTATAGATGCAAAACGCGAATTATCTGAATTTTTTGAAGCCCACTCAAGTAATTCCAGATTCATCATATTATCGATAATGACCGGATACTGCCACACTGCCCTATTAAAATCCCACGAACGAATGACTCCGATATGATCTTTATAACGGGTAGACAAAGATTCCGCACCTTTTAATAACACCTGTTTGTATTTTTCATTACCAGTCAGACGATATCCATTACCAAAACTACAATACAGCATAAACCCTACATCATGATTTCCCTTATTATATTTCTCCTTTTCCACCCGGGAAGTATAATCACAAGCATACTCTTTCAAAAGAGTATCACCCGTTGCCTCATACAGATACCAGAGTACTCCTGGAAAAAAGCCACTGGTCCACCACTTCGAGTCTGATGTGATAAGTTTTCCTTCTTTATCAAGTGTTCTCGGCAATAAAGTCTTTTGTTCCCATATGGATTTTGCCATTAATTTAGATTGTTCTACAGAAACAGACAGTCCTTTCTCAATAACTGCATCCATTTCATCTTTCCCAGCACAACCCATCAAAATCGCAATGAACAACAGTGCCCAAATTTCTTTTCTCATATCTTATTTTTGTTTGCTTATTCTGCAACTTTACTTAACTTATAGCTGTATTTATCGTCAACAACCAGAACATAAAATCCTTTGGCTAAATGAGAGGTGTTGATATCAATATCGGAACAAGTTTCTTTTTCCAAAATTTTTATACCAGATAAAGTATACATCTTAATATTATTCTGCCCCCCTTTTATCGAAACAAACTTGGAAAATATAACAGGAGAGACTCTAATCTCCTCCGGATATTTTACATTAACAAGTGAAGTCGCACTACCACCATCCGGAATAATCAAAGTCGTGTTACCTGACACTGTACCATCCAAACCTACGGCAAACTGTAATGCTCCATTAGCTTCACTCGTATCATATTGATAAATACTTTCATTAATAGACTTCCCGGTAGAATAAGCACAAGGAGTCCATGAATAACATCCGGTGCGTGCTTCTATTTCTGCGGACCAAATCCACGCTGTATCATTTTTTTCGATGACATGCCCTGTAGAAGGGAATAAATTAAATTTAGTACCTCGTCCACGGGTCGTTTCATCAATTACCCGTTGATCCCGGATATTCCCACTATTATCCAATATACCAAAATTAGCTTTCCACCCCCAAATAGAAAATGCAATGTCATTCTCCCGAAAAATTTCTGCCACATCGTGTATCCACCTTTGTTTAACTTCTTTATTCGTATTGCTGATACAACCATATTCAGAACAATACAGCTTCAACCCTAATTCAGTTGCACGATTTATGGCAACTTGCATCTGTTGCTTCAAAATAGATTTATTATAAAAACCATTATAATAATTCACCACACTCTTATGTTTCTCATTTTTAATAGCATCCACATCCTTTTTAACAACAAGTTGCCCCGGATAATGTAAAGGAATAACCAAATCTTTCAAACCATCCATCCAACTGGCCTGATAATGAGTAAGCAGGTGCGGTGAATAAAAATGAAAAGCAAGGATTAACTTCTTATCGTTTTCAGGAAGAGTTAATGTAGACAATGCACTGGCCGAATTGTGACTGATGCCTCCTACTATTAAATAACGATCCGGTTCGCGTTCACGTATCTTGGCAATAATTCGCGCCGACAAATTATTCCACACATCAGCATTCGGTGCGTTGGCTTCATTCAGAAGTTCGTACGCTAACAAACCAATCGGATAATGTCCGAATTCCTGTGACAGTTTGTCCCAAATATTAACCAGTTTGTCCTGTTCCGCCTGTTCTTTCCATAATATAATAGAATTCTTATCATCATTGAAATAGTGCGAGCGGGTAATATGCATGTCCAATATAATACGCATATTATATTCCTTGCACCATGCAATAGCATCGTGAATAAGTTGCCGGGTTTCCGGATTAAAGTTCAAATCTGTATCAAAAACTTCTTTTTCATCAACAGGCAATCGTATATGATCATATCCCATATCTGCCAATTTTTTTAGATCTGTTTTCTTGAAGTAATTGATTGCACTTCCTCCCCGGTTACTTGTCTGCGAGAGCCACACTCCGATATTCACTCCGGAACTAAAATCAAATTTATCATCCGAAAAATTGGGTATTGCGTTATGAAGCACAAATTCATTTTGTAGGTTTGTACGTGCATTAGCCGGTTCATTAGGCTTTCCTCCTACTAAATAAATATTCTCTTCACTGAAAGCACCAGCATTCGTCTTTTTCCCTTTGCTCTTATCAATAACTTTCAATACTACAGGATATTTTTCATCCCGAATCGTTATTTCAGTTGTCCCGTTCACTTTCCCCGAAGCATCTACATTAAAAGTCAGTTCATCTTTCTCTCCGTAGTAAGCAACCACTTTGTTCAAACTATTATAACCTGCCGACTTCATACATGGCCGCCAGGAATGTTCACCTACAGGAGCCTGAATCGTAGCCTGCCAAATCCAGGCAGTATCATTCTTCACCACTTCCCCTGTAGTTCCCGGCATTTTGAACAGAGGATAATACCATTTTCCTCCTCCTTGTCCCTGAAACTTCAGTTCCTCACTCAAACCGGCAACTATATTCTTCTCATCCTGACTAATATCATTACTTGTTCGTACTCCGAATGTCTTATCAACTACCCTAAGCGTAACCGGGTAGTTTTGTGCAAGTAAAGTAGCCGAAACAGAAAAGATAAAAAACAGAGAGATTATTTTTTTTATTTTCATACTTTAAATCACTAGTGTCCACTAAAAATTTTTTGGTCACTAGTCGGTTAAAA
>OHFN01000181.1_pt1 | contig 55395 bp, 52 predicted proteins | sample 1567571 | NCBI WGS metagenome assembly OHFN01 (sample SAMEA3879533, study PRJEB24766) | human gut metagenome | biome: human-associated habitat; feature: feces | place: USA | collected 1985/1987
TGGATTGAAATACAAAATGTTTATTTGAATGACAGTAAAGCCTTTAGTCGCTCTCCTCACGGAGAGCGTGGATTGAAATAGTCGGAAAGCGGGCATTATTGTGACAAAGAGCGTGGATTGAAATATATTTTAAATCGTTTTGTGTACCCATGTTATTGGTCGCTCTCCTCACGGAGAGCGTGGATTGAAATGCAAAAAGTTGGTTATTAATACACAAAAATTTTTTGTCGCTCTCCTCACGGAGAGCGTGGATTGAAATCAAAGTATACATACCTCCATTGCTCGCGGTGGAGGGTCGCTCTCCTCACGGAGAGCGTGGATTGAAATTTTTAACACAAGTACATCATTTTTTATATATTCCAGTCGCTCTCCTCACGGAGAGCGTGGATTGAAATAGCATATGTTGTATCACCGTCGAATAACTCATTAAGTCGCTCTCCTCACGGAGAGCGTGGATTGAAATCGCTCTGCGTATTAATGCCTTAGTTCGCTTGACTTGTCGCTCTCCTCACGGAGAGCGTGGATTGAAATTTTTATGATGACGTTGTCGGCTACTTGTGTTTAAGGGTCGCTCTCCTCACGGAGAGCGTGGATTGAAATTTTAAGGGTAATAACGGCGTTATCCGTTATAAGTGTCGCTCTCCTCACGGAGAGCGTGGATTGAAATTCAATACAACTGACAATCTCCATAATACTTATATGTTGCTCTCCTCACGGAGAGCGTGGATTGAAATTAGGACATATCCCTTACCACGCAAAAAATTAGTTTGTCGCTCTCCTCACGGAGAGCGTCGATTGAAATCCAAATATGACAATCGCGCTCGCCATCTTTAACTGGTCGCTCTCCTCACGGAGAGCGTGGATTGAAATCCACCTCCTGCGTTAGTGTGGATTGGTATATGCAAGGTCGCTCTCCTCGCGGAGAGCGTGGATTGAAATTGCCTATACGGCTGTATAAATTTTCTTTTTTTATATAGTCGCTCTCCTCGCGGAGAGCGTGGATTGAAATGACAGAAGACACAGCCTCTTGCATAGCTTGAGTATGTCGCTCTCCTCGCGGAGAGCGTGGATTGAAATATCTTTAAGTGCTCCGACCGCCTCGGTTGACATAGTCGCTCTCCTCGCGGAGAGCGTGGATTGAAATACTTCTTAGCGTTTTTAAATCCCTTATATCAACCAGTCGCTCTCCTCGCGGAGAGCGTGGATTGAAATTATATTTATACAAGATTTAGCCATAGCAAATGCCACGGTCGCTCTCCTCGCGGAGAGCGTGGATTGAAATGGATTAGTCGTTGTTGTTATCTGCTCAGCAAAAGTCGCTCTCCTCGCGGAGAGCGTGGATTGAAATACAGTCAGTCTGCTCCAAGACACCACAAGGGGTAAGTCGCTCTCCTCGCGGAGAGCGTGGATTGAAATTCGGAGGTTTACCTTTAAAGCCTCCGCCCACTACCCGTCGCTCTCCTCGCGGAGAGCGTGGATTGAAATCCATTTTTCAATACATTCATCAATAGCCCTATTTGTCGCTCTCCTCGCGGAGAGCGTGGATTGAAATTCCGCAAGGTCTGCGAGGAGCAATAAATGTATAGTCGCTCTCCTCGCGGAGAGCGTGGATTGAAATCAAAATACCCTTTTTAAACATCTTTAGTGGATTATCGTCGCTCTCCTCACGGAGAGCGTGGATTGAAATATCTATTGACTAATGGAATAAACAAATTATAATTGTCGCTCTCCTCACGGAGAGCGTGGATTGAAATTTTAAAAACTTAGATTGTAAATCTGTGATTATTAAGGTCGCTCTCCTCACGGAGAGCGTGGATTGAAATTCGTGGGTTTATCTTTAAAGCCCGCGTCCACTATGTCGCTCTCCTCGCGGAGAGCGTGGATTGAAATATATTATTCTTGATAATCAGTGCATCTCTTTTTCCAGTCGCTCTCCTCACGGAGAGCGTGGATTGAAATAACACAGCGTAAGGGCTGAAATTTGCTGAAAGCAGTCGCTCTCCTCACGGAGAGCGTGGATTGAAATTATTATATCTCTTTTAATCTTTTAAAAAAGGCTTATGTCGCTCTCCTCACGGAGAGCGTGGATTGAAATTTTGTTATTATGATTTTTGAGTTGTCAGTTTTAGGTCGCTCTCCTCGCGGAGAGCGTGGATTGAAATTTGATAAATTGGCAACATAAGCAGATTAAAAAATGTCGCTCTCTTCGCGGAGAGCGTGGATTGAAATTAAGATTTATTTATCTCGTGCTAAAATCTCCGAGATAGTCGCTCTCCTCACGGAGAGCGTGGATTGAAATCCCTGTCCAATTAATAATACAATTAACACCGTTTTTAGTCGCTCTCCTCACGGAGAGCGTGGATTGAAATGCCCGGTGGGACACACTACATAAAGAAGGTATCCTACCGGACTTTGATATTTCAGGTTTTATGCTGTTTTCTTCTGTTTCTGTTGCATTTCTGCCATATGGCGTTGGAAGCCTGCTTCCATATCTTCGGGGTTAAGCGGTTTGATGATACCAACACCGTTGTAATAAATGTCGATAATCTGATACCGCTTGCCGTCAAGATAGCGGGCGGCTGATACAACAATCTTGTCGATGAATTCGTGAACAAGCTCACTTGTCAACTCGGTTGGCTCGGTGATTGCCTTTACTTTTTGAACAAATTTTTGCAGATTAACCGTCTTATCTGTTTCGGCTTCAAGATAGCTCTCCATTTCGGGGAGCTTTTCTTTTAGTTCCTTCTGCTCGGTTTCGTATGTGTTGCTCAAGGTTGCGAATCGCTCGTCGCTCAGTTTACCGATAACGTTGTCCTCATAGATTCGCTGTATCAGCTTATCAATTTCAGCGATACGTTTCTTTGCCTTTTCAAGCTCTCGGCGTTTTGCTGTCAGCTCTTTCTTTTTGTCAGAGTCGTAGCTCTCAACCTGTTTGCGGACAAATTCCTTTTCAAAAGCCTGAATGTTCAGAAACACTCGCCGCATACTTTCAAGAACAAGGTTTGTCAGCGTTCTCTCGCCGATATAGTGTGAGGTACAGGTGTCGGGATTCTTGGAATAGCTTGAACACATAAAGTGCGGTGGATCTCGCCGGTCCTTCTTGCCTGATTGGTAGTACATCTTCTGTCCGCAATCCTCACAGAACACCAATCCCGAAAAGATACTGACTTTGCCCGTCCGTGTTTGACGGTGCCTGCCTTCTCGGATTTTCTGAACAAGTTTGAATGTGTCACGGTCAACAATGGCGGGATGGGTGTTCTCGAAGATTATCCATTCGCTTTCAGGACGGTCAACACGCTTCTTGTTCTTAAAGGATTTGGTTGTGCTGCGAAAGTTGATGGTATCACCGCAATACTCTTGTCGCTTCAAGATGTTCGCTATCATAGCCGGACACCAGTGAAACGGAACGGACGGCGGCTTACCGCACTTTCTGCCTACGCTAATCCAGTATTCCGTTGGTGTTGGAACTTTCTCTGCGCTTAGCTTGTTGGCAATTTGTGACGGCCCCATTCCGGATACGCACATCTTAAATATACGCTTGACGATTTCAGCCGCAGGCTCGTCGATTATCCATTGATACTTGTCATCAGGACTTTTCATATATCCAAAAGGCGGATTGCTTGTCAATGGCTTGCCCGATTTGCCTTTGCTCTTGAATACCTTGCGCACCTTGTCACTGGTATTCTTTGCGTGCCACTCGTTAAACCAGTCCTGCATAGGTACAAGATCGCTGATTCCGTTTTTGGTGTCGATATTGTCCATAATGGCAATATAGCGAATGCCCATTCGATCAAATTCTTCTTCCAACAAGGAACCGACTACCAATCGGTTACGTCCGAGACGGGAATGGTCTTTGACAATCAGTGTTGCGATTTTTCCTTCCTCGCCGAGCTTCATAATTTCGTTGAAGGCAGGACGGTTAAAGGTTGTACCGGAGAAACCGTCGTCTATGAAAAGGCGAGTATTTTTGAAACTGTTTTCGGCAGCGTATTGTTGTAAAATTTCTGTTTGATTTTTGATTGAGCCCGATACGCCTTCGTTCTCGTCATCACGGGATAGTCGGCAGTACAGAGCTGTGATTTTGTCTTTATCTGACTGTTTACTCATTTTGCTCCTTTCCACAGTCGGATATGTATTTGTAGGATAGTTTTATTATAACATATCCGGCTGCTAAATTCAATACTTTAAAGCACTAAATTGAATCTTTCTCTACTATCTTTTCAATCTTCTTTAAGATTGTTTTGTCAGCGTTCTGATTGAAGTGCGTTCGCACAACATAGGTTGTGTTGTCAATGTCCTGTGTGTATCGTAACGGTTCAACGAACTGTTCATACTTAAAATAGTTTAGCCGTTGCTCCGCTGTCATCTTACTGAGCATATCGAAGTAATCCTCAATGACTGCGTTGAGTGCTTCGGTAAGCGGCGTTTGAATATCAAGGACTTTGCCTTTGTCATCAACATAGTACATAATCTGTCACCTTCCTTTCGTAGTTAAGATTTTCGAAAACAGGTCTTAGGGTGTCCCTAACAAGTGCTGAAATTCCGAGGTGATTTCTCAGCAACAACCGTTTGTGGATACGAACGGTCTGCTTGCTGAGATAATACACGGTAGTTTCAGCAAGCACTGTTTGTGGTTACAAACAGTATGCTTGCTTAGATTCAACATTGTTATGCAGTGTTCTGAAAAACTGTCAACATATCTGTCACCCTAAACTGTCACTATGGTTGTCTGTGATTATATATTTCGATGATTCTTCTTCGGTTAGTACGCCGAAAATTGATGCCGATACCGTCACGTTTTCTCAACCGATACCAATATTTGTTGAGCAGTTTTGTTACCGTATTAGTCGGCGTAACGGTGTCGTTCATTTCGGTAAGTAAATCTGTAGCTGTGCCCATCCAGTAATGCTTGTCAACCATAAACGCTCTTAACCTTCCGAAAAAAGGATGATCTTCGGTCAGCTTCGGATAGCCTTCACGACTGACTTTCTCCATTGCCAGCGCAACAATTTGTTCACCTTTAGTCATTGTTTCTCCTTTCTGTCACTGTAAAAAGTGACTGTTTTGTTGTAAGTTTGCCGCTTTACCCGAATGTCGTTCCTGCGCCGGATTTTCACCGGAGCGTCGTATCGCTCGCTTACGATCATCGCAATATCATATCCCATTCGGACGGTCATTCAGTTGTATTTTGACACGACAAAAAGCCAAGTCACGCAAGGCACTTCCCTCAACTTCAAAAAGGTAAACTACCCCCTTGGTTGAGAAGCCTCATGTAACTTGACTTTAAATTTTTTGATTAAACTTTTGAAAAATTAAAGCGCTTATTTGTACTGCCGTTCACTAAAATAAGCTAAACTCAAATGACTAAAAACAGAACGGAGCCGGCACTTCTGTCAGCGTACCGGTACCCTATAGCGCATCTTTGGCTTTGCGCTGCCCGCAGGTGATGCTCCAGCGCTCGTCAGCTCTTTACACTCATAAGTTCATCACTATTCAGTTGTCGCACACAATCTGCGAACAGTTTTGTGTACAGTAATTATTATAACGAACATTCGTTTGGTTGTCAAGCAAATTTAGAAAATTCGTTCGACAAACGTTAGTGTATTTAAGATGTCACGTCTAAACAAGCAGTGCGTTTTTACTCCTACCGAGAAAAACACGTTTGTTAGGGACACATAAGACCTATAAAAAATTCTCTTTTTCGTTTTTATGTCTGTTAATTTGTTTTATTATATGATATGATAAAATTATCAATCATTAAGGGGCGATAGTATGAGCGCTAAGAATCAATTTGATTGGATATCATTTTATGAGGAGTTTGCAGATAAGCTACTTGCATATAAGGACAATCGGCAGGAGCTGATTGAAAAAATAAAGCAGGTTTATGAGGTTACAGGGATAAAACTGCCGACTATTGATAGAGATAAAGGCGGAAATAATATCCTTGTTGATATTGATCCTTTTACAGTTTTTGGATTATTTAATAAACAACTAACTGAAAAGAACAGAATAAAACTTATTACTGAATTCAAGTAATTGTTTGACATAAAAGCTGATGTTCCTATGTCTTTTGACGGAATTCCTGTGTTAAGTCCACTAAAATCTACTTTTTTCTATTTTGTAGATAACAGAGGAGAATCAGATATACAAAACCTCTGGTCAATTTTTGAATTAGCGCCTACTCTGTCAAAAAACGATACAGAAGAAAACAGACAAGAGTTTATTTCTGCTTTTAATACAGTTAGGAAACAAAAAGGCGTAAAATGGAATTTGTCAATGGGCTTATACTGGATTCGTCCCAACAGATTTATAAATTTAGATTCACGCAATAGGTGGTTTATAAAGAATAATGACAGCTTACCTGAGTCAATTACAGCCACAGTAAAAAATCTGCGTGATACACCGAAAGCAGAGATATACTTAAAACTTTGTGATGATTGCATTGCTTATATTCAATCTGACAAATGTTCCTATAAATCATTGGCAGATTTTTCTTGCAGTGCGTGGAGTGTATCTAAGCAAGATGATGAATATGAGAAACTTTCCGAGAAAAGCGATGCTAATTCCGGCGCAAAGTTCCTGCGTTGGTTCAAGCCTCTTTTGCAGGCGCTCAAAGATTTAGGCGGTTCGGCTACTCCGAAAGAAGCACGAAATAAAATTATAGAAAACGAAAATCTGACCGAGGAAGAAACAAGTGCAGTTGTCGGTAAGACGCAAACGCCTGAATTCAACAATGACGTTGCTTGGGCAAGGCAGTACCTTGTCAGAGGCGGTTATTTGGACAACAGCACTCGTGGTGTTTGGAAACTCACCGAAAATGGCTGGACTGTTGATATGACAGACGAATTAGCGTCAGAGATTTTCAAGACGATTGTTAAAGAAAACCAGCAAGATAAAGAAGATAAAGGCTCAGCTCTTGCTGACGAAGATGTAAACACAAAGCGCTATTGGATTTACTCGCCCGGCAATAATGCTTCAAAGTGGAGTGACTGTACCGAGAAAGGAATTATGCTCATCGGTTGGGGTGAAATCGGTGATTTGACACGCTTCACTTCAAAATCGGAAATGAAATCTGCTATGCAGGACACCTACGGCGACAATAAGCCTTATCGCAATGCAGCTCTTGCTACTTGGCAGTTTGCCAATGAGATGAAACCGGGCGATATTGTTTTCGCTAAGCAAGGTATGTATAAAATAATCGGTCGTGGCGTTGTTGAGTCCGGTTATATATATGATGACAGTAGCGAAGATGAGTATAATAACACCCGTAAAGTAAAGTGGACAGACATCGGTGAATGGGAACATCCCGGTCAGGCAGTTATGAAAACGCTGACTGATATTACCCAATATACGGAATATGTTGAAAAGCTCAATTCGATGTTTGACACAGAAGATGATGACAATGATATTGATGTCGAGGAAGAACCGCTGAACACCTATACCAAAGAGAACTTTCTTGCAGACGTATATATCAGTGAAAAACAATATGACACGTTAGAAGGACTGCTCCGTAAGAAATTGAACGTCATTTTGCAGGGTGCTCCGGGTGTCGGTAAAACCTACGCCGCAAAGCGTCTTGCCTATTCAATGATGGGCGTTAAGGATCCCGAACGTGTGCAGCTTGTTCAATTCCATCAAAGTTATTCCTATGAGGATTTTGTCGAGGGCTTCCGTCCGTCAAGCACAGGAATGAATTTTGAAATTAAGAAGGGCGCATTTTACAACTTCTGCAAGAAAGCGTCCGATGATAAAGAAAACGAGTATTTCTTTATCATTGATGAAATCAATCGTGGCAATCTCAGTAAGATTTTCGGCGAGCTGTTTATGCTGATTGAAGCCGATAAGCGAGGTAATGATATTCAGTTGCTCTACTCTTCGGACAAGTTTTCCGTTCCGAAAAACGTCTACATTATCGGTATGATGAACACAGCTGACAGAAGCTTGGCAATGATTGACTACGCGCTCCGCAGACGTTTTGCGTTCTATGAAATGAAGCCTGCGTTTGAATCCGAGGGCTTTAGAGAATATCAGTACGGATTAGAAAATGATAAATTCAACAAACTAATTGACTGCGTTATCAGCCTGAATCAGAAGATTGCCGACGACGAATCTCTCGGTAAGGGCTTCTGTATCGGTCACAGCTATTTCTGCGATATTGAGGAGATTAAGGAGAACACGCTGACCGATATTGTGGAGTTTGAAATTATCCCCTTGCTCAAAGAGTATTGGTTTGACGAGCCTTCAAAAGTAAAAGAATGGACTGACCGTTTGAGGAGTGCTGTCAAGTGATTCCGATTCAAAATATCTACTATATGCTCTCCTACGCATTTCAAGTGCTGAACGAGCAAGGATATAAAAGTGTGGCGACAGAGCATTTTGAGAATGTGGCGGATTTATGCGCCGCAATACTGATTAAAGGCTTGTCAAAGCAGCTCAAGCGTGGTCTGATGAAGGATTATATCCCGAAGCGTGAACCGCTGACGGCGCTGCGTGGTAAAATGGAAATTTCGGAAACGCTGAAAACAAATTCCATTATCAAGCGGCAGGTTGTGTGCTCCTACGATGAGTTTTCCGAAAACGCCTATATGAACCGTATCATCAAGACGACAATGCTGCGCCTGATGGTGGCGGACGTTGACAAGAGCCGCAAAAAGGAAATGAAAAAGCTGTTGGTGTTCTTAGGCAATGTTGAGCCGCTGCCGATTTACAGTATCAACTGGAATCTGCGCTATGACCGCAATAATCAGACGTACCGTATGCTGGTTTCGATTTGCTATTTGGTTTTGAAGGGCTTGCTGCAAACGCAATCGGACGGCACAACCAAGCTGATGGACTTCTGCCCGTGTCAAGTAAGAAACAAAAAAAAATTATTTTTTCAAAAATATTGGGGAACCTTTAGCAAGATTCCCCAGTATTACTTCTTTTCGATATAATGCCTTACTAACGCTAACATTATACCATTATTCAATGTGAAAGTCATCAAAGTTCCATTTGATTTCTATATGCTCGTTATCATATATGAGCACATAGTCTATGATATTTCGGATTACATCTTCATCAAACTTATCAAGCTTGCTGAGCTTTGTCAATTGCTCCTGTTTTGCATCAACAAACAAATCCTTCTGAAGATCAAACAGCTCCTGTTTTTCAGCTATCATTCTATCAAGCTCTGCTATTTTATTTTTTACTTCAGCAGTCTTTTTTGCCATCTGCTCACGGGTTATGTTTGTCCTAGTATAATCATCATAAATCTCAAACTTTAGTTTCGCATAATGTGCTTTTGCTTTCTTTAATGATTCTATTTCCTGTCCGATATCATCAGAAGAAGCGTCTTTATTCATCTGTATCTCAAACTCTTCCAACCGGACTACTGCCATTTTTCTAGCCACATCCAAAACAGCCTGTTCTATTTCTTCACCACGAATACGTGATACATGACCTTCACGACACCTATATGAAGAACCATTTCCATATTTATTAAGCCCCTTGCCACACACTCCGCAGCGAAGATATGACTTACGCCACTTGCCATTGGGCTTTCTCGGCGATTTTTCACGTCTGGCTATCATCTTATGAGCAAGCTTAAAATCTTCCACAGACACCAATGGTTCGTGACAGTTTTCAACAATTATCCAGTCCTCTTTATCTCTCTGCACAACCTGATGACCGGTATCAATGTTATCGGCTGTTTTATTGTTGATTACAGAACCAATATAGACTTCATTGTACAGAATCCCCATAACGGTACTAGGACTCCACATATGCTCACCAATATCTCTCTCATAGCATCTCCTGACACCCAACTTTTGGTAATGTTCAAATATACTGTCATATCCATTGTCATTCAGATAATTGGCTATCTCGGTATATTTCATTCCTTTTGTAGCTAGTTCAAATATCAGCCGGACAACAGGTGCCGTTACGGGATCAGGCACTAGCATATGCTTATCATCTTCACTCTTCTGATATCCAAAAGGAGCAAATGCAGCAATGTATTTTCCCTGCTTAGCCAACACTGCCTTAGCTGCTCTTACCTTTTTGGATGCATCCTTACAATACAATGCATTCACAAGGTTTTTCAGTGCAACACTCATACCTCCGGTTGAACCAAAGCTGTTTGCAGAATCATAACTATCATTCACGCTGATATATCTTACCTGAAGAATTGGAAAAATACATTCCATATAGTTACCGACTTCCAGATAATCTCGTCCGAGTCTGCTGTAGTCCTTCGTTACAATCACCTGAATCTTACCTGCCTTTACAAGACCCATCATTTTCACAAAATCAGGTCTGTTAAAGTCTGCTCCGGAATATCCGTCATCTGCAAATTCAATGATGTTGCAGTCCTTTAGTTCCGGCAGTTTCTGAATATGGTCAAGCATCAGCTTTCGCTGATGGGAAATACTGTTACTTTCCTCATGAGCAGCCAAATTGTCATCTTCATCCGATAATCTCATATAAAGTGCTACCGTCTTATCCATTGCTGCCCACCTCTCTCTCTTCTGCCACCTCAAGCAGTTCCTTGAGGAAATCATCATACAGAAGCTTTACTTCTATATTGTTATCAGTAAATACAATTTCTGATACAAACGCTTCCACAAGTTCCCTTGTAAGTTTCCTCTTTGACAAATACTTATTAACGGTTTCTTCCCAGCCTTCATCAATGTGAAAATCTTTCTCATAGAGACTTCTGCGGTAAAGCAGCTCAGTGATTTGAGCCTCAATCTCATTTACTCTGCTTTCATACTCTTTCTGATACTGGCATAACTCTTCTGCCGTAATAAGCTGTTCCCTGTAATCTTCATACAATCCGCTTTTGTTAGCAGTAATTCTTCTCACATCATTTTGAAGCTTTGCTATCTGTTTTGTATAAATGTCATATTGCAGAATATTCTCTTTTCTGTTGTTCATTTTCTGAACAAATTTTGTTTTTTTAATACACAACTTCATGTGCTGACGGATAACGGAAAATACGCTGTCCATAACCTCATTGTATTCATAAGACGATTTATTCTCGCACAATGCAGTTAATTTCCTACGCTTACTGCACTTATACATGAACCTGTCCGAATAAGTGTGATGCCTGATAATCAAAACACTTCCTCCACAACAGGCACATTTTGTTTTATATACCAGAATATTATCTGGCTTCTTTGGAGCTTCAGGATTAGGCTTTGATCCTTCCAAATGCTTGCTCCTTATAAGTTCAATTCTTTCCTGCACTCTATAGAAAGTATCTTTATCAATGATAGGTTCATGAGCATTTTCTACTCGCTGCCACTTGGACTTGTCTGTTTTTTTATTCTTTCTTCCCGTATCAAGAGCCTTCCTCTGCTTTCCATGAACAATATTTCCAATATAGTATTCTCCCTGAAGTATCTCTTTTACATGCGAATAATGCCATTCCCTTGCTTTTTCGGCAAACTCAGTTTTTCCTGCTTTGTAAAATCTGTATTTCGGTGGCGAAAGGATTCCTTCGCTTTGCATGGTCTTTGCAATACTGCCATACCCTTCACCATCCAGAAACATATTGAAAATCCTGACTACATTGTCAGATACTTCTTCATCAATCAGAAGTTTTCTCGAACCATCCGTGGCTCTGTAATAGCCATATGGCGGGGTTCCTTCACTGAAACCTCCCTGCGCCCATATACTATGCTTTCCGGTTTCGACTTTCTTTGAAAGATCTTTTGAATAATATTCATTCACGATATTCTTAAGCGGTACGGATAAATCAGTTCCCGGTCTTGCAGTATCAAAATCATCTGTGATAGCAATATATCTCACATCAAGAAAAGGAAATACCCTCTCAATGTAGTTGCCTGCTTCCACATAATTTCTCCCAAGTCTGCTAAGGTCACGGGTAATAACAGTATTAATCCTGCCAGCCCTTATATCCTGAATCATCCGGTCAAATTCTGGTCTTTCAAAAGTAGTTCCTGTCACCGATATATCGGCATAGACCTCAACCTCTACCATATCATCCTGCGAATTAATAAATTCCCTAATATATGCTATCTGTGTGTCTACAGTATCTCTTTCCTTATTCGCCTCTGATTCAAATGAAAGTCTCGCATAGATTCCAACCTGATATGGTTTTGCCTCCTTATCCATGCTTAAAACTGCTTTTGCCGTCAGATTGTCAGTCGGCTCTGCAACTGCAACCGGCATATTTTTTCTGCTCTTTCTTGCCATACTACACAGCCTCCTTTAATCTGATATTCAGTTTTCCTGTACTGTCCACCTCAACCGAATGCCCCTGACTTGCAATAACATTAAGACATTCTTTGTAGCAGTCATCAAAGTCAAACACTACTTCAATGTGGGTTTTATCAAATACCTTTATTTCACGGATAAGAGATACAACCACTTCCCTTGTAAGCTTCTCGATATTTTTATGTTCCGTAAAATAATCAAGCCATACAAAGCCTTTGCTCTTACGATTCAGCACATCTTCCATTTCCAATTCAATCTGGTGAATGGCAATCTCGGCACTCTTTTTCCTCTGCTCATATGCTGTATGAAGCTCTTTGTAATCTTCCTTTGAGATAATGCCATCCTTCATATCCTCATAAAGCATTCCTCTGAGGTCTGCACATCTGTCTACCTCTGCCTGTTTCTTTTCACGCCTTTCCTCAAGCTTTTTCATATCAAGCTGCTGAAACGGCACGTTGCCGATAAAAGAAAGAATTCTTTTAAGGTCAATCATGTTATCAATGTGTGTCTGTAAAAGCTCTAGCACCACTTCTTCCAACTTATCCGTGGAAATTCTGTGGGAACTGCACTGCTTTGAATCCTTATGGGTTGCACACAGATAATAGGCATAAGTTTTGCCACCCACTTTTGAAGTTTTTCTTACCATGGGAATCCCACAGCCGCCACAGGTAACTACCCCTGACAGCGGATAAACTTCCTCTCTGTCCGGTGATGTTCTTGTATCCATTGCAAGCAATCTCTGTACTACTTCAAAATCCCTGTCCGTGATAACCGGCTCATGGTTCTTTTCAATCCTTATCCATTCGCATTTTTCTTTGATTATGGTCTTTTTGACCTTGTGATTCGGTGTTGTCTGTTTTCCCTGTACGAGATTACCTATATAAACCTCATTTGTAAGGATTCTCCTTACCATGACTGAAGTCCACTCCGACTTTTCTTTTGTCTTAAAGCATGTCTGATAATTGCTTCCTGTGCTTGCTTTATACTCAGCCGGTGGAAGTATTCCTGATGAATTAAGTTCACATGCAATTGCATCCTGACTTTTTCCATGCAACTTCATTCTGAAAATATCTTTCACAACATTTGCTGCATATACATCAATTTCCAGTTTGTGCTTATCTTTATCATTCTTTTTGTATCCATATGGCACAAATGCCGTGATTACATCTCCCTGCTTTCTCTTAATTTCAAGATGTGAACGTATCTTAATTGAAATATCACGACAGTAAGCATCATTAATAAGATTTTTGAATGGAATAATAATCTCATCTGACTGCGACTTTGCCTCTCCGGAATCAATACCATCATTGATTGCAATAAATCTTACTCCCATAGCAGGGAATAATCGCTCAATATACATACCTGAATCTATATATTCTCTTCCGAATCTGCTCAGATCCTTAGTGACAACGCAATCAATTTTGCCTTTCTTAATATCTTCAAGCATCATCTGGAATGCCGGTCGCTCAAAATTAGAGCCGCTGAAACCATCATCAACATACTCCTGCACAACCTCAATATCATTTTTGTTTTTGAGAAAATCTCTAATCAGTGATTTCTGATTTGCGATACTGTTACTCTCAGTTTTTTCATGTGAAGCAACAGCGCCATCTTCCTTCGATAAACGAACATAGATGGCTGCATGATAGATCTTTTTGATCTGACTTATCTGACTCATATGCACATCCTCCTATTGTTGTTTAAGTTAGAAGATAACTTTTCAATAAGGTGATATGCACTAATTTAGAATTTTTATACCAAAAACATCATAGCACATATCACTTTGAAATTCCACCACAAATTTTCAGACATTCAAAAGCAGATTTTCAAATGCCTGTTCCATCGACAGTCCATTATTCGCAAAGCTTACCTTAATCATCATACTTCCACGACGCAGCATATATGGATTTCCCACCTGTTTTAAGAACTGTTCCTGCCTCTTACTCTGTGGCTGATTTTTATCTATTTTAATTTTTCTAATATCAGTCAGATCTTCTATTTTTACATTGTTAAAATCCACATCTAATAGTGCTCTGTATTCTTCTGCTGTCATAAAATCTATCCCCCTTTCAGTAAAAATGCCACCCATAGAATACAGGTGGCTATGTAACCCGGAGCAAATGCCCCGGTAATATTTAATTGTACTTTTCATATGCCCCAATCTGGATTTTTACACATTCAGTAATCTTATCAAGTAGTTCCGTATCTGAAATTGAAGCAACTACCCTCTCAATCTGGACATTTACATCAATGGATACAATTTGCTCACATAATGCCATACTGTCAAATACCTCAAAATCTGTGTCAGTAACCTTTACCTTTGCAGCCGGTATTGGACAGTGGGTTGGCAGATATTTCTTTTTCCATGTTTTTGTGGACATGGCTACTGCTGTGACAACCGGTGAATACTGATTTGCCTTGTTATTTGAGATAATAATATAAGGTCTTGTATACTTCTGAATGCTCCCTTTACTTACTGACTCCAGATTTGCAATAACAATATCGCCCCTGTTCAGTTTCATCTATGTCATTCCTCCTGTTCCCTGATATATTCTTCTGCCTCATCCTCTGTCGGACAGGCAACAATCCGTTTCCCATGTTCATCAATCACTACTGTTTCGCTCGGATATATAATCAGTTTTAATTTTCTATTTTCTTCTGTCATATCATTCAAAAGAAATGAGAGCAGGTTCATAGCCCCTGCTCTCTGCATTAATACTGATTCCATGTTCCGCTGCAAGTGTCATTACAGCTTTAATCTCATTAAGTTCCATTGAAATGTCTACCACATCTCTTACTAGCACACAGATAATGGCATCTCTTTCAATATAATATCTTAATCGTTCAACTGCTTTTTTATCTGTATTAAAAATTGTCTCAACAACTTCCATGCCGGACTTTTTTGCATATGCCTCGATACGGTCAGCTGTATCATTTGCATTATTCCTTACAAATATCAGACACTGCTTTTTTTCTCTGGAATCCTGCATATTGCCTCCTATCTGCCGTCCCTGATGTTATGATAGAACTTTGATACCGTATCAAGTACCAGCCCTCTTATATCACTTTCCTGAACAGGCTCTTTGTACATCATCTCATAACACTCTTCAAGTTCTCCATTAATATCCTCCACATAGATATCATATTCGCTGAGTTTTCTAAGTGTATCAATAACGGTCTCATCTGTTGCACCAATCATATCCTTTGAAAGTGTTATGATTGTATTAATATCTTCTTCCATATTTAAGCCGATAAAGGCATATTTCATCGGAAATGAAACTCCTTCTGTAGAAGCAGGCTCTGAAAGCATAGCTACAATTTCATAGCCATTATCCTTACAATACTTTTCAAGCAGCGCCGGCACAAAATGATCTGTAGCCTCTAATCCTGTTTTTGCATAATATATAATTGCTCTTTCCATCTTAAAATCTCCTTATAAATAATATTGATTTGATACTGTGCGCACTTTATCTCCTCACATAAGCTGACTTATCAGTACTCTCCACACCATCACACCTAAACATTTCTTTTCTGTCGGTGACCATAAATCAGCTTGTGTGGGAAGATAAAAAATCTTCCCAGCCTCTCGGTTCTCCCCTGTCCGGGTAACATATCCTTTGCCAGCCACAAACACTTCGTAGTTTCCTGCCCATCTGGACTTACGAAAGTAGCCACTCTCTGAAAATGCATTTCGCTGAAATTCAGGTGCACTTATTATCTCATTACCTCCGGATGCTAATCCGGTAGGCACAACCCTCTGCTCTTATCCTTAAAGGCTCCTGCCGTCACGTTTCTCATAATCGGCTGCAGCTCCGAGGATAGTCATCGCACGAAATGGGATTCTGCCACCCTGTCATAGACAAGGCGATATAAGCTCGTGGGATATGCGTGTCCTATTTAGTTTTCATAGATCAATCATGGTCTCTGACATATCAGCATTCAGTGTTCGTTTGCTCTTATATTCAGTAATCTGTGTTCCTGTCATGCTTGGTCATCAACCATGACTAAATTGTATAAAAAAAAGACGCATCCAAAAACGGAGCGTCCTTCCGAAATATCAATATTTCTTCGTAAGATTTTACGCATTTTATACTGCAACTGGTTTCCTTCGTATAATATTCAACATATCCATAAGTTGTTGCTTTTCAAAATCAGTACATTCCTGCAGTGTTCTATCAAATGAGTCTGATATATTTATAGGTTCTATTAGAGGCTTGTCTATATTGAAATAGAAATAATCAGCAGATACATTGAATTCCTGACAAAGTCTCTTTATGAGATCATGAGGTATAGCTGTTTTTCCCTTTTCATAATTATAGATTGTGTCTCTACTCATCCCCAGTCTCTCTGCAAATCTTTCCTGACTGAGTTTTGATGCATTACGCAGTTTCTTCAGCTGCCTGCCCATCAGCTCTGCATCAAAGACTTCATCTTGGATTTCCATGTTCTGCTTCACCTCCTTTTCTCTAAATTTCGTGGAGGTAAATAAAAAAAGACCTCCACAACAAAACGCAAAATCTTCTCAAGTCTAAATTTCTACTCTTCTAAAATTTTCTAATTTTGTTATGTAAGTCTTTAAATTTTTTCTTTATTATTAAATCAAATATGTATTAAAACTTCTATCGTACTTTGCCTAATCTTTTTCTATCACTCTTCTATCAATTTTTCCGGCATATTTTTAAACCATTTTATACATTTCAAATATTCATTCTTATTAATCTAAATTACATTTCTTTAAGTTTAATATTTGTTCCTTTGATTTTAGACAGTTCTCAATATTCAATTGTAACTTGTACATTACCATTTTTATCCAGTTTTGTCAACATATTGCGACAAATTTTGCATTTTCTAAATATCATCTGAATACATTGGAAAATATAACAATTTCTTACATAACAAAAAACAAAACGCAGAGAAACAAAGTAACTAAGTTACCTTATTTCCCTGCGTCTCTGGTGCTTGACATTATTTCACTACACTCTGTGTAGCTTTTACGAAATATGCCGCCCTTATCAGGTGAGCCATAATTCAATTTATATCTTAAATACTCCATTTTTGCTATGGCTGATTAAATATCCCTGTGTATACTTCTTCATAACCATAACGCGATCACAGCGTTCGCATTTAAGACTGATTCCATTCATCACAACTTCCATGTCGCTGCTTTTATCATCATTTATCAAGTAATCAAAAAATCTCTTTTTACATTTTTTACATCTAATTTCTATAACATTTCCTTTGTTCAATTCAGTTCGCTCCTTATTCATACAAAATCATCAATCTACAATTCTGTACTCGTAAAGGAAAGGGAAATCACCTTTGCAAGCCTTGTGCCGGGAGTTCCGATGAATGTCTGCACATTCCCCGGCTTTGCTGATCTAAAGCATGAATGAAGCCAACCAATATGAATTGTGCTGTCAGCACACAATCATATCAGGCTCCGGCTCTTTCCATAAACCACATATTGTTATCTTCATAGAAAAGGAATATTTCCTTTCCATCTACCACACAGGTATAACGCTCTCCAACTCCACCAGCCCTTGTACTGGCTGCTCTGCGCTTGTCTTTTACTCGTGTAATCTCATACTTTCTGCCATCTTCCCATGTTATCTCTTTAGGAATGAGCAGTCCGTCCTTTGAAAACTCTGCAAGTACATCAACATATACTTTATTGCTCAATGTAATCACCTCCTTACAAGATTGCTATTGCTCTGGAAGCATCCATCTTCCTTGCTATATAGCCTTTTTCTTCTAATATTTTCAGATGTGCATAAACACTTGAAGTCGATGCCACCCCTACCATCTTGCATATCTCCCTGATAGCAGGAGCATAACCATTCACACGCTGATATTGCATAATGCTTTCATACACATTCTGCTGCTTCTCCGTCAATGGTGCTCTGTCTACCAGATCAATTCTTGCTGATTCGCTCATGTTCCGCCTCCCTCTTTATCCAAAGTATCCATGTGGATGTACTGTGTGTTCTTCTTTTGCATTGACTGCCGACAAAATCCTGTCCCGGTACATGACTCCCCTCTGGATACTGTAAAATCCAAATCTTCTGCGTATCTCATCCACCGCTGAATCCATCTTCATCTGCTTTTCACGCTTCTCCACATTTGAGAACAAATCAATCTGTTCCCAATAATTATCTGTTACTAAGTCTGCACCTCGGACACCAACACTGCGGATTGGTTTGCTCCAGTTATAGTTTTCCTTAAATATCTGATAAGCATATGCAGCTATCTCTCCGGTGATATTAGTTGCATGGTCAATCTTTTTCTGACGGGTAAAAGAGAATAACTCATTATCCCTGACACTTATCTCAACCACTCTGCACCTGAATCCATTCTCACGTAGTCTTGCTGCAACACTCTCAGCCAGAATATAAAGAACAATCTTTACATCCTCATCGCATACTAAATCCTTTGGTGTCGTTGTGCTGTTTCCCACCGATTTGATTGGAGCGTGGGTATTCTCCAGCTTGACAGGTGAATCATCATAGCCATTAGCAAACGACCATAAGATACTGCCCATCTTTCCAAGGTGACTGTTAAGCACATCTTCATCTGCTCTTGCAAGATCACCTATGGTTTTGATACCAAATAATGCAAGCTTTCTGTTCGTACTTTTGCCAACATATAGAAGATCTGCCACCGGAAGTGACCATGCCTTCTGCTTAAACTCACTCTTATACATAGTTGTGATTGCATCAGGCTTCTTATAATCAGAACCAAGCTTTGCAAATATCTTATTGAAAGAAACACCAACACTTACTGTGATGCCAAGCTCTGACTTCATTCTCCTGCTGATTTCCTGTGCAATGAGCAATCCATCTCCTTTAAGGGAACTGCTCCCTGTCACATCAAGCCAGCACTCATCAATTCCATATGGTTCCTGTCTGTCCGTATATTCTGCATATATCTCATGTGCCATTCTTGAGAATCGAAGATATAAGTCCATTCTTGGTGAAACAAACGTTATGTCAGGACAGACCTGCTTTGCCTGCCAGAGTGCCATTCCTGTTTTCACACCGTACTTCTTGGCAATATAGTCGGCTGTTAAGACAATCCCATGTCTTGCCTCCGGGTCACCGCCTACTGCCAGTGGCTTTCCTGCAAGCTCCGGATGATGCAGATGCTCAATCGAGGCATAACAACAGTTGATATCTGAATGAAGTATTACCCTGTCTCCCATCTTCATGACCTCCTGCATTTAATCTGTCACTACCATAACCTTTAGTCCAAGTATATGAGTAATGTTTCTTACAGGGCATAGTATAACCCCAAGAATAATCGACTGTCAACGGACACATGTGTCCTTTTTTCTCATTATATTGGATTTTTAACTTGAATAATTGGCACTATTGCTATATACTAGGGAATGAAAAGAGACATTTGAAATCAACAAAATGAAAGAAAAGAGGCGTATGTATGTACTCAATCGGAGAAATCATTTCAACATATAGAAAAAAGAAAGGCTTGCTCCAACAGGATCTCGCTGATGAACTGGCAAAGGAAGGCATTACCATTTCCTATAAAGCCATATCCAACTGGGAGAGAAATCTTGCTGAACCAAGCGTTACCATATTTTACAAAGTGTGTAGAATCCTTGGTATTACTAACATGTATGAGGCATATTTTGGAGTAAATCCTGCCGATCCTTTCTCATCGCTTACTGATGAAGGCAGGGAAAAAGCTATGGAATATATCAATCTGCTCCACGCTTCCGGAATGTATGAAAAGCAGACTGCTAAGATAATTCCATTCCGAAGCATTGATATTTTTGAAAATGCAGTATCAGCCGGAACCGGTAACTTCCTTGTAGACGGACCGAAAGAGACTGTACGCATAGATGAATCTATCCTGCCGGAAGATACTACTTTCGGTGTACGCATTAGTGGTGACAGTATGGAACCTGAATTCCACGATGGTCAGATTGCATGGGTATTACAACAGGAATCTGTTGCTAATGGAGAAATCGGCATCTTCGCTCTTAACGGAGAAGCCTATATTAAGAAGTTACAGAACAATAAAAACGGAATCTTTCTTATTTCACTCAACGAAAAATATTCACCTATCCCCGTCGGAGAAGATGATCGTTTAGATATATTTGGTAAGGTTCTCGGAAAATGTAATCCTGCTGATATTACCAAGAATTGTAAATAAGCTTGGCACCGATTGCTACAAGTCCTTTTTATTGGACACGCAATCATTCATAATAGATACTAAGAAATGCTAGAATCTGAAAGAAGGAATTTTTATGGCGGTTGTCAACAATATAAAAGAAATCCGTGAGCTGCGTGGCATCTACCAGGATGAACTTGCTGAAGCTACCGGATACTGTACCAAAACCATCGGTCGAATAGAACGTGGGGAAAGCACCCCATCCGCTGAGTTTATGCTACGGATTTCAAAATACTTTAATATGATGGTGGAAGATGTCTTCCATGTAGAAGATTGAGCTGGGCACATGACACCCAGCTTTTATTTATTCTTTTATAGAATTTATGTAGGTAAATTCTCTGCCTGCCGGATTCCAAAACAACGGCTTTACCTTAAGCGCAATATCACATTCTTTCTTTTGATATTTTGATATTATTTCATTGTCAAGTTCAGCCAATGATTCCTCATCACTAAGAATGGCAACAGCTAAATATTTACACATTTCTCGCATTTTTTGATACTTTTGGCATTTTACATCAAATCCATATTTCACTTTCATTACTGATGTATAAAAATAACTATTCCAATCTTTCAAATCTCTTTCTTTATCGTATGATGTCATACATAGGAAATCCGATTTTATCTCACTTATTACATTTTTTTCTCTTTTACTTGCAACTTGCAAAGGTATCCAATTGCTATTATCAATTGAACCATATAATGCCCAAACATGACTATTCTTACATTTCTGGTCTATCTCATTAAACATCATATTTAATGCTGCCGTATTATACTCAATTTCTGAAGTTTCAATTATATATATTATTTCTAACCCAATTCTATTAATTTGACCTTCGTTATATATTTCCGCTCCATACGGAAAAATGGATTCTACATTTTTCTTCATCTATTTCCTATCCTTAAATCTATCACTTACCTCGAAAATCACTTTACTATTACTCATATAGCTTATCCACTTCTGCTTCATACACCGACTCTGTATGAGAATCAAATAATACCCATTCCACCAAATCAAAGCTGTCCAGATTATCCTGGAGGAATCTATTAACTGTCTTTACTGCAACCTTTGCCGCCAGTTCTACAGGAAAACTATATGCTCCGGTTGATATAGATGGAAATGCAATTGTTCTAATTCCATTCTCCATTGCCAGCTTCATAGAATTAAAATAGCAGTTTGCAAGAAGTTCTTCCTCTTTGTTCCTGCCACCATTCCATACTGGTCCAACAGTATGAATTACATAATCACATAGCAGATTATATGCCTTTGTAATCTTTGCCTCTCCTGTCTCACAGCCATGAAGTGTTCTGCACTCGGCTAAAAGTTCTGATCCTGCTGCACGATGAATGGCACCATCAACTCCGCCACCTCCCAATAGAGAATTATTGGCTGCATTAACGATTGCCTGCACATCTGTTATTTTTGTTATATCACCTTTTATTGTTCTTACTAAATACATTAACTTATTATCCTTAAATTGTTGCTTCAAATTCTGTCTAACTTTCCAATATTTATCACAATATTCACTCCTTAAAAGCCACAATAAATTTCATCTGTTAACATTGACACTATTCATCTATATTAGAATAAATCAAACACTCTTTTCCACATGACTGTTCCCAAATAGTGTTTATTGTTTCTATCACATCCATCGGCGACTGCACTATTTGAATTATATGATGACTTTTTCCTAATGAATTTACAGAAATTCCAAGTGACCAAGCTCTTGACTTGTTCATTCCATACTTTAAAATCAAATATCTATCATGAAAAGCACTTCCTTCCATCCCTACTACAGTACGAAATTCAATTTTCATATCCGTTTGTATAGATAATGCATCACTAAGTTCCGAATGATATTGCTCTACAATTTTCCTAAAACGACTTTTATCTTCACTTTTCTGTATTTGTGTTGCCGCATTATTATTAATAGTAGCAATATGCGTCAAACATTTTATACTGATACCATATTTTCCACAATAAACTACTGTATTTAAAATGTCACTCGCTGATAAATATGGATCAACCAGCCATATTTCTTCCAAATCCCAAAACAAGTCTCTATCATTACAAATCTCTATTATAGTTTTTATTGCATCTTTCTCTTGTCCTGCAATAAAACTATTAAAAAAATGATGCTTATATTCGTATTCCGTCAACCACTTATGTTGGCGTTTTTCCATCTCGTATATCTCTTTTTCAATAGTAACTTCTCCCATCCCAGCAATGTTTGTTAGTTCAATTTCTTTTTTATTACCATTTATTAAAATTGTTCTCTTTAAAGAAGATTGTATTCCATATTGTGGTGGTGTAATCACAGCATAATAATTGCTGCCATATGAATAATCTCTAATCGCTGAATAATAAATTACTCCAGTATTTTTATCTGATAATATAATCCTATTTTTATATCTATTAGGCTTTACACAGTATGACTTTACTTTTTCTTTATCAGAAAATACTATTTCTTCAACGTTAGTTTCAATAATCATGTTATCGTTTTCTATAATAATCTGCAGTATGCATTCTAAAGAACATAAATTATTATTCAATATAAATTGCCCAGCTATGCCTCTCTCGGGTGTTAATCTAGTTTGTTTATGTTTAATAATTGATATCGGTACTTTACAGACAATATTACCAATTCTATCTGAGAGTCTTTCGAGATTATATCCAAGACCCGCATCATGAATTATCATCTGTATTTTTCTTAAATTGTCTTCTGATAAGGAAGCCTCCAAATATTTTTTTGCGCTAAATAATTCATATAAATAATAACCGCCCATAAAATTTGAGCCATACAATGCTGCTTCTACTGGAACAAGTGTACTATCCGAAGTTTTATTACCTGTAGGATCTGTTTCTGGTATAAACTGTGGATTAGTTGAAAAGACCCTATCTAATAATGCCACATCCTCTCTCCATTCCCATTTCTGTTTATCCTCTGCATTCTTTAAAATACCTAACACATCTTTTTTTGAAATAACCTCCTTAGTAATAATTACCTTATATTCTGAATTAATACTTTTCGGAGTACTTGTTAAATATTTTCTTTTACTTGATTTTAAAATAGAATCTGATAACAAAATATGTGTAAAATAATTCCAACATAATCCATCACTTTTATGTAACAAAATAATTTGAATTACTTCTGCAAAATGACATTGCTCCATAATACAACTACTAACGAGTGTCTTGAAATCCATTACTACCCTTTTCGATGTACAGCTGTTTCTCTTAGAAAACAATAAATATTCTCTTCAACTATGTTTTTATATCTAATTTCTAGCCTGTGCCATCAGCACAAGCTTCTCAAATGACTGTGCAAAACGCTCATCATCCTCATTTGTCCGTTTCCTTGGTCTCTTAATATGATTCTTAGACGAACCTCGTCTTGCTTTCTTATTAAGGTGTCTTTCCATAAGCATCCGATCAATATTATCATCTGTGTACCACTTGCCAGATTGATGAATTGCATATGCACGCTTACCAAGTGCCATTGCAGCAACACCATAATCCTGCGACACCACAATATCTCCCTTATGGCAGATACTGATCAGCTTATAATCTACCGCATCAGCTCCAGCTCCGACCACTATCACTTCACTGTAATCGGAATATAATACATGGTTCGTGTCACACAGCAATGTGGTGTGGATATTATATTTTTCTGCAATCGTCTCTACAATGTCCACCACCGGACATGCATCTGCATCTACAAATATCTGCATTTTTCCTCATATCCGCTTTCTTCAGTTGTAACTAACTGGTGTTCGTACTTCTATAAGATTTCCTGATGGATCATAAAATCTTACAAGCTTCTGTCCACCTTCAAGTTCCATTAATTCCGTAACATAACTTACAACATACTTGCCAGACTCCAGTTTTTCAATAATACCTTCTATATCATTATCTTCAAAATAAAGTTCTGTCATATTGTTATGTGGAGTTGTATGTATTTTTGTACTATCATACCATACATCTACATCCTGCAATACAAGCCCCTCTGACATTATCACATTGCCTTCCTGCCTTGTAATCACACGCAGTCCAAACAGTTCTTCATAAAAATCAATTGATTCGTCAATATTATCAACAATAATCAATACATTTTTCAAACTCATATTATATGTCCCTGCCTCTCCATTTCTCGTTGAATCCATGTCATAATTACATCTACAAGATAATCCTGCTGCACCTGACTTAGTTCCTTGCCCGGCTGCATTTTATGCCACTTTCGGATGCACTCCCTACAGCATGTTGCTGTTGCGTGCTGGGCAATAAATACCGGATGACCACGCATTGGTGTCTGCTTTCCATCATTTGCTATATATGCCGGAGCTTCTCTCTTTGCAATAAATTCCTTTGCATGTTGCCTGATAACAGCAAGTCCCTTTTCATTTATATAATCAATATCTTTCTGTTTCAAATGAAAACTGCTTCGGAACTTGGACTTATCCAGTCGCTCAAATAACTGCTTGTACCATTCATCCTTAGTCATTAAAACTTCACTACTTCCGGCTCATGTGTAAATGATGAAAATGTAGCTGTCGCATTTGTAAAATAGAATACCTCGGTATTTCCATCATCTGCTGAGTACATATTCTGTAAAGATGAATAGGCATCAAGCATAGACTGTCTTGCTTCTCTTCTGTCATCTTCTACAAGTTCTCCGGCTACACGAAGCCACTCACCATTTTTAAATGCACAGATTTCTACCTTCGGATTTGCGTGAATCTGCTTTGAAACATCCTTTACCTTTCCAGTCTGAATATACAGCTTCCCTTCAAAAATGTGTGCTGTTCCAAAAGGTCTTACCCTTGGCTGGTCACCTTCTACTGTTGCCAAATAATATGTCTCTGCTTCTTTTAAAAATTTAGCTACTCGTTCCATAATGTAATACTCCTGTGTTTTATTTGAATAAGGCTATAATACTAATAATAAATCTATTCTCAGCAATCATATATCCATTAACCATCCACATTACCTAAGATATTATCTGTTTAAACGATTTTGTAACTTCTGAATACACTCAAGCTTTTCCACATCATCCAACTTATCGAAATAAAAGAGAACATCCTCAATTTTCCCTTCACTTATTATCTCATCCGCTTCTTTATCGACCATCTTTACTTTTTCAATGGTTTCTTCTGAGAGATATTCTGGTAAATAGGCTGTTTTTTCTTTCCACTTGTGTACCGCTTTTCTGCTTTTATCTCCTAGTGTAAGTACACTATTAATCCACTCCTGTTCTCTGACATTCATATTATTTTCCATATCAGAAATAACCTCGTGAATTATCGGCAGCACTTCAAAGTCAAACTCAGAATGTTCGTATTTATTAATCATATCCTCTGATATCTTTTTAAATTCATTTCTAGAATTAGTTACTCGCTTAATTTCATTAATATCATTCAATAATTCAGATAAATTTTTCTGAAGTTCCTCAAAATCAAGCCTGTCAGCATCTGGTATTCCTTTTTTCAATACACTTGCTATATTATCTATTAACATTTCGACATCATCAGCGTTTTTTACTTCGTACAAGTCATCCCAAATATCAGACATATCTTGCATAGTTCGGTCATGATTTTTTTCTAGGGCAGCCACTCTGTCATTAATATTTTCTTGAATTTTTTGTGCATCTTTTCCAAGTGCCACGCCATACTTTTCTACTCTTGCTTGAAGTTCTTTTCCACTTTTTAAATAAAGACAAACATTTACATATGTCACATATCTAGTAATCTGACTTTCTTCCAAATATTTTTCACAATCTGCTCGTAATTCCTGGCGAGAACGAATTTCATCAATATTACTTAATTCCTCTTCTTTACGTCTCTTCACCTGCATAGCATAATTAGTAAAGCCCAGTTCTTCAAGCATATTTTGCATTTTGGTATTGTGATTTCTAAAAGTATTCACTCCCTCTACTGACTTGCAATACATGTTTGCCAAATAAGGTGTAATCAGCTGTTCAACCTCACTTTTTAGGGATGATATCAATTCTTTTACCGTATTTTTTGACTCTTCATCCAATTCATATCCATTATCCTTGAATATTTTCGTATATGGAATTGCTTCAACTAACTGTAATCCTTTTAACGCATCATATAAATTGCTTTCCTCTATAGAAGCCTCTAACTTTTCATCTATTTCTCCAATACATGTTTTCCATTCATTATTCGCTTTTTTCCCGGAATCCAGGTATTTTCTTGCAAGTAAATACTGTGTCTCAAGTTCCTCTGGAATTTCATCTACAGCCATCATATTCGCAAGGATTTTTTCTAGTGAAATTACTTCTGAAATACTTTTATTAGATTGTATTCTTTCAAAGAAACGCACATATTTACCAGTAACTGCCCCTGCATCTACCATAACAAATGCAGATTTCTTCACAACATCAATGTCTATTTTTTTATCCTTAATAACAACTAATTCTTTCCAACTATTGATATTGGTTAAAGACTCATCACATCTGAATCTCAAACAGTAATTTAAGTTAGCACAAACAACTGCAATCATAAGGACAACAACATCTTCACTCATACCATAAGGTGGACGACAAAATCTATTAAAAATATCTTTACATGCATACTCTTTATTTTCATTGATTTTTGTCACAATACTATCATATACTTTACGTGCTCTCTTTTCTTCTGGAGGAATCACTCTAAATTCCTGATCAATACATTTCCATGAAGTTGCATTAGTTGTCATTAACAATGCTTCTATTCTATTACGTACATCACTTGCAAAATTATGTATAGTGGTTTCATTTACAGAATTAGAAAGTAACATTTTAACTATAGTGCAATAATATGTACCACCTTTACCACCAAGGTTATTTCCTTTCGTAACGAATCCATCAAAAGAGAATGGAATAGCATCAGGATATAATTCCTCAAATACTGATGTTAAATACATTGGCATTCTCATTTTAATCTCTTCAGTACCATTTGCTCCCAAATGAATTCTTTGCTTCTTCAATTCAGCAAATTCATCTTTCAAATTATTCTCTGCTTGACCAAAATCTGCTTGATAATAACGATCATATTTATTCCGATTCAAATCATCTAACTTATCTAATACATCGTACTCTAAAAGAGAATCATATAATCTATTATCGGAATCATTCAGCAACATTATAATTATAGGAGTGTTCTCTAACTGCTTAGCCATCATTTCAGCTTTTTCCACATAAGAAAGATCGGTATCCTTATTTACATATAACCACACTAATTTTCCTTTAGCTGCTGTAGAACTAATAGCATTATTCCAGTTATCTATGTATATTTTTATTCTACTCTCATCAAATTCTTCAATAGCATATAACTCTTGTTCAAATAACCATTCATTTGTCGTTATTTTATGCTGCAAAGCAAAATTTGTTGTTTGTTTTTCAAGTACTCCTGCTATTTCCTGAATTTTCAAACTTTGCAGTATTGATTTGTCTATGGAAGCTCCTGCCATGAGCCTCTTTTTTAACACTTTAAAATCATGTGCTCCATTTGATTCCTCCATAAAATCGAAGCAACCAGCATGATCATCAAATCCTAATACTGCATATTCATTTTCTAACCATTTAAGTTCTTCTTCAATTTCAGAGATTGAAAAACCACTACATACAGACAATGCTTCTTTAGCATCTGCATAATCCTTAGTTCTGAAGCGAAGTATTCTAAGAATTAAATTTGCTCGAAGGACAACTAACGATTTTTCTGATAACTTGTCCCCATATTTTCGCATAATATTATCAAATCTAATACATTGTTGTGATGGTTGTTTTCCCTCTTGCTCTGCTGCAAGCATTTCTGTATATAAATCGCCTCTCATCAATGTTTCAGGCATAATCAAAAATTCGTTATTAGAAATATCAACTTCTTTAGAGTTATCAATATACTGGCTAATCAAAGTTAATGATGAACGATTCTGCAGATAATCCGATAATTGAGTTAACATAAATGTTGAAATAGGATGCATTGGATATATTCCTTCAACAATTACTTTACGGAATAATGTATAATCTCTCCACATTCCCTTTGTTACAAGCCATCTATTTAATTTTTCAAATATATTCTTCCACAAATTTTCATTGTTTTTTTGCCATGCAATTATATTCTCTTCAAAAGTAATCTTATCCTTACGTTGAATCAAGTTAGCAAAAACCGTTTCCAAATTAGAAGATATATAATACTTGTCACTTGCATCGTATCGTCCAATATATCTGCTGATGTTCTTTGTCTGATCAACACGTTGTAAATATGTTTTAATGTCAGACTGTATAAAGTTAATCACCTGCAAAACACCATTAGCATTTTGAGCAGTTTCAAAAATTTGCTGTAATGCAGAATCTCCTGACTTTGCAGCATTAACACCTGAAGCATATTCTAAGTATCTTCCAAATTCATCAAACAATAAAATAACATGTTCAAATCTACCATTAATTCCACAATATTCTGAAATAAGCATCTCTAAAATATTTGAAGCGGATAGCCCCTCATCCCATCTTATTTCCTGTCCATTAATTTCCATATATACCGCATTTACAATATCAAATGCTACTTCATCGGTCATAAGATTATCCCTAATCTTGCTAACCAAATTATCCCCAGTCTCATTCCAGCCAAACTTCCTTGCTTTTTCTTCAAACAAAGTAATAGCATTCATTGCATTACGATTAAAAAAAGTTTCTGCAGTTTCTAAAGCTCTATTTAGCTTTTTTAATCCATCATCTGGCAATCCATATAATTTTAAGCTCTTCTGTGCTGCTTTCAAAATTTCAGAATGTAAGTTGAAATCTCTCATTCCATTGATTACCAACACAAAGTTTTTCTCATCAGTCAATGATTTTATATGTTCTGCTGCCTCGGCATCAATACTAGAAATATTAGATAAAATTTTATTATATGTTTCAGGCATATAATCTTTTCCTGAAAATATCTGTCCCAATGTTACAGCCAAGTGTGATTTACCGGTACCATAATCAGCAATTGCTAACGTCAGCGCATTTGCATGATCATCTGACATTTTCTCTGTAAGTTCTTCAACCAAACTAATCGTATCTATACGCTTTTTACCTGCGCCTTGATCTTCTACCCCAAAATACTGCTTTCCATGAAACACAAAATTTTCTGCAACCTTTGCTGCTTTTTCTTGTGAATAAAACCAATCAGCTTGAACAGCACCTTCAAAATATAAATCTCTTCTAAATTCTAGTATTTTGCCTAACTCCATGATGAACTCCTCCTAACACAATTCACTATACAAGTTATTTGTCAACTCATCTTCTGTTACAAGTTTCAATATCGTATATGGCATTAACTGCCTATTCATTCTAATCAATCCTCTATCCGCTAAATGTTCCATTACTTCATACTCTGCTTTTAAATCCCATCCAAAAGCTTTTCCAAATCCTAATTCTGCAAATTGAACTGATGATATTTCGTCCTGTTCAGGGTAAAATTCGTCCCAATACTTCCATAATACTGTTGCATACATATATATAAATTCTTTATCATACGGAAGCGAATTACAACTAACGACATCATCCTGAATTGTCAATATTTCAAGTTCTGAAAAAAAATCGTCATATGAGCCAAAAAAAGGGGCAATATTTTTAGTTGTTACTTTATTGGCGTATAGTTGATTTAATTCTAATATCAATAGCTCTTTCTTTATTCCATTTCGATACTTTGGAAAAATGCTATTAAAAATATCACTCCACATATCTGCACCATTTTCCTGACGCAAAATCATCGCATGTAAAAGCGTTTTCGTTAATAATTCTTGCAAGCCTGGATCTTCCATATAAATAATTTCCCCTAAATCCGTCCTTGACAATTTAATCTGTTTTTCTTTTCTTTCGCTTTTTACTAATCCCATATATTCCGCATAACTTATATGTGGCTCAACTTTTCCACTAGAAGTCCCTTGGGGAATGCCTGTTACTGCTGAAATATCCTTTACCGAACGCCATGTAATACCATCAGCAATATCTAAGATACTACTGATATACTGGCATTCAGGCTTAAATGTTTGGTGAAAATTTACATTAACTTGCTTTGACATTTAACATCTCTCCTTAAACGAAGTAATATTAGTAACTGTAGGTTTTGTTCCACCAAAAGTACCATCATCCTTTTTGCGGTCACCAACGACTATACACTGACCTTTTTTTAATGCCTTCAAAGCTCCAATCCAAAGACTGGAATTGGTAGGATCTAGTTGCTTTGACATCTTAGTTATTTCTTCATCAGTAGGTTTAAAATACAATTTAAAAGCTGCCTGCATCAATCTAACCACTTCGTCGTCAGCAAGTACTTTTAATGATTGTGTTGCAAACCAAGCAGACCAGCCAAATTTTCTTCCTTCTGTAAGGATAGCCTTGCTTGGCGAATTTTCCTTATGGGATAAATTCTGTGCCTCATCTAAAACTACTACAAATGGTTTTTCTTTTGAACCATAATTTTTTGTATAATACCATGCATCCCAAAGCATTAATTCAGTAACAATAACTTGCATTTCTCTATCTATCATTGTTAATTGAAATATATTCAATTTTGCTTCATCAGCATACAATATTTTGCCCCAATCAAATTCTGCATCTTTGTTGAATTCTATACTATGGAAAAATGGTGTCATTTTTGATACAACAGTTTTTGCAGATGCATTTTTTGATTGTATCTCCACTAATTCTTCTTGGAAATGGTTCATATCCATAACATCTCCATATTTTTCCATTCCCACTCTTGTAGCCTCGTAAATAGCCGCATACTGTTGTTCGCCAAACCCATATACATGAGTTAAAATATTGGCAAATCGTCCAGCCACATCAGCTGGTGTATCTTGTATCTTCATTCCTGCAAAATCTTGTTCCTGTCTCTTAAATGGATTTATAGGAACACCTTGTATTTTTACAATATGCTGATTGATTTTATTATGCATACTATCAACAAATTCTGGTTCAAGTTGATCTAATCGGAATCCTTCTGTATAATCAAATACAACGGAAGACACATTGCCCTTAGCTAATTCATACAACATAGTCTGAATACTATATGTCTTTCCTTGACCTGATGTGCCCGTAATTAATAAATGTCTATTTGCCATTTGCGGACTTCCAAATTCCCAATACACATCTGTAGACATTTTATTTTTGCCTATTAAAACTCTGATGTTTTCAAGACTATCCTTATTTTCAATCACATCTGTCTTAATAGATTGATGAGAATCGCTTTGTGCAACTTCAGATGCCTCATCAGATAAATTATGTGATTCAATTGTCTCATCTAAATTTAAAGTTTCTGTTTCCTCATTAGTACTGTTTACTGATACATTTTCTGATGCAACCTTAGCTTTCTCATGCGGTACATCCTCAGAAATAACATCATCTTTATTAACCGAACTATATGTTTCAGCAAATTGCATTCTTTTTATTTTTCCGTTTTGCGAAGATTCAATTTCCTCCGCAAGAACCCTTTCACGCTCTTTAATCCTTTCTTGTACCTCATCATCCTCAATAAAATCTTTTGCATTTATATTTACAAAATTAACATCACTTACCTCATTTCCCAATAAAAATGACTGTATTATTTTCTGAGGAATGTCACATATCATTATTCCGTCATCAGATATATTTTCAGTCTCATTATCACCAGGCATATCTATCCAAAATCCTAATATTCTTGAATTCCACTCAATTTCATAATTGCCATCCAATATGCTTCGAAGTCTTGAAGATACTTCAGCAAATTCCGATGTATTGTTGCTAAAAGTAACCTGTGCAAATGCCAATGCACGATATAATTGAGCATACCAATATCTTCTTTTTATCGATTTTGAGTTTGGGTTGAAAATTTTGCTCAATCTACGTACTCCATGTTTCACCTGTTCAAGTGCATGGTTTTTGTGCTGTTCAGCATTAGCATATATTGAAGTCTTACATTCAGTTACTGTAGCTTTTAATTTCAGTTTCTCATCATCTGTAAAAAATGCCTCTAAAACAAGGAAATCAGGACGAGACGAAGAACTATCATCATCCTTATCAATATCTCCATCAAACCAGTGCTTATATGAGTCTAAATGGATTACAATTTTAAGGACACTATCACTATACGATTTTTCTTCCCTCAACGAAGTTAATATATACGCTAAAAATTCACGAATATTTTCATCTTTGGGATTAATTGCGGACAAAAGGCTAATTCCATCCAACCCACTTGCCTCATCAATACAAAGCTGTGCTGCCTTTTTTATCTGTTCTTTGTCCCACTTAAATAAACTATATAAACGATCCTCCAATTTTTTTCTAATCGTTTCCAATATCGTTTTTCTTGTAGTAATTGTTAAATTATATTGTCCATATGCACCTTTTCCGGTGCTAAAACCAATAATATTGTAGTCCTGCTGATGCACATCATCACTTCTTAACAAAGCTCCATCCATACCACTATCAACACACACTACCCAATAAGCCTTTTCATGAAGGAAATGGACAATTGCTTGACCATCAGAATCAATACTTACTTCTTTAGAGGCAATGTACATTTCGTCCGGGATTTTTTCCATATTATTACGATAACGCACAATTTGTGTATGCTCATAAGCAGCCTTAAACTGTGGTTGCGACAATTCAATTGTTCTCTTTACTGAAGTACTGGATATAGGCGTAGGTTTATAAACTATCGGAAATCTACACTGACTTGGTGCTAAACTTTCATTACTATGTGATGCAACAAATCCCAAATTATTTACCTTGAGAATATCCATTACAAATGCTATATCATTGTTACCATTCAATAATTTTTCCAGCTGTGACTTTGAATTCCATTCATTTAAATAAGTGTGAATATTCACATTCTCATCCTGTGAAAAAAATTCATCCATCCAATATGCAAGATAATTTCTTCCACCTTTATTCTCTGGTTTGACAAGAATACGCAACGAGATATCAACCTTAGCAGAAATATTATTCTTTCTTCTAGCATCAATATACTTATATATTGCAGCAACAATCGGCTGTAATTCTGATGGATCAATAAAAACAATACTAAGATTATCTGCCGAATTAGGAAATGCCTTTGCATAGTCTAACATTACCCCATATATCATCTTAGCATTATCATTTAATCTTGATACTTCATTTTTATCAAAATCATCATCAAATATAGCATCCTTATGAATCATATCTCTTAATCTATTTTCATTTTTAATATCATTTCTTCCATATAAACTAAATGCTCCATAAGAAGCTATTGTGCCAAAATACACCTGTCCATAAGAAGGGAACAAATCAAGTGTGCTCTGTAACATACTCATTTGAAGTAAATCTGATAATGTGTCTGATATTTCTTTTTCAGTTATTTTTTCCTTCTCTTGTGCCTCATTCCACCATTCACCACATCCATCCAGGAAAAATATTTTTTGATCATTTATCTTTTCTAAAGTTGCAGGATGCCATGCCGGAACTATACAACTCTCAATTTCTTTTTCTGCTTCAAACACACTTATATCACCAATTATATTAAACGAATTGATATATGCATCTAAAATCCATTTTAGATTTTCTGGAAAAGTTCTTTCTCTTAAATATTTTCCAAGATTTGCATACGCTGCGCATAATTTCGATATTTCTGAACAATCTTTTGCTAAACATGTATAAAAGCCTTCGTTAGCAATAGCGTATGCAAATTCTGTAAATGCCTTTCCTACCTCGTCAAACCTTGCTGAAATAACTTTCTCGTCTGTCGGTATCTTTCTATCAATATAATCTGCCAAATTAAAATCAAATGATATATCACTCTCTTTTAAGCGATCAAAAAATTCCTCTTCGCTCTTTGAAAATATCAAAGAGTTAATTTTATTTATTTCAGATACCGGAATGTAAATACCCTCTTTATCCTTGCAAAAATCTTGTAAACATAATTCGCCAAAATTTTTATCCCAAGAATTAGCCGCATCGAATTTCCACTGAAAATCATGATGAAATTTTTTCCCATTAACATCATAACAAGTTGAAAAACTAATCTTACTTACAGACTTATTTGCTGATGCGGACTTAATCATGGCATCTTCTTCAATAAAATGATATGCCTGTGCCGGTATAAGAAAACCTTCTGGCTGACATGATAAAGTTATATCATTATAGTTAACCGTCCACATTCTTTTATTTAAATATTCTATAACTCCACCGCAATGGGTGCATATTGCCTTCCAAGTATCCAGTAATTGCTGTTGTTCTTCATCATCTTCAATATCGGAATACATGCACACAATTTCAGCCTGTGAAAATCTAAATTCAATATTTTCAATACTAATGTCTGCATTTTTAATATGTGCTAATGTTGTAAATAATGCATTTGTAAATACTTCTAGTGGATCTCCAATCAATGTTTTAACTTTATCTTTAGGTGGTTTTTTCCCAGTAGGTATACCTATTTCCAAAACATCTTCAACTATACTATAATCCACCGTAAGCAATTTACTTGTATTTTCGCTCAAATTTTCGCCGATAATAAATTCCTTCAATACTTTTGAGAATTCATCATAATTACTTATTCCCTGTTCAGACCAGCAATCATTATCTCCAGGATATTTTGCTAAATCTGCTTCTCCCGAATTATAATAATCGATTCTCTTCATGTATTTATTATATTGAGTAATAGACATCTTACTATTAAATGGTTGACGTACGATGAATCTGTGACACCCCGCCAATACATTTTTGCGCCCCATAATTTCCTGTCTTTTCGGCAATTCAAGACGTCTTAAAGGAAGTCCCCATGTAGGCAATTCATTAAAGAACAATTCAATAAAATCTTTACTATTAGAAATTTTTCCATTCCAAGAGTCTGCTATATCACTTAATTTACATATATCTATAGCCTCAAACTCAAATAAGTCTTTGTAAAGGCGATCAATCACTTCATTATCCGAATCAGTAAACGAGTCATCGTTAAAAATCAAATGATATCTGCCATTCAATGTTTTAATGAGAATATCAGGAGTAATACTTTGAAAATTAGCAAGTCCACCTTTATCTTCTTCATCTTCTGTTCCCAAAAGCACTACAACATTACTATCGTGAAGATTTCTATAGTGTGTCATACTATCTTCTTCTGCAACCCAATTATGTTGCATCATAGATTGTAAAATTGTTGTATTGTCTGATTTTTTCTTAAATGCATTCCATTTATTCTTTGCGAGCTTTATATCTAAAGAAAGCCCCTCTTTAAGAAGTTCTTCTGAAAGTTTTGATGCAACCTGCTCATAGATTTTTATACTATCAAATCCATCCACTCTAATCATGGTTTCTTTATCTTTAGCAGGCTCATTATCCATTATCAGTTCAATAATTCTATTTACAACATATTTCATGAAATCACCTCCTCAATTGGCTCATATGGATTAATAACTATTGAAGTCGCATCTGACAATTCTTTTAAAAAACCTGTAGAACGTAAAAATTGCTGAAATGCAACTACATTTTCAGAAAAGCTATTCGCTAATGAAGAATCCATAGATGAATCTTGCATGCTTTTTCTATACTCTTCCGGACCAATTACTATCCTATAATTTTGATATAGTTTTTCCAAAAACATTTTTAATGTCATCTTATCTCCTGGTTGAATTAATGACAAAACAAGAAACCGAATCGTATCCTCAGACAATGTAAATCTTTCAAATGGTCCTGAAATCGGTATAATACACTGTAATTCTTTTCCTTTGCTCTTAAAAATATCCAATGAATTAATACGTGCTTCACGCACTTTCTTCATTCGTTCATCGTCAGCAATTCCTGCCTCATTTGCCATTTTATTAATTGCAGTCATAAAATCAGATTCTAAACTTCTAAATGACTCATGCGCAATTTTTTTTACTGTATCAGTATTTTCTGCCTTCATATCTACTATCCATATTGGTGTTTCTTTACCAAGATAATCTGCTACTCTAAAAGACATCATACGCATAATTTGAAACATAACACCTTTGGCAAGAATTTCTATTCTTGTTATTGGATGTAACTTACACGAAAGATAACTAATCAATTCATCCACACTACTTCTACCACATTCTTTGTAACCTGTAGCCGGAATATATGCTACTTCTAACTTTTGTGATAATGCAGTCTTATCCAGTAAATATTGTTCTTCCCATGACTCTTGAACATAGTTTGCTAATTTTGAAATTTTCTGACACTGTCCATTTACCAAGTCATTTAAAAGATGCTCTAATTTATTCTGTCTATTCTTGTCACCATCTAATCCTTGAAGTAAATGCAGATAATACAGTTCTCCACCTCTAGACAAAAAGTTATGTTTTGTAAAATCAAATTTTGTATCTAAGCTTTGAGGGTCTTCTTCCCAATTAACATCTTTCTTTCGTTTTTTTTCAGTAGGATCAACTCCACACAACACAAATTCAGGACATATGGGCAACAGTGTTTGAGCACCCCAAAATCTATTTCTTACTACAGCAGCATAGCCATGAAACAAATCCTGAATATCCTCAACGTATTCTTTTGCCAGTTCTTTGTCGCCTATATCAATTTTATCTGATATTAAATTTATCATTTCGCGATAAGCTTCGGTATCTGCGGGTATAGAACCTTTCTTTTTTGCTTTGTCATAAAAAATAAATCTTCGCAAAGCCATCCTTGGTTCTACCCAATAACTAAGACTTTTCTCAATAGTAATATCATGAAAGTGCATTTTTCCTTCGTTTAAATCTGCATTTTTTGCAGACACAAACACTAACAAAAATTCTGTTAAATATTCATATAAAGTCTGATCTGATTTAAATCTGTGTCCAAAAATCAATGTAGATAGTGGACCTTTATTCGCAATTTTTCTATAATCATCTTCCATCCATTTTGGAAATGTTTCCATAATCTTGCCTCCTACACTTCTCTGATTTTTCCGTCACCAGTTAATTCGAGACGAATATTATCATTGCCACTATTTTTAAGAACAACAATTTCTATCACATTTTCATCTTCATCCTCTTCAAGCAATTCAGATATTTGTGTTTTTAAGCTTTCAACTCCATGCGATAGTTGCGGATCAATATTTGTTGCTATCACACCATTTTTCAGCTCTTCAAAATAATCCAACATTGGCAAAGTTAATATTGTGTCTAGGCTCGTCCTATCAATTTCTAATCTTAGTTCATATCTATCTTTACCTTTATTAAAAGTGCTGTCTTTTGTTTTTATTGACTTAACTCTCAGTTTTCGTACTGGAATTGTACCTGTAATTAACTGTACATTTTGTGTGATTCCTGATTCTCTACTCAAAGTTAATGGAATTTCTGTCCCATCACTAGGAGTTCCTATATAAATCATTGATAATGCATCTGCTATCAAATTTGCATCTGTCTTTGATGGAGTATCTATTTCATCCCTTAACACAAGATATCTCTTGAATTGTTTTGAAAATACATCTTCATAATCTTGTGATATCACAACATCATCCGTGATTATATTAGTAAACAGATATGTCCTACGAAGGAATTCCGTCCAACCACCAATAAATGCATTATTTTTTTCTGCATCCGTTATAATCTCTTTAATTGCATTACCAAACATATCTTTATATTCTTTACCTACTAGAAGTTTTTCATCAGAACGCAATCTTTTATGATCATACATGCATTTATTTGCTGCTGCTATCGCAATGATGTTCAACGCTCTAGCGTTTAATTTAGTACCTATATATCCAAAAAACAAATTGCTAAAGAGATATTTATATGCATCATTATTAGTCACTTCCTCACAGGACATTCCCCCCGTAATCATATATGCAAGCTGCTCTGTCATACTTCTAATAGTCAATCGTGTACCATACTCCGTTAACCAGATAAAATGATTATTTATAAACTCGTACACTTTTGTTTTATTTTCTACAATTAAGTTTCTATTTCTATATATATGGCAATAATGATGTTTATTGCATGCCTCACACTTTTCCCATAAATTATCCTGTATAATTTTCTCAAGAAATTCTGTTGCAAAATACACATTATCAACAGTAGCTACATTAATTACACACAATGGAACATCCTGAATGAATTTTATTTCTCCATCATTATTATCCATCATATTTATTAATTGAATTCTAGATTTTTCTTTATTATCATTTGTATCGAATAACTCACCAAATGTATTAATAAGCGGACCTGTATTAGCTACCATGAAAACATAATTTCCATTTTTCACCATATCTACAGATTTTTTCATCACATTAATTCTGTCGATATGATTTGTTTGCTCTTCTTCTGGAATTTCACTAAAATCTTTTACACATAAACATTTTGCACCATTTGGAAGTGTAATCTCACTTAATTTTTCCTTTACATCAAACTCTGCCCCCATGTCAGTTAGGACTTGATACATTATACTAGTTTTTCCATCTCCGGCATGACCTGTCAAAATGAGTATATGAGGTTTTTTTACTGTAAGATTTTCCTTTATATAATCACATAATCCTACTCTAACCATAACGTCTTTAAAATATGGATTATCAATATTTCTTTCACCATATGCATTTTCATTTTGAGCATTATAATTATGTAATGAATTCAAGTAATCAATATACAAATTATTGTCCATATCCAAACCTCTTTCTCATCTTTTATAATTCACTTATAGCATCTATCAACTGGTCAATATCATTTTTTGTATTATACTGTCCTAAGCTAATTCTTACAGTTCCAAGATATTTTTCATCATCCAAATATTTATGGATATATGGTGCACAATGATATCCCGTCCTAACAGCTATATCAAAATCTTCATCCAAAATCATTCCTACATCATCTGCCTTATATCCCTTCACATTAAAAGATATAACTCCAATATGCTGGGTAAGATTTTCTGGTATATAAAGAATTATGTTTTTTAATTTTTTCAATTTATCTACTGCATATTCAGATAGTAGTTTTTCCTTTTGATAATTACCATTCCTATCTATAACGGTCAGAGCTTCATGCAGTCCAACAATTGCTACAATATTTTTACTAGCAGCTTCATATCTTTCTGGTACTTGCCTTGGCATATCTAAATTTAAAGAATCACTTCCTGTACCTCCTACAATAAATGTATCAAGTGATAATCTTGCATTATCAATAAAACCAGCTGCTCCCAATGGACCATATAAAGTTTTATGCCCAGCAAAAGCAATATAATCTGCTTTGATTTTTTTAATATCAATATCTAAAAGCCCAAAAGATTGTGATGCATCCATGATGGTTACTGCTCCATACTCTTTTGCTATCTCAAATATTTCTTCAACTGGTAAAATATATCCTGTCACATTACTTACATGAGTACAACATACACATGATGGTTTATTTTTCATGAACAAATACTTAACCTTATCCATATCAATTTCAAGATTATCTTTTACTGGTAATTCCTCAATATGTATATTCTTTATAGTACTTATTCTGTACAAAGTACGGGATACTGCATTATGTTCATATGGGGATACATAAATAACATCTCCATCCGAAAATGACAAACCATTTAAAATTACATTTAAAGCAATGGTTGCCGATGGAAGCAATACTGCATGTTCATTACCTAAACCATGCACTAACTCAATCAATTGTCTTCGAGTTTCCTCAATCAGTCTAGAAGCCTCTTGTGCCGCTTTATAAGATCCTCTCCCAGCATTTATTGCAATATTACGATTAGCCCAATCTATTTTTTGATACACTTCTTCTGGTTTAGGATATGTTGTAGCGGCATTATCCAAATAAATCATATGTTATTCCTCTTTTCGCATAACTTTTTCTATCATTTCTAACAGAATTGCAACTCGCACATTTACGTCCAGATCAGAAAAACTCTCTAATTGATCCTCTATAATGTTTCTAAACATGGTTCCCTCATCAGAATCTACTGGATCATAATATTTTTGAATCACCTCTCCATTTTTACCTGTAAATGACAGAACGCAACTTCCCTTTCTATTTTCACTCCCTATAGCCTCAATATCATTTTTAAGTTGTTGTAACTTATCCACGTATTCATTATAAGTATCATCGTTCCAGGAATCTGCATGTACTTCAGTTACAATTTTCATTATTTTTTGTACTACAGAATATTCATCATAAGTATCTATATCTCCTATGCAAGACATAAATCCTGATATAGAAGTATTATATAATCCATGCTTTGCCACATCACTTTGCTTTTCATACCATGCTTTGAGGGTATGAATCATATCATCTTTTCCATCCAATCTGAAAATATCTTTTGTTACCTCAGTTACTTTTTGCAAAAGCCAATCCATATAGCCGTTCAGTTTTGTTTTTAATACACTAAGGAATTCAACGGTTTTATCATAATCCTCATAACCACAAATATTAGGCAATATTTCAAAAATCACCTCGTATGCATTTACATCCATACGCTGCATTACATTTTTTAATTTTGGCAATGCTTTTAATATTCTCTCATTTGAAATATATTCATTACCTTTTCTTATGTTTTTGGTTACCTGTGGCAATCCTCGATACCAACGTTGCATACATGTCAAAATATTTGCAATTCTATTCCCAGAGAGATTTTTATCTGCTTTATCTGCAAATAAATCATATAGGTTATATAAGTATCTATCCTTATCCGCACTATCCTTAGAAATAAAAATTGAATATTTTGTTGGATAATCTACCATATTTATAATCGTGTCCACATCAAGTGCGATTTCACGATCTTCATAATACACAACGATATCCTCGTTTCTTTTAGATAATGAATAAGCAAGTAATATTGGTAAAACCCCGGCTCTCATCCCAAATGGTTTCCCACAAAATCTATTAACCAAAATACTTAGAGATTTTTTTTCATCTACACAACTATCAAAAAACGATTTAAAAATCCCCAGAAGTTTCTTAACGTTATCTGGCTTATCATCTGATGATATTCCAGAATTTACCATTACAGCTCTATATATAGTAGCCTCTGAACTCGTCCCTGACAGATAGCTCTCAACCGAACCTTCGTCTAATATATTCTGCATAATAATTTTTCTAGATTTTTTAATCGGAGCTGTTTTTATATACTGCTTATTTATTAATTCATTATTGATAACAACTGTCTCCGAATAGAAATGATTACATACAATATCCACTGCTATACTCGTACAAATATTTTCATCTAGTACCCATTTGTCACCATCATAATAAATAGTAATATGTGAACCCATTTGTTCAAATTCATTTTCAAGATAATCAGATAATATTTTTTCAATATCTTCTTCCATAACAACAAGTTCTTTAGATAAAATCTCATTTTCTTTCATAAATTTGTCATCAGATTTTATATTCTGTATAATCTCATAGTCTCTTGCTTTGTCCATCATTGCGAATGGTTTTTCTGTGTAAATCACAATTATATTATACGAAGTAAGTTCCGCAACTTTCTTCATAATCTGTTCTGTACGATTAGAATTATCTAAAGAATATAACGCTACTACCTTTCCATCCTGAAATTTTCCATCATGCAATAATACATCCACATTTTCAAGTTTCAAAAAATCTACAACATCTAGATATTCAAATCTAAAATATCTCGTCATTGAATATGTGTTATTGTATCTCTTAGGCAAAATATATTGGTTATTACTAACGTCTGAAAAGACCTGCGATAAATTAACTGAATCCTTTAAAACTCTCCGTCTCTTAATCTCAGACTTAAGCGATGCTCCTGCCCGTGTTTTGAATACATAGCAATTATTTGTTTCTTTTTTATAAATGAGTTCTTTCGCCACTAGTGAATTTAAAATTTCCGAAGCATTTGGCAATCCTGATGCTATCTTCAAAATTTCTTCAGTAGGTGGCATTTCATCAAATTTATTTATTATATTTATTACCGCCAAGGTCTTAAGCATACGTATTTTACCTGTTTCCTTCGCCTTAGCAATTGCATACTCAGCATTTAACCATTCTGTATGAACTCTTTCATTTCCAATTTCTTTTTTGAACAAATTCTGGAAATAATCATATATCTTATCCGGTGTTACTATCCATTCATTATTAAATGTATGCTCCACTACATACTGTGCCATACTTTTAGGCTCTTCTTTAGATATAAATGTAAATAGGGTTCTTTCATTCTGTGCTACTTTTTCACTTATATTAAGCAATGCATATGCTGATACAGGACTAAGAGGATAACATCCCTTAACGATTATTTCTTCGAAATCAATATTGGTAAACGCAGATCTAAAAGCTGGTATTTTATAGTATTCATCCACCTTTGCTCTTCCAAAATACTTATCAGCTTCTGGAATTTCAGCCAATCTGCTTGTGTCCGTCTCAATAGCATTTTGTATTAATTCGTAACTATTTTTTGAAGAAGTATTAAATAATACTTCCTCTATTCTCCCCTCAATCCCTGTAAACGCATTAATTACAGCTTCTGAAAGATATGCTCCATACTCCTTTATTGATTTGTGAGCTACCATTGTCATATAAATTTGTGTGTCTTTTGATTCATTTGCCAGTTCACACATATCCTGTAGAAACTTCATATTTCCACCAATAGAGTGCTTTTCTTGTCCCTCAATGAATTTACTGAATTCATCAAAAACCACATAAATCCCACTATATCCGTACTGTTCACGTAATTTATCAGCTACGCTTTGATACATAGGCAACACTTCGCTACCTGTAAGAGGATTAAACTGCTCTCCCCCCATTAATGAAGGATATACGCTCTTAAAAACTTCAAGAGAATTCGGATCACATACCTTCAATCCATTTTTAATATCATTTATAGATACACTTTTTTTCTTCAATGCCTTCTCATAATTTATATAAACTTCAGGATATTCCTTCTTCCATCTACATATAGTGTCTTCTGCAATACTAAAAAAAGTATCCGGCATCAAATTCATTAAATTTTCTCTCTTTAATGCATCATTTAATGCAATCATAAAAGAACGACTTACATCATCTGTATTTCCCGAAATAATAACGGGCAAAAAACGTCCTTTCTTATTCCAAACACTTGAAACAATTTCAAATGTCTCTTCATCAACAATTCTTATCTTTTTTAAAAGGCTCTTTACAATCTCATTGTTTTCTTTTGTACGCTGCATACTCACTATTGCTAAAAGAATCAGTAACAAATGTGATTTTCCCTTGCCATAAGAACCAATCAATATCGTAGAATGGTCTTTGTTCTTTTTTACAGAACCGACATATCGTTTTAATATATTCAAAGATGACTTTGTAGGAATATAACTATCAATCTTTTCTTTTTTATTTAAGTTCAAATACAGATTAATAGAATTTCTAAAACTGCCATTTAATTTTACAATCTGGCTTAACTTTGTAACTGCCATGCTTTTATCCACCTTTATTTTCTATAATAATCTCTAATAATTTCTATTGGGCTCTTCATATTTTCCGGATATACCATATCCAGTCCTGCTGTTCTATCCACTCGAATGTATCCCATTGCTTCAAGATTATCCAGATACTTATTAACTGTAACCATTGTCATATTGTATATCGCACCAAGACTTCTTTCACCAGATGCTATTGTTTCAATGCTTATAGATTTATTATGATCTAATAAACTGCTTATCTCATATAGCACTAATTCATTGGCTATCCTTCTTAAGTCTGGTTGAATCTTATAATAGGTCTCATCTTCTTTCTTTATTATTCCAAGTGTGGAAAAAGGCGAAATTATCTTATCCTCTGGATCTTCATTTTTATTATCACCTTTTGAATACATATTTAATAACACGTCAATATCATCTTTTAATGAGCTTTCTGTTACTTGTTGCCCAACATAATTAAACAGTTCCTGCTGCATTTTCTTTTGCATATCAGCTTTGTTGAAAGAATCAACATTAAACCTATTAAAAAACATATACCACACCGTAGCCTGTTCAATGTTTTTAGTAATATTTGAATGAAGTATCCATAATGAGAAAATATCTTCCAAATATGGATCATTCATATAAATAATTTCTGCCATATCGGAAAGTATTTCTTTATTACCATCTTTAACCAACAATCCGCATGCTTGCATCCAATATCGTATAGACTTAACCATATTAGTACCAACACCTAACATATCTGGACCTTGACTTTCCAAAAATATATGTGTGCCTTTTTCTTTTGCTACAGATAAGCCCTTATTTATCCAGCCCTCTCTCAGTGGAAATTTTTCATGTCCTTTTAATTTATAAATAACTTTATTTGTCATGTTATCCTTCTCTCTTAATGGTAAGCACTTTTCTTACGTAACAGCCTGCATTAAAATGATTAACGCACTCTGTACATCTCTTACATTTTTGATCATCAATTTTATATGATATGCTACCATCTTCCATTTCTTTGATTTTTATTGCACTATGTTTGCAAACACTTTCACAAGCTTTACAGCCTATGCACATCTGATATTTAGTAAGCTGACACTGAATTTTTCCTTCAGCAACCTTCAAACTTGTTGCACCCGCTAATCTTTCATTTTTAATCGTTACCTTTAATTTGGTTGAGCCAATTCTTCCTTGCAATACAAGAACCACATTTCCCTTTTTATCAAGTACATAAACCTCACCTAATCTCTCATTTCCTAATTGGGTATTTATATACCCAAAAGGTTTAAATAACTCATAGAACTCTTTCGTAATAGGTTTCTGCAATTCATAATTAAATGCATTGTCTTCCGTTGCACACGGCTCATATGAAATAATTGATCTCTCTGCAATATCTATTCCATTTCCACCTTGTCGTGCTTTCCAACCACCCTCATCAACATATTCTTCAGGATCTGGTTTATCTATTTTCTTAGCAAAATCAACCAAAATTTTTCTCCAATGCACATACTGTTCATACATATACACTTTTGATAAAAATTCTGACCAAGAACCATTATTAGGGCAACACCAACATCCTACTCTTGAATAACCAAGACGATAAGCATCATTAAAGTCTATTCCAGTTGTTAAAATATAAAGCCATACATCAAAATCTGTCCACTCTATAATAGGTGCAGCTACTGTTTGTTTTGTAATCTTAGGGCTCTTACTTTCTCTATCATATTTGCTTCTACTTAATGATTCATTATGCCGTATTCCCTGAAACGATAAAATATTAGTTTTATTTTTAAATGCTGATGCAATAGTTTGTGTTATCGCTCCTGTTTTAAAAACAGTACAGCACCATCTCATAACACGACTTGGTGGTCCAATTTGTTCACATAGAGTTTCAAAATTCTTTTCATAATTTTTTGCTGGAAGTACCCTATGCTCTCTTGCAAATCTCTTTTTGTATTCGTATGTCAAAGGGAACTCTAATGTTGTATCTCCAAAAATATGGTATACCTTATTCGATGAAAATGCTCTTCTTACTATATCTGATGTAACCGTAGAGTCCTTTCCTCCACTAAAAGATACAAACATATCCTCTAAGGAATATCTTTCTTTATATTCCTGTACAAAACTAATTGCCTCATCTGTAACTTCATTATATCTGTTCTCATTTGCTTGAATAAATCTGCTAACAATTTTATCAAACTTTGAGTAGTCAATTTGAGCTGAGTATTCATCATATTTTTTCTTAATTTTTTGAATTTCATCTAATGTTTTACCATTGAAATCCTTTATAGAAACTTGTATTTTTTCACCATCTATAAAGTAAAAATTTGTATTATTCCATACTGATAACTCTTCAAAGCACAGTGGATCATCTTTTTCTAAAAGGATCGCAAGTAATATTTTTTCTTCTGGAAATACAGGTCGTATATCAGTTGCAATATACTTTCCTTTTTCTCCACATAAAGGGCAACTTTCTTCATAAATTGGGACATTACATTGTTTACACCAATACAATGTAGTAGACATTACAGGCTTTTCATTGCATTGAATTCTTTCACCTGTAACTTCATCTATATCCCATTCCATACATTTTCCAAGAGGTACCTTGCACATATGCCGTGGGCAAACAAGTTCTCTCATGACACTTCCTCCTGTTTTTTTTCTGTCTCCTCTATCTTAACAGCATCACATATATCGCCAAAATTACAATCAAAATATTCACAGATACGAAGAAGTGTGTTCATTGATACTTCTTCTCCTTTATTCAATTTGGTCATAGTTCCAGTAGACAATTCTAATTGTTCTCTAAACTTCTGTTTGGAAATTTCCTTTTCAGCCAACATAACCCATAATTTTTTATAGCTAACCTTCATTCAATTACCTCTCTAGAATTTAAGTCTTAAATATGTACAAAACTCCATGATTATTATATCATTTCAATTCTTTCAAGGCAACATTGGTTTTTGCATTAGTGTATAAAATTCGCACATGTATGCGATTTTTATTTATTCTCTAATCATTTTTGTTTTCAAAATACTTTTTTCTTAAGTATTTCCCATTTATTTTATAGAAATATACAGATAGAACCACTATATTTGCCCTATCTGTATCTTGATATTATAACTCTTTATCCATTTCTTTTAGCGGTTTATTCATCTCTATATCAGTAATTCTACATACAACCCCACCATCAACTACAAACATTACCTTTCCTTTCGCCTTATCTCCAATCTTGTCATACAGCCTGCCAGCACTCATAGACTCACCTTTAACAGTAAAAGGGCTGTTAGCCACATATCCTATCTTTCCAAGTCCCTTCGCCTTTACCTGTATTGCTTCCTTGTCGTACTCATTATCCGGCTCTTTTTCAAGTTTAACTTTCATTCCTTTTTCCATAAAATCACTGCCAAAATAATGGCTGCAACCTGCTATTGTAAAATAAAGTTCTTCCATAGTGGCTCCTTTCCGCAAAACTTTATCAGCTTTACCAATCTTCTCCGTACTCATCCATTGCATCATCTACACCATCAGCATAATCGCTGTCTCTGTCATATCTGTCATAGTCATAATCGCCATCCATATAGATATCATCATAGCCATCATCATAAGAATCATATGTACTCTTCTTTGTCGTTGTACTTTTCTTTGTGCCGCTGCTATATGATGACTTATTTGTTAAATTTGATTTACTATTGTAACTACTGCTTGAATCAGAGCTACTTGTACTACTCTTAGAAGTACTGCCGGATGATTTATTGCTATATGATGAACTGCTATGTGATGTACTTCTTCCAGTATATGGTTTATGCAGATAACAATAACTGCTTCCACTTGCCTGCTTATTATCACAGCCTGCCTTAATGCACTTAGGCTCACTTGCTTCACCTATTGAACCTATTACAAACAGAACACCTATTATCACAAAAAATATTGCCAGTCCCTGTCCAAATGAATTCTTTCTCATACAAATCAGCCTCCTTTGCAAAAATTTCAGTCAAAATCATAATCGTCCGGGTCTAACCCTGCATCTTCCAATGCCTCTGCCCTGTCATCAGGATCCATAAGTTCTAATTCATCAACATCAAGTCCTGCTGCCATTGCATCAATCTCAAAATCATCCTTTGCGTCATCCTCGAAGTCTCCGGCATCTCCAAATAATGCTTCATGTTCTTCCCTGCTGGTGCAAAGCATTTCTCCTGCAAACATCATTTCCGCACCATCTATTTTGCCATCGCCATTTAAATCCATCCAATCTCTCATTGCTATACCTCCTCATTTTTGAAATTTTCCTTTAGCTTTGCTAATCGTGGTGATGTCAGCCATCTTTCCATCGTAGGTTCACCTTCCAAGGATAATCCTTCACAATAATCTACTAACATTCTTATTGATTCAAAATTTAATCTTATTATTTCTTCTGTAGTGTTTGTATATGGTACTATTAGCTCAACACATCTTTCCAATTCTTTTACATTTCGTTCAAGTTCGTTCTTTACGATATCTGTCATACTTTTATTTCTCCATTCGTTTATGTGATTATTTGTTTCTTTCTGATTATATAATACTACCTTAGCTGTCCTATAATCAGCCCTTGTATATCGAACTTTTGTTTCGTTTTAACCGGAACCTCCTATTCTAATGTCCCATCATTTCTGCATACTTCGTAATATTCACACATAATGCAGCATCCTCTGCATTCCTTAGCATGTAATACTGTTTTTCTAATCCAATACCATAATCTTGCCACTCTGACACCTCATCTGCTTCAAAAAAATAAGAACCAGTAAGAGTTTATCTCTTATCTGATTCTTATTATAAAAACTATGGTGTCCCATAAACACACCTTGCATATCGAATTTATGTTCTGCTTCATATTATCTTTACATCTGCCGAAATACTACAGCCGATAATCTCATTTTTAAATAGATTTTTACCCATATAGAATTCCTCTTGCGTAATAAAATTTGTAAACACAGTATGTTTATCAATATACAATCGAGAGCTAGAACCCTTTTTCCCCTGTTCTGATTTTCCTATACACACCATATATTCATCTATAGAGATATTTACGCAATGTGGAATTGCACATGCAATTAAAAATACATTTTCATCACTTGTATTGAAAGAATGTTTACTCCTATTCCTAATCTCATATTCGGCTCCCCTTTCCCAAAGCCATTACCGCTCATTCTTTTTTTATCATCTACGGAATCGTAATAATAACTGTCAAGATTTAATATTCTCACTTTAATATTATCTTCGAATTCAGCAACTCCGTATGTACACGCATCTACAAAGTATTCTGATCTACAGCCGCATGACAATTCTTTATATTTAATCATTTTATTCTTCGAAATCAAAGTCATTGGTATTCTACAATCTATACTTTTATTCTCATCATACCCCACTGGCATTATAATAAAATAATCATTATTAAATTCAAGTTTTATTTCATCTAATAATTCAGGAATCCTTGTAGAACAGCCTTGCAACATTACAATATCAATATTTTTAACACATTCATGTAAGTAAGCCAATTGTCCCACTATGCTTTCGCATACATCAATACAATCCAAGTTTATTGTAGCAGCTGAAACATATTCATTAACCGGAATAATCAAATCATCTTTATTTAACATAATTCCACTTCCTCCAAACAAGAAATAATTAAATGCAACTGAGTATACAAGGATTGCTATCTCAAACTAAACAATTTCTTTAGTTGTCATATTTGTATTGTTTTATCAATCTGTCAATTTCAGCATTCATCATTTCAACAACATTATCTGGTCCAGCAAGCGTTACTCCCTCACCAAGACCTATGATCCACGCTAAAAACTGCCTGCTGACTGCAACCTCAACATTGACTACAAAGCGTTTATCATCCAATCTGATCATTGACACATCTTTTCCAAAGCGGTCTATCATTACACCAGCAAAAGAATTGTCGCACTCAATGCGCACCCACTCTTCTTTACCTCCATACATGCCAAACATTTTTCTGGCATATGCAGCCATATCAAATGATTTGAATGCCTGCCTTCCTTCTCTTCCTTTGCCATTTGACTTGATATAAAGCATTTTATCTACTCGAAAATGTTTAATTATTCCCTCATTACTGTCATACGCAATTAAGTAATAATTCTCATCATCCCAGGATAGTGACCATGGGCTGACCTCGTAAAGTGCTCCATCATGGCGCAGTTCCATCTTCTTATCAACATTCCATTGAAAATACTGGAATGTTATCCTCGAATTTTCTGCTATTGCTGTATGTATCCTGTCAACATTGTAATAAATACTCTCATTCATCGTCTTTACACGACCAGCCACAAATACCTGCCTGTGTAGCTGTGATGCTTCGTACTTACTGGCAAGCCCTTCTATCTTTTTTATAAGTTCATTTGACTTCTTAGCTGTTATAAATTTTGCTGACTGCACAGAATCAACCAATAATTTTAATTCTGCAAGTTCAAACTGTCTGTTCCCTATATGATAGGAATATGTCCTGTCTTCCTGCGTTCCTATAACATCCAGACCATACACTCTTAAATTTTCAATATCATTATACAAACTTTTGCGTTCCGCACTTATGTCATACGAAGCGAGTGCTTCAATAATCTCTGGCATGGTAATACTGTGCGTTTCATCCGTCCGCTCCAAAAGAATTTTCATAAGATATATCAATTTCAATTTCTGATTTGATGATTTAGGCATATTGCACCTCCAAACTTTCAGATAAAACCAAAATCTTCTCTTATATGATACCATAAATAACCATATAAGAGAAGATATATAATTACTGCAAGTCCTAATGTCGGTACACCATTATATTTAATCTGCCTATGCTACTTTGCAGAGAAAGCTATCACAATTAAAACCAGTACCACAATAGCAATTATCAATAAAACAGGCTGGGTAAATAACCATAATACTGCGAATAACAATACAAAAAATCCTACAAACTTACCTATTGCAGCTATTCCTGAATAATCCCCATCACAAGCAGCAATAATTGATCCGACTACAAATATTAAAATAAACGCTAGTATATGCATAACTGCTACCTCCGTAAAAGCTCATCTTTAACTCATTTATCATCATTTTTTTCATCTGTTCCTTATGCTTTATTTATAGCACTTTATACTGTCCAATAATCATCTCTTGCACACCGAATTAATGTTCTGTATTGCAACAAACCGGCATTAAAAAAGGACGCAGGATTTCTCCCACGCCCTCACAACTATCTGGCTTTTTTCTCTTTATTGCTTTGTTCTTTTGAAGATTCATCATATTTTGTAATATTCTTTAGTCCGCTTGCCTCGAACTCATCTGCATTATACACACGCCCGCGCTCTACTTGAAATACTTTGCTTGTTCCTACATACTTCGATTCCTTTTGTATCATATCAAGTTCTGTAATGATGCTATCGAACTGCGTCTTTGTATCAATAACATTCTTTTTATCGTCCTTATCAAGTTTTTTAATTTCCTTAACAAATCTAACATGAATATCACGAAATTCTGCTTCTGAAATCAATTCATGATCAATATTATTAAATTTATTACACATGAGCAGATATAGTTCTGCGTTTTCTTTATGCAAAAATATCGTTTTTCTTGAAATATCATACTCTATTTCAGTAGTACCTTGATTATTATATCCTACGGCAAATACTCTATCAGCTTTTATCCTAAATTCATAAATATCAAATTCAGTTAATTTTTTGCTAAACGAATCAATATAATAATATTTTCCAGGAATGAATTTCACGCCTGATAAATCTATCTCTTTTACCTTATAATCTTTACCCATCTTTTCTACCTCACAAAATCCGACCATATCAACAATTATTATAACATGTCTACCACTGCCATGCACTTGAAAAAAAGGACGCAGAATCTCTCCCACGCCCTTACATCTATCTGGATTTGTCTTCTCTTACCTTCGCTGTTTCCTTATGTGCCGCTTCCTGCTTCACCTCATCCACACCTCTAGCCTCAAATGCATCTGCATTATACTGATACTCCTGCGGCTCAGCAACCATTGGAGAGTATACAACCTCTGCTTCCACTCTCTCTGCTTCAGCCCTCTCCGGCTCTGTCTGCTCCTGCTTCTTCATACTCTCCATATGCTTTTCCTTATCAAGCTTCACATTCATAGTCAGATTATCCAGCTTATCAATAGATGCATCCAAATGAAGTTCCATTGATACAAGCATCTTTTTCACTGCTTTCATCGGAGCAAGTACTGCCTTTGTAATTGGATGTTTCTGCTCTTTCTGAGAATAATCTACCTTCGGTTTGTCAGCAAAAGTACGGAATGCATTAGCTGCTGTCTGACCAGCTTCACGAAATCCTTTTGCAAGAAGTGCTGTCTTTGCTATATCCGTATCCGTGGTCTTTATTGCACCTCTTACATTCTCTCGGATATCAAGAAGCCTTTTCTTAATTCCTAAGAACTCCGACACCCTGTATAATGCAGTTCTTCCCTTTGCCTTTGCTTCATCAACTATGCTCTTTGCTGTAGATTTGACCTGTGCTTTCACTTCCAATACCTGCGACTTTATCTGCTCACATCTGGTATTAAGTCGCTCCCGTGCTTCCGACAATGCCTTTTTAGCATTATTGACAAGTGTATCCTCCTGCATTTCTTTGATCTGGTTCTGCATATTGGTAAGTTCTTCTGTCATGGAATCAATCTTTTTCTCCAGTCCATCCACATAGCTGCATATCTCAAATACATCGTTTGCCTGCTCTTTCATGGCATTTTTCTTTAATAATTCGAGAAGTTCCCTTATGACCTCCTCATTGGTAAGTGTTTTTCCTGCTTCCATATCCATTCTGTTTCCTCCATTCTGTAAATGGGGCAGCCTTGGCCGCCCCTGTACTCTGATTACTGATTATCGAAAGGGTGTTGCCTCTTTGTCCTTCTCTTTATCGGGATTGCCATGATGTTTCTCGGCACTCTCCCTCGCCTTTTCGTTGCTCTTATCCTTTGCTTTCTCATATTCCGAGATAATCTCATTGTAGAGTTTTTCCCTGAAATCCTTTGTGACCGGATAGCAGACATCCTGGTAAATAGGCTTTCCCTGCTCATCCACCTGCTTTGTCTTATAAGATGGCATTGATACAAAGATTTTCTCTTTACCCTGCACGATATTGATGTTATTTACGATGAAACTATTTTCAAAATAAATGCAGGCAAGTCCTTTGATGTTACTGCCTTCCCTCTCATAAGGTGTCACAGTTACGGAAAACTCCGGCATTTCCTGTGTTCTGTCCTGCTTCTGTGTCTCCTCTTTCTCCGGTTCCTTGATTCTTGCATACGCATCAAGGATATTAGTATAGAGTTCCTCTCGAAACTCTGCTGTGATAGGGTTGCACACATCCTTATAAATCACACCGTTGCTTTCATCACGCTCATTGGAGCGGTATCTTGGCATTGATACAAAAAGCTCTCCCTTATCCTTATTCTCAAGAATTGCAATATTGGTAATCTTAAATGAATCACCAAATACCACTGTTGCAAATCCTTTGATATTGCTGCCCTCTTTTGCTCTTACTTCGTTTACCTTAATTGAATACTTCATATGCTATTCCTCGCTTTCTTTTTGTTCTTTGTTTTGCTCCGGTATGATAAGCTCACACCAAAGCTGTTCTATCTGCTCACAAGACAATCTGCCATTAAGCCAGTTGCCAAGTGTAATGACCATTCCGTCCTGCTCGTAATAGAGCCACTCCTGTGTTTCAATGTTCCCCTCATACACGATAGTCACATCAAAATCAGGCATAAATAATTCTTCCTCTGCATCCCATACACAGGCTATTCCCTGTCTGAGTGTCAGATTCAGGCTTTCGACATACACAGACCAGCCGCTTACGACTATCTGAAAGTCATCATCAATCTCAGCAATATCATCCTCGATGTCAATTAGTTCTTCCATTTCTGCTACTGCCTCTTCTATCTCACCTAATCGGTATCTCTTATTCATCCATCACCGCCTCCTTATAAATGCACCTGACCACAAAACGCATGGTTCCTTTCTGGGAACAGGTAAAAAGAGTTAATTCTTTTTCTGCACCCTGTGTCTTGATGCTGTTATCATACGGATTTACTACCTCTGTCTCTGTTACCTCATAGATATGCTTCAACCCCTTTTTGTCGGTTATCATCACCTCATCACCTATGGATATCTGATTTAGTGGTGTAAAAAATGTGCCATATCTGCTGCCATTGTGACCGCATAACACACAGTTGCCACTCTCACCAATTCCTGCAGTTTCTTCTATATGACCAATCCCGGCATTAAGCACTTTACTTGTGGTTCCTTCCATTACCGGATACCTGATATCTAAACCCGGTATCTCAATGATGCCGATAACACCGCCTTCTTTAAGAATGGCTTCATCCTCTTTACTAATGGAGGTTTGCTTTTCCTCCACATCTGTTTCTTCATCGTAATCATCCTCCAATGTCTGCTCAAATTCACTTATGAGCTGTTCTGTCTGTTTTTCTCCGGTTGCCCGCCAGAAAAAAGGGACTGCCATAATGGCAATCCCTGCTGTAATCAGTAGTCCCACGACCACTTTTCTTATGCTCATATTATTCACTCTCCTATCGTGTTCTGCCCTCTCTGTCGGCTGGATAAGCACCTTTATCCTCTGCTACAATTGCTGCAGATTCCATCCTGTCATCTGTTTCTCTTTCTTCCTCCGGTCCGCTCAGGTCTGCATCCACAGCCTTTGCGTTCTCAAGGTCAAGCTGGGCATTCAGTTCACACTGCCTAGCCAGTTTTTCTTCCAGTTCCTTGCTGTACGCAAATGGCTTGTCATACTCAGTCTTTGATGCTTCAAGGTCATTCTGGTACTGCTCAATCTTCTTTTCCAGGAAATCAATGTTCTCATGAAGTCCGTTGAACAGGTTTTCCAACTTCACCATACTGCCGACCGGACTTGTGGAAAGCTCTGCCTTGTACTCAGTCTTTCCACGAAGCACCATATAATTGATGCCAAGGAAGTTCTTTTCCACAAGCAGTTCAAATCCGTGGAATTTACCGATTGCAGTTGTCTCTCCGGTCTTACACTTGCTGATTGCTTCAAGCATCATGGTTCCGCCATCCACTCGCTCTGTATAAGTAGCCTTGCCAATAGTGATTGCAAAGTCAGGATTTTCTATCAGTTCCTTATCCCTTTCCTTTACATCTCCCCTTACATTGGCAAGCTTTTCTGTAGCTGTCTTAATGAGCTTCGGATACTTGATCATAAAGTTATCCTGCAATCCATATCTCTGATTATCATAGGAAGCCTTCAACAGCTTTAACCTCTGCACATCATTGTCAATCTCCATCTTTTCACGAATCAATGGATTACCTGTCGCAACCGCCTTAATCTCAGCATAGGAAAGTGTTGCCTCGTCAATATCCTCACAGCTTCGACTAACCGCTTTGCTTGTCATTACCTGACTGATAAAACGCTGCTTATTCTCCACAAGTGACCAGTTGTAGGCATCAAATGTTCCTTTGGTAACATATCTGTAGATTGCAACTTCCTCATTTTCGTTGCCCTGTCGTATGCCTCGTCCCTCTCTCTGTTCAATGGATGTAGGACGGATTTTGCGGACATTCAAAATAAAAAAGAATGTGGAGGTAACAG
>OHFN01000204.1_pt1 | contig 51574 bp, 37 predicted proteins | sample 1567571 | NCBI WGS metagenome assembly OHFN01 (sample SAMEA3879533, study PRJEB24766) | human gut metagenome | biome: human-associated habitat; feature: feces | place: USA | collected 1985/1987
TTATTTTATTCATGGAGGGAAACAGATGAAAACAAGCAAAAAGACAATTAGAAAAGTATCATTTGCATTACTATCACTTTTTTTATCAATGAGCTTTATTTTTCAAGATAGCAATGTATTATCGAAACTACAGGCTGCTGCCATTTTTTATCCAAGGACATCGGCACCAAGTAAAAGTGATTACCATTATTATTCTGATAATCCTTTTTATCAATCTGGTTATGGTATGCCAAACTGTACAGCTTATGCTTGGGGTAGAGCATATGAAATTTTAGGATATAAACCAAATTTATCAAGAAGTCACGCTTATAATTGGTTTAACGATAATGTAAATAAGGGCGCGTTTAGCTATGGAAACACACCTAAAATTGGTTCAATCATTTGTTGGAATGGTGGTTATGGGCATGTAGCGGTAGTAGAAGCAGTAAATGGAAATACGATGACGATTTCTGAATCAGCCTATGGTGGATTTAACTTTAGAACAAAAACGGATAGTATTACTGAAATTCAGAAAAAAGATCCAGGTTTTCAAGGGTATATCTATTTAGGAAATTTTACTAATGAAAGTATTCCAAATGCTCCAACTCTTAATTTAAGCAATTCTGGCTATCATTACACGATGTCTTGGAATGATGTTGGAGCCAGTGAATATATCGTAAGAATTTATTGTGCAGATGAAGAAATGAAGGTTATAAATGTCGGAAGAAATTTCTCTTATACAATACCTTTATTAGGAAAGAATTATTGGGCAGGAGTTTCCGCTAAAAATAGTGCTGGTGAATCACCATTATCTAATTTGGTGGAGATGATACCTATGAATGCACCCGCATCTTTCAGAGCCAGCAGTACAGACTTGGTTTCCAGAAAAAGCACGGTGTTTATTGTCATGTGGGTGTCCGCTTCTTTCCTGTATTCACTTTTAAAACCGGCCAGTTGCTCTTCATCCGTTACTCCCGTCAGGATAGAAAAAGATTCTTCCAATGTTTTCCCGATGGTGCGTTTAATGTCTTCATCGGTTACATTTGTATAACCATGTTTATTGAGCACATTGCGAAAGCAAGTAACAATGCCGCGAGAAGAGTCTGCGAGCGTGTAATCAAAGTCAAAGAGATAAGTCGTATAGCCCATGTCGCTTTTTGCGGCAAAGTTATAAATTAATTGGAATTTTCTGACTATATTTGTTCGCACTATGAATTTATTTTAAAAACTGCTAAGTGTTTCTTTGCGCTGAGTTGTTCCATACATACGTTAACTATGTAATATTATGAAACTATCAGAATTATCTTTTGGGATTTTGCTTCTTTTCTCTTTTTCAGCGTGTGTATCCCAACAACCGGATGCGGAAACTGAGTGTTATGCAACAGAGTACGTCAATCCTTTTATTGGTACTGATTTCACAGGAAATACTTATCCCGGAGCGCAGGCCCCGTTCGGTATGGTGCAGTTAAGCCCCGATAATGGTCTTCCCGGCTGGGATCGCATCTCCGGTTATTTCTATCCGGACAGCACGATTGCAGGTTTCAGTCACACTCATCTTTCGGGTACGGGAGCCGGTGATTTATATGATATATCTTTTATGCCTGTGACTCTGCCTTATAAAGAGGCAGATGCGCCGTTGGGCATTCACTCTTTATTTTCCCATGATGAAGAAACAGCCAGTGCCGGATATTATCAGGTGCGGCTGAAAGATTATGATATCAACGTGGAACTGACAGCAACCGAACGTTGTGGCATCCAGCGTTATACTTTTCCTGAAGCGGACGCAGCTATATTCCTCAATTTGCGGAAAGCTATGAACTGGGACTTTACGAATGATACACGTATTGAAGTAGTCGATTCGGTAACTATTCAAGGATACCGTTTTTCTGATGGTTGGGCACGCGACCAGCACATTTATTTCCGTACCCGTTTTTCTAAACCGTTTGCATCCGTACAGTTAGATACTGCTGCTGTCATCAAAGACGGTAAGCGTATAGGTAGCTCTGCTATTGCCCGTTTTGATTTCCACACAAGTGCAGGGGAACAGATTCTTGTCACCACCGCTATTTCGGGGGTAAGCATGGAAGGTGCAGCACGCAATCTTGCTGCTGAAGCTCCGGCAGACGATTTTGACAAGTATCTGGCTGTTACCCGTAAAAACTGGAACGAGCAACTTTCCAAAGTAGAAATCAAGAGCAATGACATTGATGAGAAAGTTAAGTTTTATACAGCCCTTTATCATTCCATGCTGGCTCCTACTATCTATAGCGATATGGATGGTGCCTATTATGGTCCTGATAAGCAAGTGCATCAGGCAGACGGATGGACCAATTACAGTACTTTCTCATTATGGGATACCTACCGTGCCGCTCATCCCCTTTATACCTATATTGAACCACAGCGTGTAAATGACATGGTAAAATCCTTTCTTGCCTTTTCCGAACAGAACGGACGTCTTCCGGTATGGAATTTCTATGGAAGTGAAACGGATATGATGATAGGTTATCATGCAGTTCCCGTCATAGTGGATGCTTACTTGAAAGGGATTGGGGATTTTGATCCGAAGAAAGCTTTGGCCGCATGTGTAGCTACAGCCAATATTGATGAATATCGTGGAATAGGATTATATAAAAAATATGGTTATGTGCCTTATGATGTAACGGATCACTATAACTCGGAAAACTGGTCACTTTCTAAAACCCTGGAATACGCTTACGATGATTATTGCATTGCCCGTATGGCGGAGAAACTGGGTGAAAGGCAAATTGCAGATGAATTTTATAAGCGTTCCCGGAATTATAAGAATGTGTATAATTCTCAGACAACCTTCATGCAACCGCGGAATAACAAAGGATCCTTCATTGAGAACTTCAGTCCGGATGATTATACTCCGCATATTTGCGAAAGTAATGGTTGGCAATATTTCTGGTCTGTGCAACAAGACGTTGATGGACTGATCAGTCTGGTTGGAGGCAAGGAACGTTTTGCCCAGAAACTGGATAGTATGTTCACTTACAATCCTTCTGCGGATGAAGATCTGCCTATTTTCAGTACTGGAATGATCGGGCAGTATGCACATGGTAATGAACCGAGTCACCATGTCATTTATTTGTTTAATGCCATAGGGCAACCTTGGAAGACTCAGAAGTATGCAGCTGAGGTGATGCATGAGCTATATAAGAATACACCTGCCGGTTTGTGCGGGAATGAAGATTGTGGTCAGATGTCTGCCTGGTATGTGTTCAGTGCAATGGGATTCTATCCGGTAGATCCGATTAGCGGCAAATATGAGATAGGTACTCCCATGTATCCTGAGATGAAGATGCATCTGGCTAACGGTAAAACATTTACGATATTGGCACCGGCTGTCAGCAAAGAGAATATTTATATCCAGTCGGTAAAACTCGATGGAAAACCTTATGACAAAAGTTATATCACGCATGAGCAAATAATGAATGGTTCTATCTTTGAATTTGAGATGGGGAATAAACCGGGAAAAGTGTGGTATGAGATAGAGTGATAGAGTGATGGATGGTACCAGATAATATAATTGTGGGATTATGAGTGATAACTTTGACCTGACTTATAAACTCCTTTTCCGTAAGTACTACGCCAATCTGCTTTTCTATGCCACGCGCATCGTGGGTGATGAAGAAGCGGAGGACGTAGTACAAGATGTATTTGTAGAATTGTGGCGGCGGAAAGATACAATTACGGTAGGAGAGCAGATACAGGCATTTCTGTATCGGGCGGTGTATACCCGTGCTTTGAATGTACTGAAGCACCGGGATATCAAGAATACTTATGAAGCTGTAGTGACGGAGATCAACCAGAAAAGAATAGAGTTTTATCAGCCGGACAGTAATGATGTCGTGAAGAGGATAGAAGACCGTGAACTCAGAAAGGAACTCTCCGAGGCTATAAATGAATTGCCGGATAAGTGTAAGACGGTCTTTAGACTCAGCTATCTGCATGATATGAAGAATAAGGAAATAGCAGATACTATGGGGATATCATTGCGGACCGTGGAGGCTCATATGTATAAAGCCCTGAAGTTTCTGCGTGAGAGGTTGGGCTACCTGAACTTTATGTTAGTCCTGTTTTTATTAGGTAAGGTATAAGTGTTTTTATCGAAACGGTTGTTTTAATAGTATGATGAAAGAAGGAATGAATAAGTTGGATGAAAAATTGATGGCCAAATTCCTTATGGGGGAATGCTCTGAAGAAGAGCTCTGTAAGGTAAATGCATGGCTGGACGAATCGGATGGTAACGCTCGTGAATTGTTCAGGATAGAGCAGATATACCATCTGGGAAAGAGTGAAGAATTTGCGGATGAAAAGAAGATAGAAAAAGCTGAAAAGCAGCTGTTCAAACGGCTGGCACAAGAAGAAGCTAAACGAAATAAGGTGAGAAGATTGAATGCCTGGATGCGGTATGCCGCTATGTTCATAGGTATCTTTTTTATATCCGGTTTGAGTTATCATATTTACCAGTCACAAAGTGAAGAGAGCAAATTGGTTGCTGTCACTGCCCGTGATGAAGTGAAAGAACTAATGTTGCCTGATGGCACTAAGGTTTGGCTGAACAAACATACTACTTTAAAATATCCACGTGAATTCTCAGAAAAGGGAAGGAATGTATATATGGAAGGGGAGGCCTATTTTGAAGTAAAGCGAAATACAGCGAAGCCTTTTATAGTGCGCAGTGAAGCCATGCAGGTAAGAGTTTTGGGAACAGTCTTCAACTTAAAGAGTGACAAGACTAACCGTTCTGCGGTAGCTACACTGATAAAGGGAGAGATTGAAGTGAAAGGTAATCACGAAGAAGGCATGATCGTATTGGCTCCGGGACAAAAAGCGGAATTGAATGCTGTAACTCGCCGTCTGGTAGTGAAACAGGTGGATACAGGCATTGAAAACTGGCATAATAATCAGTTTGTCTTTGAAAAGGCTGACATATTTACGATTGCCCGTACTTTGGAGAATTCTTATGGGGTGAAGATTATTCTGGCGCCTGATATGGATGCTACAAAGACATATTCCGGTACATTAAAGAAGAAAGATAATGTCGAGGAGACTCTGAATCTGATTAAGAGTACGAATGCGCTTCCCATTGAATATAAAATTGTGGGAAATAGTGTATTTCTGTCTTCAAAGAAATAGGTAAAAATCGGAAGTATATAATCTTAAAACATAATAATATGAGGAAACTGCTTTTATCGATTTGTTGTTTAGGCTGTGCTCTCTGGGCTCAAGCCAAAGATTTTACGCAATACGTCAACCCGCTGATGGGGACATTGTCTTCTTTTGAACTTTCTACGGGAAATACATATCCGGCTATCGCACGCCCTTGGGGTATGAATTTCTGGACTCCGCAGACCGGAAAGATGGGAGATGGCTGGCAATATGTATATACTGCTAATAAGATTCGTGGTTTCAAGCAGACCCACCAGCCCAGTCCGTGGATTAATGATTACGGTCAGTTCTCCATTATGCCTGTAACAGGCAAACCAGAGTTTGATGAAGACAAACGTGCCAGTTGGTTCTCACACAAAGGAGAAGTCGCATTACCTTATTATTATAAGGTGTATCTTGCCGAGCACGATGTTGTGACGGAATTTACGCCCACAGAGCGTGCCGTTTTGTTCCGTTTCACTTTTCCAGAGAACGAGAATTCGTATGTTGTAGTAGATGCTTTTGATAAAGGCTCTTATATTAAGATCATTCCTGAGCAAAATAAGATAATCGGATATACCACCCGTAACAGCGGTGGAGTTCCTGATAACTTCAAGAACTATTTCGTTATAGAATTTGATAAGCCTTTCAGTTATCAGGCTTCTGTTGCTGACGGCGCTTTGGTTGAAAACCAGAGTGAACAAACAGCAGGACATGCGGGAGCCATCATCGGTTTCAAAACCCGTAAGGGAGAAATTGTACATGCCCGTGTAGCCTCCTCCTTTATCAGTTTTGAGCAAGCAGACAGAAATCTGAAAGAGCTGGGGAGTGACAGTTTTGAAACTTTGGTTCAGAAAGGACAAGATGCCTGGAACCAGATATTGGGAAAAATAGAAGTGGATGGAGGTAACCTTGATCAGTATCGTACTTTCTATTCCTGCTTGTACCGTTCAGTACTCTTCCCACGTGCTTTCTTTGAGTTTGACGAGGCTGGAAATCCAGTTCACTACAGTCCTTATAACGGAGAAGTTTTGCCCGGATATATGTATACTGATACAGGCTTTTGGGATACTTTCCGTTGTCTGTTCCCTTTCCTCAACCTGATGTACCCTTCAGTAAACAAACAGATACAGGAAGGCCTTATCAATACATATAAGGAAAGTGGCTTCTTTCCCGAATGGGCAAGTCCGGGACATCGCGGCTGTATGATCGGTAATAACTCCGCTTCTATACTTGCCGACGCTTATCTGAAAGGTATTAAAGTGGATGATGTAACTACTTTGTACGAAGGTCTTATCCACGGAACAAAGAATGTGCATCCGGAAGTTTCTTCTACCGGTCGCCTCGGTTATGAATACTATAATGAATTGGGATATGTTCCTTACGATGTGAAAATCAATGAGAACACTGCCCGTACTTTGGAATATGCTTATGATGACTGGTGTATCTACCAGATGGCAAAAGCTCTGAACCGTCCGAAGAAGGAACTGAAGCTTTTTGCTGACCGTGCTATGAATTATAAAAATGTGTTCGATAAGGAAAGCCTGTTGATGCGTGGACGCAATAAAGATGGACAGTTCCAGGCTCCTTTCTCACCCTTGAAGTGGGGAGATGCCTTTACGGAAGGAAATAGCTGGCATTATTCCTGGTCTGTATTCCACGATCCTCAAGGTTTGATTGATCTGATGGGTGGTGAAAAAGTTTTTGTTGAAATGTTGGACTCGGTATTTATCGTTCCTCCTTTATTCGATGACAGCTACTATGGCCAGGTAATCCATGAAATACGTGAGATGACGGTGATGAATATGGGTAATTATGCTCATGGCAACCAACCTATACAGCACATGATTTACATGTATAATTATGCCGGACAGCCTTGGAAAGCTCAGTATTGGTTGCGTCAGGTGATGAATCGCATGTACATGCCCGGTCCTGATGGCTATTGTGGAGATGAAGATAACGGGCAGACTTCTGCCTGGTATGTATTCTCGGCATTAGGTTTCTATCCCGTTTGTCCGGGAACCGATGAGTATGTCTTGGGTGCTCCCTTATTTAAAAAAGCAACGCTTCATTTTGAAAATGGCAATTCATTGGTGATCGATGCTGCTAATAATAATTCTGAAAATATGTACATCGAATCGCTCCGTTTGGATGGAAACGCGTATACGAAGAATTATCTGAAACATGGAGATCTGTTGAAGGGTGGTGTCTTGAAATTTGATATGGGTAGCAAACCTAATTTACAACGAGGAACACAGGTGGAAGATTACCCGTATTCTTTCTCCAATGAAATAAAAAAGAAATAAAAAACTGAAGTTAATAATGTAATGAAGAAGGGAATAGGAAATAAAACTATTCCCTTTTTTATTTAATGAAAAAAAATATCATTTTGTACTAAGTGTATTTTCTATGGTCGTTGTTTTATATATGACGGTCAGGAAATAGAGTCTCCCGGTCGATTAAAATTAACCAATGTGTAACCTTTAAACTTTGTTTATGAACAACAATCATGCTTTTCAAAGTTCGAAATTTCTACGAGCTTTATTAGTCTTGTTCTTCATGACTGTATCCGTTCAGTGGACCTTTGCCCAACTGAATTTGAATGTCTCTCGTACGACGTTAGGTACAGTTATCGAACAGATCAAATCTCAATCTAAGTATCAATTTTTCTATGACGACAAGCTCGCTACTATGGCAGTGGAGAATGTCAAAGTGAAGAACGCATCTATAGAAGATGCCTTGAATGCTATCTTGAAAGGAAAAAACATTTCTTTTAAAGTAGAAGATAACATTGTTTATCTTTCAGAGAAGTCTGCTGCACCGCAAGAAGGTAATCAGCAAGGTAAAGAACGGACCATTACCGGACAGGTATCGGATGATATGGGACCTCTTATCGGTGTGAATGTATTAATAAAGGGTACAAGCATTGGGTGTATCACTGACCTTGATGGTAACTTTACGCTGACTACTACTGAGGCAAATCCGGTGGTACAGTTCTCCTATGTGGGTTACAAGCCACAGGAGGTTGCAGCCAAAGGGCAGAATGCTATCAATGTGATGTTGGAAACTGACTCACAACTGATAGAAGAGGTGGTGGTAACGGCTTTGGGTATCAAGCGTGCTACAAAAGCGTTGAGCTACAATGTACAAGAAGTTAAGAGTGATGAGATTACCCGTGTAAAGGATGCCAATTTCGTAAACTCTTTGAACGGTAAAGTTGCCGGTGTAAATATCAACGCTTCTTCATCCGGTGTCGGTGGTGTATCAAAGGTAGTGATGCGTGGTACGAAGTCTATCATGCAGTCTTCCAATGCACTATATGTCATTGATGGTGTTCCGATGTATGCCGGAACTGGTAAGGGAGGTACTGAGTTTGACTCAAAGGGATCTACCGAACCTATCGCTGATATTAATCCTGAAGATATTGAATCTATGTCGGTACTGACCGGTGCGGCAGCAGCAGCCCTTTACGGGTCGGATGCTGCGAATGGTGCTATCGTCATTACAACGAAAAAAGGTAAAGAGGGGCGCGTAAACATTACTGTGAACAGTAATACCGAAATCTTCAACGCTTTTGTAACCCCTGATTTTCAAAATCGTTATGGAACCAGTGGCGGTCAGATTACACATAGTTGGGGAAATCTGTTGAATTCTTCTAATTCTTATGGATACAATCCGACAAGCGATTATTTTCAGACAGGTGTAACCGGAACGGAGAGCATTTCCTTGTCTACCGGTACAGATAAGAACCAGACGTATGTTTCGGCTGCCGCTGTTAATTCTAAGGGGCTTATACCGAACAATAAGTATGCACGCTATAACTTTACTTTCCGCAATACTACCTCTTTCCTAGATGATAAGATGACTTTGGATGTGGGTGCAACTTATGTGCTTCAGAAAGACCAAAATATGGTGAACCAAGGTACTTATAACAACCCCTTGGTGGGTGCTTATCTGTTCCCGCGTGGCAATGACTGGGAAGATTTCAAGATGTACGAACGTTATGATGCTTCTCGTAAACTGGATACCCAGTATTGGCCGGTAGGTGATGCGGGTATGGTAATGCAGAATCCATACTGGATTAATTATCGTCAACTTCGTAATAATAATAAAGACCGTTATATGCTGAATGCCAGTTTGAACTACAAGATATTGGATTGGTTGAGTGTCAGTGGTCGTGTCCGTTTGGATAATTCTTTCAATGATTATACTGAAAAGTATTATGCCGGAACAAATACGCAGATGACTGAGGCATCTACACGCGGTCTCTATACTATATCTAAAACGACAGATAAACAATTGTATGCCGACTTCCTTATCAATATTAACAAGAGCTTTGGAGAGAATTGGAACCTTTCGGCAAATATCGGTACTTCATTTATGGATATGCGTTCGGATGGACTGGAAGTGAGAGGTCCTATTGCTGACGAAAACTTTGAGGGTGAAACTCCGGGACTTGCTAACGTATTTAATGTACAGAACCTGAGTGCTAAGAAAACAAAGCGTATGCAGAACGGCTGGCGTGAGCAAACTCAGTCTGTATTTGCTTCTGCTGAACTGGGCTACAAGAGTACTTATTATCTGACATTGACCGGACGTAACGACTGGCCTTCGCAGTTGGCAGGACCTAACTCTACCAGCAAGTCGTTCTTCTATCCTTCAGTAGGTCTTTCAGTCGTGTTGTCTGAATTGATGCCTAATCTGAATCGTGATTATCTTTCCTTCATGAAGCTGCGTGGTTCTTTCGCTTCTGTAGGTACGGCATTTGAGAGATACATAGCCAATCCTCGTTACGAATGGAATGAAAGTACAGGGCAGTGGAGTAACACCACCCAGTATCCGGTATACAACCTGAAGCCGGAACGTACAGAATCATGGGAAGTCGGTTTGACTTTGCGTTTTTTGAAAAACTTCAATTTTGATATGACCTACTATAATACAACTACCAAGAACCAGACATTCAATCCTCAATTGGGAGTATCCGGTTATTCTGCGTTGTATATCCAGACGGGTGCTGTGCGTAATCAGGGTATCGAACTGGCATTGGGATATGAAAATACTTGGAAAGATTTTACCTGGAGCAGCAACTATACGTTCTCTACCAATCAGAACAAGATTACGACTTTGGCAGACAATGCCATTAATCCTGTGACCAATGAGGTGATTTCTATTTCTACATTGAATATGGGTGGTTTGGGCTCTGCACGTTTCCTGTTGAAGGAAGGCGGTTCTATGGGAGATATCTATTCTAATATAGATATGAAGCGTGATGCCAATGGCAATGTGTATGTAGATCAGAATGGCAACGTGACTACCGAAAAGATTGAAAACTCGGATGAGTGGATCAAGCTGGGAAGCGTATTGCCGAAAGCCAATATGGCATGGCGCAATAACTTCTCCTGGAAGAACTTTAATGCGGGATTTATGATTTCAGCCCGTTTGGGAGGTGTGGTATTCTCACGTACACAAGCTGTTTTGGATGAATTCGGCGTATCAGAGGCTACGGCTGCGGCAAGAGACTTAGGATATGTGTCGGTGAATGGAGGAGACCGGGTAAGTCCGGAATCATGGTATAGTGCTATAGGTGGTGGTGACGCAGTGGCGCAGTATTACACCTATTCGGCAACAAACGTACGTTTGCAGGAAGCCTCTATCGGGTATACATTCCCTCGCAAGATGTTCAATAATGTATGTGACCTGACGATTTCGCTTGTAGGACGTAATTTGTGGATGATTTATAGTAAAGCTCCGTTCGATCCTGAAAGCGTAGCATCCACTGACAATTTCTATCAGGGTGTCGATTATTTCATGATGCCTTCTACCCGTAATTTCGGTTGTAGTGTAACTCTTAAATTTTAATGTTATGAGAAGAAGTATTATTAATAAAATAATAGTAGGAACACTGGTTTTTACCGGAGTATCTTGTACAGGTGATTATATGGACATTAACTCGAATCCTTATCAACCTGGAACTGATGATATGCAAGCCGACGACTATATGTTGGGGTCGGCAATGAACAACCTTTCCAGTTGCGTGGTATCTTCGGACGTAAATACGGCACAGTTCACCGACTGCTTGTTGGGTGGACCGATGGGCGGTTATTTCTCGGATACCAATACTGGATGGGGAAATACGATTGGGAACTTTAATGCTACGGATAATTGGACTAATGTATTCTTGAAGTCCGACAAACTCATTCCACAGTTATTTACTAACTTGACTTCGGTTCAAAATATATCCGAAAAGACTGAAAATCCTGTCCCTTTTGCCATTGCAAAGATTATTAAGGTAGCTGCTATGAGTCGCGTAACGGATACTTACGGCCCTATTCCTTATTCAAAAATAGGTCTGGACGGTGCTGTTACCACTCCTTATGATTCGCAGGAAGTTGTGTACAAGCAGTTCTTTACCGAATTGGATGAAGCAATTGCTACTTTGAATGATAATCCCGGAGCTGCCCTGGCTGCTACCGCCGACTATGTATATAGCGGAAACATCAACAAATGGATTTTATTTGCCAATTCATTGAGATTACGCCTCGCTATGCGTATTGTGTATGCTAACCAGACACTGGCTGAACAAGAAGCTCAGAAAGCTATACAGGGGGGAGTGATTGAGTCAAATAATGATAATGCCAAGTGGAGTTATTTCGGCTCGATTGTCAATCCGCTCTATACCGCAACCCGCTATAATTCAGCTACGGACCATGCTTGTCTCACCGGTGGTGATACACATGCGGCTGCCGACATCATCTGCTATATGAATGGATATAATGATCCTCGTCGTTCCAAATACTTCGTTCCGTCCGAATGGACTGGTTATGAATATGTAGGTGTTCGCCGGAGCATTAATCGTTCTACGCTGGGTGCGGATGCACATAAATATTCCGGTGTCAATGTAGGTCAGAGTGATCCTATTATGTGGATGAATGCTGCTGAAGTAGCTTTCTTGCGCGCTGAGGCTGTGGCTGTATTTGGTTTTACCGGTATGGGTGGTACTGCAAAGGATTTCTACGAAAGAGGTATCGAACTGTCGTTTGAACAATGGGGTGCCGGAAGTGCAGTTGATTATATAAACAATGCTACCAGTAAGCCCGGTATATATGACGATCCTTCCGGAGCCAACAGTTATGGCTCACAGTTGTCTACCATTACTGTGAAATGGAATGAAGGAGATACGCCGGATGTGAAACAAGAGCGTATCATTACCCAGAAATGGATTGCCAACTGGATGCTTGGAAACGAAGCATGGGCGGATTTCCGTCGTACAGGCTATCCTCGCTTGATTCCTGCGGATCCTGCTGGAAACAAGAGCGGTGGTGTAGTCGACAATGAATTAGGAGCGCGTCGTATGCCTTTCCCCACTGACGAATATGTCAGCAATAAGGCGAATGTGGAAGCTGCAGTGTCAAGCTACCTGAAAGGTGCGGACAATTATGCTACCCGTGTATGGTGGGATTGTAATTCCAAAATCAGATAACCCTATTTTATTCGATAAGTTATGAAAAATATAATAAAACCTATTACCGGTCTGTTCGTTTTGGCAAGCATTGTTTTGGCTTCCTGTACGGATGTGGAGAGCCTTTCCATCAACGAGTCTACTATAAAAGATCAGAACCCCGAAGCATATGCAAAGTACCTGAACAACCTGACCGCCTATAAAGCTTCTGAGCATAAAGTAGTGTATGCCTATTTCGATAACAGTAATAAGGCGCCTTATAGTCCGGCGCAGCACATTACTAATATGTCGGACAGTATTGATGTTATTTCAATGATGTATCCCGAGTTAGCCGACTTCGAGAAAGCTGATATAGAAACTGTTCATCAGAAAGGAACGAAAGTTGTTTATACCATTAGTTATGATGCTATAAAGGCGGCTTATGATGATTTGGCTTCAGATGGAAGCGGTTCTATGGAAGCTTTTGATAGTTACCTGCAAAAGGAACTTACCACACAGCTTGCCTATTTGCCTAACTATGACGGACTGATTGCAGAGTTTTCCGGAAAAAATCCGGCATTCATGTCAGTAACTGATTTGGCAACTTATCAAACAACACAGAACATTTTTCTGAATGCAGTCAATATATGGAAAACAGCTAATGCAGATAAGTTTTTTGCATTCAAAGGAAAACCGCAGAATCTGATTGACAAAAACATCTTGAATAGTTGTAAGCACATCATTTTGGACAGTGGAAGTGCAACTACTGCTGCCGAGTTAAATCTGCTGGTGTACAATGCCTTAGAGGAGGGGGTTCCGAGTGACCGTTTTGTTATGGCTGTGTCTACGATTTCTTATGATACAACTGATAAGAAGACAGGATATTGGGATGGTACTCGTGCATTGGGCGAGGTAGCCTATTGGGCCACTGTAGAGGCTGTTGGATATGAGAAAGCCGGCATTGCCATCTATAATGTCCAGAATGACTATTACTCTACCAGTGGTGCTTGCACCTATGTGAAAGAAGCGATTGATATAATGAATCCAGCTCCCGTTAAATGATTACTATTATGAAACTTAAGAATATCTATTTTATCTCCTTGGCACTGATTTCCGGTATGTTCTCCGGTTGTGCCGATGATACGGAGAATTTTGACAACCAATTGTTCATGACCTCGAAGACTCCGACCACGTTTTTTGTAAAGGCAATTACTCAAAATGCCACAGGAGAATTTTCTATGTCTATTCCGAAACCCTCAGAACAGGATATCACCTTCACTATAAAAGCAGATGTAAGTTTGGTTTCCGTATATGAGGACACTTATTATGTCAGTGATATGGAGATGCTCCCGGAAGGTCACTACAGTTTCAGCGCAACGGAAGGAAAAATTGCAGCCGGTGCTTTGAAATCGACTCCAATCACAGTTTCTTTTACCGAACTCGGCAGCTTAGACCTCAATAAAACCTATGTATTGCCGGTTACGGTTGTTGATGCAAGTATCAATGTGCTGGGCTCGTCGAATACATCTTATTATGTATTCAAAGGTGCTGCGTTGATTAATAAAGTAGCGAATATTAATAAAAATAATGTATATGTAGACTGGGTAAATCCGAATGTTGTTCAAAATATGAAGACGATGACGGCTGAAGCTTTGATTCATCCGTATAGCTTTGATAACCAGTTGAATACTTTGATGGGTATCGAAGGACAATTCTTGTTCCGTTTCGGTGATTCGGGCGTACCTTCTAATCAATTGCAGATAGCAACAGGCAAGGGAAACTTTACGAATAGCTCAATGGTGGCTCCACTGAATGCATGGACACATGTTGCTGTAACTTACGATTCGGAAGCACAAACTATTAGGGTCTATTTCAATGGCAAACTTGTAGGTGATTTTACAGATGCTACGTATGGTCCGGTAAACTGGGGTATACCTCATTCTGATGAATCGGACGGTAAACCACGTTGTTTCTGGATTGGTTACTCTTATAATAACGAACGTTTTCTGGATGCCGACATCTCGGAAGTACGTATCTGGAACCGAGTGCTGACTCAAGATGAAATAAATGCCGAAAACCATTTCTATGCCGTAAGTGAAGATGCTCAAAATCTGGTGGCCTACTGGAAATTTGATGACGGAGCAGATATTATCAAAGATTACAGCAACAGCGGAAATGATGCTACAGCATCCGCTAAATTGACTTGGGTAGATGTAGAACTCCCTGCAAAAAAGTGATAACCCTTAATTTAATTAAAAGTGCTTATTATGAAACATTGTTATAAAATAAGAATCGCTGCATGGTCGTTGCTATTGTTCGGAGCTGTATTTACAGCTTGCGAAGACGACCTCACCATCTCAACAGGCAACGATAATATCTTTGAGACTGTTGACGGAACTTATGGTAGTGTGCGTTCGGCTGCCGGAGCAAAGCAACTGACCACTATTGCCATCAAGGACAATAAAGCCGGTGCTGGTCACTTGTTCTTTGAATTGAGTAAGAATGCAGAAACGGATGTACAGGTAACTTTCAAAATTGATGCAGATGCGTTGGCCGCTTATAATGCCGCCAATAGTACGAATTATCAGATGTACCCCACGGACAAGTTGTCCTTGGAGAATGGCGGTAAGGTGACGATTGCTGCCGGAAGTAAGAGATCCGAATCACTGGAGCTGGATATCAATCCCGGTGGAACAGTGGGCACCACTTATGCCGTTGCCATTTCGGCAACAGCCGGCAATGGTGTGGAGGTGTCTTCCAATACTCAGTCTTACATTTATTTGGTTGAGAATCTGGGGGTAACTCCTGATCCTGCTACGAAGGGTGATATTAAGAATCTGGTCTATGTAGAGGTGAACAATGAAAGTCCGTTGAATGCTGGTGAATATATGGTAGATGGTGTTCCTTTCTTTGATATCGTCAGTATTTTTGCAGCCAATATCAATCTGGATAGTGATGGCAGACCGTATATTTTCTGTAATGATCAGGTATCTTTTGTGTTGGCAAATGCCGACAAGATTATCCGTCCGTTGCAGCAAAAAGGTATCAAGGTTCACTTATCTATCTTGGGTAATCACGATGATGCCGGTATGCGTAGTTTGAATGAAAAAGGTGCTAAAGCCTTTGCAAAAGAGTTGAAAGCATATATCGACATTTATGGTCTGGACGGGTTTGACTTTGATGATGAATATTCTTCTTATGCTGAAGGTAACTATAAAGGTACTTCCGGCAGCGTAGTATCCAGCGAAAGCGAATGTACGCCGGAGAATTACAAGAAACTATTGGAAGAATGTCGTAAAATCATGCCAAAAGAAGAGGATGTAACATTCGGAATTTATTGGTATACTGCTGACGACCATCCGATGGGCAGCGGTTTGGAAAATTTGATTGACTACTCTGTATATGGTACTTATGGGGCATTCCGTGACTATTACGGTCAAAATATACCGAAAGAAATTCAGGCACCGTATGCCATTACATTAGTGAGTGAGGATGGTGGAAATCTGAATAAGATTAGTGTGAACGATACTCATCTGGATAATGTGGTGAATGGTGGTTATAAATACTTTGCATTCTACAATCTGGGTTCAAGCCGTATGTACGAATCCTATTTCGATAAGGTGGCTGCGAAGCTCTGGAACAAGAATGTATCGTGGACCGGTAATTATTACACCCGCACTGACCTGACTGCTAAAAAAGGTTCTGTACCCGGCTATGAATTCTATTTAGGAGAGTGGACAGTAACTCCGGGCGCAGCATTGTATGTTTATCATGAAAATGATGTTCCTAAGTGGTGGGATTGGACAAATGCAGAAGCTTTCGATATCACTATTTCCGAGGATGTTCAGGGAAAAAGTTACAAGGTTTATGGTTGGGACGGTAAGGATATTACCGGTACATATCCGTTCATTATGAACTATGATGACAGAGGAATAGCTCTTTGCCCTTCTCCTCAGGTCATCGGTACTGCTGATGGCACGATTTATGCCATGTCTCGTGCCACATATAGCGGTGCTGCCTGGGCTGCTATGGCAGCATCGGACGACGCTTTCGTTCTTGAAACATCTATGAGTGGCGGAGCTGTCTATATGTATGACTCGGGAAAACGCTATGGTTTCAGCCTGTTCACAAAGGACGGTGATACCTATAACGCAGTGGAAGAACTGAAGAATCCACATTCGAGCGGTATGTATACGCTGGTTAAGAAATAAAAGTAAAACAGTGGTAATTTTATATATGTCAGAACGAGCCTCATGCTGACACTAGGATGAGGCTCGCAATGATATAAGTAGTAGCTACTCTTCTCCTATACAATCAAACATATGAAACAACGCTTTATATATATAATTGTGTCCTTTTGGTTTTTGATAAGTTGCACTTCTCCTAAACAGACAGAAGTAACCTCGCCTGATGGTCATATTCGGCTTGCCCTCACTCTGGATGATAATGGTAGGATAGCTTATCAGGTAAATATTGGAGATACCTTGTTTATCAAGCCCTCCATGTTAGGTTTCACAGCCAAGGACGGAGTGAATCTTGCCGAAGGTTTCAAGGTCGTAAACACCGGCTTCACCACCCATGACGAAACCTGGACGCAACCTTGGGGAGAAAACAAAAACATCCGCAACCATTACAACGAAATGGCTGTCCACCTATCCGATACGACAAATACCAAATTAACCCTGCGTTTTCGCATCTTCGATGATGGATTGGGATTTCGCTATGAATATGAAGTTCCCGGAGCTGACAGTATTCTGGTGACGGACGAACTGACTGCGTTCAATATAGCACAGGATGGCACCTCATGGTCCATACCTGCCAATTATGATACTTATGAGTTGCTATATCGTACACAGCCTGTCAGCCGGATAGACAATGCCAATACTCCCATGACTTTCAAAACCGGAGGTCTATATGCCAGCATCCATGAAGCTGCATTGACTGATTTTCCGGAGATGACCTTGAAGAATACGGGAAACTGCAATTTTAAATCCGAACTGGCTCCCTGGCCGGACGGCATAAAAGCCCGCTTCAACGGAGGAAGCTTTAAGACACCTTGGCGCACCATACAGATTGCCCCGAAAGCAGTCGGGCTTATCAACTCCGGTCTTATCCTGAATCTGAATGAACCCTGTGCGCTGGAAACTACCGACTGGATACGTCCGATGAAATATGTAGGTATCTGGTGGGGAATGCATCTGGGAGTGGAAAGTTGGGTGATAAATGATCGTCACGGTGCCACAACAGAGAACGCAAAGCGGTACATCGACTTTGCAGCGGCCAACAACATAGAAGCAGTGATGTATGAAGGCTGGAATGAAGGTTGGGAAAACTGGGGTGGTTCTCAGACGTTCGACTATACCCGTCCGTATGCCGATTTTGATATAGAGGAAATTGCCCGCTACGCCCGGGAAAAAGGAGTCGCAATTATCGGACACCATGAGACGGGAGGCAATATTATGAATTATGAGAAACAACTGGATAAGTCATATAAATGGTATGCTGATCTGGGCATCCATTCTGTGAAAACCGGTTATGCAGGCGGACTTCCCGACGGACACAATCATCACGGGCAGTATAATGTGCGTCATTATCGCAATGTTGTAGAAACTGCGGCGAAATATCATACCACCCTCGATGTGCACGAGCCCATCAAGGACACCGGAATTCGACGTACATACCCCAATATGATGACCCGTGAAGGTGCCCGTGGCATGGAATGGAATGCTTGGAGCGAAGGTAATCCGCCGGAACATCATGTCATGTTGCCTTTCACCCGTTTGCTTGCCGGACCGATGGATTATACGCCGGGCATATTCGATATCATGTACGAGCGTGCCAAGAACTCTCCTTATCGCAAGCAGTGGAATATGAAAGACAGCAAAGATTGCCGTATAAACTCTACACTGGCGAAGCAAATTGCAAACTGGGTGATACTTTATTCTCCTTTGCAGATGGCTGCCGATATGATTGAAAACTATGAAGGCCATCCAGCTTTCCAGTTTTTCCGTGATTTTGATGCTGATTGCGACTGGTCGGAAGCTTTGGCGGGTGAGCCGGGGGAATTTGTGGTTATCGTACGCCGGGCAGGAGAGAAATACTTCCTGGGTGCAGCTACGAATGAGGAAGCCCGTGAAGTCACTGTCGCGCTGGATTTTCTGGAAAAGGATAAGACGTACCGGGCGGTCATCTATGCCGATGGCAAGGATGCTGATTGGGTGACGAATCCTACGGCCTATGAAATCATAGAGAAGCAAGTGACCGCTACTGATATTTTATCAGTGAATATGGCGAAAGGGGGCGGACAGGCCATTACCTTTATGCCACTTTGATATGAATATGTAATACTATTGAGATATGAAAAATATGAGATTTAATTCCATGATGATGGGTGGAATTCTGTTGCTCGGGATGTATGGTTGCACTCCGAAAATGCAGGACTATTCATCGTACGTCAATCCGTTCATTGGTACGGGAGGACATGGACATACCTATCCCGGGGCTATAGTGCCTAACGGAATGATACAGCCCGGTCCGGATACACGCATTTATCAGTGGGATGCCTGTTCAGGTTATTATTATGCAGATTCTACCATTAACGGGTTTTCGCATACGCATCTCAGCGGTACGGGCTGTGGAGATTATGGTGACGTATTGTTGATGCCTACCGTGGGCAGGCAAGATTATCATGCGATGGGAGAGGAGAGTCAGCAGATGGCTTATGCTTCCGCTTTCTCTCACGAGAACGAGACGGCCCAACCCGGTTATTATTCGGTATTTCTGGATCGCTATAAAGTGAAGGCCGAACTGACCGCTACCCGGCGGGCGGCTATCCACCGTTATACTTTTCCGAAAGCGGAAGATGCGGGATTCATCCTTGACCTGGATTACAGTCTGCAACGCCAGACGAATGAAGAAATGGAGCTGGAAATAATCAGCGACACCGAGATACGCGGGCGTAAGAAGACGGTATATTGGGCTTTCGATCAATACATTAATTTCTATGCCAAGTTCTCCAAACCGTTCACCTATACTTTGGTGACCGATTCTATGGCATTGGACCAAGGTGGCCCGTTGCTGCCCACAGCTAAAGCACTGTTGCAGTTCCAGACCGGGGCTGATGAACAAGTCCTTGTGAAGGTCGGAGTTTCTGCCGTGGATATGGACGGAGCACGCCGGAATGTGGAGGCTGATATACCCGAATGGGACTTTGACAGTGTGCGCAGTGCCGCCCGCAATTCATGGAACGATTATCTGTCGAAAATAGATATTGAAACCAACGATGATGACCAGCGGATTATGTTCTATACCGCACTTTATCATACGGGTGTGCAACCCAATCTGTTTACGGATGCTGACGGACGCTATCTGGGCATGGATCTGAAGCCTCACCAAGGCAGTGTGGAAAATCCTGTCTACACGGTTTTCTCATTGTGGGATACTTTCCGTGCCTATCATCCCTTAATGACGATTATCGATCCGGATTTGAATCAGGCTTTTATCCGTTCGCTCATCCTGAAGCAGCGCGAAGGCGGCATCTTCCCTATGTGGGAACTTGCAGGCAATTATACCGGAACCATGATTGGCTACCATGCCGCATCCATTATTGCTGACGCTTACACAAAAGGCTATCGTGATTTTGATGTGCAAGACGCATACAAGGCTTGCATCCGTGCTGCGGAATATGACACTACCGGCATCCTGTGTCCTCCGCTGGTATTGCCTCATCTGATGCCGCAAGCCAAATACTGGAAGAATAAAATAGGCTATGTGCCTTGCGATAAAGACAACGAATCGGTGGCCAAAGCATTGGAGTATGCTTATGATGACTGGTGCATTTCGCTATTGGCGGAAGCTCTGGGTGATGGCCCTAATCGGGAAAAATATGCCGCATTCGCCAAAGGATACCAGGTTTATTTCGACGCTTCCACCCGCTTCATGCGCGGACTGGACAGTGAAGGCAACTGGCGTACACCTTTCAATCCCCGTTCTTCCAATCACCGCAATGATGATTATTGTGAAGGTACCGCTTGGCAATGGACCTGGTTCGTGCCACATGATGTGGACGGATTGGTAGATCTTATGGGAGGCCGGGAGGCTTTTATCGGCAAGCTGGACTCTTTGTTCATCGCTCCTTCGGCTATGGAAGGTGAATCGGTATCCGTTGACATTTCAGGTCTGATAGGGCAGTATGCGCATGGAAATGAGCCAAGCCACCACATCGTACATCTATATAACTATGTCGGTCAGCCTTGGAGAACGCAGGAATTGGTGGACGAGGTGTTGCACACACTCTATTTCAATGATCCGAATGGATTGTCGGGCAATGAAGACTGCGGTCAGATGTCGGCGTGGTTTGTTCTTAATTCGATGGGATTCTATCAGGTGTGTCCCGGTAAGCCTGTGTATTCCATTGGCCGGCCGCTGTTCAATAAGGCAACCATACAACTGAAGGATGGAAAAACTTTCACAGTTGTAGCGCATGGAAACAGTCGCGAAAATAAGTATGTGCAGAAGATGCTTTTGAACGGTCGGGAGTTGGTGGAACCTTTCTTCAACCATCAGGATATTGTGGACGGTGGAACGTTAGAGTTGACGATGGGGGATAAACCGGTGATTGAAAAGAAATAGAACGAAAAGAGGTATCAAAAGTCTCTTTGCCTATTCGGGCGAATGATTGTTCGCCCCTACAAGCTCTGTAATAATGCTTGTAGGGGCGAATCATCATTTCACCGAATCTGCAAAGTAGCTTTCTTGACACAAACTCTTTGTCATGTGTGTAGAGATAAGGTTTTGGGAAAAAATCAAGGTCATAGTGATAATCTGATTTTACTGGAGAAGACAGATAAACTTTTTATCGACATAGAGAAAAATGGAGGCCTGACGGATGAAGAAGAACGTGTGACCAAACGTATCGTAAGAAGGGGGAATAGGCTGATTGATGAATTTGAAAAGGAGAAAGAACGCAGAATAAGAGAGAGGGAAATAGAGAAGTTCGGGTCATGAGAATGATAATTTAGCGGGAGATGAAAGGCTGAAGTATCTCAAATTCTCCTCCTCCAACTGGAGGAGGGGAATTGAGATAGTCAGAATATCAATAGCTTCGCCGCTAAATTATCATTTATAAGTTTACTCAGCACATTTATGAAACTTGGATTCTTAATAAATGCAAACACGAAAAATGTACACTTCTTTTTTGTATCTCTTTTATAATCAGTAGTTTGTGAAAAAGAAGTGTACAAAAGCAGCTTTTGATTTATTTTATTATGCTTTCCTTTACAGCGGCGGAGGCAATAGTGCCTGTGCCTGATACTGTAACATTGCAAAAATGAAATATACAGATCAAAAACAAATTGCAAATTCGGAATCTCCCGGTTCCGTCTCTGAATTTCCGGGCGTGCGGAGTAAAACATCACGTACTATCACTATTCGGGAATTTGTGGACACGGTGCGTAGCGACCGTTATCGACAGCAGGTATTGGAATATCGCCGACTGAAAGCTCTGCCCGGACATGAAGCCGAAGCGCAGGCGATAAAGGAAAATATGCCGTGTATTGTGCCCGCCGGTGTATGCCTGAACGGACATGCGGTGAAGGACTTGTCAGTACATAGCGGACTGTTGTGCGTAGACCTCGACCACACGAACCAGCGTACACTGGAAGTGTTCGGCCTGGCATGCTCCTTGCCCTTCACTTACGCATCGATTATCAGTATCTCCGGTGAAGGCATCAAAATGCTGGTCCGCGTGCGTACGGAAGATGTGCGGCAAGATTATGCACGCCTCTATGCGGCGGTAGGCAATGCGGTAAGCGCTCATGTGGGACATCCCTACGATGAGAAGTGCAAGATTCTGACCCAGCCCTGTTTTTATAGCTACCATCCCGGGGCGTACTATAACGCGGAAGCTGTGGCATTTGAAATGCCTGACGTTGTGTCTGCATCGGAAAAGCGGAAGATGTTGCTGTCTGCCGCCGAAGCAATTCCGGGGGATGTCCGTGGCTCTGTCCCTACTTCCGCCTGTGGTTTCATTCCCCGGTTGCTCGACGATTTTGAACGTAACAATCCCTTTCGCCGTGGCAACCGCAACGACCTTGCCTTGAAACTGGGCCGTGTAGCGGGAAGTAAAGGTTTTTCTCCGGATGAAATGGGAAAACTGATCTCGCTTTTCTCCGATCGCTACGCATCGAGTGATTTCACGGCAGAAGATATTCGTCAGCGTGTAGTGGCTGGATATCAATTTGTTGAGTGCTTGCCGAAGGAGCAAAAAGAGCCGGCGAGGGGTCAAAAAGGGGGCAGGGTCACTTATACCCCCGTTTATAGCCCGAATGAGGATGATGCACCGGAAGTGGTGTTGGAGAAAAATGACGAATTGCGTGCCGATGCACCCTATATTCCTGATACGGTTTTCGACCGTTTGCCCGATTTCCTGACACGCTGTTGCCGCTATACGAGCGACAAGCGTGAACGTGATATGGCATTGCTGGGCTGCCTGAACAGTTGCAGCGCAATTTTTCCTTATGTCAGTTTCTTCTATAAGAAGTCTCTGTATTCACCGCATTTTTATCTGGCCTCCGTGGCAGCTGCCGGTGCGGGTAAGGGTATCATGGCTTTCACCGCTATTTTGCTGGATCCCACGCAGGAGTATTACGACCAGATGCGCCGTGCGAACAAGAAAGCTTATGAACAAGCCTTGTTGGGATGGGATGCGGAGCAACAGCAGGCGCGGCGAGAGAAACGCCTGCCGGACATCAATCTGAAACCGGAAGAGCCGAAAGCTCAGTACCTCAAAATATCGGCTACCATCAGTAAGAGCCGTCTTATTGAGCATCTGGCTACTGCCGGTGAAGTGGGTTGCTGCATGGCTACTACCGAAATCAATACAATGGTTTCGTCCTTGGGGCAGGATTGCGGCAAGTATGAAGATATTCTGTGCAAGGCTGCTCATCACGAGGAGGTTTCCTCGTCGTACAAGGTAGACGGGGAACCGATAGTGGTGAAACATCCGCATCTAGCACTCAACATTGCCGGTACGCAAGAGCAGTTTCTTATTTTTTTCCGTTCGCTCGAAATGGGGCTTTTTTCCCGTTTCGCGTTCTATACCCGGCAGCAAAGCCAGAAATGGGAATCGTGTGCCCCGGGTGATGAGCAAGTGGACCTGCGCAGCTACTTCCAGGGCTTGGGGAAGGAGTTGCTTGAGATGCACAAAGTGTTGTTAGAGTCGCCCACGCTGGTCACCTTCAGTCCTGCACAGTGGCAACTGCATACTACACTTTTCAGCGAGTTGCTGCGTAGGGTACTGTTGGAGGGACGTGATTCTTCGGGTAGTCTCATCCGTCGCGCCGGATTGTTGGGGATGCGCCTGGCTGCCATTCTCACTATTTTCCGTAAGTGGGAAGATTATCGCTATGCAAAGGAGTATTGCTGTACGGACGCTGATTTCCGCACGGCTATGGATATTGTCCGTACACTTGTAGAGCATAGTTTGTTGCTCAGTACTTCGTTGCCCGACACCAATCAACCTCCTACCAGTATGCACCGTTTTCATCGTTTGGATGAAATTCTGTCGTCTTTGTCCAAAGAATTCACTTATACGGATTTTGTCCGGAGCGTGCAAAATGCCGGCATGTCCGAATCTACGGGCAAACGGCTTTTGCAAAAGGCCTTGAAATTGCAATATGTTGTAAAAGAGGAGAATGGCTATCGGAAGAAACGCAAACCGTCCTCAGGGCGGGGGTATAAGTGACCCTGACCCTAAATTGAACCCTCCGAGGCTTTCGAAAACCCCTTCCGAAGCCTTGAAGGTGTCCTGATTTTTTTAGAATGAAACATGAATAAACAAAAATATAGAAAAACATTATGATTATGAAGAAGTACACAAGTTCTGAAACAACCTTTCCTGAGAACTCTGAATCCGAAACCTACCGGTTTGAAATCAAGGCATATCTGAAGTCCGATCTGGCACAGCTTTATTTTCCCTGTCTTTCGGCCGAAGCGGCTTTAAGGAAACTCCGTCGCTGGATCAACTTCAATCCGTCTCTTCACCATGAACTTTACGAAGGTCCTGAGGGGAAGAACGATCAGATATTCAGCAAGCGTCAGGTAGCGGTGCTGGTGAAGTATCTGGAACGGCCCTGATCGCAGTGATGCCTTCTTGTTCGGGATGATATGCGCTGTGCAAGGGGCATACTTTTAGCGTGAAATGACAACAAGCAATGTAGTGGTGTGGAACAAACAATGTTCTGCATCACGGCATTGCTTGTTTTGCATAATAAGATTGCTTGCTTTTCGGTTTTGAGGGAAAGTTGACGAGTTAACAAGTTGACAAGGGGACAAGGTTCCATGCGGCATAGAAGCATTGCGCAGCCCCTTGTTCCCTTGTCAACTCGTCAACTGGTTTCCTTCCTTTCTACATCAATCAGAACAAAGTACGACAAAGTTCATACAAGTACATCCCGGTACATCCCGTTTCGTCCATCCATCTTTCCTCCACTCCGTACCTTTGTCATGTCCTCAAAGCGGGGACCCTGCGAAGCTGTTTCCGGGGTATGACGTCGACTCTGCCACTTCTTCGTTCGATACAGAGATAGATTCCGGTTGCTAACCGGTTTTATCAATCTTCAGAAAATAATAATAAATATGTCAGTAACGTACAAAAAACAGTTTCGTAAAAATCCGTTCCTGAAGGACGGTTCGGGCAAGTACTATCCTCAACTTTTGGTCTGGGGCAAGTCTGCCACCCTGAACAGCATTGCCGTTCAGATGAAAGAAAGCAGTTCGCTCACTCTGGGTGATATTCAGAGTGTACTCACCAACTTCGTGAAGGCTTTGCGTAGTGAACTCTACAACGGCCGTTCCGTCAATGTCGACGGCTTCGGAGTCTTCAGTCTTTCGGCTTCTACGGTGGGCTCCGCACTCAAGAAAGAGTGTCTGCCGGAGAAGATTAAGGCTGTCCGCATCAATTTCCGTGCTTCGAGTGCCATCCGTCCTAATCTGGATACCGCTACCACCCGTGCGGAAGACCGCATCGATTTTGTCGACCTTGAAACACAGCTCAAGAAGCTGAATATGCAAGGGTCAGGTGGAGAGGAAGACGGTGGAAAAGAGGAAGGCGGTGGCGATGGCGGATTGGACGAGAATCCACTGGGATAGGCTCTGAAACCGTAGTCTTCGGAAATTAAAAGTTAAACACTTATCATTAAGTTACATGAGAACAATTGATCACATCGTTATTCACTGTTCCGCCACACGCGAAGACCGTTCGCTGACTGTGGCCGAACTGGAGGAAAATCACCGTTGCCGTGGCTTCCGCGGTATCGGCTATCACTACTACATCCGTAAGGATGGCACGGTAATCAATACCCGTGCTTTGGGACTTGTCGGGGCGCATGCCAAGGGCCACAATGCTCATTCGATAGGTATCTGCTATGAAGGCGGTCTGGATGCCAAGGGACGTGCGAAAGATACCCGTACACCGGAACAGCGTAGTTCTATGCACTTGCTGGTGGCGCAATTGCTAAAGCGATTTAAAAATAATATTTGCATCTGCGGGCATCGTGACCTCAGTCCGGATCTGAACGGGGACGGGCTGATAGAACCGGAAGAGTGGGTGAAGGAATGTCCGTGCTTTGAGGTGAGGAAGGAGCTTTGAAAGTAATGAGACATGAAATGCAAGATAATGGCCGATGGAAAGGAGGTGTTGAAATAATGGCAATCAAAAAATCTGTTTGGAGTATGATTCTGAAAGTGGCCGTCGCGGTGGTAACGGCGATAGCGGGGGTGCTGGGCGTTAATGCGATGACACTGTAGAAGAGCTTTTTCAAGAACAAGAGGTTGCGGATACAGCTTTCAATGAATTAGGAAATGAATGCTGTATCCGCTTTTTAATAAATTGAATGAATATGAAGAAACATATGAATAAATATATGCTTGTGGTAGCTGCTATGGCGGGTTTTACTCTGTCCACAACGGCTGCAACAATTGATGATATCAGCTCTCCGCTGAAGCTGTCAGTCCATGAACCAGCGGTTTATTCTCCTCAGGTGATGGAACTGATGAGATATGACAATCATGCTGCTATTGATCTAAATACCGGATGTATAGCTCCGTCTATCAATCTCGTTCATTTCCTGGATCAAGACTTTGACTTTCCCATTTCTATTACCTACAATTCCTCGGGCTTTCGTCCGCGCAATGCAGATAACTATGTGGGAAGAGACTGGATGTTGAATACCGGAGGAATAGTATACCGGCAAGTAAACGGAATGCCGGATGACTTAAAGTCTTATAAAGAAACTGCCGACCAACTATGCGCTTACACGGGCTTTCTGCAAGTGCTGGGAAAGAATTTGTATAATCCAAGTACTATGAAACAGGAAGTGGTGCAAAATCCATATAAATATGCCCACTTGAAGAATTTTGAAGCTTCAATGTTGACCCTTCCTTCCACAGATAGTAATGGAGAGGTGGAGGCTTCGCCTGATGTATTTTATTTTTCTTTTGGTAAACATTCCGGTAAATTCATGATTAATTATGATGGAAACGTCAGTGTGGTTGGGAATAATGGTGGGAAATACCAGGTAGATCTGACAGGAATGAAGTTGTTCAGTAATACTGCTCCGCAGAATACCTGCATTCGTATCAAAACAGATGATGGATATGTGTATACATTTGGGGGTAGTGGGTATGCACCATTGGAATATAACGCTCTTTCGTGGGCGACTGATTATAACTTTATTCCCAATCCCAGTAAGTGGCATCATGAAATAACAGCTTATCACTTGACCCAGATAATGGCTCCTAATGGAAGGAGTCTAAATATTTATTATCGTGATATTGATAGACTGTATCATGTTGATCCACAAGCGAGTTTAATTCCTTTGAATCAACAGGGGCGTTACGAAAATCAGACTGACTTATTGATGCAATACCAGCTCAGTGGAAAGAGTACGATATTTACGCCTTATACGGTTGGAACGGCGTTGGGCAGTGGCGGTACTACTGCTTCGTGCTATACGCAGAGCAACGCATTTCAGATATATTCGCTCAATAAAATTGCCTTGATAGACCGTATAGAAACGGATGGATGTGTTATAAATTTTACTTATTCCACACGTAGTAAACAGCCTTTTCCGGTAACCAATCCTGCTAAACAGTTCTTCATCAGTTGTGGGGCTAAACTTGATAATATAAGAATGACGTATAATGGAAGTACGGAATCGGCACAATTGACGTACGACTATGCATTGGGTAATAGAATGTTTTTGAAGAGTGTCAAAACCAATAAGGAAGGCTCCTTCCGCATGGAATATAATACTCCTCTTTTATCAGAGATTCCCAATCCTTTAACATGCAATATCGATCACTGGGGTTTCTGGCGTGGTGAGAACGCTCATATTGCCCTTATTCCCGGTATGTCATATCCCTCTTTACAGTATTCACTGGATTATAAAATAACGACCGATCATCGTGATGCGACAGGGAAAAGATCTGATATAAGTCTTCTCAAACAGATGACTTATCCTACAGGAGGGCGTGTGGAATTCACATACGAACCTCACAAATATTCTACTATCGTACAGAAAAATGGAAATAGCACATTCTACCCGACCGATTACAGTCTTTCTCCATCTCTATCCGGATTGGCAGGAGGCGCGCGTGTTCACTCTGTCCGCTATACGGACGCTGCAGGAAATGCGCAGAAAGAGACTGTGTACACTTATGGTAATTTGTCTAAAGAAGGAAAAGTAATGTATATGCCATTCTACAGACATTTGCTGGTGGAAAAGGTGGATGGCAGTAGTGACCATTTAAGAATAGAAGGTGTGGCTTTTAATAGCGAAGGTTTTACGGATATATCTTATCCTGGTGTTCATATACGTTATCCGGAAGTGACGGAACATTATCTCGATCCTTCGAAGGGTGGTTTGGAACAGAAGCATGCTTATAAAATATCGGAATTCCAGACAAGTCATAGCCGTGCTCATTCCTGCTATAATACGAATGAATATTTTCGGATACTGTCTACTTCAGGAGACACCCATATATATACTTGGTTCGAGGAAGACTATCAGAAGCATTTGAAACATTTAGTAGCCCACTCCACGGATGACATCTCCTTATATTATGATAAGGTATCCCGTGAAACGTATTATGATGAGAATAATGTGATGCGGAAGAAAGTGGACTACAGCTATGAGTACCTGAACTATGGAGATTACAATTTGTGTTTGTTTGCCCCCAATATTAGCGGCAGGCACATGTTCAATCTGTTCGGGCATATCGGAAGAGAATACTTCCGTATGCTTCTGCCGGTTTCTGTACGAACAACCGACTATTATGGAACGCAGGGAGAACAGCAAAGAGAACAATGGAAATATATGAAGTATGATGTTTACGGCTATCTGACAGAGGCTTCGCAGCCCAAAAATAAGGTGGATTCGCTGATAACTGTTTCTCAACGTAAAGAATACGCTACGAGAAGTGGATTCCAGATATTGCCCATTGCCGAACAACTTTATCTTGGGAGCTCCGGTAAAAGGCAATTGCTCAAGAGCCGGGAAATGGAGTATGGCTTGCAAGAGATGCCTGTCGGATGGAAGTGGAATGTAATGTCGAAAGAATCTCTGTTTGACGGGAATAAAAAACTGACGGATAAAATTGAATATACGCACTATGACAAATATGGGAATCCGGTTGAAATGGTCGGAAATGACTCGCGGCATACTGTCTTCTTATGGAGCCATTACGGGCAGAACCTGAGAGCACGTATAGAAAATGCTACTTATCAAGAAGTAAGTACAGCTTTAGGTAAAAAGCCGGAAGAGCTTTCCACTTCAGCCGTAGATGCTTCCGCGCTCAACAACATTCGCTTGCAACTGCCGAACGCCAGAGTATATTCATGCTGGGCCGGACATGGGAAAGACATAACAGTTTCTTCTGCTGAGAATGGTAGGAATACATATTATACCTATTATACAAGTGGACGATTGGGACAAATCTATCGGCATAATGAAAAAGGGCGTACAGAAGTGCTCCAAGTGAATGATTATCATCTTGTAAACGACTAAAACCATATATTATGAATACTAAATTGGCCAGATATATAGTAAGTTTACTGACTTGCCTATTTTTTTGCTCACAGGCTTATGCGCAAGTTCCGGATTTAGATGATCCTAGTTTGAATCCGTCTCACGGGACCAATATGGAAGATCCTTTTGAAATTGAAATTCAAGGAGATCATTTTTCATACTCTAAGAATGATCGTTATAATGCGGGAGGTACATCCAAACTGTATCTTTATTATAGAATGAAGATAAAAAAAACAATGGTAATCAATCTAAATAGTTCTTCGAATGTACCATTGCAAACTTTTATAATGGATGAACAAGGTTTGATCTTGAAGGTGCTTTATAATGGGAGTATAAAAGATATGGTTCTGGCGCCCGGAACATATTATATACATCAGAATACGCATGATTATAACGTATATATATCTTTGACGGTTGATGGCACATCTTTGTACGCAGACGATGATGATGCTCCGGAGACACCGGAAAACTACACACTTTCCAAAAATATGAATTATGTGCGTACAATTACTCCGACAGTAGGTACGGATGATGCAAATTCCCTTTATTATTTGAGTAAAACCCGGCATAACATCCGTTATTATGACCATTTGGGAAGACCGATCCAAGAGGTGGCATATAAATCTTCGCCTAATAAAAAAGATGTGATAAACTTTCACACGTATGATGGTTTGGGACGAAGTAGTAAACAATGGCTTCCTGTAATGCGTGTTACCAAGGAATCTGCAGGAACTTTTGTGCCACAAGAGACTGTTGCGCGATATGCCAATGAGTTGTATTCAGATGGGGCTGCGTTCAGCTATCCTGTGTATGAAGCTTCACCGCTGAATCGTGTCATTGAAAATTATGGTCCCGGAACGGTATGGCAGAGTAAAGGACATTGCGAAAAGAATAATTATCGTACCAATACATCGGCGGATATTTGCCTGTATCTTGGTGTGGGGGGCACATCATCTGTTCCCCTGCTTCTGCAAAAAGGACAGTATCCGGTATCTGAACTGACTGTAGTTGAGACTAAAGATGAAGATGGGCATACCATTCTCACTTTTACGGATAGGGAAAACCACACCATATTGAGCAGAAGTGTTACTGCGCAGGAAACGTTGGATACCTATTACGTTTATAATGACCTTGGTAGCCTTTGTTATGTATTGCCTCCCATGGCAGTCGCCAATCTGACAAGTTCACCACAATCTATTTTGGATAAATACGCCTATCAATATCGGTATGACTATCGGCAGCGTTGTGTCAGTAAGAAACTGCCGGGTTGCGGCTGGGTGGAAATGGTGTATGACCGCAATAATCGGTTGGTATTTACCGGAGATAGTGAGCAGCAGAAGCGTGGTGAATGTAGTTTCAGTATTGCTGACCAGCTGGGGCGTGAAGTATTGAATGGAGTGTACCAGGGGGCTTTGCCCGATCGCAATAATTGTGATGCTTCGGATATTTATGCAGTATTTTCACCAGGTGTTGCAGGGGCTTGTGAAGGCTATCGGATTAATTGTCCGACGGGTATTTCGCTTGAAAAGCTGAAAGTGTTGCAAGCTAATTATTATGATAGATACACGTTCGCCAGTACTTTATCCGGTTTTGGCGGTGGTCTTGGCTATGTGGAGGATGCCAGTGTCGGAAAACGGTATAGCGGTGATCCGGAATTACATTGCAAAGACTTGCTGACCGGTAGAATGACCATGGTATTGGGCGGAAATCAGAAATTGTACAATACTTATTATTACGATTATGACAGAAACCTGATACAGGAACGGCATACAACGTTGAATGGCAAAATCGTAGTCAATAAGTCATCCTTTAATTTCAGTGGGCAACCGGTGAAGGCAATTGAAGAATATGGTACGGAAATATCTGCTCAGAAAAACTATAGCTACGACCACATGGGAAGAATGATCCGTGAGGTACATACGTTAGGCAAAGACAGTACAGAGTTTATCTATGGCTATGATCTTCAAGATAGAATCATCCGGCAGACACGCATCCACGGTTTAGATTCGTTGACAACTGACAACCGATATAATATAAGGGGGTGGATTGAGGCTATAGAAAGTCCTCTGTTTTCACAAAAACTGCACTATACTGATGGAAGCGGTACACCTTGTTATAACGGCAATATCAGTAGCATGACATGCAAGGGAAATGATAAAGTGACACGAGGATATAAGTTTACTTATGATGGAGTGAGCCGTATGACAGATGCTACCTATGGAGAAGGCGATCTGATAAATGCCAATCCGAACCGTTTCACGGAGCAAGTGACCGGTTATGACAAGAATGGAAATATCCTGGGTTTGAAGCGTTATGGGCAGACAGGTGCTTCGTCTTATGGCTTGATTGATAATCTTTCCCTGACTTTGAACGGCAACCAGCTAAAAGCTGTGAATGATGCAGTTACGACTTCTGCTTATAATAATGGCTTTGAGTTCAAGGATGGTGCCAAGGTGACTACTGAATATACTTATGATACAAATGGGAATTTGACGAAAGATTTGAATAAAAATATTATTTCTATTCAATATAATATGCTAAATTTGCCAAGTATAGTAAGTTTTTCCGATGGCAGTACTATTACCTATACTTATGGTGCTGACGGTACGAAACTCAGGACTGTGCATAAGATAGGTAGCGCAATCACGACTACTGATTATTTAGGCAATGTGGTCTATGAAAATGGTGTTGCCAAGTTGCTTCTGACTGGCTACGGTTATGTTTCTTTGAATGACAAAAAGTATCATTATTATTTGCAGGATCATCAGGGAAACAATCGCGTGGTAGTAGATTCATCCGGGAAGGTAGAAGAAACGAACCATTATTATCCTTTCGGAGGTGCATTTGCAAGTACCGGTAATGTACAACCTTATAAGTATAATGGTAAGGAACTGGATGCGAAGAAAGGATTGAATTGGTATGATTATGGGGCGAGAATGTATGATCCGACGTTGGGAAGGTGGCATAGGGTAGACCCGTTGGCGGAGAAATACTATGGTATAACTCCGTATAATTATTGCTTTGATAATCCTATCAAGTATATTGATCCTGATGGTTTTCAACCTCGTCCTGCACGCCCTGTACGAAGAGGGTATAGAAATGGTGGTCGTCCTAATCCTTATGCCTTTTATCCTGGAGGGGTTAGACCTCAATCTTATAGGGAAACTACAAACTTTTCTTATCGAGGTACGGGATTACGACGACAAGTGCCTTTGGAAGAACAACGTTATTTGCAGGTGACAAATACACCTGGAGGGAATGAAGTGCAAATGAGTAGTGGAAATAAATGGGGGCAAGGTTTATCAGGAGCTTTAGACCTTGCTAAGAGTTATCTTGATTTTAAGGATATGTTAGTTAGTCTTACTACTACAGTCAAATATGGCGAGAATGGCATGATTCAAAAGAGTCTTGAGATAATTATTGATGACCCAGAATTAGCGCAGCAACAACTTGATTATGAAGCTAAAGCAAGAGAGATAGATGAAGAATTAGGTGAGTTGGATTTTACAGGGAAGTCATTAGAAGAAATTATAGGAATGTCAGCAGAACGTAAGAAAATTATACAAGAAAGGCTTGGGTTATCTCCTAAAGATATTTTATGGAATGAACTTCTTACGAGTCCTGAATCGTTTCAAGCAGCAGGAACTAATAGAAGAGTATTACCAGAATTTATACAATACTAAATGTATGGAAAAAAGAAAGAAAAGGTGGACTACTAAGAATACCCATCTTAAGAAAAACATAAGAAAGGAAAAAGAACCAGATGATAGAATGCTTAAAATAGCGATATGGATTATCCTTGTTGCTGCTATATTATTTATATTTGTTGTGGTGGCGTCGAATAATCACCTTATTGGTTATGATCACTTTCTAGGTATTCCTCGTGAATGGGTGAAATCTTTATATGATTAACTCTCTTTTTCAGCCGGATATATTTATCCGGCTGTTTCGCTTATACAGAAGGAACTAAGGGAAAGAACCGTTTACGTTTCATCAGGAAAATGAACTAAAATGGGAATTTACTGTAAAAGTGGACTATACTTTGTCAAGCTGTCGCGGAAAGTTTATCTTTGTATCTGCATATAGATAATTTATTCTTAAAAGGCGTGAATTATGGAGAATATATCAGATAGTAAATTGTTGCCTTATTGTATGATGAACTTCGCGGTTATCCGTCGTGATGATTATTATTATGTGGATAAGACTGCTTTCATCCCATTGATAGAGCGCTCGGATCGTTTCTTCTTTTTTATGCGTCCTCGTCGCTTTGGCAAGAGCTTGACGTTGAATATGCTGCAACATTATTACGATGTGAATGCCAGGGACAAGTTCGATGCACTCTTTGGAGATTTGTATATAGGGCAGCATCCCACCAAAGACCGGAATAGCTATCTGGTGTTGAAACTTAATTTCTCATTGGTAAGTTCCGAACTGCACAACTATCTTTATACCTATCTGTTGAATACGTATGATGAGGCAGAGCTGAGTTTCAGTAGCTATGAAAAGAGTGAACCTGTATATCTATCCTGATATGATGCACAGCTATATCGTAGAATTGAAGTATGCTAAATACAAAGATCCGGAAAACCGTGTGGAAGAACTACGTCGGGAAGCCATTGAACAGGCCAACCGTTATGCAGATACCGATACTGTGAAATGTGCTGTTGGCAACACTCGTCTGCATAAGGTTGTAGTGGTGTATAAAGGTATGGAGATGAGGGTGTGCGAAGAGGTATGATCCGGTCACTATAAAATAATTTTATAGTTAAAGTTTAGAAAGAATTTATAGTTTTGCTTATTTATAAGAATAAGCCTTGCTTTACAGTAAATGCAAGTTTTTGTAGTTAATAGTTACAAGGACTTGCATTTCTGTTTTAGAATGAAACAACAGGAGATATGCTAATTAAAATTAAAATTGAAACTCTAAGGGTAGTATTCCAACAAAGTGAGTTGTATTATTGATACATAGTGAAAAAAAAGAGCGTCAATGCTCATTAAACTGAATTTAATAATGAAAAACATGAAATCCATTGCAAAGCAGGCGAGTGCTTTCCTATTACTGGGAATGGCGGTTTGTAGCTGTACATACGTGCTTCAGCAACAAGACCACGCATCCTATGTGAATCCTTTTATCGGTACAGGCGGACATGGACATACATATCCCGGAGCGGTAGTTCCTAACGGGATGATTCAACCCAGCCCTGATACGCGTATTTATCAGTGGGACGCCTGTTCGGGCTATTATTACGCTGATTCTACTATCAACGGTTTCTCACATACCCATCTCAATGGCACCGGCTGTGGTGACTATGGTGACGTATTGTTGATGCCTACCGTAGGACAGCAAAGTTATCAGGCTATGGGAACGGAAAGTCAGCAAATGGCCTATGCTTCTGCTTTTTCTCATGAAAATGAAACTGCTGAACCGGGGTATTATTCCGTATACTTAGACCGTTATCAGGTCAAAGCAGAACTGAGCGCAACCAAACGTGCCGCTATTCATCGCTATACCTTCCCGAAAGCAGCGGATGCCGGGTTTATTCTCGATTTGGATTATAGTCTGCAACGCCAGACGAATGAGGATATGGTGCTGGAAGTGATCAGTGATACGGAAATCCGCGGACATAAGAAAACCGTATATTGGGCTTTCGACCAATATATTAATTTCTATGCTAAGTTCTCCAAGCCTTTCACCTATACATTAGTGACCGATTCTATGGCATTGGATGCAGACGGCCCGCTGTTGCCCACCGCTAAAGTCTTATTGCAGTTCGAAACCGGAGAAAATGAACAGGTGCTTGTGAAAGTAGGCGTTTCGGCTGTCGATATGGATGGAGCACGCAAGAATGTGGAAGCTGAAATTCCCGGATGGGATTTTGACGGAGTGAAGAAAGCCGCCCGCCAGTCCTGGAATGATTATCTTTCAAAGATAGACATCGAAACTGAAAATGCTGATCAGCGCACTATGTTCTATACTGCACTTTATCATACAGGCGTGCAGCCTAACTTGTTTACAGATGCTGATGGCCGCTATCTGGGTATGGATTTGAAACCTCATCAGGGAAGTGTGGACCAACCTGTTTATACCATCTTCTCTTTGTGGGATACTTTCCGTGCTTATCATCCTTTGATGACCATCATAGATCCGGATTTGAATGAGGCATTTATACGCTCTCTTCTTCTTAAGCAGCGTGAAGGCGGTGTCTTCCCGATGTGGGAGCTGGCCGGAAACTATACCGGTACGATGATCGGCTATCATGCCGCTTCCGTCATCACGGATGCTTATATGAAAGGTGCCCGTAATTTTGACGTGAAAGAGGCCTATCAGGCTTGTTTGCGTGCTGCCGAATATGATACGACAGGAATAAAGTGCCCTCCTTTGGTATTGCCCCATCTGATGCCACAGGCTAAATACTGGAAGAATAAGATTGGGTATGTGCCTTGCGATAAAGATAATGAGGCGGTAGCCAAAGCGCTGGAATACGCATACGATGACTGGTGTATTTCTGTTCTTGCCGGTGAGCAGGGCGATGCGGCCAATCAGCAGAAATATGCCGAGTTTGGCAAAGGATACAAACGTTATTTTGATCCTTCCACCCGTTTTATGCGTGGGCTGGACAGTGAGGGTAACTGGCGTACACCTTTCAATCCCCGTTCTTCCAATCACCGCAGTGACGATTATTGTGAAGGTACTGCCTGGCAGTGGACTTGGTTTGTGCCTCATGATGTAGAAGGATTAGTGGATTTGATGGGAGGTCGTGAAGCTTTCATAGGCAAACTGGATTCACTGTTTACGGCTAATTCCGCATTGGAAGGGGAACTGGTATCTGCTGATATTTCAGGGTTGATCGGACAATATGCGCATGGCAATGAGCCGAGTCATCACATTACACATCTTTACAATTATGTAGGACAGTCATACAAAACTCAGGAATTGGTAGATGAAGTTTTGCATACACTTTATTTTAATGATCCGAACGGACTTTCGGGTAACGAGGATTGCGGACAGATGTCTGCTTGGTACATTCTCAATGCAATGGGATTCTATCAGGTATGTCCGGGCAAACCTGTGTATTCTATCGGCCGCCCCTTATTTGATAAAGCAACCATTCACCTGAAAGGCGGGAAGACTTTCACCATCGTAACACATAACAATAGTCGCGAGAACAAGTATGTGCAGAAGATGGTCCTGAATGGTAAAGAACTGAATGCGCCCTTTTTTGCACATCAAGATATGATAGACGGTGGTACTCTGGAATTAACGATGGGCGGTGAACCGCTGAAATAAAAGTCAAATAGGTATGAGTCGAAATAGTCGTAATCCGATTTCCTGGGTACCCACCGTCTACTTTGCTATGGGACTTCCCTTTGTGGTGCTGAATATGGTATCTGTACTGATGTTTAAAGGCCTGGGCATCGATGATGCGCAGATTGCTTTGTGGACATCACTGATTATGCTGCCCTGGACACTGAAATTCCTTTGGAGTCCGTTCTTGGAGATGTTCAAAACGAAGAAATTCTTTGTAGTGTTGACACAACTGATTACCGGGGCAGGCTTTGCCCTGGTAGCGTTGGCGTTGCATCTTCCGGCTTTCTTTGCCGTATGTATTGCTTTACTGGCGATTATTGCTTTCAGCGGGGCAACGCATGATGTTGCGACCGATGGTGTTTATATGTCAGAATTGAATAAGCAGGATCAGGCTAAATATATCGGTTGGCAAGGTGCTTTCTATAATATTGCTAAGATTGTCGCATCCGGTGGGTTGGTTTGGTTGGCAGGGTGGTTGCTGAAACACTATGGGGGAGTTCCGGGAGCGGAGGAGACTGTTCGTCATGAAGCCACTGTGCAGGCTTGGATGACGGTTATGTTCATTCTGGCTGTTGTAATGGTATTGCTGGGAGTGTATCACATGCGTATGTTGCCTTCGGGAGGCACTGCTGCCACGGGCACGACATCCGGCAAGGAAACCTGGAACCGGTTGGTGGAAGTTATCCGGAATTTCTTTCAGAAGAAACATATCTGGTATTACATTACTTTCATCATTCTTTATCGTTTGGCCGAAGGCTTTGTCATGAAGATAGTGCCGTTGTTTCTGAAGGCGGAACGTTCAGTCGGTGGTCTGGGACTGGGAGAACAGGAGATCGGTTTGTACTATGGTACTTATGGGGCGGCTGCATTTGTACTGGGCTCCCTGTTGGCCGGCTATTATATATCTCACAGAGGGTTGAGTCGCACGCTGTTTTCACTGTGCTGCATTTTCAATCTTCCGTTTCTGGCTTATACGCTACTGGCCATTTATCAGCCGGAGAACGGCATGTTGATAGGCGGTGCCATTGTGCTTGAATATTTCGGTTATGGTTTCGGATTCGTAGGTTTGTCGCTGTTTATGATGCAGCAAGTGGCACCCGGTAAGCACCAGATGGCTCATTATGCTTTTGCTTCAGGCATCATGAATCTGGGTGTGATGTTGCCGGGTTCTATCAGTGGCTTTGTCAGTAACGCGTTGGGATATAAGACATTCTTCATCTTCACGATGTTTGCTACTATTCCGGCATTCCTGATAACGTATTTTGTGCCGTTTACCTATCCGGATGAAAAGAAAAAATGATATTATTAACAATATAAATAAGAAGAATTATGGACAGTAAAATTATAATGCCTTGGGAAGAACGTCCTGAAGGTTGCTCAGATGTCATGTGGCGCTATTCTAAGAACCCGGTTATCGGGCGTTACCACATTCCAAGTTCCAACAGTATTTTCAACAGTGCGGTAGTTCCGTTCGGAGATGGGTTTGCCGGTGTGTTCCGTTGTGACAATAAGTCGGTGCAGATGAATATCTTTGCGGGCTTTAGTAAAGACGGAATCAATTGGGAGATAAATCACGAGCCCATCAGCTTTAAGGCGGGGAATACGGAGATGATAGAGTCCGAGTATAAATATGATCCGCGTGTCACCTGGATTGAAGATCGTTATTGGATTACTTGGTGCAATGGTTACCACGGACCTACAATTGGTATCGGTTATACATTCGACTTCAAAGAATTCTTCCAGTGCGAAAATGCCTTTTTGCCTTTTAACCGTAATGGGGTACTTTTTCCGCAGAAGATAGATGGTAAATATGCTATGTTGAGTCGTCCGAGCGACAACGGTCATACACCGTTTGGAGATATTTACATCAGTTACAGTCCGGATATGAAATATTGGGGGGAACACCGTTGTGTGATGAAAGTTACTCCTTTCCCCGAAAGTGCATGGCAGTGTACGAAGATAGGGGCAGGTTCTGTTCCGTTCCTTACTGAAGAGGGCTGGTTGATATTCTATCATGGAGTTATTACTACTTGCAACGGTTTCCGCTATTCTATGGGAGCAGCCATTCTTGATAAAGAGAATCCTGCCAAAGTGTTATATCGTACCCGTCCGTATCTGCTTGCACCTGCTGCTCCTTATGAATTGCAGGGAGATGTGCCCAATGTAGTATTTCCTTGCGCCTCTTTGCAGGATGGAGATAAAGTAGCTGTATATTATGGCGCTGCCGATACTGTTGTTGGCATGGCCTTTGGCTATATTTCGGAAATCATAGAATTTACGAAGAAAAACAGCATTGTATAGTTAATCCCTTAAAGAATCAGTCGACTATGAAACGTATTTTATTGGCTTACACACTTTCTGCCCTTTGTCTGCTTCCGGCGTTTGCCGGAGGTGGAGAGGGGGCTTTACCTATAAGCTATGTCAATCCTTTCATCGGTACTACCAACTTTGGAACCACTAATCCCGGAGCGGTCTGTCCTAATGGAATGATGTCCGTGGTCCCCTTCAATGTGATGGGATCGGAAGATAATAAGTATGATAAAGATGCTCGTTGGTGGTCTACTCCTTACGAGTATCACAATTGTTTTTTCACCGGCTACTCGCATGTCAATCTGAGTGGTGTAGGGTGTCCCGAACTGGGATCTTTATTGCTGATGCCTACTACGGGTGAATTGTCCGTAGATTATAAAGAGTATGGAAGTCGTTATAAAGATGAACAGGCTTCTCCGGGATATTACAGTAATTTCCTCACTCGCTATAATGTAAAGACTGAGGTGTCTGCCACTCCCCGCACGGGTGTTTCACGTTTTACGTTTCCTGCCGGACAGAGTCATGTATTACTGAATTTGGGTGAAGGACTGACGAATGAAACCGGTGCTTTCTTGAAACAGGTGAGCGACACCGAATTTGAAGGTATGAAATTATTGGGAACTTTCTGCTATAACCCCCAGGCGGTATTTCCCATTTATTTTGTAATGCGTGTCAACAAGCAACCGGCATCCAGCGGTTATTGGAAAAAGCAGCGTCCCATGACCGGAGTGGAAGCTGAATGGGATCCCGACAACGGACGCTACAAACTTTATACCCGTTATCGTAAGGAAATAGCCGGAGATGATATCGGTGCTTTTCTTACTTTCAACACGACGGAAGATGAACAGATCGAAGTGCAAATGGGAGTTTCTTTTGTTAGCATTGAGAATGCCCGTTTGAATCTGGATACAGAGCAAAGTGGAAAGAATTTCAGTCAGGTATTGGCTGATGCCCGTATGCGTTGGAATGAGGATCTTTCGCGTATCCTTGTCGAAGGCGGAACGGAAGAACAGAAAACTGTCTTTTATACTGCTCTTTACCATACATTGATACATCCCAATATCCTGCAAGATGTCAATGGTCAGTATCCCGCCATGGAAAGTGATCAGATTCTGACAACAAAGGGAGAGCGTTACACTGTTTTCTCGCTTTGGGATACGTATCGTAATGTTCACCAACTCCTTACGTTGGTTTATCCCGAACGTCAGTTACAAATGGTGCGTTCCATGCTCGATATGTATCGCGAACATGGTTGGCTACCTAAATGGGAACTCTACGGACGTGAAACGTTGACTATGGAGGGTGACCCGTCTATTCCTGTCATCGTTGATACCTGGTTGAAAGGATTACGTGATTTTGATATCGATCTGGCTTATGAAGCTATGTATAAATCTGCCACTTTGCCCGGTGCCGAGAATTTGCTAAGGCCGGATAATGATGATTATATGTCATTAGGATATGTTCCTTTGCGTGAACAGTACGATAATTCAGTTTCTCATGCATTAGAGTATTATATTGCAGATTATTCTCTTTCCCTGCTGGCGGATGCATTGGGTAAGAGGGCTACGGAACAGGGTAAAAAAGCAGAAGCACGGAAATATCAGGCTGATGCCCGTCTTTTTTATAACCGTTCATTGGGATATAAACACTACTATAGTAAGGAATTTGGTACTTTCCGTCCCATTCTGCCTGACGGTCAGTTCTATTCACCTTTCAATCCGAGACAGGGAGAGAATTTTGAACCGAATCCCGGTTTTCATGAAGGATGTGCCTGGAATTACAGTTTCTATGTTCCTCACGATGTGAAAGGGCTTGCCCGTCTCATGGGTGGACAGAAACCTTTCATTGAAAAACTTCAGCGTGTCTTTGACGATGGTCTCTATGATCCCGCCAATGAACCCGACATTGCTTATGCTCATCTCTTTTCTTATTTCAAGGGCGAAGAATGGCGTACGCAAAAAGAGACTCAAAGGCTTTTGCAGAAGTATTTTAAAAATGCTCCCGATGGTATTCCCGGTAATGATGATACCGGTACCATGTCTACCTGGGTCATCTTTAACATGATAGGATTTTACCCCGACTGTCCTGGTGATCCGTATTATACCCTTACTACGCCTGTATTCGACAAGGTGGTGATTCGTCTTGACTCTGATACTTGGGGAAGCGATAAGCTGGTGATAGAAACTGGGCGCCCTTCAACAGAGTCCTTATACATTCGTGAGATGGAGTTAGGAGGGAAGAAATTATCCCGCTACCGCATCAGTCATGAAGAACTGGTAAAAGGTGGAGTGCTGAGATTTATACTTCGATAGTATAAAGAAGAGAAGATAAAAACAACTTTGATCAAAAAAACGGGTGATCACAAACCACTTGCGATCACCCGATATTTTCATTGTTTTCGTGTTTAGGTAATGTTAGTAAAGAGAGAATTTATAGTATTTTATTTCATAGGTTCCACTGTATAACCTTTTTCTTTCAATAGCTTCAATACCCCATTTGTTCCTGGCAGATGTCCTGCACCCACTACAAAGAGAGTAGGGGTTTCTTTCATGATTGAAGGCATTTTCTCAATCCAGGCTTTGTTGCGGTTGTCTAACAGATCTTCCATTTCTCCCGGTTGAGGGTCACAAGAGTTGCCGTCACGCTCTTCCATCAGTTTCAACATTTCGTCCAGGTTTTGAGCTTTATAGGCATTGTTCAAGCGTTTGGTTTGATCCATAGCTTTATCGATGTCACTTACTAAACAGTAAAGCAGATTTGCCTGGCGTTGCAATGTTTGACTATTGAGCAGTACGTTGATTTGTGATATCGGAGTTTCCAAACCGCCTACTTTCTTGCCACTCTGTATAGCTTGTTGTTGGAAGTAAGTATCCAGTTGTTCTTGTGGATTGAAACCACCCAAATGCTTCATACATAAAATAAGAGTCAATTGCTGGGTGATGAAAGCCGGTTTCATTTTAGCTAACATGGCAATATCCGCCATCAGGTTTTCTTTTACAGCCTTACCTACTAACTCATATTGTTCGGGGGTGAAGAGAACTTGAAGGGTCGTGTCTCCCGCCATCATCATGTTTTGCTGCATCGTTTGCATGAATTCAGGAGACATTGCTTCGGACATAACTACTTCTCCATATACTTGTGAAGTCCCGTCTACTGCCTGTGGCAAGCTGGCAATGCTGTCTTTTATGCTTAGCGGAGCTAAATGGTGCGTTCCTAAAATGTATGAGGGCTTTTCCAGGCCGTTACCGGATATTTTCCAGAGTAACTGCGCATTGGCATTCAGTGCGATGCCGATAAAAAGGAGAATACCTAAAATCTTTTTCATTATTTTTCTATTTAGAGTTCATTTGAATATTGCTTATTATTTTACTCGTCCTCCGCGAAGCCAGTATTGCGTGTAGTATTGCTCGTTGAGACTGCTGACAATAACTCCTTTACTTGTGCTGGCATGTATGAATTTCCCATTTTTAAGATAGATACCCACATGGGCCACTCTTTTCTTGGACGCACGACTGGTGAAAAACACCAAATCTCCCTCACGCAGGTTGCGACGGGAGACTTTATTGCTTTCTTTGAGTTGTTCATCGGTGCTTCTGGATAAACGGATGTTGTATACCTGCTTATAGAGTTGTGATACCAGTCCGGAACAATCTGTTCCGCGTTTGTTGTCACCGCCTGCGCGGTAGGGGACACCTATCCACTCCGCAGAGGCTATGTACAATTTGTGGTTATCTTCCTTATTTATGTCTATTCCCATGCGGACAGAAGCTTTTGCCAGCGCTTTGTAGTCGAGACGAGGTGCTGATGTATGGCAAGAACTTAAACTAAAGGTCAGTCCGATAAGTGCAACTATATAAGAGAGGTATTTCTTCATGCTTGTTCCTCTTTCTCTTCCGGTTGAACAATTGTTTCCTGAACGGGCGTTTCCTGAACTGGCACTTCTTGAATTGCTGTTTCCTGAGCCGTCATTTCCATTTTCTCTTCTTCAATTTCTTCTTCTACTCTGACATTAAAATAGTCTTCAAGCTCCTTTTCAGCCGAGTTATTCTCATTCTGAATATCACGGATAATCACTCCATTCTCCATCAGAGCAATACGCGGACACACATCCACCGTATGGTTCAGGTTATGACTTGAAATAATGACTGTGGCATGGTGATCTTCATTGTATTTTTTCAGCAGGTGCTTGATGATGGACTGTGAACTCGGATCAAGGAAATTGAACGGTTCATCCAGAATCAGCAATTGCGGATGATGCAGCATGGCGGAGATAATACCTATTTTCTGCTTGTTTCCGGCAGAGAAGTTACGGATGAATTTCTTTTGTCCGAGGACTTCGTTACTCATGAAGCGTTCAAATGGAAGCAGACGTTCGTCTACCTCTTCTTTTTTCAGACCGTACATTTTACCGATGAAGTAGAAATATTCTTCGGGAGTGAGGTAATCAATCAGGAAACCATCATCGATGAAAGCACCTGTGAATTGTTTCCAGTCTTCATTTTTGGATACATCGATGTCATTGATTGTCACATTTCCCAGATCTGCCTGTAGCAGGTCCAGTATCAGACGGAAGAGGGTAGTCTTACCCGCACCATTGTTGCCTACCAATCCTAACATATCGCCCTGGTAGATGCTATATTTCTCGATATCTACGGCTTTCTTTTCGCCGAAGTTTTTTTGAAGTTGGTTAATCTCTATCATATTCGTTATTATTTTTGTCTACTATCGTGAAATCCTTCCATATTCTTATATCGGCGCTTCATGAAGCGATGATATACATTCCGTAGCCACCATCTTGAAGTTGCGATGAATAGTATGCCGACAACTAAGAGAATCCATGGGGTTACTTCTTTGCCCACCGTCGCATTCAGTACGAAGAATAGTAGCAACGGCACTCCGAATGCACCTCCTGCAATGAGGTTCTGCAAACCGGTACCCACATTTTGCCGTCCAGTCATTTTGGCATTAAGGTCAAGCGTCTTGTTGTTATACACTGCCAACTGAAACAGACAGAAGTATACGGCACCCGGAACGAATATAATCCAAGCGATGCATTCCAATACAGATACTTTACCCGTCACCATACCCGGTATCATCAGCACAAACGGGATGATGAGTGCGATGCTGTACAAGATGTATTTGGCACGCAACAATGAATAGATGGACTCCTTGCGGCTCATCAGTCCGTCAATGTAGTTGCCTTCGTAGCTCATCAGCGGAGAGAGGAACAGAATTCCGAAGATGATATAGTTGTAAAGTACGAAGAAGTCGCGGGAGCCACCATCGTAAATATCAGAAAAACTGATGGTAAGACTGAAAATCAGTACTATAGCGGTAACGGAATAAAGTGACTTCCTGCACACCTTGTTGCGTAGTAGCAATTTCAATTCCAGTCGGATGTATTCGCCTATTTCGCCATAACGGTCCAGGAACTTGTATTCGGATACTGTTTTTACTTGAACGGTAGTGTCTTCTGTTTTATTCAGTTCATTGTAGACCAGTTTTTGCATAATGCTCCGGTTGATGAACCACATAAGGGAAATGGCTACCAGGACACAGATAAATGTGAGTATGTTTCCCGTGATAAATCCTTCACCCAGATCAATGAAGAAACCGAATAACGGACTGTCATCTGGAACGAAAAGTGCAGCTGCAATACCTCCGTATACGACTATCGGCAAGAGAACCCACCAGATGCGTTCGTCCATCAGCGTACGACATAGCAGATACCAGTAATTATTGAATACGATGAGCAACCAAATACCAATGCAGTAAGTCAATACACCTCCTATTCCATAAAATTTGGTAACAGTGATAATAGCGAACGGAACGAACAGGAAGAGCCAAAGCAAATTAAAGCTGTTAAGTCCCGAGCGTAGGAGCAGGAAGTCGATAAGACGACTCCTTTTGATGGGGAGCAGTAAGTATGGTTTAACTTCCTGTGTCGGTGTTTTCAGGAAGGGTAACCGCAAAAGGAAGTCCAGGGCGAGTATGAAGATCAGGCCGCTGTTCATTACGTGATAGGCTTCTTTGGCGCCTCCGTCGAAGGCGAAAGCGAATGTTGTTCCGAAGAAAATGAGATACCCTGCCCAGAATACACTCATGAAGTACATCCAAAACTTTCCGAACTTACTTTTCTCGTACATCGGATGCCGCTTTTCAGCTAACTTTCCGTGTCTGCGTAGCTCAAGAAATAGATTCATGCTGTTTAGTGATTAGTTGTTAGTGATTAATGGAGTGATTGGAAGGTAGTGATTAGTAATAAGTAAGAATGCACTCGCTTATCACTAATCACTTATCCTTTATCACTATTTGTTGGGTACCGTCATGGTTACCTCGATTTCATTTCCTTGTTTCAACAGGTCAGATACAAACTTTTGAATATCTTTAGCTGTGATGCTATTTACGATATCCGTGTATCCTTCTGTCATATCCATGCCATAATAGAAGTAATCGTTCAGATTATTCATCCAGTATCCGTTTTCTTTCTGGTTGTCGGCATACTTCTTCAGCATGTACTCTTTTACTTTCTGCAAGTGTACGTCTGACGGTCCTTCGGCTGCAAGTTTCTTCAACTCGTCTACTACAATACCTGCCAGTTTATCTTTCTTAGCCGGATCGGTTTGGAAGACAATCTGCAACAATAATTGTTCTTTCGGATACTTCTGTAAGTCGCCAAAACAGTTTACACCATATGTACCACCTTCTTTTTCGCGTACTTCTTCAGTATAAACCATATCAAGAACCTGAGTTGCAAAGCTCAGCAAAATGTCATTCTTTAGAGTATAAGGAGCTTTACCGCTGTACAGGAATACGATGGTTGCTGTAGGAGTTTGTTGCTCTTTGGCATATTCATTTTTGTACACACCTTTGCGTATACTCATCTTCGTATCTTTGAAGGTCTCTTTGCGATTGATGGCAGGCAGTGCACCTAAGTATTCGGCAATCAGTGGTTTGGCAGTTTCAAGGTCAATGTTTCCGACAAAGTAGAATGTAAAGTCGCTGGCATCTTTGAAACGGTCGTTGTACATTTCCAGAATACGGTCGTAATCAATCTGATCCACCATTTCCGGTTTCATCATTACTACACGCGGGTGATTATTGTACATTGCTTTCTGTAAAGAGTCGTTTATAGAAGAAAGAGGATTTGCCTGCGCACTTTCCAATTGGGCTTTCATACGGTTTTTAAAAGATTCGAATGCTTCCGCATCTTTACGGGGAGCGGTGAAGGTGAGATATGTCAGCTGCATCATCGTTTCAAAATCTTTTGGTGAGCAGGTACCGAATACATTCTCAGTGGTAGCACCCAGACCGGCATTGACGGAAACTTTCTTGCCAGCCAGTACTTTCGTCAAGTCTACTTGGCTGAAGTTACCCAAACCACCTACAGCTATTACGTTGTCCATAACGGCGAAGTTCAGTGCGTCTTTGTCGGGGAAAATGGATTTACCACCCAGACTGGTACCTTTCATGCGGATTTCATCAGCTTTGAAATCAGTCTTCTTTACATAGACAGTTACACCATTTGAAAGAACTAATTTTGTACTACCATAGATATCGCCTTCTTTCTCAGAAATGATTTTACCACCTTTCGGAGCTTCTTTCATCAGCGGTTCGTCAGATACTTTGTCTACGTATGCTTGCAGGTCGAGATCTTTCATACCTTTCAGTAAGTTGATAACTTCTTCTTTTGTCGGGTATTTCAAGCCTTCTTTTGCAGGACCGGCAATTATAACTACTTGATTGCTATCCGGAACGAGTTGCTGCATTACCATATTCATGGCCTGTAAGGGAATGTTAGGAGCCAGTTGGTTCATCATAGCGTACTCAGCTTCAATCCCCGGGATAGGCTCGCCATTCAAGAAGTTCTGTACATATTCTCTTACGTAAGAACCGTGCTTGGTCTTTTCGCGTTCGTTGTAGGCAGACTCTAAACTCTGCAAATAGTTGGCGCGTGCGCGTGCATATTCTGATTCGGTAAAGCCGAAGCGACGTGCACGTTCAGTCTCTTGTAGTAAGGTTTTCAAGGCTGTTTCAATGCCGTCGGCTTTACTTGAGGCAGAAAGTGCGAAGGCTTCTTTGGTTTTGGCGACAAAGAAGTCGCTATAGTAACTGCTTGCACGGGTAAACGGTGGGTTGGCACTTTGCACCAATTCGCTCAGGCGGGCGTTCAACATACTACTGATCATGCTCGTCATATATTGTGAAGCAAGGTAGCCTACATTATTCTTTTCTGAATCAGGAGTCGCATCTTGCTTGAAGTAAATCTCAATTGACGGGTCGTCTACTTCCTTATCTGTACCGATAGCTACGATGGGTTCCTTATTATCAGTAACAGGATAGTAAGTGCGTTCTGCCGGATTTACCGGTTTTTGTACATCGGCGAATACTGCCTTTAGTTTAGCTTCTACGGTGTCTACATCGATATCACCTACAATAACGATACCTTGCAGATCAGGACGATACCATTTGTGATAGTAATCGCGGATATCTTTATAAGGGAAGTTGTTGATTACATCAATAGAGCCGATAGGCATACAATCTGCATATTTGTCACCCTGATATATAGTTGGGAGCAGGTCAGTGTAGACGCGCAACATACCACTGTTGCGGCTGCGCCATTCTTCACGGATCACACCACGTTCTTTGTCGATTTCATCGTCTTTGAGTAGGATATAGTTAGACCAGTCGTGCAGGATCAGCAGACAGGAGTCCAACACACCGGTGCGGTCAATCGGAGCATTACTGATGTTGTAAACAGTTTCGTCTATGCTGGTATAAGCATTTAAGTTAGTACCAAATTTGATACCTACGGTTTCGCACCAAGGGATGACGCCGAGGCCTTTATCATCACCGGGGAAATTCTTAGTACCGTTGAAGGCCATGTGCTCCAAGAAGTGGGCAAGTCCGCGTTGTTGCGGTTCTTCAAGAATGGAACCTACTTTCTGGGCAATATAGAACTCAGCCCGATTTTCGGGTAATTTGTTGTGGCGTATGTAATACGTCAGGCCATTGTCTAATTGGCCGATACGGACATTTTTGTCCACGGGAAGGGGCGGAAACTGCATTTGCTGCGCTACCGCTTGTTGGAAACCGGCACATAGAACGAATGCTACTGCCAGTAAACTGTGAAATAAATGTTTCATGTTGATGAAAATTAAAATTGTTTCTTGACCTATTTGTCGAAGAGGGAGAGGAGAAATCACAGGAAGGATATATTTTTTATATGAATGATAATTTAGCAAATTATCATTTTATCGCCTCACGAATTCGTACCAGTTTCGTCAGTAGTCCTTCCAGTAAATCGAGCTTCAGCATATTGGCACCATCGCTTTTGGCTATTTCGGGGTGCTCATGTGTTTCAATAAACAATCCGTCTACACCAACCGCAACACCGGCTTTGGCAACGGTTTCAATAAGTTGCGGCATACCACCTGTCACTCCACTTGTCTGATTGGGTTGTTGCAGAGAATGTGTAACATCCAGAATGACCGGATAACCGAAGGTTTGCATTTCAGGAATGCCACGGTAGTCTACAACAAGGTCTTGATATCCGAAAGTTGTTCCACGTTCGGTAATCATAACTTCCTTATTTCCGGCTTCTACTACCTTTTCCGCAGCAAAGCGCATGGCGAGTGGAGACAGGAACTGTCCTTTTTTGATGTTAACCACCTTTCCTGTTTTTGCAGCAGCTATCAGAATGTCTGTCTGGCGGCAAAGGAATGCTGGTATTTGCAGTACATCTACATATTCGGCGGCCATTGCGGCTTCTTCTGCAGAATGTATATCTGTAACAGTAGGCACACCAAAAGTATCGTGTACTTTCTGTAACACTTTCAACGCTTTTTCATCGCCTATTCCCATAAATGAATCCAGGCGTGAACGGTTGGCCTTGCGATAAGAGCCTTTAAATACATAAGGTATTTGTAATTTCTCCGTGATATTTACCACACGTTCGGCAATACGCATTGCCATCTCTTCTCCTTCAATCACACAAGGACCTGCCAATAAAAAGAAATTTCCGGCAGGATTATTCTTTAATTCAATCATAAGTAATTAGTGTATAGTGCTTAACGTTAATCGTTATTCTTAGTTGGGTATAATCAATGTTATCGCTTCATGCATAATTCCGATGTCCAGTGGAAAATGCCGGTCGAGAATACGTCCGTCCAAGTCCACCGAAGCATTTTGTGCACGTAGTACTTTTACTTTCTGGGTACGGTAAGGCATCACGACTTTATGATTCAGAATACGTCCCTGGATAAGCATCCACAGTCCTGATACGAGTTGTAACAGCTCCGGACGATAGATAACGGATACATCGAGCCAACCGTTATACGGCACGGCACTTGGTGCTTGTCCGTATCCCCATGCACTGCCAATACATACCGTCATGATACGTCCCCGGATGTGTTCTCCGTTTATTTTGAGATGCATCCGGTAGAGCTTCCGTTCAAAGAAAAGTGAGATGAGGGCCATGAGATAGGACAGGAATTTCACTCCCCAGAAACGTTTGGTCTGGTCGGAAATCTTCACAATACGGGCTCCTAAACCAATGTTGATTGCATTGAGGAAATAGCGTGTTACATGCTTTTCACCATCGTAATAGTTGCAAAATCCGACGTCTATCTTCCGGCGTCGGTTATTTATGATGCAATCTACGGCATCTTTGTATTCCGAAGTCATTTCCCAGTATTTGGCAAAGTCATTTCCGATACCGTTGGGAATGATACCTATGGCGATTTCTCTTTTATCTTCTGCATTGGACGACATGATACCGTTGATGGCGTCGTTTAGTGCTCCATCACCGCCCACCACAACAATGGTGCGGTATCCATTATTGGCAAGAATGCCGGCTAAACGTTCCACAGATCCGAACCCTTCAGACTGCACATAGTCATAAGACACGCCTCGGCTGTCCATATATTCTTTGATTTCTTTCCACCGTTTCTGCACTTTCCGCGTGCCGGCTTTGGGATTGTATATCACTCCCCACTTTTCGGGTTCTACGCTCATATTGTTATCTCTTAGTAAAGTCCTACATAATCATTTTTGTACTCTCCCCGCAGTCTTTGTCTTTGTTGCCCCAAAGATACTAATTCCCTTCGAGTTTCGCTTGTACAAAAGCAATCTTTTCTTCCATAGGCAGCCCGGCATCCATCCAATGGATAGTAAAGCCGCGTCGTTCCATTCCCCGGAACCAGGTCATCTGCCGTTTGGCAAACTGATGAATAGCAATCTCCAGTTCCCTGTACATCTCTTCGTATGTCAGTTTGCCGATAACGTACAGAGTCAGGTACTTGTATTCCAGGCCATAATAGATAAGATCATCCGGTTGGATACCCTGTTCTATCAGGCGTCGTACTTCATCTACCATCCCTTCGTTCAGACGTTGACGCAGGCGGTTGGATATCTTCGTACGGCGTAATTCCCGGTCTATATTTACACCAATGATAAGGCTGTTCAGTTTCGGGAACGCCCGTTCGTCTACCGGTGTATGTGCATAATATTCTTCTATCTCAATGGCCCGGATCGCTCGTTTTACGGTGTCGACATCTGTAGTATTATGCAGGGCTTTGTATTGCTTCAGCATCTCAGTCAGTTCTTCCAGGGATTTATCGGCAAGGCGTGCACGTAACTCCGGGTTTTCGGGAACTGGCAGCAACTTATAGCCTTTCAATACGGATTCCAGATACATACCGGTACCTCCACACAAAACGGGAAGTTTCCCTTTTTGTTTAATAGTCTCGTACGCTATCAGAAAATCACGCTGATATTCAAAAACATTGTATTTATAACCCGGGTCGGCAATATCAATCAGATGATAGGGGATTGGTTTACCATTTACAGTGTAGTCTACCAGGTCTTTACCTGTACCGAGATCCATACCACGGTAGATTTGCCGGGAATCTGCACTGATGATTTCTGTGTCAAGAACATCTGCCAGTGCTGCGGCGAAAGGAGTTTTACCGGAAGCGGTAGGACCTAATATAGCTATCAAATCATAGTCAGGCATAAGTCGTTTTGATTATTTTTCTACAAAGATAATGCAAACCGAAAGCAATACAAAATAAGCTTGATTATTTTTAATGCTAAAGTGCAGCTTGTCTTTGTTTTAAAGCTAAATATGAAAAAGGAAGTGAAAAAGAGAATGCCTTCTCTTAAATGGTGTTATAAATGCGTTGTTTTCGCACACGGAACTTGCTACTTTCAAAAAAGTGCGTACCTTTGCACTGTGTTTTTCATAGTATTAGATTTAAGGTTAACAAAGGTTGG
>OHFN01000227.1_pt1 | contig 49818 bp, 49 predicted proteins | sample 1567571 | NCBI WGS metagenome assembly OHFN01 (sample SAMEA3879533, study PRJEB24766) | human gut metagenome | biome: human-associated habitat; feature: feces | place: USA | collected 1985/1987
ATCGCTCTGGGCGCTGGTCTTGGTATCTGGGGTGTCATCAACCTGTTGGAAGGTTACGGCAACGACAACCCTGGCGCAAAATCTCAGGGCATGAAGCAGTTGATGGCGAAATAGATGTAATAAAATCAGAAAGGAAAAGCACAATCCAGACGGAACCAGCGGTACGGTCAAGAAATATTGTGGAAACACAAGGTTTCTGCTATAATGATGGAGAACACTTGGTAATAGAGAAGGAGGCGGGAGCCTATGCACATTAGCTATCAGCCGCTATGGGACACCCTGAAAGAGCGCGGCATGAGGAAAGAGGATTTGCGGCTGGCCGCCGGTCTTACCACCAATATGATCGCCAACATGGGCAAGGGGGAGCATATCAGCATGAAAACGCTGCTGCGTATCTGCGGGACGCTGGACTGTGACATTTCCGATGTGATTGCTTTGGAGCGGGACGAAGTCCCCGGAGCTGGGGCGGCGCGGTAACTCCGGGGCAGCCTGACCCGAAGCGGCCAGCCATAACCCCGCCTCTGCTGGGACAAAGTGTCCCAAAGCTGGGGACATGACCGCAGACCTGATGGAAGATGAAGGAGAGACACTATGTTAAGTGATACATCTCACAGCCCCCTATATAGGAAGATTGAAGAAACCATATCACGGAACGACTTCCGCTCGGCGGAGCATTTGATTGAGAAACACCGGGAGGAATTGGCGCAGGACGAGGTTCAAACGCTCCGAACGCTTGTGGAGCAAAAGCAAAAGGCGAATGTTCGGGCGAATCGCCACAGACAACGGCAGCGCCGATGGGATCGCTGTTTGAGGCAGCACCCAATCCTTAGTGTCTTAGTAAGTAAAGAGGGCATTCTTATCGGACTTGTCATTCTGCTTCTCGCCTTGATCTTTATCAATCTACTATACATGAGTGTATTTTATTACCATTTACGCTCTGGTGTAGGCAATCCACAACGCACGCTGTCAGGCGACATCATAACGGCATTGATATTGTTGATTGCGTCCGTGTTCTGTGGAGTAGCTTCTACAACACATGAACCTCAAAAAAGTGAGAAAAAAGGGTACACCGTGACAAGTATAATCTTCGCATTGGTGGGATCGTCTATGCTGATTTCTATAATCTGGACATTTGCACATGGCGGCTACTAATTCTTCCACCACCTCTGGACACTTTGTCCAGCCAGCAGGCGTCAGAGAACAAAAAAGGAGCTAAAAAGATGACCGAACGATATATCAGGTATCAAAAAAGATACAGAGCCTATATCATCAATCACACACTACGGGCTTTATTCCATAGTTTTCTATGCCTTTTTGGTCTTGCAGTATGTGTTGCGTGGTTCCCAGTAATGAAGATGAGATATGATGTGACAGGGATAAAGCAAATCTTAATAGTCATCATGGTTTTGGTTCCCTGCGCCGTTGTTGTAGTTGATGTTTTCTGTATGAGAGACTATTGGAAAGAAATTGCACAGCTTCGTGCGGGAAAAGTTGCGATGGAAACTGGAACTATCGTCAAAAACTCAAAACACAATATGTATCTCATGGAGTTTTCTGTTTCAGATGGTAATGGGAAACGGAAACTGTCGCGCAGCAAGCGGAAGAAAGTTTCCGACAAGTCTGCTACAAACAATGTTATTGAAAAACGACATACCGTTTTGAATAGTTACCATATTCCCCGCAAAAACTGCGAACACGATTTCCGAATTGGAGAACAAATAACAATCGTCTACGCAACTACACGGATTTTGAAGGAGAACGGCATTTACGCTCCCCCGCGTATGGTTGGTGGTGTACCTATGCGGCTTAGTGATCCTGGGCCTGGATATTATGTGATCTACGCTTTTGCAGGTGATGAAACAGAAACGATCCCCCCAATTAAATTTGGGAAAGAATAAGAGACCCACTCAAGCAGGAAACTTCGGTTCCCTGCTTTTTATTTGCGCTTTTTTCGCCTTGAGCCGTGTGTTTTGAGTATGGAGGATTTATTCAGGATATGGATCAGCTGCCGGAACTCCGCTTCCGTCAGCTTGCTGTAATTGATCCCCAGCCGCTTGCAGTACAACATGGCCTGCCGCTCCAAGTCGCTGCCCTTGAAGTTCATGGTTTCCTGGATGTCCTGCCGCAGTTCCTCGGCCACCGAATTGACCGGCGCTCCCTCTCTGTCCCCCTTGTGGGCGGCGCGAATGTCCTGAATGACCCGGCGCAAATCCTCGCTGACAAGCTGGCTGAAATACTCGTCCTCGTCCAGATGGGCGGCGCGCAGGACGCGGAGGTGGGGATCGTCCTCTCCCGGCTGGTAGCGGTCCATGATTTCCTGCCGCACCACATCCACATAGGCGTTGAGGCTTTGCACCTGCATACTGGCTACCCTGTCCACATAAATCTCAATATCCGCCAGCAGCCGGATAAAATTTTTATGCGCCATCATCTCGCACAGCAGCCGGTTATTGACCCGCCCGCTTTTCAGGAGGGCCACCGCTTCATCGGTCAGGTGCAGCTCCGCAAGAGGCGTGTTCTCATGCGCCCGGTTGTCGGTGAGGCCCAGCAGGTAGTCCACCGTCACCTGATAAAATCCGGCCAGTTTTAGGAGGCTGCCGTGGTTGATCTCCTTGTCCGCGTCATTCTCATAGCTGCCGAGGGCGGATTTTGAAAGGCCGACCTGTTCCGCCAGTTCTTCCAGCTTCAAGCCCCGCTCCACCCGTAAATCCTTCAGCCGCTCCTGCACTGAAATGTGAGTTTTCATCCCGGCCACCCCTTCCCGCGGCTGACCCGCCGCCGTTTTCTTCCATTATAGCATACCATTCCGCAATCGTGGAAATTTTCGATTTTAGAGCCGGTTTCCTACTTTGCGGACATACGGGCGAGGGGACAAAAATGGTCTATGATATGGGTAGTTCATCGATGGATCAAATCCAATCGAATGACCGGCCTGTATGGGATATGCCCCCCGGCGATGTAGCGCGGCGACCTGCGGCGAGGAAATGGAGGAACCTTGACCGCAGCGAGCGTACCAACGGGAGCGAAACGCCGCTGAAAGAGCCAGGGGCAGGAACGACATCAGGGAGAACCGGCAAATAGGAACACCGAATTGATACCAAAACACAACAAATCACAACCACCCGTCCAACGGGTGGTTTGCTCTAGGGCTATAAGCCCTTGTTACTAGGCCAGCGTCTCAAGGCGCTGGCTTTCTCTTTCGGCTATGGGAATTCTGTTTACACATCCTTCCCACAGCTCCGTTCAAGCCATATTGCTCTTGACTCGTCGCTACCCCTTAAGGGGTATTGTTACTACTTGGCATTACCCCTTAAAAGGGTCTTCATATTCTTTTACACTTAATTTATCCATTGCAATATCATGCTTTTCCTGTTCTTGGATATATTTTTTTATTGTTGCCTCATTTAATCCGACTGTACTAACATAATATCCCTCCGCCCAGAAATGACGATTTCCAAATTTATACTTTAAATTTGCGTGTTTATCAAATATCATAAGTGCACTTTTACCTTTTAGATATCCCATAAATGAAGATACGCTTATCTTCGGGGGAATACTTACTAACATATGAATATGATCTGGCATCAGATGTCCTTCAATTATTTCAACACCTTTATAACTGCACAATTGTTTTATAATATCTCTGATATCCGCTTTATATTGATTATAAATTACTTTTCGTCTATACTTTGGTGTGAAGACGATGTGATATTTGCACATCCATTTTGTATGTGCGAGTGAATATTCTTTCTTCGCCATAAATTACCTTTCCTTTCTACAATATAGCCTGAACAACTTTATTGTACACGGAAAGGTAATTTTTTTGTATAACAATCGACGCGCACCCGCATAGCGGGTGGATTATTGTTTCGCCCATCTCCATTTTTCGGATCAACGAAAAACTCCAATGGGCTCAACAGACTAAAGTCCATAGTTATAAAATTTAAAGACATATTGCACTTACACAATATGCCCCCACAATGTTTCTATAAGACAATTTATATCATACTTTTTGTACTCCTATAAAAACTCTTCTATACTCCCTTTGTACTCCCAATTTTGCGATACAGCCCGATATTTGACATCATTTTATATACTTTGACTTTTCAATAAATCCCGTAAATATCACATTAAAAAGGCGTTCCATACAAATCATACGGTGTCACCTGATATACGTAATAATTAAGCCAGTTCGTATAGAGGTTGTTGGCGTGTGCTCTCCATGTAAGTACCGGTTTATTTTCCGAATCATCATCGGGATAATAATTTTCCGGAATTTGAGGATTTAATCCACGGCTTATATCACGCTTATATTCTGAATCAAGAGTCATACGGTCATATTCCGGATGTCCCATCACAAATATCTGACGCCCTTCTTTGGCCATACACATAAATACACCTGCCTGAAGAGAATCTGCAAGAATCATGATTCTGTCATCCTTCTCCAAAAGTTCCTGAGGAACTTCCGTATGTCTTGAATGAGGCGCCATAAACACATCATCAAAACCTCTTACAAGAGGAATCTTCCTGTTTCTCACGCGATGTCTGTACACACCGGATAATTTCTTCGGAAGCGCTTTTTTATTGATCCCGTAATGATAGTAAATACCCGCTTGCGCTCCCCAGCACAAATGAAGTGTTGATGTCACATTTGTCTTTGTCCACTCCATAATTTCTGTCAATTCCTGCCAATAATCAACTTCTTCAAACTCCATTTGTTCTACCGGCGCACCCGTAATAATAAATCCGTCAAACTTTCTCATTTTAATATCTTCAAATGATTCATAAAACTTATAAATGTGACTCGTTGATGTATTTTTAGAAACATGGCTCGTCATACGAACAAACGTCACATCTACTTGGAGCGGCGTATTTGAAAGTGATCTTAAAATTTGAAGTTCGGTATCTTCTTTCAACGGCATAAGATTTAAAAGTCCGATACTGATTGGACGGATATCTTGATGTGCCGCCCTATATTCATCCATCACAAATATATTTTCATGTTCCAGTATTTCTTTTACAGGAAGATCGTTTTGTACTCGAATAGGCATAATATTATCTCTCCTTTTCTTTGAATATATTTTTATCGGCATGGACATAAGTTCCGTCCGATTCTACATAACTATATTCGTCATAAGCATCTGTCTTGACAGGCAGTTTTTTCTTTTCAAGTTTGTTATTAACAAGCATTCCGACAATATAATAAACGACTGCAAATGTCGGAACTCCAAGTATCATTCCGGGAACTCCGAACAGACCCCCTCCGATCAAAATCGAAAACACAACCCAAAATGCCGACAAGCCTGTGGAATCTCCTAATATTTTAGGACCAAGCACATTTCCGTCAAACTGCTGTAAGGCGATAATAAAAATAATAAAGTAAATCCCCATCTTAGGCTCTGCAAGCAAAATAAGAATCGCGCTTGGGATTGCCCCTATATAAGGTCCGAAAAACGGAATTACATTTGTCACACCGACGATCACACTGACAAGCATCGCATATGGCATATTCAAAATCGACAGGCCTGCGAAACAAAGAACACCGATAATAGCCGAATCAATGATTTTTCCTATAATAAATCCTCCGAATATTTCATTACTCTTAATAGTAAGATGAAGAATCATATTGGCATTTGACGGTTTAAATATAGCATATGTTATTTTTTTAGACTGTTTTGAAAACTTTTCTTTACTGAACAGTACATAGACAGAAACAATTAATCCGATCAAAATATTCATAATTTCACGCATGAAATTCAGCACACCGACTGTCAAACCTGACATAAAATCATTAATGCGTCCAAGCAGATCTGTACGCATCCAATTTTGCACAAATGTAGTGGCCTCTTTCATCACACTTTCTACGATATTCCCGATCGTCGAATTTTCTGTATTCATTTCACTTAACTCTCTGATAAAACGGTTCATCTGACTCGGAACATTCATGATCATATCACGAATACTTTTATAAAGTTCCGGTATCATCATATTAAACAGTGTAAAAATAATCGTTGCCAATATCACAATCGAAATACAGATTCCTACGGATCTCGACACGCTTTTCGCCTGTTTAAAATTAGGAAATTTCTTTTCCAAAAAAGGAAGGAGCTTCCTGTCTACTGCTTTCACTATCGGATTCAAAAGATAAGCGATTGCCAATCCGTAAACAATCGGCTTTGAAACCAAAAATATTTTCCGAATCACTCCCGATATGTGTCCTGCCCGCAAAAGCAGAAAATAAAAAAGAATACATGTTAAAGCGCCGACTACGATCGCCACAGTTTTGCCGAACTGCTGTTTTAACCAAGAAGGTTTTCCTGTTCCGAATATCGGCTGTTTCACATAATACCCTGTTTTATCACCATTTTTTTCGTTCTTTTTATACTTTTCATCTTTTTTGTTTTCTACATTTTCCTGTTCATCGGTCATCTCATATACCTTCCAGTCTTTTTCGTTTATCAGATAAACTATAATTAATTTATTATAACGCTTTTATTCTTTCAGCGTCAACCGGAATATATCATAACCCGTACCATAACCCCATGCCATTTTGCCGCGCAGATTGTAAGCGATTGCCAAAGTCTCTCCCAAAATTCGTCTTCATTACAAAAATAAAAGGAACCGTCTTTTAATTTAAGACGATTCCTCTGACATTTACTCTGGATATATGATTTTCCTTTTCTCCGTTATCTTGAATAACTGCTTTGTCCTTTTTCGTTCTTGCTTAACCCTTAAAACATGTTTTTAAACAATCAGCCTATGCATGATTGAAATGTCGCGCACTCTGTTCCCGATGCCTGTTTTGCATCTCCGCCTTCTACGCTGATTTTTCCTGCATGGCATTCACACTCTTTATTATACATACAATTTGTTGCCTTACAATCAACGCAGGAACAATCTGAAGCCTCTTTCATAGAATTTGTGTAACTTCCTTCCTTTCTCTCCTGAAAGCTGTCACAACATGTCTCTTTCGGATTTTTTGCAGATTCTCCTCCTACTGTAATCTCATCAAGATCACAAAGAAACTGTTTGTTGTGTACACACGTCTGAACTGTACATTTTAATTGCGGCATAACGCTACCTCCTTTTATTCAATATCAATAGCATTATGTCCTGACATTACTCATAATATTCTTTTATTTTTCAAAAAAATTGCCAAAACCGCAAAAAACTCTCTCACAAGATAATTTATCTGAAAAACATAATTTGAAGAAGCCGATACTGAAAAAACATGAGCATATCCTTCCTGTTCTGCTAAAAGTTTTGCCCTGTAACTATGAAAATTATTTGTAACGATTCCGACCGTCTCATGTTTCGGATCAATAAATCTCCGACTGAAACTCAGATTTTCTCTTGTAGAAACGGACTGATCTTCCTTTCTGATCCGATTTTCCGCAACTCCTTGTTCGATAAGATATTGTTCCATTGCATCCGCTTCTGAAATATCTTCTCCCGGCCCCCTGCCGCCTGAAACAACTACCATTGTCCTTTCATTTTCCTCTAAATAATGAATCGCTGCATCAAGCCGCCTTTTCAGCGAATCCGTAATTTTTCTTCCTCTTACCTGCGCCCCCAATATAATGATCCACTGCGCTCCTCTTTCAGGTTTAGAAAACATACCTAGACAGATTTTAATTTCCACAGTCAGAAAAAGAATCCATAACCCCAGGCATATCCATCCGAAAACACTTTCCACATATGCAGGAAGCGGCACACATCCAAAAAACAGATGTGCGCCGCCGGTCAACAACCAAAAAACCGCAAAGGTCGATCGCAGTCTGCGGGAATAAATGACAAGTATTAAATAATACAACACACACAGACTTCCCAAAATCCAGAAATACTCTTTCATTTATGCATTTCTTCCGCAGCACTTTTTATATTTTTTGCCACTTCCACACGGACAAGGATCATTTCTTCCTATTTTCTTTTCTTTACGTATTGTTCCTGAATTTTTCTGCTCTTTGTACAGACGTTTTCTCGTATTTTCATCAAAAATCTTTTCCCACTGCGGAAGTTCATAAAGCCAGTCAGCTCTTGCATCTACCATGTTTTTATATAATTTTTCTTTATCAAATCCAAGACTTACTTCTGTATCCTCATCCATCGTCTCAATCGGATTCGGTGTTTTCAAACTGTCGTTGATTCCGTCAAGAAAACCAACCATCGTCATTACATCCTGACCGTATTTTTCGGCAAGTTCTTTCACTGTTCCTTTTACCTCTGTATCAGGATCATCCAGAAGCTGCTCGTAAATCGATGTCTCTATTGTAAAATATTTTCCCCAAAAACTCTCTAACTGCTCTTTTGACAGGTTTCTGTCATAAGCCATATCTCTCCATTGATCTAATAAACATTTTTCGCTCATTGTATATTGCTCCTTTATCTTTAAAATCCATCTAAATCATTATATAACAATTTCTGTTTGCCGTAAACTATTATTTTAGGTATAATTACAGCATACCTATTCAGTTCAACAAGAAACTTGATCAAGCTATTTTTTCATGTTGATCGTCAATTCAAAAATATTTTTATAGTAGGAAAGGATTTTATCATGAAAAACATAAAACGTATCCTTGCAGTCATAGGTGTTATCCTTCTTATCGGAATGTATGTCTGCACTCTCATATTTGCTCTGATCGGATCTCCTGCATCAGACGACCTGTTAAAAGCCTCTATAGCCGCTACGATTTTAATTCCGGTTCTGCTTTACGGGTTTATTCTGATCACCCGGCTTTTAAAAAATAAGAATGATCAGAACGATGATTAATTCATCAATTATATAATAACTCAACCAACTTTAAGGCTGCTGCGGTTTTTTCATGGCATTCATTTTCACCCATGTTGCCGCGCCGCCTTATCGCTTGTCTTTTCTTCAGGTATTCTTCCATCGTCATCATCCTTATTTCTGTCTCTCTGTCATTCCGGCGCATAAAATATACCTCCTCTTCTTGCTTTTTTCAAAACCCGGTCTTATATCTTATGCTTTCTCTTTAAAAAATATTACAAAAGGATGGCGAAAACCATCGGCTTACACCATCCTCATTCTCATATATTCACTCTTTATTTCCCCCGGAAACAAAAGCCTCCGAAAGACAAAATCCATATACCTTTTACGAGAACCTTACTTTTAACTATGAATTAACGGTTACGATAAATAATATCATCTCTTCCCGGGCCGTTACTGATCATTGTAAACGGATATCCGACCTCTTTTTCGATAAACTCTATATAATTACGGCAATTTTCCGGAAGATCTTCGTATTTTCTGATTCCTCTGATATCTTCTTTCCAACCCGGAAGTGTTTTAAGAACCGGTTTTGCTTTTTCAAGAAGATGTGTTACAGGAAAATCTGTCGTTACCTCTCCGTCAATTTCATAACCTACACATACCGGAATTTCATCCAAGTATCCAAGAACATCCAAAACCGTAAATGCAACATCTGTTGTTCCCTGCATTCTGCATCCGTATTTTGAAGCGACACAGTCAAACCAACCGACACGTCTCGGACGTCCTGTCGTAGCGCCGTACTCTCCGCCGTCACCTCCGCGTCTTCTAAGCTCATCTGCTTCTTCTCCGAAAATTTCACTTACAAATGCCCCTGCTCCTACCGCGCTTGAATAAGCTTTACATACCGTAATTACCTGTTTAATCTCATACGGAGGAATGCCCGCACCGATCGCCCCGTATGCGGCAAGCGTGGATGAAGACGTTACCATCGGATAAATACCATGATCCGGATCTTTTAAGGAACCAAGCTGACCTTCCAAAAGAATATTTTTTCCTTCTTTCAAAGCATTATGTAAAAAGAGCGAAACATCGCATACATAAGGAGCCACCATATCTCTGTAGCTTACAAGTTCTTTATATAATTCATCAGGATCAATCAATGGTTTGTGATAAAGGTGTTCAAGCAATACATTTTTTTGTTCTGCTACACGAACCACTTTCTCCTTTAGCAATTCATCGTCAAAAAGTTCACTCACCTGAAAACCGATTTTTGCATATTTATCAGAATAAAACGGAGCAATACCCGATTTTGTCGAACCAAAAGATTTTCCTCCGAGACGCTCTTCCTCATAAGCATCAAAATTTTTATGATAAGACATCACCATCTGCGCTCTGTCAGAAACAAGAATCTTCGGCATCGGAACACCCCGATCCACGATAGACTTAACTTCCTTAAACAAAATCGGAACATCCAACGCTACACCATTTCCGATGATACTTGTTGTATGATCATAAAATACTCCTGACGGCAGTGTATGCAGCGCAAATTTTCCATAATCATTTACGATCGTATGACCTGCGTTTGCTCCGCCTTGAAAACGAACGATGATGTCAGATTCTTTACCAAGCATATCTGTAATCTTACCTTTTCCTTCATCGCCCCAGTTTGCACCAACTACTGCTTTTACCATTTCCATTCCTCCTGAACATCGTTGCTTTTAAATAATTATGAGCGGTACTTATGAATAACCGCAGTTAGAATTATACTATATTTTTCTTATTATGTAAAATGTTATTTCGTTTTTTATAAAAGGATCATAAAATTGTTTTGAAACAAAGGAGCCAATAGATTTTATAATCTGCTATTGTAATTGCCCTGAAAAAGTATTAAAATAACAGATACATTCAGGATGTTTCTCCATTATACAGACGGAGCACATCTTCTTACAGAAAGGAGAGTCAACAAATTGAAAAAACTTGTTAAATGGTTTAGTATCTTCGCTGTCATCGGAACGGCGATCGGGCTTGCCGTCGCGTATTTCTGCAAGAACAGTTCCGACATTCCAGAGGAAAATGATCCTGCCGAGACCGAGGATGATGACTTTGATCTTGATGCCGATCTTCAACCTGCATCCGACAGAGAATATGTATCTTTAAAAAAGACTGATGATGACACAGATGGCGAATCCGAATCACTTGAAGAAAAATAGTACAGAAATATTCCGTGTATTTACTATATTATACACAACTAAAACACGCCGGAACATAAGTTTCGACGTGTTTTTCTTTCTCAAAAGCAGAATCTGTTCAAACTGATTTGTCAATTTCCCTCTTTATTCCATGCTTCATCAAGCAGACGAGCCGCATGCAAGATTTTTTCATCGCTCATATTTGCATATCCTAACAGGATTACCGATTCGTTCTGTTCTCTGTCTTTTTCTCCCACATAATATTCTGACAGTCCGTATACTTTTACTTCTTTTTCTTCTGCCAAACGGATTAACTCTTTTTCGCTTCTTCCATCGCAAAAATGAAGAAGAAGATGTACTCCTGCATTTTCTCCCGACACTGTAAACTCTGTTTTCATTTCTTTTAAAGTGCTCAGTAAAACATCATGTCTGCTCCGATACAAAGCTCTTGTTTTGTTCAGATGACGTTCATAATATCCTTTTTCTATAAATTTCTGAAAAATAAGCTGATCTACTTTTGATACAGTAGAGCTGATAAATCCGCACTGTTTTTTATACAGCGAACATACTCTTTCCGGCAGGACAAGGTAACTCATCCTAATCGCAGGAGCTATAGATTTTGAAAAAGTTCCGATGTAAATTACCTTTCCGCTTCTGTCATATCCTTGCAAAGCCGGAATTGGTTTTCCTTTATAACGAAACTCACTGTCATAATCATCTTCTATAATAAATCTCTCTTCTTTTTCCTGCGCCCATTTCAAAAGTTCCATTCGCCGTTTTATAGGCATAACTATTCCAAGCGGATATTGATGCGAAGGCATCACAAATGCGATATCTGCATCCGATTTACGCAGTTCGTCCACACGCATTCCTTTGTCATCCATATCGACAGTACACACTTCATATGACAAATTTTTAAACAGACGATACGCCTGCTTGTATGTCGGATTCTCCAATGCGATTTTATGTTCACCTCCTAAGATCATTCCGAGAAGCATTAAAAGATAGTCATTTCCGGCTCCGACAATAATCTGCTCCGGAGTGCAATTTACTCCTCGGGCCTGATGAAGGTAACTGCATATAGCATTTCTAAGTCCATATTCTCCCTGAGGGCAGCCGAGACGAAACAGTTCTGCCTTATCATCCACAAGACACTCTCGGGATAATTTTCGCCATATATTATACGGAAAGCTTTTCAGATCCACTCCGCTCGGAGTAAAATCATACCGGTACTTTTGTTCCCGTTGTTCATTATTTTCTCTTTTATTATTTTCCTGCGCATCTATCTGAAACAATCCGTCAATCTGACAAACAAAATATCCTCTGTAAGGCTGTGCCTCAATATAACCTTCAGACAGCAGCTGTTCATACGCCAGTTCCACCGTACTTCTGCTTACTTCCAAATGTGCGCTTAATGCTCTTGTAGAGGGAAGTTTCTCTCCGCTTTGTATCCGTCCTTTTTTGATATCATCTTTTATATAGTCATATATTTGCTCATAGAGCGGGACTTTTTGTTCCGCTCTTAAATTAATCATTAATTCATTCATTCTGTTTTATTATAAACTACCATTTATTTTGGAAGCTTAAACGAGCTCTTCAATGATACGATTCTGTTAAACACAAGATGATCCGGCTCAGAATCATGAGAATCCACACAGAAATATCCATTTCTCACAAACTGGAAGCTGTCATATGCTTTTGCACCGTCAAAACTCGGTTCCACATAAGCATCTTTTATTATCGTCAGTGAATTCGGATTCAGATTCAACGATCCATCTTCTTTATTATATACACCCTTTTCTTCATCGATTAAGTTCTCATAAAGGCGCACTTCCGCTTTCTGTGCATACTCCGCCGGAACCCAGTGAATCGTTCCTTTTACTTTCCTTCCTGTAAAACCGCTTCCCGCTTTTGTTTCCGGATCATAAGTACAATGTACTTCTGTTATCTTACCGTTTTCATCTTTCACAAAACTCTCACATTTTACAAAATACGCATGCATCAGACGCACTTCATTTCCCGGGAATAAACGGAAATATTTTTTCGGCGGCTCTTCCATAAAATCTTCTCTTTCGATATAAAGTTCTCGTCCAAACGGAACTTTACGTATGCCTAATTCTTCATTTTCCAAATTATTCGCAACATCCAGATATTCAACCTGACCTTCCGGATAATTATCTATTACGAGTTTGATCGGATCCAACACAGCCATCATACGCGGTTTTTTCATCTTAAGATCTTCACGGATACAATACTCAAGCATTGCATAATCTACAGAACTCTGCGCTTTTGAAACTCCGCACAATTCGATGAACATCTTTATAGATTCCGGTGTAAATCCGCGGCGTCTCAATGCCGCAATCGACACAAGGCGTGGATCATCCCATCCGTCTACGATACCATCCTCTACCAATTTTTTGATATAACGCTTTCCAGTAACAACATTTGTCAAATAAAGTTTTGCAAATTCAATCTGTCTGGGCGGATTCTCAAACTCGCACTCTCTTACAACCCAGTCATACAATGGTCTGTGATCTTCAAACTCCAATGTACAGATAGAATGTGTAATTCCTTCAATCGCATCTTCGATCGGATGTGCAAAATCATACATCGGATAAATACACCATTTATCTCCGGTATTATGGTGTGTCATACGCGCCACACGATAAATAATCGGATCTCTCATATTTATATTCGGAGAAGCCATATCTATTTTAGCCCGAAGAACTTTCTCTCCGTCCTCATATTTTCCTTCCCGCATTTCTTCGAATAATTTCAGGTTTTCCTCTACAGAACGATTTCTATAAGGACTTTCTTTTCCGGGTTCTTTCAATGTCCCGCGGTATTCTCTCATCTGTTCTGCGGTAAGATCGCACACGAATGCTTTTCCTTTTTTAATCAGTTTTACTGCGCATTCATACATTTGATCAAAATAATCTGATGCAAAATATAGCCTGTCTTCCCAGTCCGCTCCGAGCCACTGAATATCCTCTTTGATTGAATCAACAAACTCCATTTTTTCTTTTGTCGGATTTGTATCGTCGAATCTCATATTAAATGTGCCGCCATATTTCTGGGCCAGTCCGTAATTAAGCAAAATTGATTTTGCATGTCCGATATGCAAGTAACCGTTCGGTTCAGGCGGGAAACGAGTAGCCACATGATCATATACTCCCTCCGCCAAATCTTTGTCTATTTCCTGCTCGATAAAATTCTTTGAAACAGTTTCGTTTTCCATTGTCTCCTCCTCTAATAACGCAAACATTCATAGCAATTATCTTATCATAAAATTAAGATATCTACAAGTACTCGGTTTACTTTGCCGCGTTGATGTGATACAATAAGCCCGCTGTCTAAAATATGTATCAACGCATTTCATTTTTTCAAAAGTATGCGCTATTTTTATTTTAGAACAAATTTACCTGATTACAAAAAACAAAGAAAGGCTTTTAGTTATGAAAAGAGAAAATTTTGGTTCACGACTCGGCTTCATCCTAGTGTCGGCCGGGTGTGCTATCGGACTGGGCAATGTATGGAAATTTCCCTATATGGCCGGACAATACGGAGGAGCCGCATTCATTTTAATCTACCTGCTGTTCCTTGTGATACTCGGATTACCGATCATCGTATGTGAATTCAGTGTAGGACGCGCAAGCCAGAAAAGCATCGCCACATCTTATAACGTACTGGAACCGAAAGGAACGCGTTGGCATTTTACAAGATGGTTTGCAATCGCCGGAAACTATCTCCTTGTTATGTTTTATTCCATGGTCGGCGGATGGATGCTTTATTACTGCTTCCGGATGGCAAAAGGAGAGTTTGCAGGCATTGATTCCACAGTAGTTTCCGCAAAATATGATTCCATGCTGGAATCTCCTGTCACACTGACTTTTTGGACTATACTTGTAATTTTACTTGCTTTTTGGATCTGTAGCATCGGTCTTCAAAAAGGTGTCGAAAAGATCATGAAGATAACTATGCTCTGCCTTTTGGCAATCATGGTCGTACTTGCCATAAGGTCAGTTACTCTTCCGGGTGCAGCAGAAGGACTCAGATTTTACCTCATTCCGGATTTCGGAAAAGTACTCGAAAACGGGGTCGGAAACGTTATTTTCGGAGCAATGAGTCAAGCTTTCTTTACACTAAGCATCGGAATGGGCGGAATGGCAATCTTCGGAAGCTATTTAGATAAATCCCGTTCTCTCACCGGAGAATCTTTAAGCATCCTTCTACTGGATACTTGCGTTGCTCTTACTGCAGGTTTAATTGTATTTCCTGCATGTTTTTCATTTAATGTACAGCCGGATGCAGGTCCCAGACTTGTATTTATCACTCTTCCGAACATTTTCACTCAGATGCCGGGAGGACGAGTTTGGGGGGCTCTGTTTTTCCTCTTCCTTTTCTTTGCAGCCCTGTCCACGATCGTCGGCGTATTCGAAAACATTGTTTCCTTCGGGATCGATCTTTTTGGATTCAGCCGCAAAAAATCTGTCGGCATCAACATTGTACTTATTATTGTATTAAGTATTCCTTGTATTCTCGGCTTCAATATTTTATCGGGGATACAACCGCTCGGAGCAGGGTCGAACATTATGGATTTAGAAGATTTCCTTGTGTCAAACAATATCCTTCCTCTTGGTTCCGTTATATATCTTATGTTTTGTACACACAAAAACGGTTGGGGATGGAACAATTTCATTCAGGAGGCAAATGCAGGAAACGGATTGAAATTTCCTCAATTTATCCGTAAATATATGACATATATTCTTCCTTGGATCGTTGTCATCATCTACTTAAAAGGCTACTATGACAAATTCAGTTCTCAAAGCAACGTCGTCTTCGGCGTATGGATGGCTGTCGCATTTGCATTTCTTCTCCTTGTTTTTTCCGTCACACGGAAGCAAAAACAGACCAAACTATAATCGTTTTTATAAATTCGCTTTATTAAGTGCAGACAGTAAATAATATCAAAAGAAAGTTCTGTGGATCTCCAAAGAACTTTCTTTTTTTACAGTAGCGAACTACATTTAATATTCTTTTGCAAATTCTACATTGCCCCGTTCAAAATATTTTCCCACATCAGCAAGGAGTCTTGCAAAATACAAACATACCGTCGGATCAATGTCCGGATGTTCCCTCCTCAAATCATAATTCTGTACACCGATAAACATTGTATGCGATGCCTTCCAATCCCTTTCCAATATCGGGAAGAAATCTTCAATATCTTCACATCCCGCATAAAAAAAGATATTAATATTATTTTTCATCGCATCAAAATACCGATAAAAATCCGGTAGTTTCACTCCCTCCATTACTCTGATAAAATGTGTCAATTTTTCCAATCCTTCTTTTAAATCTTCCAGTTCCTCTCTTCCTATTTTCATCTTTCCCTCCGCCCCCATAGCGAAAATCACCACTAAATTTTGTACAAGTATACCACACAATCAAAAAAAGAACAGAAAATGACAGGAATTCTTGCATTATTCTGTCTTTATCCTGCCATTTCATATCTCCGAGATACAAACAGGCGACACTGAACAACACTTTTTAATCACAGCCGGGCAGTCCTTTTTAAAACAAAAAAGAAATAATTATATAATTATATGAACGTCTTGTAATACAATTCTCTTGACAACTACTGCTGAATCGTTGTATATTTATCATGCATTTGAGTTACATATATGCTGTCTTGGCGCAGTCGGTAGCGCGTCGCCTTGGTAAGGCGGAGGTCGGGGGTTCAAGTCCCCTAGACAGCTTTCTGATTTTAATATATCGATTACTTCTGATTATCTATACAAAACAGGAGAGTTAGTATTTCACTGACTCTCCTTAAATTTCAAACAATTACTTTTTTTCCGATGATCCTATCACAACATTTCCGAATCAAGCAAAATCGTAAACGGACCATCATTGATCAAACTCACTTCCATTTCTGCTCCAAAGCGACCCGTCTGTACGACTGACACACTTTTCTTACTCTCTTCAATTATATACTCATATAACTGATTTGCTTTATCCGGCGCCCCTGCCTCAATAAAACTCGGCCGATTCCCCTTTTTACAATTTGCATAAAGCGTAAACTGTGATACAAGCAAAAGACTTCCGCCCACATCAGCTAACGACAAATTTGTTTTTCCCTCTGCATCTTCAAAAATCCGCAGTCCGATCATTTTCTTTATCATTTTATCCGCAACTGCTTCCGTATCTTTGTCTGAAACGCCAATCAATACGAGATATCCTTTTTCAATCTCTCCTATCACGCTTCCTTCCACTTTTACAGATGCCTGTTTTACCCGCTGTATTACAAATTTCATAACCTTTTACCCGCTTTCTCTATTTGAATTTCTCAGGCTCTTATTTCTGTTTTGAGCATTTTTTCTGTTTTTTTCTTAATTCTTTGAAGAGCATTATCAATCGATTTCGGACTTTTTTTCAACAATTCCGCGATTTTTTTATAATCAGTTCCTGTTAAGTGCAAATAAAGAACCTGTTCTTCCATCGGGCTTAAATTTTCTTTCAATCGTTCAATAAAAGCTTCTGTGTACTCTCTGCCAAAATACAATGCCTCAGGATCATTTTCCCGGTCAGGCTCTATCAGATCGATCAGAGGCAGTTTTGTACCGTTTTTATTCGTCTCGCTTTCTTCATAAAGTGAAATATAAGAATTCAGAGGCATATGTTTTTTTCGATTTGACGCCTCAATAGCGGTGTACATTTGCCGAAGTACACATGTTTCCGCAAACCCTGCAAATGACCTGCCCATGCCGCTGTCAAAATTTCTTACCGCCTTGATTAGTCCGATCATGCCTTCCTGAATAAGATCTTCTGTTTCTCCTCCGATCAGATACATTGCGCGTGCCTTCTTGCGGACCATCATTTTATATTTCTCCATCAGATAATCTGTCACATCCCGATCCCCGGAGTGCAGTTTTTCAATCAACTGTTCATCCGTCAGCTTTTCATATTGTTCCATCCTTTAAAACACCCTTCAAACACTGCTTTACATCTTATTTTGCAAGTCTCTGTCTGACAATCTCATAAGCAAGAACTCCGCCTGCCACGGAAGCATTCAGAGAGGTAATCTCGCCTTTCATCGGAATTGACGCAACGAAATCACAATTTTCTTTTACTAATCGGCTGACTCCATCCCCTTCATTTCCGACAACAAGTCCGATCGGTCCTGTGAGATTCATATCATACATTGATTGTCCGTCCATATCGGCGCAGACAAACCAAATTCCTTTTTCTTTCAATTCTTCCATTGTCTTTACAAGATTTGTCACTTTTGCAACCGGAGTATAATTCAACGCCCCTGCCGAAGTTTTCGCTACGGTCGCCGTCAAACCAACCGCTCTCCTCTTCGGAATGATCACGCCATGAGCTCCGGCAATATTGGCTGTTCTTATAATTGCCCCCAAATTATGAGGATCTTCAATCCCATCTAATACGATCAGAAACGGATCTTCTCCCCTCTTTTCCGCAAGTTTAAGCATATCGTCAATCTCTGCATAATCATAAGCCGCAGCGTAAGCAATTACGCCCTGATGCCTTCCTGTCTGCGTAAGTTGAGATAATCTTTCTTTTCCGACAAAATTCAAGATTGTTCCATGCTTTTTTGCTTCCCTGACAATCGTGCGTACCGGACCATCCTGACATCCGTCCAACACAAACAGCTTATCGATCGTCCTTCCAGAGCGAAACGCTTCCAGTACTGCGTTTCGTCCTTCGATCACTAATGTATGTTCTTTTGTTTCTTCAATTTTTTCAATCGTTTTTCTCTCCATTTTCCAATTCCTTTTCCATACTTTCCAGTCCGATCGTTACAAGCTCAACAAGCCGTTTGTACTCCTTTTTCAAGTAAAGATAACCCACTAACGCCTCAAACCCTGTCGCTCTTCGATAATCGGTGATCGACTGATTTTTTGCAGCCGAAACGCTCCTTGTATTCCTTCCCCTTCGATATACCGCATGTTCTTCTTCTGTAAGATGTTCCTGAATTGCCCGCATCATAAAAGACTGAGCAGACGCCTGCACATACCTGCTTGTCTCTTCATGCAGTTTATGCACCTGCCTGCCGCCTCTGCCTACCACTCTCATCTTAATAATAAGATCAAAGACACAATCTCCTATATAGGCTAAAACAATAGAGGAACTTGCTTTTGGGTCGGCCTGCTTCATTCCGGGAATCAGATCCATATAATACTCAAATCCATATCCTAAGCTTTTTTCCATTTTACTCCCTCTCGCGTATCTTCAAGAATAATCCCTTTTGCCAGGAGCTCGTCTCTGATCTGATCTGCCAGAGCAAAATTACGATCTTTCCTTGCAGCCTGACGTTTTTCTATCATCTCTTCGATTTCCGAATCTAACATTTCCTCTTCTTTTATAACGATAATACCCAAAACATCTGTCAGCAGACATAATCTGTCAAGCAGGTTTTGCAAATATTCCTTTGAGCTTGCTCCGTCGGCAGTCGTGTTCATATATTTGACAAGATCAAAAATAGCCGCTATCGCATCGGCAGTATTGAAATCATCATCCATTGCCCTTTCAAAAGCTTCTACATATTCTGATGATTTCTCAAACAATCTCTTCTCCGACTCTGTCATTTTCTCTTCTGACGTGTTTGAAATAAGGAATTTCAAGTTATCTGCCGCAGTAAGGATTCTCTCCAAAGAATTTTTTGCTGCTTCCATCAACTCTGCACTAAAATTAAGCGGACTTCTGTAGTGTGCACTCAACATAAAAAATCTCAAGATCTGAAGGTCATACTTTTCTCCGATCTCTCTTACTGTAAAAAAGTTACCGAGTGATTTTGACATCTTTTTATTATCAATATTAAGAAATCCATTGTGCATCCAATATTTTGCAAATTCTTTTCCGTTCGCGGCTTCGCTTTGAGCAATCTCGTTTTCATGATGCGGAAATATCAAATCCTCTCCGCCGGCATGAATATCAATTTGTTCTCCGAGGTATTTTTTAGACATCTCCGAGCATTCAATATGCCATCCCGGACGGCCCTCACTCCACGGAGATTCCCAGGCAGGTTCTCCCTCCTTTTTCGGTTTCCAAAGCACAAAATCAAGCGGATCTTCTTTTTCGTCTTCTCCTGTAACGAGAAGCGATCTTCCTCCCGACCTCAAATCATCCAGATTCTTATGCGAAAGCTTTCCGTAACCTTCAAACTTTCTTGTACGGTAATAAACCGTTCCGTTTTTTTCATAGGCGTATCCTTTTTCAATCAATGTGGAAATCATTTCCACCATGCCGCAGATTTCTTCTGTTGCAAGCGGATTTTTCGTGGCCGGTTTTACATTCATTGCTTCCATGTCTTTTTTACATTCCGCAATATATCTTTTCGATATCTCATCAGCAGAAACGCCTTCTTCAATCGCTTTTTTAATAATTTTATCATCTACGTCTGTAAAGTTTGATACAAAATTCACTTCAAATCCTTTATATTCAAAATAACGGCGTACTGTATCAAATGCGATCATCGGTCTTGCATTTCCGATATGGATAAAATTATAAACCGTAGGACCGCACACATACATTTTTACTTTGCCTTCTTCCAATGGCACAAATTCTTCTTTTCTTTTTGATAATGTATTATAAATCTTCATCATAATCTCCTTTCTTTTCCACACATCTTATCTCTTTCACAAGACGTTTCAATTCCTTATGCAATCTTAAATTTTCTTCCTGAAGCCTCTTAATATCCGACAATACCGGATCCGGGAGATGAATTTGATCCATATCGGATCTCGGAACTTTTTTATTATCCATTTTAACGATACGCCCCGGCACACCTACTACCGTACAGTTCGGGGGCACCTCTTCTAAAACAACTGATCCCGCCCCAATCTTTGAATTTTCTCCGATCGTAAAAGAACCTAATATCTTTGCTCCCGCGCTTACCATCACATTATCTTCCAATGTTGGATGGCGCTTTCCTTGTTCTTTTCCGGTTCCGCCAAGCGTTACCCCTTGATAAAGAGTTACGTTATCGCCGATCACCGTTGTCTCACCGATGATAACTCCACTCCCGTGATCAATAAACAAGCCGCGTCCGATTTTAGCTCCCGGATGAATCTCAATCCCTGTTTTTCGCGCCGCTCTTTGTGAAATCCATCTCGCCCAAAAATAATGTTTTTTTAAATATAATTTATGAGCCACTCTGTATCTGAGTATTACACGAAAACTTGGATAAAGCAACACTTCCATATTTGATTTTATCGCGGGATCCCGTTCCCGCACAACTCGTATTTCTTCTTTAATATAAGATACAATACCCATTCTGTTCTCCCACAAAATATTTTTTACTTTTACCGGTTAAATAAAAACTTCGTCTCAGATCAGAGACGAAGTTTTTCCGCGGTTCCACTCTATTAAAAGATTTTTCTTTCACTCAACAGCCTGTAACGTATGCTAAACGAATCAGGCTACTTTTCATTCACCCGATCAGCTCCCGGACGCACTTCACAAACCATCTTTGTACAGGAATGCTTTCAGCCTCCGACATTCCCTCTCTGCGAACTTTCACAATCTGTTACTCTTTCCGTTCTCTGCTTTTTATTCTTCGACATATAATTTATATTATGCAAATTCCACATTTTTGTCAATACCGCTTTTCTTTCAAAGGCAATCAAAATCGCCGTTGCTTCTTTTTCTTTTGAGCACTTTTCCTCTCAGACAACCTCATTGAAATATACTCTTGTCAGTTTTTCTATTTTCTCTAACTCTTCACCAAGCTCAGCTGTACAGATCACGCCCTCTCTTTCACGCAGTTCTTCCAAATCGATCCTTCCAAACAAATATTCTGTCAAATCCGCTATCGGAAATACTCCTTGTGAATCTTCGGTCTCCTGTACATGTATTTCTTTCTCGCCCTGTACGCTTGTCAATTTCCATACACAGCTGTTTTTATACAAAATAGAGTCAAGCACAGCAAAAGAACATTCAAGAGTTTCTGTTTCATCGACGATCATTGCTTTTAAAAATTCAGGCAAACAAACAATTCTTGCCATAATCATAGACCGCATTTTACAACTTTTTTTATTTAAAGGAGCATAAATTCTCAGCGATTGCTGTACTCTGTTTTCATTTTGATCCACTTTCCGGATATTGCTTTTATCCAACAGCATCTGCATCGACCGTTCAAATTCCCCTTCAAATTGATTCAGATACAACGGCTCTCGTACTTCAAGTCCTTCTTCTAAGGCGTAGGCATAAAACCCTTTCAACACACCGTTTTCCCGCATAAGTCTAACCCCGCCCTTTTCACTTTGCCGCTCCAATATCATCGTCTGATAATAGGCTGTATCTCGCTGAGCATATACTTGCCACGAATCCGAAAAATGTTCCTCAAAAAAATCTGCCATCTCTTCTGCGTCCCACAATCCCGCATCTGAAAATTCAAGCGTTCCTTCTTTCTGCGGCTCACTTTCACGATTTCTAGCATCTGCTGTCTCATCTTTTTTGACTTCTTGCATGCATTGGTCATAAATATATCTAAAATCATAAGGTCTGTAAATCGCTTCTGCCGCAGGCATTAAAAATGTAAACGGCACTTTTTCCGAATGCATCCGTTCCAAAACAGTATTTAGCAGCGCCCGCATATATCCTCGACTGCGATATTCTTTTTTCGTTGCAACAGCGACAATATATTCTGACGGAAAGCTTTTATCCTCCAGCCGGATCCGATATGGATTCAACTGAAGCATTGAACAAATTCTCCCATCCTCTTCCACAACGTAAATTTGATTTTTTGCCGCTTTAATATAGTAATAATAGTCTAGGAATGCCTTCGTATCTTCCGGAAATATTTCTTCCCACAATTTTCGTGTCGCAATATGTTCGCTCTGCTCTAATTTACGGATGATCATTTACTCGTTCCTCCCGATGCGCGAACAACATCCTCCGCACATTCCACAATCCGAAGAGACATCCGTACTGCTGTAATTTGTATATTTCTCGATCGCACAAATCGCCTGAGAAGAAATCCCTTCTCCGTCCCCTGTAAACCCAAGTCCTTCCTCCGTTGTCGCTTTGACATTGACCTGATCGATCTCAATACAGAGTGCATCTGCAATATTTTGACGCATTGTATCAATATACGGGCGCATCTTCGGACGTTGAGCAATGATCGTCGCATCGATATTTTCAATCATATACCTATTCTCATCCAAAAGCCCTCCTACATGTTTCAGAAGCCGAATGCTGGAAATCCCTTTATATTCCGGATCGGTATCCGGAAAATGTTTCCCGATATCACCTAATGCCGCAGCTCCTAAAAGCGCATCCATAATCGCATGCACGAGCACATCTGCATCCGAATGGCCCAAAAGACCTTTTTCATACGGAATTTCCACGCCTCCCAAAATCATCTTTCTATCTTCCGCCAATCTGTGAACGTCATATCCCATACCTACTCGCATGCTCATCTCTCCTCATAATCATTTTCTATCTCTGTTTCCGTCTCTTCAATAAATTCTTCCATTGCCAATTCAGGCTCCTGATTTTTTCCACCTTCTTTTATCATTTCATCTTCTGCATCTTCCTCGTTTTTGTCATTTGGCTTTTCTGCCTCTTTTTTCACTTTATCATCCGATTGTTCTGTCTCCGATCCTGCCTTATAGCCTGATTTTTCCGTTTCTCCTTCTGCTTTATCATCTAACTTTTCTGCCTCTTTTTCGATGTTATTACCGGACTGTGCTGTTTCCTTATCTGTTTTCCCCTGCTCTGCTTCTTTTTTCATTTCCTCATTCGGACCAATTTCCGGCAAAACATTTTTTCTTCTTTTTCGATTCGCCTGATCTTTTCCCGCATCGAATGCCTCTTTATCTTCCTCTTCAATCCTATGATCTTCTTTTTTCAGATCAAACATTTTTTTCACATAATAAATAGCATAGGCTAAACCGATCAATATAAAGATTACAGACATCACACACATAAAAACCATATTATTCGGTTTTTCATTTACCATTTCAATCAACATCCTTATCCCAAGCCAAGCTAAATATCCTCCTAAAACAATCCGAAAGGTATACCATGCCTTTTTATTCATTTTCCTCTTCCTCCGTAATTATTATGTGCTTTATTGTAACATATTTTTCTTTTTTCTTAAAGCAACTCGTGACATACTCCCACCGCCTAAAGAGGTGAGGACTTCTCACGAATCTGTGGAAATTCTTTTTCAGAAGTCTGTGGCTGCACTTTTATGAACATTTATAAATTTACTGATTTCAGACTTCGGATGTGCTTTAAAAAGAATATGATCTTTCATCATTTCGACTGCTTATATAATATCATATCTTTGTGTACTTATGAATAATATATAACTCAATTCCTTCCCCTCTTTAGAAGTAGAGGATTCCTTGTAAAAGGTAGGTTAAAAAACATATACCTGCACCTTTTTAAAATTAATGGAAAACAGATTTCCGAAAATGAACATAGAAACTGGATTTTACTCTTACATTTACCTTAAAAATTAAAAAATTTAAAAATAAAAATTTTTTTAAAAAAAGTGTTGACATTTGATGAAAAATAATAGTATAATAGCGAAGCGGGTTACGGAAAAGCTTCTGAAACCCAAAACAATATGGGGTCTTAGCTCAGCTGGGAGAGCATCTGCCTTACAAGCAGAGGGTCATAGGTTCGAGCCCTATAGGCCCCATAACTTACAAATATTCGGAACATTTTGTTCAAGTTATGGCGGAATAGCTCAGTTGGCTAGAGCACACGGTTCATACCCGTGGTGTCGCTGGTTCAAATCCAGTTTCCGCTACTAATAAAAACTCCAAGATATTTTCTTGGAGTTTTTATTATATTCTTTTCTTTTTCATCTGTTGTTATCCCCCTCACCCCTCTGCTTTTTCTCACTTTTGAACATAAGTCTGCCCCCTCCTGCTCTGACAATATTAAATGATCATACAAAAGCAGAGCATACACTCGCATATGCCCTGCTTTTGCATTACTGACTTTTTACTTAAAATATTTTACTCCGGATTCAAAAATCTTAAGATCCTGCTCTCCATAAATATTAATCGCAACAGAATTACCCCTTCTTTCAGAGTGAGCCATTTTTCCAAGCACTCGACCGTCCGGACTTGTGATTCCTTCAATCGCGTGATAAGATCCATTAACATTCCATTCTTCATCCATCGTAATATGTCCTTCAGGACTACAATATTGTGTCGCCACCTGACCATTCGCAAACAACTTGTCAATCCATTCTTCACTCGCAACAAATCGTCCTTCTCCATGAGACGCAGGATTTGTATATACGCCTCCGAGTTTTGCCTCTGCAAGCCATGGAGATTTATTTGTAACCACTTTTGTATAAACCATCTTCGATATATGACGTCCTATTGTGTTATACGTCAAAGTCGGAGAATCATCGGTCTGTCCGACGATCTGTCCATATGGAACGAGTCCAAGCTTGATCAAAGCCTGAAAACCATTGCATACGCCTAATGCAAGTCCGTCGCGTTCATTTAGCAATTTATCTACCGCTTCTTTAATCTTTGCGTTTCTAAACGCTGTTGCAAAGAACTTTGCCGATCCATCAGGTTCATCTCCCGCACTAAATCCACCGGGGAACATAATAATCTGCGCTTTAGAAATCGCTTTTTCAAACTCTTCCACCGAAGAACGGATGTCTTCTGCATCTAAGTTTCTAAACACCTTCGTAATCACATTTGCACCGGCTCTCTCAAAAGCCCTCGCACTGTCATACTCACAGTTTGTACCCGGGAATACCGGAATAAACACCGTAGGCTGTCCGATCTTATGGCTGCACACATGTACGGTTGAAGCATCGTATAACTTTTCCTCTACCGGTATATCCGAACTTTCCGCTGATTTTGTTGCAAATACTTTTTCAAGCGGTTTTGTCCATGCATCCAGCGCATCATCCATACCGATCTTCACATCGCCATATGCGAACGCCTTTTCATTTGTCACTTCACCGATCAAAGTATATTCTCCCACAAGCTCTTCAAACGTGTCTGCTTTAACCTCTGCGACGATATCGCCAAATGCAGGAGCAAAAATCGCATCTTTATCCAAACTGCTTTCAAGACATACACCCATTTGATTTCCGAATGCCATTTTGCTGACTGCCGAAACAACACCATGTCTGTCAAGCGCATAAGCCGAAACAACTCTTCCATTTCTGATATCTTCTGTAAACTTGCTATACTGTTCCATAATCCGGCTATAAACAGGAAGGTCATACTCATCACGAGCCGCTTTCAGCCACACAAGCTTATTTCCTGCCTCTTTCAATTCCGGCGTAATAATTTCTTTTTCTACTGCCATATCTACAGCAAACGAAACCAAAGTCGGCGGAACATCTATATCCTGAAATGTTCCGGACATACTGTCTTTTCCTCCGATCGACGGAAGTCCGAATCCGATCTGTGCCGCATAAGCTCCAAGAAGCGCTGCAAAAGGCTGGCTCCAACGTTTTGGATCTTCTGACATTCTTCTGAAATATTCCTGAAACGTAAATCTGATCTTACTGTAATCTCCACCTGCCGCAACTATCTTGGCAACCGATTCAACAACCGCGTAAGCTGCGCCATGATACGGACTCCAACTTGAAAGATACGGGTCAAATCCATAACTCATCATAGACACACTGTCAGTTGTTCCGTTTTGCACGGGAACCTTTGCTACCATGGCCTGTGTCTCTGTCATCTGATATTTTCCACCGTGAGGCATAAAGACCGAGCCTGCGCCGATTGAACCGTCAAACATCTCAACAAGTCCTTTCTGAGAGCAGACATTCAAATCGCTTAATACATCCAGCCATTTTTCCTTCACATCACTTACTGCTGTTTTAACAAATAAACTTTCTTCTTGACGAGGTATTTCCACTTCTACCGCCGTTTCCTGATGCGCTCCATTCGTATCCAAAAACGCTCGGGAAAGATTGACAATCTCTTTTCCTCTCCATACAAGAACAAGTCTTGGCTCTTCTGTAACAACCGCTACTTCCGTCGCTTCCAGATTCTCTTCTTTCGCATAGGACATAAACTTCTCTACATCTTTTGGATCTACAACAACAGCCATTCTTTCCTGGGATTCCGAAATTGCAATTTCTGTTCCGTCGAGACCTGCATATTTCTTCGGCACTTTATCCAGTTCAATCCGAAGGCCCTCTGCCAGTTCACCGATTGCTACGGAAACACCGCCGGCACCAAAGTCATTACATTTCTTAATCAGTCTGCTGACTTTCGGGTTACGGAACAGACGCTGTAATTTACGTTCTGTCGGTGCATTACCCTTCTGAACTTCTGCACCGCAGGTATCAATGGATTCTTCTGTATGCACTTTAGACGAACCGGTCGCACCGCCACAGCCGTCACGTCCTGTACGTCCGCCAAGCAAAATAATAATATCTCCCGGATCAGAATTCTCCCGGATTACCGCCCTTCTCGGAGCCGCTCCCAATACCGCTCCTATTTCCATTCTTTTTGCAACATAATCAGGATGATAAATCTCTTTTACAAGACCTGTAGCCAATCCTATCTGATTTCCGTAAGAACTGTAGCCTGAAGCCGCTCCCCTAACAAGTTTTTTCTGCGGAAGCTTTCCTTTTAATGTTTCTTCTACAGATACTGTCGGATCTGCAGCTCCTGTCACTCTCATTGCCTGATATACATATGTACGACCTGACAGCGGATCTCGAATCGCACCGCCAAGACATGTAGCCGCGCCGCCAAACGGTTCGATTTCCGTCGGATGATTATGCGTTTCATTTTTAAAGTTGATCAGCCACTCTTCTTCTACGCCGTCCACTTTGATCGGAACCACAATACTGCATGCATTGATTTCATCTGATTTTTCCTGATCCTGAAGTTTTCCTTCTTTTTTCAATCTGCGCATTGCCATCAACGCCAGATCCATCAGGCAGACAAACTTGTCCTCTCTACCAGCGAAAATCTCACTATGATCTTTCAGATATGCTTTATATGTATCCTCAATCGGTTTCTTATAAAAACCTTCATTAAAAGATACTTCCTTCAACTCTGTCGAAAATGTTGTATGACGGCAATGATCGGACCAGTATGTATCAAGAACTCGGATCTCCGTCATCGTCGGATCTCTATGCTCTTCATCTTTATAATAATTGCGAATATGAAGAAAATCTTTAAAAGTCATTGCCAGCCCCAATGAACTATAAAGCTTTTCTAGTTCGTCTTCCTTCATTTCTTTGAATCCTTCAAATACGATCACATCTTCCGGATCATCAAAAACCGTCACGAGTGTTTCCGGTTTTTCTTCTCCGGCTTCTCTTGAATCAACCGGATTGATACAATGATTCTTTATCGCCGCAAATTCTTCTTCCGAAATCGTACCTTCGATCACATACGTCGTTGCCGTATGGATCACCGGTGTTTCATCCTCTTTAATAAATCTTACACACTGTTCTGCCGAATCAGCTCTTTGATCAAACTGTCCCGGAAGATACTCTACCGAAAAGCTGTGATCCGCATCAGACATATTAAATGTCTCTTTATAAAGAATATCTACAGGCGGTTCTGCAAATACCCCCTGACATGCCTTTTCAAAAGTTTCATCTGAAATATTTTCCACATCATATCGAATCAGCACACGCACTCCCGTCACATCTGTAATACCGAGATAATGGCGGATTTCATGACCCAGCTCCTTCGCAGCAACAGCAAACTCCGGCTTCTTCTCTACAAATACACGTTTCACATTACTCATATGTTGTCTCCTCCATTTTTAACTGAAAACCTCTGTTTGTATCGTACCACACTTCACATCATTAGTATAATTAATATAACTAAACTTTCTAATAAGCAATACTAATCATTTTTCTTTTTTCCTGTTTTTTCTTTTACTTTTCGACTGTTTTCTCTCCATCTCATATAAAGACTTAACAGAAAAAGTATTACAAGAATCCCGGCAAATAGGCTTCCGACTCTGAATGCCATATCATAAAAAAGACCTTCGGGAAGCATTCGGATCATAAAATCTTCCGCCGGATCAAACAGCCAAAGATCATTGTCAAAAAAGATATTATGAAACTGTACAAATACTGAATTAAAATCAATCGCCGCGGCAATTCCGATCCCTGCTGTCGGGATCAAAACAATCCCCACTGCCACCTGATATGTCTGTGGAAGGATCTTCTTAACATCCGCGCGACACATATATAGAATCAAAAGGGAGACTGCTGCCGCCACAAGCGCCGCAGTTCTCAATCGCAGCCCTCCGGCAAAAATATCTCTGACCTCTCTCATATGAAACCTATCCTGTTCATTAAAAAAATCTTGTCTTTTCCCCTCCACTTCTGTGATAACAGATAATGTTTCCTTATCTCCCCGCAAATAATCCATCATTTCACGTGTCACATACATTGCATCATCCATCGTCATATCCAATTCATCCAACACTTCATACTTTTCATATTCTTTGCGGTAAACACTCATATCCGAATACAGAACAATTTCAAAAGAAGAAATCAAAATTACAAAAATGATTAATAATGAAAAAATCACCCCCGCTGTCCACTGAATAATTTTCTTGGTTTTCCCATTCATTCTACGTCTCCCATACATCTCACTTTTTTATGAATCTCAAACAATAATCTTCCTGTCACCGCTCTACTATCCTCCAAATTTATTGTAATTTTATAAAATATATCTTATAATACCTGTAGTATTTATTAGGAGGTCTAATAGTGATCGATATTAATTATGAACTTTACAAAGTTTTTTATCACGTTGCTTCTACTTTAAACTTTTCAGAAGCATCCAAACAGCTCTATATTTCACAATCCGCAGTCAGCCAGTCTATCAAAACATTAGAGAGAAAACTAGATCAGACACTTTTTATCAGAAGTACAAAAAAAGTTCAACTGACTCCCGAAGGAGAAATTCTTATGCGGCATGTTGAACCCGCTATGAATCTGATTCAAAAAGGTGAAACCCAACTTCTCGACGCGGCATCAACCGGAGGGCAAATACGCATCGGTGCCAGCGATACTATATGCCGCTATTTCCTGATTCCTTACTTAGAGCGCTTTCATAAAGCATTTCCCGGCGCGCATATCAAAGTAATCAACCAAACGTCCATGAAATGTGCCGAGCTTCTGCGAAACGGACTTGTAGATCTTACTGTTGTAAACTTTCCGAACAATCACCTCGGAACAACAACTTCCGTTATGCGCATCAAAAAATTCAGAGACGTGTTTATCGCCGGAAATACTTTCCAAAAACTAAAAGGAGAAACTCTGACTTTCTCCCAACTGTTGAAATATCCCATCTTAATGCTGGACAAAAACAGTACGACCAACGAATTTCTTCATCAGGTATTTCAACAACATCAGCTCGATCTTGTTCCCGAAATCGAACTTACGAGCAATGATCTGCTGATCGATCTGGCACGCATAGGATTAGGCATTGCTTTTGTGCCGGACTATTGTATTTTCCCTGACAGCGAAGACGTATTCATCCTGCACACAAAAGAAGAACTTCCCGAGCGCGAACTTGCTATCGCATACAACGAACACCTTCCGCTCTCACGTGCCTCAATGGAATTTTTGAGTTACTTCCGTGATAAAACATGCTAACATTCCCAAAATTCCTGCATGTAACTCGTCAAACTTTCCGCAGTACAGTGTCGGGCATTACTCCATTCTCTGGGAAATAATTCCCGATACCTTCCTGTGGAAAACCGCTCATCGAGCAAAAGGATCAGTCCTCTGTCTTTTTCTGTCCTGATCACCCTTCCTGCAGATTGAAGCACTTTATTCATCCCCGGATAGAGATATGCATATTCAAAACCATCTGAACCGATTCCGCTAAAATACTGTTTGACAATCTCCCGTTCATTACATACTTGAGGAAGTCCTGTTCCAACAATGATCACACCGATCAACTTATCTTCCGGCAAATCTATCCCTTCAGAAAAAATTCCTCCCATCACGCAAAAACCGACAAAGCTTTCTTCCCTTATCTCATCGAACTCTTTAAGAAACACCTCTCTGTCTTCTTCACTCATAAACGGAGACTGAACAGCAGAAGAAATTTTTCCGCACTTTTCCGAAAAAACACTATGCACTTCTTCCATTACCCGATAGGACGGAAAGAACACCATATAATTTCCCTTTTTCGCATCTGCTGCACCCACAATATATGACGCAATCCGCCGGTACATCTCCGGCCCACGCTGTGTATATCTTGTACTCACATCTCTTCCGATCAAAAGCAGCCGACTGTCTTTCGGAAACGGAGAATCCGCATAGATCGCATAATCATCTGTTTCAATCGATAAAAGCTTTTTATAATAACGGACCGGAAGAAGCGTTGCCGAAAAAAAGACCGTTCCGATACCATATTCTAAATATGCCTGTAAATTCACTGCCGGATTTACACAAAAAAGCTTTACCATAAATCTGCCGTCTTGCTGATACTCACTATATATAACATAATTTTCATCCAGAATATCATGAATATTTAAAAACTCTCTTACTTTAAAATACAATTCTAAAACTTGATCCCGTTTATCCGATTCGGAAGATTTCTCAAAAAAACGTTCCATCTCCGCCAAAAGATTCATCAATTTTATCGCCAGATGAGAAACACTTTCAAGCACTCTATATTCTTCACATTCTCTCTTTAATAAAAGAAACTGTCGGTTTACTTCGTCTGCTTTTTTTGAAAGAATCGGTTCTTTAACACGCATCATTTTTTTCAATTCAAGGAAATCTTCTTTATACAACCGGGCACTGTACATTTCCCTTCCTCGTTCGACAAGATTATGCGCCTCATCTACAAGAAAAATATATTTTTTCCCTGCATTTTCAGAAAAAAAACGTTTCAAATGTGCCGTCGGATCAAACGCATAATTATAATCACATATAACTGCATCTACCCATAACGAAACATCCAATGACATTTCAAAAGGACAAACCATATATTTTTCAGACTGATTTTCAATCACGTCTCTTGTAATTTCATTGTAATTCATTATCAGATCATACACTGCGTCATTCACGCGGTCAAAATGACCTTTTGCATATGGACATGAAACAGGATTGCATTCTGTCTCCTCACATTTACATATCTTTTCTTTCGCAGTAAGCGTAATCACTTTCATCTGCAGACCTTGTTCTCCCAGTATCCGAAACGCCTGTTCCGCAACAGTTCTTGTAATTGTTTTTGCCGTCAGGTAAAAAATCTTTTCTCCCAGCCCCTCTCCTATCGCTTTTACCGACGGAAACAAAGTAGATATCGTTTTTCCGACTCCGGTCGGAGCCTGAAGAAACAGCTTCTTTTTCCGTAATATAGTACGGTAAACCGCCGCTGCCACCTCTCTTTGCCCTTCCCTGTAAGAAAACGGAAATTCAACCAATCGAATTGACGAATTCCTCTTTTCCTCCCACTTAATCTGAAATCGAGCCCATTTTTCATAACTACTGATCAATTCTTCAAACCAGCATTCCAATGCTTCATACGTATAGTGTGATAAAAATCGTCGAATCTCTTCTGTATCCAAATTGCAGTATGTCATCTGAATACCGATTTCACGCAGGCTATGCTGCTTTGCATATATATACGCATAACATTTTGCCTGAGCAAGATGGACATTCACCGGCTGTTCGATCAAACTCAAATCACGCAAAATACCTTTAATCTCATCTATAATTACTTCAGATGTATCCCCTTTTATAATAACTCCGTCTGCCCGCCCCTCAACTCTAAGATCGAATTCTCCACATGGAATCTGAAGCTTCATCGCTGTTTCCGCATGATAATCCGATCCCATCTGCCGTTGTATTTTTCTGTGAAGCTTTCCGCCCATAGCCATAACATCTTTATCTGACATTCCTATTTTTCGATTATCGATATCGCCTTCCCGCAAAACAAATTCAACTAAATCTCTCACGGAAATACGAACAATCTTCACTTCTTCTTTCAATAATATCTCTGCCCGTTCTGTCACTTCGTATTTCATCAAAATTTCGGATATTCATATAAGCACTTTCACTTCACCGCATCTTATCTGCATTTTGAAATTTTCATGATAGTTCTATCATAATCCTATTTTATCTTCCGCACAACTAAATTCCGTCATTTCCCCTCTATATCGAAAAGGAAGGTGCGCCTGCTGACATTTGGGATTCTCCCTCTCTTTGATCGAAACCGAATGAAAAAACCGCTTCCACAAAAACTCATATTTCCGTTCCTCTTCCGATATATTCTCTGCCGCTCTCTCATTAAAAAGCTCTCCCCACACAAGTCTCCATCTTTTCCTAACTCCGTGTACAAGACATACTTTATGCGTTTTATCATATATGATCCAATTTTCCAATGGAAACCTATCCTCAAAATGATCTGCAACACAAGTTAAAATCTGCGCTTTCGGAGTAATCTCCGAAAACAAAATTCCGTTTTCAAGTTCTCTGAAACGAATAAATTCTTCATATCTATGCGCTTCATTGGACACGCTCCTGCTCATAGAAAATACATCCGCAACTGCCGGACACCCTAAATGTTCCATTATCTTTTCACTCTGCCTGATTTTTCTGGCTTCCTGCAGCACTTCAAATACTACCGTTCCTTTTCTGTCATCTGTCGAAAGAAGCGCATGGTAAATCTCCCAGTAGGCATTGTATCCGAGATGATGCTTTATCATTCTTTCTAATCTCAGCGCTTTTTCTTCTGATTCTTCTACTATTCTGTACTCACAAAAAAGCTGCCGCTGTGTCCTCCCCCTCAGTTCGACACCCGCCTGCGTATCTCTGCATTCTTTCCAGGCATCATGCAAAGCTGAATAAATGCCGGTTATCGTATCTTCACATATATAGATCTGTTTCATCGCTTCCCCCAATCTGCCGGATATTCTCTTATTTTTCAAAGTAACCAAAAATCAGCAGCTCTTATTTTACCTCCTATTCTATCCCCATATCGTCAAATAACGACAACTGACGAAAGCTCATCCCATCTGCGCCTTCGGGCAGTTTTTCTTTTGTATTAAGGAGATTTCTTGTAATATAATCTTCATCCATTCGAATCGGATACATCATTTTTCCTTTACATGTAATAAAATAGAGCGCCCGCTTCAAAACAACTCCCATTTTCTTTAAATCTTCAAAATCAAGCATCCCCATCCTGCGCGCTTTCACAATGCGCGATGCTGATTTATACCCTATTCCGGGAACTCTAAGAAGCATATCATATGCCGCGTAATTTATCTCGATCGGAAATTCTTCGAGATGCCTTAACGCCCAAAAGCATTTCGGATCAAGATATGCATTAAAATTAGGATTTTCTTCATCCAAAAGTTCTCCTGCTTCAAAATGATAGTATCTGAGAAGCCAGTCAGCCTGATAAAGCCTGTGCTCTCTTAAAAGAGGAGGTCGCTGCTCTTTGACAGACGGAAGATTTTTATCTTCGTTGACCGGAATGAATGCAGAATAAAATACTCGCTTAAGATCAAATTTTTTATACAACGACTCTGCCACATGCAAAATCTGATAATCAGACTCCGGTGTAGCGCCTATGATCATCTGCGTGCTCTGTCCTGCCGGAACAAACTTAGGCACATGACGATAAGTTTGAATTTCATATTGATTTTCCGCTGACATCTGCTGTACAAAACGCATTGGTGCAAGGATATTCTTCCGCGTTTTATGCGGCGCCAAAAGACGAAGGCTTTCCGCAGTAGGAAGTTCTATATTCACACTCATCCTATCTGCAAGATACCCCGTCATCTGAATAAGACGAGAATCCGCTCCCGGAATCGCTTTCACATGAATATATCCCTGAAAATTGTGTTCATGGCGCAGCTTGTATAACACTGTATACAAAAGTTCCATTGTATAATTCGGACTTTTTAAAACCCCTGAACTTAAAAATAATCCTTCTATATAATTTCTTCTATAAAACTCCATCGTCAAAGTACATACTTCTTCCGGAGTAAAAGATGTACGTACAACATCATTTCCTGATCGGTTCACGCAATATTTACAATCATAAATACATTCATTTGTAAAGAGAATCTTCAGAAGAGAAATACACCGCCCGTCTGCCGAAAAACTATGACAAATTCCTGCTTTCCTGCAGTTTCCCATTCCTTCTCCGTCTCCCTTGCGCTCTGTGCCGCCAGATGTGCATGAAACATCGTATTTTGCCGCATCAGACAATATCTCTAGCTTTTCTCCTAAAGTCATCTCCGTCTGCATCAGTTTCAACATTTTCCGAAAACCTTCCTCTTTCTTGTTAGAACATGTGTTCTATTAAAGAGTAGCACGTATGTTCTGTTTTTTCAAGAGTCTATTCTGCATCCGCCACAATAACTCAAGCAAGAAACTTTGTAACACACTATAAAATCCCCCAATTTTATCTATAACAAAAAGCTGATCCTAAACGATAAGCTTCAAACTTACCATTTAAAAATCAGCTTTTTATCTGCTCTTTATATGCAATTTATATTTGCTTTATTCGCACTCTCTGATACGCTTTCTAAGCGGGAGAACCATAGCCGGAGATACTGACAGCTCATCTAATCCCATCTTAAGGAATTCTTCTGTCAATTCAAGATCTGCTCCAAGTTCACCGCAAATACCGATCCAAGCACCTTCTGCATGGGCATTATCCGCCGCCATCTTGATCATAGCAAGTACTGCGGGGTGATGCGGATCATAAAACTTATCCAATTTTGCATTCTGACGGTCAATCGCCAATGTATACTGTGTAAGATCGTTTGTTCCCACACTGAAGAAATCCACTTCTTTCGCCAATTCACGACTGATCATAACAGATGCCGGTGTCTCAATCATAACGCCGAGTTCCACATCATCCTTAAACGGGATTCCCTCGTTTTTAAGCTCTTCTTTCACCTCTGCAATGATGGCTTTAATTTCATGAACTTCCGCAACTGAAATAATCATCGGGAACATAATAGAGATATTTCCAAACATCGCCGCACGATAAAGAGCTCTAAGCTGCGTCTTAAAGATCTCTTTTCTCGTCAAACAAATACGGATTGCTCGATATCCGAGAGCCGGATTCTCTTCTTTATCAAGTCCGAAATAATCAACCTGCTTGTCCGCACCGATATCCAGTGTACGAATGATTACTTTCTTGCCTGCCATATTTTCAGCGACTTGTTTGTACACTGCAAACTGCTGCTCTTCTGTCGGGAAATCCGAATTTTCCAAATACAGGAACTCGCTTCGGAACAAACCGATACCGCCCGCATCATTTTTCAATACTGCTCCTACGTCTGAAACATTACCGATGTTTGCATACACATTGATCTTCTGTCCGCTCTTAGTTACATTTTCTTTTCCTTTAAGCTGCTCAAGAAGCGCTTTCCGCTCCTGATCTTTCGCGCGCTTTTCTTCCATGACTTTCATTGTTTCTTCATCAGGATCAATGTATAACATTCCGGTAAATCCGTCAATCACCGCCATTTTACCGTCATATTTTGTCAACAGATCTTCTCCGAGTCCGATCACCGCCGGAATATTCATTGTACGGGCAAGAATTGCCGTATGTGAATTGGAAGATCCATACATTGTAGCAAAACCGAGAACTTTGCTCTTATCAAGCTGTACCGTCTCACTCGGAGCCAGATCATCTGCCGCGATAATACACGGCTCAGTCATCTCTTTCATACCGCCGGATACTCCGCACAAAATATCCAATACCCGCTCAGACACATCTTTTACATCCGCCGCTCTTCCCTGCATATAAGCATCGTCCATTGCAGCAAACATCTGTGCAAAATTATCTGCTGTTGTTGCAACTGCAAATTCTGCGTTCACTTCCTGTGTACGGATGATATTCTCAATAGACTCAAGATAATCAAGATCCTCAAGCATCATCTGATGGATCTCGAAAATCATCGCATTTGCCTCTCCGACATCTTCTATTGCTTTATCGTACAATTCTTTCAACTGGGATACTGCCGTATCCTTTGCATCGCAGAATCTCTTCCACTCTGCATCGACATCATCTACATGCGTTCTTTTGATCACTTTTTCATTTCTTTTATAAAACATGATCTTTCCAATAGAAACGCCGCCAAATACACTTTTTCCTTTTATTGTAATCATAATTTATAAATTCTCCCTTAATCCGATTTATAAATTTTCTTTAAAAAATGCCTCTAATTCTGCAAATGCCTTATCTTCATCGTCACCTTCTACTGTAATCGTAACTTCTTCGCCTGTTTTTACGCCAAGCCCCATCACTCCGAAGATTCTCTTTGCATCTGCTGTTTTATCACCTTTTGTAATTTTAACGGATGATGTATATCCTGCTGCCTGTTTTACAAGAATTCCTGCCGGTCTTGCGTGTATTCCCTCCGGATCTGTTACAACGTATTTAAATTCTTTCATTCTCTTAGTCCTCCTTAATGATTTCATCGTACTTTTGTTGTACTTTTTACAGTATATAACATATTCACTAATTTTTCAATCTTTCTGTCACACTTTTATCAATCATCCGTTGACTTTTGCTGTTAACCATGCTAAACTTAGCCGGTATTGAAAACTCATTTTTTAATACAGAAACATATTTATTTTTTCTTAAATGGAGGGCAACACAATGACAGGTACAGTGAAATGGTTCAATAACCAGAAAGGTTACGGATTCATCTCTGACTCAGAAGGAAACGATATTTTCGTTCACTATTCAGGACTTGTAATGGATGGATTCAAGACTCTGGAAGAGGGTCAGGCTGTAGAGTTCGAAGTAACAGAAGGCGCTAAAGGACCGCAGGCAACTAACGTAGTAAAACTTTAATCAGATTTTTTAATGTACCTTTTAATATATAAACAAACTCGATTTATTTATTATTAAAAAGCAATACAGAGAAATGAGATTAAAAAAGAGAACCGGACAGTAATCGAACTGCCCGGTTTTTCTTGTTTTTAGTTATAACACAGGAACAGTTTTAAACAGACTCTGTTCCTGTATGTTTTATACCGTTATTAGCTTTGCTCGTGCTATTTTATATTAGACACATATGCTTCTGAAGCTTCCCATACATCGAATCCGCTTCCTCTCAAAATATCTACAACCCTTGCAGGATCATCACATTTTAAAACCGCAGAGGCATCTTCTCCGTTTGCAAAAGCATACATATATTCAATATTTACATCTCCGTCTACAATCTGATGCATCGCACGGCTCAAAGACCCTGTCTCATGAGGAACTCGCAGAGCAATGACATCTGTCAGCATTGCCGTAATTCCGTTTTCTTTTAAAACCGCTTTTCCTTTGTTTGGATCCGACACGATCATACGAAGCATTCCGTATTCTGTTGTATCAGCCAAACTTAAGGCAACGATATTGACATCATTTCCCGCTAATACAGAAAGGACTTCATCCAGTCTTCCTTCTCTGTTTTCAAGAAATACCGACAGTTGTTGAATTGTAATTCCCATTCGTTCTCTCCTCCTTCTACAGATCTCTGTTGTCAATCACGCGAACAGCTTTTCCTTCACTTCTTTGAATCGACTTCGGCTCTACAAGCTTCACTTTTACAGATACGCCAAGCGCAGTCTTTAATGTAGCTGCAATCTTATTTCTGAGAGCGTCAAGTTTTCTGATTTCATCTGAAAATACAGATTCGTCTACCTCTACCATAACAGTCAGTACATCAAGATTATCTTCCCTGTCAACAATCATCATATAATGAGGCGCTACAACTCCTCCGATTGAAAGAAGCGCCGTTTCAACCTGAGTCGGGAATACATTTACACCGCGAATTACTTTCATATCGTCGGTTCTTCCTGTAAATTTAGAAATTCTCGGCAGTGTTCTTCCACAGGCACAGGTACTGTGATCAATACTTGTAAGATCTTTTGTCCGATATCTTAAAAGCGGCATTGCCTCCTTCGCAAGAGTTGTAAACACAAGTTCGCCTGTTTCTCCGTCCGCACACGGTTCATGGGTTGTCGGATTCAAAACTTCAGGATAGAAATAATCAGCCTGTACATGAAGTCCCGCTTTATGGATACAATCCTGAGCCACTCCCGGACCTGTAATTTCACAAAGTCCGTAAATATCAAAACAATTAATGTGAAGGATATCTTCAATCTTTTTCCGCATTTCTTCCGTCCACGGTTCTGCGCCGTGAATACCGACTTTCAGATTCAGCCTGTCAACAATCCCTGCTTCTTGAATGGATTCTGCAAGATACAAAGCATACGAAGGCGTACACGCAAATGCAGTGGCTCCAAGATCTTCCATACACATCATCTGACGCTTTGTATTGCCTGCAGACATCGGAATCGCCATTGCCCCGAGCGCTCTTGCTCCAAAATCCAGTCCAAGGCCTCCGGTAAACAGACCATAACCATAACAGACATGTATAATATCTTCCTCGGTAAGTCCTGCCATCGTCAGTTCTCTTGCCATACATTCCCCCCATACTTCTACATCTTTCTGCGAATAAGGAGCAATCGTCAGTTTTCCTGTTGTACCGGATGTTCCCTGCACACGGACAACATCCTTTTTCGGTATTGCCAAAAGTCCAAAAGGATAATTTTCCCTTAAATCTTCTTTTGTTGTAAACGGAAGTTTTCCGATATCTTCAATAGATTTGATGTCACCGGGCTCTATTCCCATATCCTGCATTTTTTTTCGATAAAATTCTACATTATTATATACTCTGTTTACTACCTCGACAAGCCGTCTGCTCTGAAGAGCGGCCATCTCGTCCCTGCTCATGCATTCAATCTTAGGATCACGAATCCTCTCAACCCAGTTTTCTCTTGATACTGCAGCCATTATTTCTTCTCCTTTAGTCAATTATATATCTTTTATAAATCCTCTTCCTCCACAAGCTTTACATCCGCCTGCTTCAGAACGCTCTCCGCTTTTTCAAAGTCATCAGTATGAAATACCATGACCGGGGCTTTCCCTTCTCGGATTACGAAAGAATAGATATAATTTACATTGATCTGTCCGTCTGCCAGTATTTTCAACATCTGATTCAGATTTCCCTTTTCGTCTTTTAGTTCCGCACCGATCACATCACTGACGCGATTTACAAACCCTTTTGACGTTAAACTTTCTTTTGCGCGGACCGGATCATCTACTACCAAACGCATTATGCCAAATTCCGGAGTATCAAATGTTGAAATTGCACGAATATTGACATGCGCCTCAGTAAGTACGTTTGTCACATTCATCATACTTCCCGGTTGATTTTCCACAAAAACTGATATCTGCCTGATCATTAACTATCACCGCCTTTCCTTTTAGATTCTCTGTCAATATCTGCCAATATTTTTTCACACAGATTGTTTGTTGTTACGATACATTCATTATCATATGTCTTTTTCTTTTATATGGCTTCCACCTATTTCAACGTATATCCCACATCAAAAGCTTTCTTATTTAATTCGACTGTCTTTTGGGGAACCGTTTTCTCTATCACTTCATACCACTGCTCTTTTGTAAAATCCATATGCTGTGCCGCTACGCCGAGGACGATCAGGTTAAACACTTTCGGATTTCCCAGTTTCTTTGATTCTTCTGTTGCATCTACTTTATAGACTTTATATTCTTTTTCCAAATCTTCTAAAATATTTTCCGGATACCGGGCTGCTCCGATCACGACAGGCATCGGATCGATTCGCCAGTCATTTACGATCAACACTCCGTCTTTCTTCAAGAAGTGCGCATAGCGAAGCGCCTCAAGCCGCTCAAATGCAATAATTACATCTGCCTGCCCTTCTTCCACAATCGGTTCCGCCACTTTTTCTCCGTATCGAACAAATGTAACGACGCTTCCGCCTCTCTGTGCCATTCCGTGAACTTCCGATAATTTCACATCATATCCGCCCGCGATCGTAAGACCTCCGAGAATGCGGCTTGTGAGCAAAGTTCCCTGTCCGCCCACACCGACGATCATAATATTTTTCACAGCCATCCCTTACTCACCTTCCTTTATAAGCTCGATTGCATCAAATTTGCACAAATCTTTACACAAACCGCATCCTGTACACATTGTATCGTCAATATGAATCGTTCCGTCCGGGTTTTTCGTCATTGCCGGACATCCCGGCTTCATGCACATTCCACATTTTTTGCACTTATCGGCATGTGCAATATAAAGCGGCTTTTTCCTCTTATCAAGAAGTACACACGGAGTTTTTGTAATAATGACCGATACTTCGTCTCTTGCCACCTCTTCTTTGATCGTTTTTTCAAGCAGCAAAAGATCAAAAGCATTGATCTCATAAACATTTTTCACGCCCACTGCACGACACAAAGCCGGAATATCAATCGCATATGTCGGATCGCCCTGCAAAGTTTTCCCTGTAGCCGCATGGTCCTGATGTCCTGTCATTCCTGTTGTCGAATTATCAAGGATCAGTACTGTTCCTGTCGCATGATTATATACCATATTCATCAATGAATTGATGCCTGTATGCAAAAAGGTGGAATCGCCGATTACGGCAACCCAATTTTTTATGTATTCTTTTCCTTTTGCTTTCTCCATTCCATGAAGCGTCGAAATGCTTGATCCCATACACATCGTCGTATCGATTACGCTCAAAGGCGCAACCGCTCCAAGCGTATAACATCCGATGTCGCCGGCAGCATGCATTTTCAGCTTATTCAATACATGGAAAACACTTCTATGCGGACATCCCGGACAAAGAATCGGCGGTCTTCCCGGAGCTTCTGCCGGTTTTTTCAGATCCGGATTTTCTTTCAGTATCGCTTTGCGAAGCATATTGGCACTGTACTCGCCCTGCACTGTAAAAATTTCTTTTCCTACAGCCGGAATTCCCCATGAACGAACTTGTTCTTCAATTACCGGGTCAAGTTCTTCTACGATATACAGCGTCTCGACTTTTGATGCAAACTCTTCGATCAATTTTTTCGGAAGAGGATTCACAAGTCCAAGTTTAAGAACAGATGCATCTGGAAGCGCTTCTTTTACATATTGATAAGGGATACCGCTTGTAATAACTCCTATCTTTGTATCATTCATCTCCATCTTATTCAGCGAAAGTGTATTCGCTGCTTCTGCCAGTTCAAGATTGCGTTTTTCAATTTCGACATGACGAAGTTTCGCATTTCCCGGCATCATGACATTTTTCGGAATATTTTTCTCATACGGTTTATCTTCGACCTGCGCACGATCACACAACTCTACAATTCCCTGCGAATGTGCAAGTCTTGTTGTTGTCCTGAAAATAAAGGGTCTGTCAAACTGTTCACTCAATTCAAACGCCGTCTTAAAAAAATCTTTTGCCTCCGCACTGTCCGACGGTTCAATCACCGGAATCTGAGCGGCTCTTGCAACCATCCTCGTATCCTGTTCGTTCTGAGAACTGTAAAGTCCCGGATCATCTGCAACAACAAGAACAAGTCCTCCGTTTACTCCCATATAAGAAACCGAATACAGCGGATCTGCCGCCACATTCAAACCGACATGCTTCATGCATGCCATAGAACGTACTCCGGCAAGACTTGCTCCGACCGCCACTTCTGTCGCCACTTTTTCATTCGGCGCCCACTCTTCATACACATCATCTTTATATTGTACAAGGTATTCACTTATCTCGGTACTCGGAGTTCCCGGATAAGCAGACGATACCTTTACCCCTGCTTCGTATGCTCCTCTCGCAATCGCCTCATTGCCGAGCATGATCACTTTCTCTGCCATATCAAAGTCCATCCTTTCGTAAATCTGTTACTCTCTTTGCCTTACCCTCAAACCGTCTTAAAGAGTTCGGCGCCACAAGCCTGATACAGGTTGCAAGTCCAAGCTGCGATTTCAATGCTGACTTAATCCTCGTCTCAAGTTCACTTAATTTTGCATAGCTGTCAAGAAGTCTGTCATCGATCAGCTCTACCGTAATCGTCATTACATCCAGACGGTTCTTTCTCTCTACAAGTATCTCATAATGCGGTCCGATCTCATCAATCTTTAAGAGCACTTCTTCAATCTGTGTCGGGAATACATTAACTCCTCGGATAACAAGCATATCATCTGCACGACCGGAAAGATTTTCCATTCTGCAGGTTGTTCTTCCGCATTTACACGGCTCATACATCAGTCTTGTCATATCTCCGGTTCGGTATCTTACGATCGGAAGCGCCTCTTTTCCAAGACAGGTAACAACAAGTTCTCCTCTTTCTCCCGGCGGAAGAACTTCCTCTGTTTCAGGATCAATAATTTCAGGAATAAACCAGTCTTCATTAATATGCATTCCACAAAGCTGTGTACATTCTCCCGAAACACCCGGTCCGCAAAGTTCACTCATACCATAATTTTGTGTACAGACAAACTGTTCTCCCCAAACACGGTGCATCTCTTCCCGCATCGGCTCTGTCATGCCTTCTCCTCCGAACAGTCCGATTCTTATCTTTAAATCTTTTGATGGATCGATCCCTCTTCTGCGAAGTTCCTCTCCAAGATGGAGCGCATAAGACGGGGTAGCCACAAGAAGTGTCACACCCATATCCTGTAAAAACATAATCTGTTTGTTTGTATTTCCTGAAGACATCGGAATCACAGATGCTCCGATCTTCTCAAGACCTCCGTGAAGTCCGAGCGCTCCCGTAAATGTTCCGTATCCAAACGCGATCTGTGCCACATCTTCTTCCGTCGCGCCTCCCATGCATGCAATTCTCGCAACATTATTCAGCCAGATATCCAGATCGTTTCTTGTATATCCGACAACGGTCGGCTTTCCCGTCGTACCCGAACTTGCATGATAACGAACGATTTCCTTTTTATCAACCGCAAACAACCCATCCGGATAATGATCCCGAAAATCAGCTTTATATGTAAACGGCAGTTTTTTTAAATCTTCCAACGTCTGTATATCTTCCGGACGTACACCTGCCATATCCATTTTCTCGCGGTAAGGTTTCACTCTGTCATAAATATATCGAACCGTATCCTTCAGCTTTGTAAGCTGTATCCGTTCGATCTCTTCTCTTGGCAGAGTCTCTTCCTTTGCCCATATCATCGCGCATATCCTCCTTTATAATATGTTGTGCCATCGCTTATCGGCAATCTGCTTTTCAGCTTTCTTTTTTACTGATGTCTATTAGTATAGCACAATACTTTTGCGAATTAAAGCTTTAAATCAAGAAAAATTCCTCTTTACCCGGAGGACCTGATCCTGTCGGGCAAAGAGGAACTCTATTGTTTCTATTCTTTTTATCATTAAATCAAATTTAACAAAGAGGATATTTCTCTGTAAGTTCTGCTGCCAGTTTTCTTGCAGTCTCTACATTTTCTTCACTCTCGATCACCATTGCAATGATCTCGGCGATCTTATCCATATCGTCCTCTTTCATTCCCCGAGTTGTAACTGCCGGAGTTCCGAGTCTTACTCCGCTTGTCACGAACGGAGAACGAGGATCGTTCGGTATTGTATTTTTATTACATGTAATATGTGCATCGTCAAGCCGTTTTTCCAGCTCTTTTCCGCTTACGTCATTTCCGGTAAGATCTACGAGCATAAGATGATTGTCTGTATCTCCTGAAACGATCTTCACGCCGCGTTTTTTCAAACCTTCACAGAGCGCTTTTGCATTTTTTACAACCTGCATCTGATATTCTTTAAATTCCGGCTCAAGAGCTTCTTTAAAGCAGACTGCCTTTGCCGCGATTACATGCATAAGCGGTCCTCCCTGAGTTCCCGGGAAAATTGCTTTATTAAAATTAAACTTCTCGTTCACTTCATTACTTGAAAGGATCATTCCGCCTCTTGGACCTCTTAATGTTTTATGGGTCGTTGTCGTTGTCACATGTGCATACGGAATCGGACTTGGATGGAGACCTGCTGCCACAAGTCCTGCAATATGAGCCATATCTACCATGAGATACGAGCCGACTTCATCTGCGATTTCACGGAAACGTTTGAAATCGATCGTTCTTGCATAAGCGCTTGCGCCCGCAATGATCATCTTCGGTTTACATTCTTTTGCAATTTCCAAAACCTTATCATAATCGATCACTCCGTCATCATTGACTCCGTAAGGAACGACATGAAAATATTTTCCCGACAGATTGACCGGTGATCCATGAGTCAAATGTCCGCCGTGATCAAGGTTCATTCCCATGATCGTATCGCCCGGTGTCAGCATCGCAAACTGAACTGCCATATTAGCCTGCGCTCCTGAATGAGGCTGTACATTTACATACTCACAGCCAAACAGTTTTTTTGCGCGTTCTCTTGCCAGTTCTTCGGCAACATCCACACACTGACAGCCTCCGTAATATCTCTTGCCCGGATATCCTTCTGCATATTTATTTGTAAGCGGACTTCCCATCGCTGCCATCACTGCTTTGCTCACCCAGTTCTCAGAAGCGATCAATTCAATATGGGAGTTCTGTCTCTTCATTTCCGCTGTGATCACTTCCGCAATCTCCGGATCTGCATTTTTGATTTCATCGAAGTCGTACATCGTCATTATCCTCCATCTCATCTGAAATTTGAAATTTGAAATTTCATAAATTTACACTTTACTATGACAAAGCGTTAGAGTTATTATAGCATAGCGGATGTATCCCGTCTACGTCTTTCTAAAGACAGAAAATAGGAAAGGAAGAAATATTAACGATATGGGAGAACAAATTTTAATTGCAGAAGATGACGCAGATATCAACAATCTGCTTGCAAAAATATTACGCACCGAGCATTTTAAGCCGATACAGGCATTTTCCGGAACAGAAGCAAAACTGCTCTTTATGCACAACACGCCGGACTTAATCTTACTGGATCTTATGCTTCCGGGATTATCCGGCGAAGAACTTCTATCCGAACTTCGGGAAAATCTTTCTTCTGACGTACCAGTCATCATATTGTCTGCAAAAATTGCCCTGGCAGACAAAGTGTCACTTTTAAAAATGGGTGCCGATGATTATATTACAAAGCCGTTTGAACCTGAAGAAGTCATAGCAAGAATCCAGGCTGCTTTACGGCGTACTGCAACATCAAAAAAACTGTCTTGCCTAAATTTAGAGTTATATCCGGATTCTAGAAAAGTTACTGTTCACGGAATCGAACTTTCTCTGACCGCCCACGAATATGACTTACTCTATCTTTTCATAAAAAATCCAGAGAAGGTCTATTCCCGCGAAATGCTGTACGATCTCGTCTGGCACGGAGGCTATTATGGGGAAAACAATACTGTCAATGTACATGTAAGCAATCTCCGAAAAAAAATAAAAGAAGCCGATCCTGAAAACGAATATATCCGTACTGTATACGGAATTGGATTCAAACTTGTTCTTCATTCAAATAAAACAAAATTTGAAGCAGTGATTTAGCATTTAATAACTGAACTGATTCAAAAATTATAGATTTAAACTTTGATAAACCTAATCAGTACGATTTTATAAGTTCTTTAAAAGTTCTTTATGACTTATTAAAACAGATTCAGATATAATTGGCATCGTAACAGCTTTTATTCAAAAACCTGCTGCATAAAATAAAATCCATACGGAGTGAACAGATATGAACAGATATGTCATAGAGACAAAACAAATCACAAAAACATACAATCCGCGTTCTCCCTTTATCGCACTGGATCATGTGGATCTTCATGTAAGCGAAGGCTGCATTTACGGACTGATCGGAGATAATGGCGCGGGAAAAAGCACATTACTCAAATTACTTGCCGGACACATCTTTCCAACAAACGGAGAACTATGCCTTTTTGGCGAAACAGAAGAAAAAGCACTTTGCAATATACGCAAAAATATCGGCTGCCTGATCGAATATCCATGCTTTGTTCCAGGCATGACTGTTGAGCAAACTCTGCATTATTATGCCATTCAAAAGGGAGTTCCAGACAACAAAAAAATCGGCGAAGCAATTCAACTGACCGGTCTATCCGAAAAGCAACATGCAAAATGTAAAACGCTTTCGCTCGGGCAAAAACAACGGCTCGGACTTGCAGTTGCCCTGCTGGGTGAACCGCAGATTCTCATTTTGGACGAACCGATCAACGGACTTGATCCGAGCGGTATTGTCGAATTTCGCAGTATCCTTCAACAATTAAATGAACAGAAAAACATCACGATCCTTTTATCAAGCCATATTTTATCAGAATTACAACACCTTGCCACAGTTTACGGCTTCCTAAATAAAGGAATCTTACTTGAAGAGATCAGTTCTGAAGCTTTACACGCAAAATGCGCCAACTGTATCGAACTGACTGTTTCTGATGCTGAAAAATATACCGTTCTGCTCGAAAAAATCTTTCCTGAAGAAAACTATAAAGTGCTTCCGGGAAATACGATTCGCATTTATAAACCGCACGAGACAGCCGAAAGCTTCAGCAGACTTGCCGCAAAAAATGATGTTTACATTACAAAAATGCAGACACTCCAGACATCATTGGAAGATTATTATATGGAACTGAAGAAAAGAGGTGCTGTAAAATGTTGAATTTTATTAAAAGTGAGTACTACCGTATGATCCATACAACCGGAATCCGTGTCTTCTTCGGAATTCTCTCTGTTTTGACCATTTTACTGATATCAGGTATTTCGATTGTTGAAACACAGTACCATACAACCTCTTTTTCTTATTCCATCCTTGTATCGAGTCCTATGTTTTTCACGTTGATGGGAATGCTGACCGCTTCGGTTCTCTATGAAGACAGCAAAAGAAACGGGATTATAAAAAATTCGATAGCAAACGGAATTCCCAGAGGAAAGGTGTTCTTCAGCCAATGTATCGTCAGTATCACCACTGCTACTGTCATTATGACGATTGTTCTCACCCTCTGGATTTTCATGACCGAACTGTTTCTTGATAAAACCGGTCCGGTTCATATGACCGATCTGCTAATGGAAATTCCGGCTATTTATTTGATTGCCGTATCCAGTATTGTTTTAACAATCGTACTTTGCCTGTGTTTTCAAAACGGCGCATTCATATTTTTTACATGGCTTTTTGTCTTTTTCATTTTTCCGACAATTTTACTTAAATTCGGAATAGCAGTTTCAGCCCATTTTAAAACAGATTTTATCTACAACATCGCCATGTGGATGCCATCGAACTTTTTTCAGATCAACACCGCAAACGTCAATATGAGTTCATGCATTACCGCATGGGATACAACCGGCGGTATGCTGCGCTGCATAATTGCAGGAATTTCAGGAATTATTATTTTCATGGCAATCGGATTCAGGCACATCCGAAAAGCAGACTTATAAACATAAATATGGAGGGATCACATATGTTGTATATCATTCTATTTCTTATCAGTATCGCAGGAGGATATGTTGCGTTTCGCTACATTTCCCTTCTCCGTGCATTAAAACAGATACAAAAAGAGCTCGATGTCATACAGCAGGATCTCTCCAAAAATCAGATGATACATCTTCCCGTTCCGAACAATCGGTTAAAGGAACTTCTCATCACAATCAACTCTTTTTTAGATGAGCTTCACCATGAGCGCGCGCGTTATACAAAACAGGAAAAAGAATTTCAAAAACAGATTGAAAATATCAGTCATGACCTGCGTACTCCTTTAACATCCCTTCTCGGATATGTTAGACTATATAAAAAATCCCAGTCTTCCTATATCTCACAAAACGCTGAGCTTTCAGATACACTAGATGTCATTGAACGAAAATCAGAATCACTGAAAAACCTGATTACGCAGTTTTATGATTTTTCCCGACTTACAGCTCATGACTATACAGTAAATCTCATTAAAATTGATACTGTAAAATTACTGAGAGAATCTTTTGCAGACAACTGCCACATACTCGAAGAGACACATTTAAACGTTTCGCTTGATTTGCCGGATCGCCCAATATATGTGCTTGCTGACAAAACAGCTTTAGAACGAATCTTTTTTAATTTGTTTCAAAATGCCGGAAGATACGCACATACCTTTTTTCATATAACAATAAAAAACGAACAAAATTCCATTAAAATCTTGTTCGCTAATGACACATGTTCTCTTTCATCCGAAGATATTTCTCATCTGTTCGACCGCTTCTATATTCAGGAATCGGCGCGCAGTCAGGGCGGAACCGGACTTGGTCTTACGATTGCCAGATCACTTGCAGAAGAGATCGGCGGAGAGCTTTCTGTTTCTTCCAAAAAGTCAAACGGAAATAACTCTCTTCTCATCTCATTTACTTTGGCATTACCTTCTTGTTAGTTTCAAAACTTTTATACCGGATTTCCCTTTTGTAAATACATATCCGCGATCCCACCCTATAATGTACGTTTAAGAGTTATCGCTTTGTATAAATCAAATCCGTCATTCCATTATACGATTGTGTTTTGAGCAGCCTTAACTTAATTTCATGGTCAGTCTTTTCAAAAAGTCGAATGCCTGACCCTAAAATAGTTGGAATAACAGTAATATAATAACAATCAATTATATCTTCCCTGTTGGATAAGGGTTGCACCACCACATATCCAAATATCTTTCCCACTTTCCTCTCGTAGTTTTTTTACCAGATCAACAGAGCTTTCATTGGTAAAATTAATTTTATCAGAAGATGTTTTTTGATTATGTGTTACTACATAGGTTGTAAAATCATTATAAACCCATTCATTTGGCGAAAGTTCAGTAACAATTTGATGATAAGTATTCCACCCCATTATCACAGTATCAATATCTTTTGCAAATTCAGAATATGTATCAATGTTATCAGCGTCATCACCCTGTCCAACCAACCATTCAACACTGCCTTCACTGTCTGCGATATATCCGTCAAGGCTCATTGCTATAAACAAACTGACTTTTTTCATAGATCCTCCTTTAAATTCACAAACTGGGATTTATATAATTATTCCTCTAACTTTCCCCATTTTATAGGCTTTCCTGCCTGTCCATTAGTGAAATGATATGTAGTTTCCCTTATTTTTGCCCTTATGAGATAATCACA
>OHFN01000389.1_pt1 | contig 34823 bp, 28 predicted proteins | sample 1567571 | NCBI WGS metagenome assembly OHFN01 (sample SAMEA3879533, study PRJEB24766) | human gut metagenome | biome: human-associated habitat; feature: feces | place: USA | collected 1985/1987
AACTCCAATTACTTGTCTAAGAACAAACCTGTTATTGGTATAAGCAACTCCATTGTTTCCCTGTCCGGTATAGTTATTTTCAACCCCACCGGTGAGTTTGCCATCAGATATGTTCAATACTTTAACACTCGCATATCCGCAAACTTCAGACATAAGCGTGAAACACCACGGTTTTCCTGAGTATGTAGAAACAGCGCTTTTAGGCACGAAGAAGCTATGTAATCTTGTATTAGTAGCAGACCCATTATAATAGTCAGAGAATATCAATACGATTCCATGAGGTTGATTTGATACAGGGCTACTAAAAGTTATGGTATGAGTATTACTCGGCCATAAACTTCCGGTCCATAGTGTATTATTTGTAAACCTTTCGGTAACTGAACCTCTTACAAAGCCATTATCAGCAGTAAACGTCATAGCAGTTCTGATACTGTGAGGGGAATATGAATCTGTTGGGGTCATGAGAAAATAATTTTCGCTACTCCCATCAACTTTTCTAGCAAACATTTTTACTGTAGGACTGACTCCTCCTCTATCCCCTTTAACGCTAACATAAGAAGCCACACCATCGTGTGACTCAAAATTTGCTAACATATCAGCAATATCTGCTCTTAATACCACGCGATACTCTCCATCATAGCGGCTAGTGTAAATTGTTTCAGTAGTTGAGGCAGCATTAGCTTCGTATGTAATGATTGGATCATCATCATCTTCGAAATAAACGAGAACATCGTCTGTAAATGCTTCATCGTTTTCGATGACTAAAGTACCTTTTACAGTAGATATCTTACCTCTACCGTTATTCATGGATATTACTGTATTATCTGAATTTTTCCCGAGATCTATTAACGATTCACCAAAAGTAGCCAACTCAGTAATTCCGTTTCTCATTTCGATGTCTGTACTACTAATAAGAATATTTCTGCCAAGAGTTGATGTTCTCTTATCAGCAACCATAAGTCCATTAGCATCGAAACCGAGGAAGTTTGTAGCGGTTTTAGCAGCTTCTACAGCCTGACCATAAGGATCAATCCAGCTACTCCATGTTGAAGTTGAAGTTCCAACACGCCAATATTCTTTTCCAGTACCTTCGACTTTGGCTGTCTGTCTCGGATATCCTCCGCTAGTATCTTTGTACGGCATATCAGTTCGTAAATGACAGTAAGTCCCTACTCCAGACAATCCTATAGTAGAACAATACTTGAATTCGGCAACTGATGTACTAGGATAATTATTTATGTAATATAGCGGCGGGTAATTCGAATTTTTGGTATCTTTTACGTCAAGTCCGTCGCCTTTTGGTCCTTGTGGTCCAGTAGGTCCTTGTGGTCCTGTTGCGCCTGTACTACCAGTTTCTCCTCGTGGTCCAGTAGGTCCTTGTGGTCCAGTGGCTCCTGTGGCTCCGGTGTTACCAGTAATACATACACCATTAGATGATGGAGTATATGATGTAGTGTTGTCTGTGTACGTTACCAGTGTTCTTCTCCAAATATACTTTCCATCAGCCCACGTAGGTTGACTCGTACTCCATGATCCACCTGTTAATGTTGTCGGGGAATTGGATGAATAGAACTGTTCTTGTGTACTTTTTATGGTAGAACCCAGTGTTACGCTCAATCCATTAGCAGTCTGTTCTAGAGTAGAGACCTCGCCTTCCAAATCTGTTACTTTCGAACTTAAACCACTGGCAGTCTGTTCTACCGTACTAACCCTGTTTCCAAGAGAAGTAGTTTCCTGTACATTTGCTTCTATTCTGTCAGCATTTTGATCGATACTGGATTTAGCGTTTGTTAGATCTGTAGTGAGCTTCGATACATCCGAAGTTAAGCCATCAGCAGTCTGTTCAAGCGTGCTTGTCCTGACACCTAATTCATTTGTGGCGTTCACATTTGCTGTAATACGTTCTCTTTCTATGTTCAGATCAGCTTCGTACTCCGTTCTGAGGTCATTCACGGCTTCCCATGAACTATCACAAACTGGGCTTGTGTATGCATTTGACGTTGGGTTCTTATACGTAATGAGATATCTCGTCCATAAATACATACCAGTAGACCAGGTAGGCATGGAAGTTACCCATGACCCGCCTGTCTGTGTTGTTTTGGAAGTGCTTAAATAATATTGCTGAGTGATGCTATCAATGCCAGTACCAGTAGGACCCTGAGATCCTGTTGCCCCGTCGGTTCCATTCTTAGGTATGTAAGATACTGAATATGTTGTAGATGTATCACCCTCTGTATATGTAATGACGGTTCTGCTCCACAAATACTGTCCAGGTGATACAGAGGGGATTGTCGTACTCCATGTACCGTTTGGAGGATTTGTGCCTGACGTACCAGCCTGATAAGTTATGACTGTGGATGTAATTCCCTTGCCGTCTATTCCGTCTATAATGTCCGAGATAGTAACCTCGGCTTTAGCTATCACAGCCAAATAACATCACTGTCCTTTCTCTAAATATCTGTAGCTCCCTCGAATTCAGGAAGTGTTTTAAGATACTCATATGCAAGTTCAATTGTCATATTAGGACTATAATCTGTCTCATAAGTCTTGCTCTTTTTATAAGCAACAGAATCGAATGTGTCTTTTTCGTCATTCCTTGCATGTTCATCAATGTATGAGAGAACCGCTATGGAATTCTGCCGATTGATTGTCGACTGAATAAATAAGATTCTATGATAGTTTGTAGTAACGCCGTCCAGTTGTTTAATAGCTTTACATAATGCCATAATCATCAGTCTCCTTAACTAAAAGTAATCTTTCCGTCCCAATATATACCAATAGCATCATTGTTTGTTACATTTGTTGTGTTAGTAAAAACTACTTTAATATAAACACCAACTCCATATGTAGCGTACGTATCATATGAATCGGGTTTCACATAAACAGAAGCAGCCGATCCGTGTGTATACTTAGTGTTCTGCCTTAATACAAAACCGTCCAAACTGGTAGCCGTTGCAGTTGGTGATCCTATTATTGGTTTTGACATAGGAACCCAGAATGAAATATCTCTGCCGGAATTAGTCACATAACCAGCAGTTCGTAATGTTATCGAAATGGTATCTCCACGCGAATAATATGGTTTGTATGTACCTGGACTAGCCAAGTCACTAATACCAAATGTTATGTTATGACCATAAATATTCGTGTTGCCCGTTCTAGCATCCCAGTTTCCATACCCGACAATAGTATTACCATATTGGTTCTGAGCCTGGAATGCTTCGTGATAAGTCCCATCGGTAGCATTTTTAGCTATAATGGAATTCGGAGAATCCAGAACCACATCTTGCCTAAAATAAGCTTTATAATTAACATCAAAAGCGTCATTTAACTCAGCTGGTTTACCAATTGATACACCTTTTCCTCCAGCTTTAAAGTCGATAGGAAATCTAGCACCACCAAGAGTTTTCTTAACCGATGTAGTACCATTCTTACTATCAGTTACTTTAATTGTGAATTCATAAGATTTATCAACGTTTAACGCATTATCTCCTACTACTACAGAAGCGCTTCCACTATTACCAGATGCAGAGATGGTTTTCGTGTTGGTCAACCATGACACAGTTACTGATGTTACCGGGTTTGATCCGGTTAACTGACTACAAGACCAATTAAATGTAATCTTACAATAAGTTCCGGTTTCCTGTGTCGTACCGCTTGAATTACAACGAGTAACTTTCACGCTTGATATAGTTGGAGGCTTATACGCAAGTTCCCATACAGCGTAAAGAGTAATAGCAGCATTTGAAGTATAGTTAGCTCCTGCCGCATAAGCTACAGCACCTGTCGCAGACTTAGCCCAACCTTTAAAGTTATAGTTCGTCCTGGTAGGTTTAGTAGTTGATAATTTAAGAGTTACACCGTACGTTTTCGTTTGCTGTGCAGGTGCTCCACTTCCTCCGTTAGCATTATAAGTAACTTTGTAAGTGATAGCCTGCCATACCGCATAAAGAGTAACACTCGCATTTGCTGTATAACTTGCCCCAGCAGCATAAGCCACACCCCCAGTAGAAGATGTGGCCCAACCTTTAAATGTATATCCTGTTCTCGTAGGTTTTGTAGACGATAATGTAATGTTTGTTCCATGCCATTTTGTCTGTTGAGATGGAGCACCTGAACCTCCGTTTGCGTTATAACTAATCTTATAGGAAGTTTTAGCCGCAACCGAGATCGATCCACTGGCAGTCTTAGTTCCAGCGTAGGTTCCGCTCCATGTGAAATTCATTTCAAAGGAGAACCACAAAGCGATAGATCTTGCTGATGTTCCCTTTGTAATAGTTACGGTTCCACTTGTAATTGTCTGAGAACTTTTACCACCTATGGAGAATGTTCCAGATTTAACAACTTTACCATCTATTTTGACACTGTAATTTTTCGCAACGCTAGAGTTAACAGTATATCCATGAGTTACCCATTTGAGTGTCCAAGAAAGTGTGGCAGTGGTTGCAGTACTACTTGACTGAGTTACTACAAGTTGAACCTGCGGACAGGATGAACTACCAAATTGTGCCGTTGTTAAAGTTGCCATTATGAATCACTTCCTTTCCAAATGAGACCCATGTTACCGTTACTGCGCTCTGCAAATGCAAATCCGCCAAATGCTAATTCATCCTCAACTTCTGCTTTTCCGATTTTTAACGATTGGTTAGTTACATATGCCGGGACGGTTGTACCATCCATGAATTTTATAGCTGTATTGGTGATTAGAACTTTAAACGAACTCTCATTTCCAAGCTCAATGCACGGTTCGTCTCCATCAGTTGTGATTCGAATATAATTCGTTAACTCTTCCAAACCTGTCACAGCATTTTCCAATGCAGTGATATCTCCACCTTGAGCGTCAATATCATTCTCCAAAGACTTTATTCCATCAATAGCATTCTGTAATTGAGTTAAAGTCTCACCCATAGAAAATATCCATCCACTTGATGTTTGCTCCATTAACGAAGCTCCGCTACCGTCAACAACCATGGTAGATATTGAATCAGCTATCTGTGAAATCCTAGATTCTGCTTGTTCGATACGTTCAGTCAATCTATCGGCTGCATCTTGAGCAGCATTTTCCGCTGCTTCTAAGCCATTAGATGACGCTAAATCTTCCGGAGCCGGTGTCCAGTCGGTTGCTTTGTTTCCGAGTTCGAATTTAACATTTCGAATTTTGCAACCTACCTGTGTTGGACAATATATCTCTATTTTGTTACTACTAATCAAGTCAGTTCCTTCTTCTCCTTTATCAGCAACGGTAATGTCCAATTCTTGATGTACCCAAGTAGTTCCAACAGCCTGGATTGAATTGTTTATAGTCATTACATATCTGGGTGTTCCGTTCGTATTATATACATTGCAAGTTGTACTTCCGTTTGGACTAACGATATCAAAACTCATTTTGACTTTTTCCCCAACGAAGTTACTCATAGGAACTGTCAGATTATAAAATTGTGAAAAAGAACCTGTATCTTGATATGTTGCTAAGACATATTCATTATTTTCATCAAATGGTAAACCACTACGACCATCACCATCATAATCAACGTCTCTTGTTCCGAAATAGTTTCTTCCTCCTATTTCAAGTCCGTCAATCTTATTATTAGTGCTATTCGCAGTGTTCTGTGCATTAACCGCTTTGTTGTATGCCTGCTTCGCCGCTTCATACGAGCTCGATTTCGAAACTGACGAATATCTAAAATTCCCATTTGTAAATACAGTACAATCCACGAAATATAAAGTATTAGTAGATCCAGCACTGTATGAAGGTTCCGTCAATGACCAATTACCGCCTGGCGGATTACTTGTGGGTTTGGCCGGGATGTTGGTAGTAGACGATTGTAACAGATAATATCGAGTTACAGATTCTATATCAACGATATGGGATATTGTTATCTCGGCCTTCCCCCTAATCATATTAAGCTCCTTACTGCTCTAACTGAGCGGTATAAACTACAGAATTAGTAACCTCAGCCGCTGATACGCTCAATGTCTTACTGGTTTTAATTGCTGTAGTTGATCCCTGTTTATACCATTTAATACTTCCAAGAGATCCGCATACTCCGGCGTCCGTGATTGACTGTTCAATAGCGCCTTTAAATACATGAGCTGTTAATACAGTAGAGCCGGAATTGTTCTTAAATATAGTTCCGTTTGAGGAAGTAATGGTAATTGTAATAGCATCAGCTCCAGCATTACCCTGAGCACCTGTTGCTCCATGAGTTCCGATGATTGCTGGAGTAGAAGAAGCTGTCTGACCATTTGTATATGTAGTCTTCTGATATGACCAAATATATTTGTTTGTTGTTGTAGTTGCTGTCGGTGTAGTTGACCATCCACTTGTAGATGTAGTCACTCCACTTGATGCGGATGTTGTAAGGTAGAAAGTTTCAACCTTCGATATGCCATTACCTGTAGCACCTGTCTGACCTGTAGCTCCTGTTGCCCCATGAGTACCAATAATGACAGGTGTGGTTGTGGTCGGAGAACCTGTAGTATACGAAATTTTCTGATAACTCCACAAATATTTGTTAGTTGTTGTAGTGGACTGCATTGATGTTGTCCATCCGGTAGTAGAAGTAGTAACACCAGAAGGAGATGATGAAGCCAGGTAGTAGGTTTCAACTCCCGTAATACCTTTTCCCGGAGATCCAGTAGCTCCTGTCTGTCCAGTTGCTCCTGTCTGCCCCTTCATCGCTACCGCAAACGAGAACTTCTTATTTACGGTGATTCCATCCACTACTACAGGTATTGTAGCCTCACAAGCTTCTGTAATTGCAGCTGTTGTTGTGAATGTTATTTTCACGGCTGATGTTCCACTGTTTGCCACAGATGCACTAATTCCTTCTGGACAAGTTATATTAGCTGCTGTAACACTAACCGATGAACACTGATTTGTTCCGCAGAATGCAACAGCTTCTGTAGTACAAGTCAGACCAGTAGCTGTACCGCTAGTACCTCCAACAAAAGTGTAAGCTTCACTAGTTAACATGACTGAATACGCGTCTGTAACGTCTATAATCGTAATCTGATCAGCTGATCTAATTGCCATTTTGATTTTCCTCCCTTATTAAACAATTAATTGACATAGAAATGTGATTTTTGTATCGACGTCTTCAGGACTTAGTGTGAAGGTAAAACCATCGTTGCCAAGTCGCTCATCGTCGGCTGATATAACTCCAAATGAATCGTCATTAAGTCGTTGCCAGCTCCATTCAAGGTATGCACCAGGACCAACTGCCTCTTTAAGGGTTTTCATATCTGTAATTCTTCTGCTTCCACGATAAATAACCGCCGATAATACGGTGGCTACTTGATCGTTCTTAAATACAGTTCCTCTCGATGATTCAATCCTCAAAAGAGTTGTTACTTCATCCTCAATCTGGGTCATATGATTTTTGATGCTATCAATCTCTTCTTGAAGACTTGGACCGCTGCTACCACCAGCAGACATTGATATGCTGTTTGCTGATATTTCGAGCTTATAAGTACCGTCTTCTGTTTTATAATATTTCAAGAAATTGCTAGAGTCTCCGAAAGCTATTTGCCCCTCATTATCGAGATAAATACCACGAGTATTGTTATCTACAGTCTCTTTAACTCCAGAATATATGGAATTGTTTGTTATATTAAGTCCACCAATAGTTGCGCCAAAAGCAACCAAATCGCTAACTGATATCTTCTCTGCTGTTACTGATTTCGCTCTAATGACTTGTCCATTAAGGCTGTTATAATCAGTTTGTTCGGCTTCTGTGGTAACTCCATCTGTATTAAGTTTGTAATATAGACCGTCTTCACCTTTCACCACTAACTTATCAGCAACAATAGTATTGGCTTCAATCATGTCACCACGGATAGTAACACCGACCAACTCTCCTGTGAGCGTTTGATCTCCTACAACCAAATCTTTAATAAGACCACTTTCAGTAAATAAGTTTGTAATAGCAGCTTTTCCGATATTGGAAAAATCGATATTGGCATATTTACCGTCAAGGTTGGCAATTGTAGCGTTGATGGCAGTTAAATCCTCTGTGGTAAGATTCTTGAAGTTACCAAAGTCAGATTCTAAATTATGAATATTAGCGTCGACAGCTTCCAGACTTCCTATTGTCGCGTATTTAATATCAGCTATATCGGCATCGAGTTTCTTAGCGTTTAAGTTTTCTATTTCCGCAGAATTAGCGGTTAGTTTCCCTTCAATTGTTGCATCATTGGCTTTTAATGTTTCAATATCGGCTTTGCTAGCAGTCAATGTATCTTTAATAGTCACATTATCACTGACTAAGTCATCGATACGACCCATCTGAGCATCGAATTCTTTAGTACTTACTTTGTCAGCAATTACTATTTCGAATTCTGATATTTGATCACCAATTTCCGTAACAACTTTATTACTAGCCGACGGGGATGACGTGCTACCAGTGACAGTCGCAGAATGGTCTTTAATTGTCACAATAACTCGGTCACCGTTTTCTACTACTGTAGTAGATTTCATAGGTGTTAATAGATCAGACCCATCAAGCTTTACAAATTTCTCACCATTGTAATCGACTATTGTTCCAAAAGAGGTGCTTTCGGAAGGTTCCTTTTTGGTATCTTTAGTCGCTTTTACGAATTGTGATATCAAATCGCTAGAGAGTCCCATTAAATATCACCCCCATAATTTAGTTGTAAATACAGCTTTCTCTGTAACTGGACATCCAGGCTCACATTTGATAGATTGACTAACAACTTTGGCTTTTATGTTACTTATTCCAGCTCGTTTATAGTTAAGACGTACACAATCATTTAACCGTACAGGACAATACGCGTGAGTATATGTCACCGTATATTCAAGGCAGGACACTTCACGGAGTAATTGCTCTGCATATTTTTGAATCTGTGATTCGGTCGGTATACCTGACAAGCTAGGATTAGTCACTCGATGTAAAATCTCTCGACCGCGATTGATAGTAGAAGTTGGACTATTTTCGTCGTCATTAACTGCCCTACCGTAATAAATATCGTTAGCGTCAGAGTATACTACCTCAACAACATTCGGTATTCCGTACAGATCATGATTTACTGTTATCTCAGGATACAAGATAGAACTATTATTATCATCATAGGTATGAACAGGTTGCAAAGAGGCCGTATCCTGATCGGGAGCGAAAAGAATACGACCTAATTCGTCTAAACTAAGTTTATATTTTGCATTTGATATCAAATCCGAAGTAAATGTTATCCAAGTATCATCCGTGTTTGCTACAAAATCGTTATATAATTCAGTCTCATTGTCTGCTTTTATAACTGGTGCTCTTACGTTGTCACGACATATCTGATAGGCCATTTTCATGATGTTCTCGCCTTTTAATATGGAATATCCAAGAGGTGGTGGATTCTCCTTTAACTCAATCAGTGGTGTGTAAGCGTCAAGAGTGTTGTCTTGTTTCTTACCGTCGAATGATGAGGATGGGGTTTGAACTAAGTAAGTGCCTAGAGGATGTTTCTCAGTTAATCCATTTTGAATCGTAATGAGATAAACCCTCACATAGCACTCACCGATAGTTTCCGTAATATCTAATGTAGCTGATCCAAGTGTTTCAGCCCCTGAGTCTCTGGAAATAGAACACGATTTCACGGTATCTATTCGTTTCATATCTTTCCATGTGCCTGGATCGACTATATAGTATTCAAATGTCTGTTCCATCGACTTAGTCCAATCTGGCATATCAGATACCTCCTTCAACTCTTGTTATGTCTAGAGTAACCGGAATAGTGACATCGGAATGTTTCTGATTAAAAGATACAGTGATGTTTGCCCAATAGCCGCTTCCGGACGGTTCCCTAACATACACATCACCCATCCATACGGATAAACGCCGTAATGCATAAAGAGTCTCTTTGTCTTCCTTAGGAATAACCATATTCCAAGTTGCAGAAGCGCCAACATGAGTGCCATAATAACTAACCGGATACTTTCTTCCGATATAATTTACGAGTGTACTATCCGGTTTGTTATTGTCTGATACATCAATGTTGTAAGGGATTTTCAGCATCGAACCTACCCATGGAGGAGTTTCGAGTTCTTCGTCTTCAGTTGTGTTAAAATTGGTCCATTCATCGTCCCACTGAATTATTACGGAATTGCCTCCTACTGGATACCCAGGTGGATCATAGTAACTAACAGAACCTGTACTTTTCGATGTGGCGACAATTCTATATCGCGCGTAATCTAAAGCTGGGTGTGGATCAGTTACGTATGATTCATCTAAAGGAGATAGACCGGTAGCTAGCTCGGTAAATGTTCCATCAAACTCTTTCCTATAAACCGATAGCTCAACATCGGCCACAGCTTCCGACATTTCGTTCAAACAATATGGACTTATGTATGCTGTGTATGTTTCTTCGTCAATTCCTATTTCTGCATCCGGTTCATATGTGAATTCAGTCCATGATACATCGAATTCTAATTCCGCTTCTGACGTAAGACCGGAATCCATAGAAGCAGTGCATTTAACTGTATAGCTGATGGCATTTTCGAGATCTATACTATGTGCAGAGATCTCCAATAACAACTGCTCTTTAGTGTCAAAGTACTGAGAATATAATGCTTCTCCTGCGTTTATTATTTTCTCATTGCCTATTTCATCAACTGTTGTGTAAACTTCATTCGATGTTATTTCAACATGATATCCAATTGGCATCTGAGTGTTAGGACCAGTTTCACACTTAAGATAAATAGGAAACGAATTTACTGTAGTGATAATATTATTTTGATTATCAGTCAAATTCATGGACAATGTGGCCGGAGCATAAACGTTAACTGTTCTCTGTATCGACCAATCGCCATACTGTTTAGTTACACCAGCAGTTCTAACTCGCCACTTTATAACAGTGCCTTCTTTGTATTGGGTAGTATCCACAGAATAGAAACTGGTTCTATCTTTATCTTCTTCGACATTGGTATTTTCTATAGTGTGGGTTATTTTTTCTTCATCATAATATATCTCTAATTCAGCAAACGTCTGACTAGAGCCGTCTTCCGCATTATGAACCCAATATAGAAGTAACTCTTCCCCAGTAATCGCGGTAGTTGTTGAAGACCATGTTGTAGGAGCTGATGGACTTTTACCAATAACTATGGATTTAATCGATGTCCATGACGATTCTCCATTATCGTTTACAGCTCGTACTCTAAAGAAATATTCCTGTCCTGATTCCATCCCGGTTATCTGAGCATATTGGTAAGCAGTAGATGTCACGCTTTTAACCTCTCCAGGATTTTGATCGAAATACGATTGTTTTGTTGTATATTCGATAGTAAAGCTTGTAGCATTCTCTACTTTTTCCCATTTAAGCTGCACAGACGTGTCCGACGTAGCCTTGATGAAAATTATTTCTTTAGGAGCTGCTGGTACTGTTCCTGCTGAATTCGAGTAATCAGACCATTCGCCATAGATTTTATCGCTTCCGTATAGGTTCACTGCTCTACAACGAACTCTGTAGTCTGAACCTGGATTAATAGTAAAAGACGCCACAGCTCTACAGGTCTGAACCTTTACTGTCGACGTCTTAAACCGAGTTGCCCCACTATAAACTTCAAAAGCGATCTGGTCAGTTCTAGGATCATCAATGTTATCGATAGTTGCTGTTAATGTGTACTTATCGATTTTTACACTTGGTGCATTAGGCTTAGCAGGAGGATTACCTGCAAAATTCAAGTATGCACTAGCTTTAGTGGCAGTCCAATAAGCAACGTCTTTACCATTCACCTTATGCTTTTTAGCGACAGGTTTAACATATACCATGACACTTATCGCATTTGACGGGACGGTGTATGTAGATTGGTGTACTTTTTCTTGTGAATTACTTCCTACAAAAAATATTCCATCACCAGTGCTATAACGCCATTCAACTTGATAATAATCTACATAAAAGATACTGACCTGGTTCCATCACCGAAGTCAGTACCACTTCCATCTTTTATCAGATATCCGACATTTATAGCGGACTGAATATTATGAGTACCACTTTTATTCCTGCCTAGAACAGCTCTTGCTCCTTTAATCTGAGTAATTTTCCATGTCTCATTAAAAACCCAGGAGGAAATGCTAACACCGTTATACCATGTAGCACCACTTTGAATTGTTACCCATTCGCCTACTCGATAGTTTCCAATTTGTTCTGCATATATTTTTGCCGGTTCTTTAAAGTCCCATGTAGCGTAATATGTACTATCTGTACCAGACTGAAGCGCTAATTTAAGATTGGTAACTGACGCCATTAGCTTATATCCTCCTTTCTATCACGGCTGCTCTTACAATTTCTTTAACAGCTTCTGTAATATTGCTTCCATCATCATAAGTAAGACCGTTAATGTTATATGAAACACCACCAACATTACCTAAGTCTTTACGAAGTCTGTTTATTGCTGAAACAACATCATCCATAGATCCATTTTGAATTCTTTCACCCATCATAGAATTTATGGTGTTTAGTCTTGACATTACTCCCAATGTAGGAGTTCCATTCAACATGCCGTTAATTGCACTAGCTCCAGATTTAATATCAGACAAATCAAGGACTGGTCTTATTGTCGGCTGAGTGTTGATATCTCCGTCAAGAAGACTCGAAATTCTCGACATTGCTGTTTGAGTACTGTTAACAGCGTTATCGGACATTCTAGAAATAGATTGTTTCACTAATCCTCCGAACATACCGATACCCTTAGCAAATCCAATAGGAACATATGAACCTATTTTCATGAACACCCTTGAAGGTGAATGAATAGCAAGATTAGCCCTAGCTGCTGCCGATGCTGCCGCTGCCATTGAAGCTGCTGCATTTGCCGCCGACCAAATGTTCGCTTGAATACCTGCTACAAATCCGCTAGCTACATAAGATCCAGAACTATAAAAGCTTGAATAATATCCTCTAGTAGAAGATACTGCTGAAGACAATATCGACGTTGTTGTGTTCACAACACTTGAAGCTCTACTTCGCATACCGTTTACGAATTGTGTCATTAAAGCAACGCCATTAGTTCCAAATACGGATCTTTTACTGCTAATAGCTTTAAGCATCGAGTTGATAATATTGGTAGCTGTTGATGTTACCAATGCTTGTTTTGATTTCAAACCATTAGAGAAAGATGTAATTAAGTTCGATCCAATGTTCGACATCTTAGACGTTGAACCACTAAATGATTTAGTAATACTATTCATAGAAGTTTGACCCAAAGTAGATACAGCAGTTTTAAACGATGCTACGCCGCTTGTGTTAAGTCCGGCCAAACTACTAATAAAATTCTTAATCTTAGTAGCCGCTGTTATAGAGCTAGATATTGATCCGACATTTATACCTGCAACAGAATCAGAGTAACTTTTTAAAGTACTTCCGATAGTTCCTATCTTAAAGTTTGAAACTCCACTAGAATCCAAACTTGATAGTCCCTGAATAAAAGTCTTTAATCTATTTGCCGCAGTAACAGAAGATGTAACTTTACCAGAGTCCACATTTTCAACCGACTTAGAGTAGCTCTTCAAAGTAGTTCCAATAGATCCTATTTTGAAGTTACTAACACCACTACTATCCAATCCCGTAAGACTTGATACAAAATTTCTAAGTCTATTTGCTGATGATATGGATGATGAGACTATACCCGGGTCCATATCTTTAACGGAGTTTCCGTAGTCCTGCATAGCCTTACCTATGGAATTAATCTTGAAGTTTTCAATACCGCTTGTATCAAGACCCACCAGACTAGCTATTAAACTCTTAAGTCTTAAAGCTACTGAGACTGCTGTGTTTACTTTAGCGATATCGATATCGGCTACAGATTCTCCGAACTTACCTATAGCCTGTCCAATATTAACCAAATGACCGTCTCCGGCTCCAACACCTGCAAAGCTACTAACACCACTTGCATCGAGATCGGCTAAAGCGGTAATCAGGTTTTTAATCCTATAAGCGGCTGTTATGGCGGTGTTTATACCATCAGAGTTTATGTTTGCAGCGTCTGTTGAGAATGTAGTCATGGCCGAGCTGAATTTTTCGACGTATTTTGAGAATTCCTCAAGATTCATCTTACCGTCAAACCAGCCTTCTTCTGGAAGGGCTTCTTGAAGAGCTATAATAGCGCTACCTGCATTCGTTACGGATGTTACGACTGCTTCCGATATACCGTCCTCTCCCATTCCGGTTTTAAGTTTGCCCATAGCTGTAGCAAATTGACCTATGTTTTCGCCAAAAGTTCCTAAGTCATCTTTTCCGGTAAACCAGTCGATTACTCCTCCCATATTCTCAAGAGAAGATTGTAATCCAGCAAGTTTAGTAGCCGCATTTATAATAGAAGTAATTGAATCATCATCTATTTTTGTATCTCCTAAATCGGCAAAAGCAGTTTTCATCGATCCCATAAAGCTAGCGACACTAGACCCAAAAGTCCCTAAGTCGTCCCTTCCAGTGAACCAGTCAACCACTCCTCCTATATTTTCAAGCGATGACTGCAAGCCTGATAATTTAGTAGCTGCGTCGATGATTATGCCGATTGCTTCGGTATTTATTTTGACTCCGTCTAAGCTTGAAAATGCTTTTGTCATAGATCCTATAAATAGACCTATATTTACACCAAATGTGCCGAGGTCGTCTCTACCTTTAAACCAGCTTATTACTCCGCCTATTGGTTCAAGGCTAGATTGAAGTTTACTCAGTTCAGCAGCTCCAGTAATGATCGATGTTAAAGCTTCCGTATTGAAGGATACTCCGTCAAGACCTAGAAAAGCATTCTTCATTGAGAATATAAATTGACCGACGTTAGTTCCGAAAGTCGCGAGGTCATCCCTGCCAGAGAACCAATCCATAACACCGCCTATAGGCTCCAATGACGATTGTAATTCGCTAAGTTTCGTTGCTACATTTATCACAGCGCCCATTGCCGCCTCGTCTATTGTGATTCCAGCAGAAGCTTGCGATATCGCTTTCATAGCATTGAAGAACGCAACACCATCGGTCTCAAACTTCTCCATAGAAGTACCACCGAGAGTGAATATGTCAGCGATAGAAGTACCAACTGTTGTAAATCCTATCTCTGCCATAGCACTCATTAAATCGGACACGCCATCGAAAGATCCTGATTTAATACCACTAGCATTTTCGCTTGCTATAGCTAGTTTGTCCATGAAATCAGCAATATTTTGACCTATTTCCGGTAAACTTCCGGTAATACCTTCTCCGATTCCTCCTATGAATGCTCCGATTCCTTTGCCGATTGCGTTTCCTATTTTTCCTAATAATCCACCGCCAGCTTCAACAAGGGACGAAAAACCTGGAATTTTAGATAACCCACCGATTGCTGCCAGAAGTACTGCTATCTCAGCTATTACAGCACCAACGGCTAATACTCCGGTCATTGCTGGGCCGGCTAAAGCTCCAGCTCCGGCGAATACTTTCATCAATATTCCGATTACTCCGAATGCACCTATGCCTTTTAGCATAGTATCCATATCTAAATTGCCTATCGAATCGACGATACCTTTGACAACTTGTCCGACAAAATTCATTATTGCCGATATTAATTCTGGAGTATGCTCGGCAAGACTATTAATAACTCCGATTATAAAACCGAGAAGTGAATCGACAATCTGTGGTGCATACTGTTCTAATGCGTCTAAAACGCCTAAGAGCAGTTTCAGAAAACTTTCAGCCAATTGAGGTGCATATTCTCCTATAACTTTTGCGATTTCGACGATACCTCGACCTATTACTTCAGCAATTTGTGGAATCAATCCTAAAATACCGGTGATTATAACTGTTATTGATGCGACAAGCGCTGTGGCACCAGCAGTTCCAGCAGTAGCAAGAGCTGTGAATCCAGCTGATAGAGCAAGTATACCAACGCCAATTCCAGCTATAGCTACAGCAAATATAGCCATCGCAGCGGATAAACCAAGTATTGCCGGAGTGAGTGGACTCAGAAGAGCTCCAGCTACTCCTATTACTACAAAGGCTCCAGCAAGAGTTACGAGACCTTTTACTATGCTCTCCCAACTCATAGATCCTAATGATTTCAATACAGGTGTTAAAATTGCTAATCCAGCAGCTGCAACAACTAATGCGGCAGACCCCTTAAGAGATCCACTCATGGCTTTTAATCCAATAGATAGCTCGACCAAAGCTATTCCAAGTACAACGAGTCCTTTTCCTATACTCTCCCAGCTCATCGATCCTAATGATTTTAAGACTGGAGTTAATATAGCAAGTGCTGACGCCATCAAAAGCATTTGACCGCCGAACTTAGCGATAGATCCACTACCCTTGCTCATAATTTTAGAAGCTAACACCAGCATTGTAACAATACCTAATATTCCAGCTCCACCTTTAGCTAATTCGTTCCAACTCATAGAACCCAAACTCTTACCAACAGCAGCCAAAATGCCAACCGCAGCTGACATGATAAGCATCTGTCCAGCAAATTTGGTTATAGACTTACTTTCAGTATTCATGAGTTTGGCAGCACCAACTAATATAGCGACTATTCCTAATATTCCGGCCCCACCTTTGGCTAATTCTTCCCAACTCATTGAACTGAGAATTTTAGCGACTCCAGATAACGCTGCTATTGCTGCTGATAATATAAGCATCTGTCCAGCAAATTTGGTTATAGACTTACTTTCGGTATTCATAAGTTTAGCAGCCGCGACGAGTATAGCTACCATTCCACCAATACCAACGAGGCCTTTTGCTACACCGTTCCAATCAAGTCCAGCTATAATTTTCATAGCGCCTGCTAATATAAGAATAGCTGCTCCGAGTCCAATCATCTGAACAGTTCTAGCTATACCTGACAAACTTGATACTATACCAGATAAAGGTTTGACACTTTTGCTGTTTATTTTTTCAAGCACTGCTAATGCAGATATCAACTCTACAAACAAACCGCCTATTGCGCCTAAAGAACTTCCGAGTTTATCCTCGTCTATTCCAGATATGACAAAAAGAGCCGCTGCCAGTATTCCAATAGCACCCGCTATTTTTAGCAATGTTCCGGCTTTAAGATTCTGTTGCCATGATTCCAAACTTCCCTTAACGCCATCAAGTATTTTTTTAACGTTATCTAAGAAACTTATTTTTTCGAATGGATCAGATAATCCTTTAATAAAGTTTCTTATGGCTAGTAATATTCCAGCAAACAATCCGCTGTTTAATACTTCGAAAATATCGCCTTTACCAAAGGCATCGGCTATCATATTACCTATATCGGAAAAAGCTTCTCCGATGGCCGCGCCAACCGACTTTATAGTGTTCCATAGACCGGAAAAGAAGCCAAGAAAACCTTGAAGTGTAGGAGAAATCTTAAAACTCTCAATAAGTGAGCGTCCAAACTCTGCTATTTTTGAAATCCCGTTGCTAAGAAATCCAACAATTTTATCAACTGCGTCGCCAAACAGATTTCCTTCTACTATGGAGTCTCTCACATTCGAGATAAAATCTCCAAAAGAACTCGTTGCATCCAGTATTCCTCCACCAAGTCCGGTGAAGTTTCCAATAATATCTAGAGCGCCTTTTCCAACAGCTTTAAAAGCCTCTATAACAATATCGATAGCGGAAAAGATTCCTTTAAATGTAGATTTTATTTTAGATGCAGCGCCTTCACTTACTTTTAAAGTATCAGTGAAAGCTTTGAATCTATCAATCATACTTACTACTTGGTCGACTGTAGTAGGTGGAAATATCTCTCTAAAAGCTTCTTTTATCGGTTTTATTATATCTCCAAGGAATTTGAATATATTTTTCAAACCCTCTATAATTTTTTCTCTACCGCCAAGCTCGGTTATTCCATCGATAAGACCATCTATGTTGTCTTTTAATTTATTCGTAGATTCGTTTGCTTCATTTAGCGCTTTTAATGTAGCGTCATCAACGATACCTGTTATTTCTAAATCGTTAGCTTCCTGAAAAGCTTTAATAGCTGACTCTGTGGCACTTCCGAAAATTCCATCAGCACCAGAATCGCCAATATCATAGTTAAGGCTTTGTAATGCTTTTTGTACTTTTGTTACGTCGTCTCCTGTATTACCTTTCGATAAACCGGCTTCGACTCCACTTAAATCTACAAGTTCGCCTTTTAATCCGCTAACAGCTTCTTTTAAAATATCAGAAGATATGGCACCAGATTGAAAAGCTTTTTCTAGAGAACCATATTTTTTTATGATCTCGTCCATATTAACGCCATGGTCCTCAGCAATCGATCTAACTTTTTCCTCAAAAGTATCGGTTTCTACACCAGCTTCATTTATTTTTTTTACAAGCTTATCCCAGTTAGAAGACATCGCGCCTTCCAATAATTCGTTACGAGATTTCGCTGATGATTCAACCATCTTTCCAATGGTATCTGAAATTCCAGTGAACAATTCTTTGGAGTCTTCAAAATCACCGACAAGTATTCTCCAAGTTTGACCCCATCCAGATTGGAGAGATTCTTTTACCGTATCTATCAGCTGTGTGAATGTTTTTACTTTTGAAGCAGCGTCTTCAGCGTCCTTCGCTAAAGCCATAATATCGTTTGCTTGAGATTCGCTATAACCTTGGGCAATAAGATCGGCCTTACTATATGCGCCAGACAATTGGTTAAGAGTTTCAGTTAATACCTCGGTCGTTAACCATTCACCTTTTGTTAGGCTTTCTCTAAAGCTGCCATATGTATCAATAGCTTGTTTAGCGCCTGTTCCCAAAAGTTCAGACGTTCTAACAAGTGCGTCCTGAAATACCTTACCACCCATACCGGCATTAACAACTGAGTTCCAGTCCATAAGACTAACTTTACCTGCCGCCAATGCCTGAGAAAGCTGATACATCGCAGTAGATGCCTGTTGAGAAGTTGATCCAGAAACTGCGGCCAAGTTCGCAATACCTTTAATAGCATTAACTGAGGTATCAAGTTTTACACCAGCTGCTGTAAACGTACCGATATTACGAGTCATTTCCGTAAAATTGTAAATCGTCTTATCGGCATATGTATTTAGCTCATCTAAAGCCTTATTTACAATATCAACATTAGTGCCTTCCTGCCTTGTATTGGATAGAATTGTCTGAATAGCACCAATCTGAGTTTCGTATTCTTGGAAACCGCTTTTAACCGGATCTATAGTTAATGCTGATATCATACGTTTACCAGTGTTAACAGCCTGGTTAGTGATGTTTGCTAAAGCAGTTACACCAGCGACCTGTAGTGCTGAAAATTTAGCCTGAACTGTCTCTATACCACTGCTCATTCCTGCAAAGCTAACACCTTTAGCAGCCTTACCGACATTCTCCAACCCTTTGGAGGCACCAGATAGATTTAACTTTTGTTTGAGCTTATCGAGAGTTGACATACTGGTTGCGACTCCGCTCTCAAACTGCTTATTGTCGAACCGCATCTCCAAGACTCTGTTGTCAATAGTCGTACTCATATCTTAGTAACCTCCCTCCAGGCCTCTTCTGCCATTTTGTCAAAAATAGGCTGAATCGCAGGATTGATATAATCTCTCCCTTGAACCCAGCCTCCAGTACCAGTCCCATGACCATATTGCAAAATAATAGCGATTGGTACACCTTTATTAATGTTAGAGTTTGTAAAAGTAATCTTTGCTGATCCGGATGTATTCTCAATTTCGTATCCCCACGATTTAGCAGTCAATCCAGATTCTACAGGAGTAGCAGACATAAGAGCAGCCACCCCTTCCCGACCATATTTGTCGAGTACGCTGAGCTTTGCATTCCCTTTAAGTTTCTCAAAATATCGAGTAACTTTAGAGAAGTCTCCCTTATGTCTGAAACTAATCATTTTGATCTTTCTCCTTTACAGTAGCTCGTTAACTCGATCCTGAATTTTCTGAATCATGTTGTGATCGTATCCAGCTTTTGCGAGGGCATTAATTCGTGCATCTCCATTACCGTATTTTCCGGCAATGACATCACGGGCTACATTATCAATCACTATCTGATTTACTTTCTTCTGCACAGTGTCTGGATTATAACCAGCTTTCTTGAGAGCAGACACACGAGCATCACCATTACCCCATTTTCCAGCTAAAACCTCTTTAGCTACTTCATCGATAGATTTAGTAGGTTTTGCAGGAGCTTTAAGTAGTTCATTCACTTTCTTCTGTACAGTGTCTGGATTATAACCAGCTTTCTTGAGAGCAGACACACGAGCATCACCATTACCCCATTTACCGGCGATTACTTCTTTAGCAATTTCATCGATAGATTTGGTCGGTTTTGGCGTAGATGTAGGTTTAGATGTTGGTGCTGGTGTGGAAGAACTTTTCGCATATTTTGGTCTAGCAAAACCACGAATCATACCCCAGCCAACCGGAATGGTACGTCTTGCTACTGCTTCTCCTCTGTTACCTTCAATCGCTGTGATTTGTCCGTTTGAAACAGATTCCACATACCCGATATGATCAGAATATCCGTCGTTTGGCTGAGTCTTATCATCCCAGTTATAAACAATTACATCACCAGGTTTCGGAGTAATGGTGCCGTCCTCGACCCAAATGCCTTTCTGCTTAAAAATCTTAATATGTTCCTCACAACCAACTTCTGTACCGATGAGATCGACTGCTCCGGATTTGATAGCTGCTGCTGATACTGTACAATCACACCATTCATCATTAGGTTTAATAGCGTATCCGCGAGCCAAAGGTTTGTGAGAATTATAGATGTTAAGAATCTCAATATATTTACCGTTAGCTTCAGAATAACCGAGCCAACTTCTCATAACATTAAGAACGTCCTGTGCTGTTACACCCAATTCCGTATCCTCCTGTTTTCCGTAAAAATAGTTCATGTCGACTTTACCTTTAATACCGCCTACAGTTCCGGAACTCGTATACTGATGAACCAAACAACCGTAATCTGCTTTTCCGTTATAATCAGCGAGCCAGAATTTGTACTGTTTAATCAGATCATGATTATACCAATTTCGATAGTAGTCGATATTTGCGTAGATTCCAGCTTTGTATCCCTGAGATTCTACGTACTCACAAAAGATTCTTGTAAAGTTATTACATTCATTTTTACCAAGTCTCACACCTTTTGCAGCTGCTTTCTTGACTGTGTCATATTCGAAATCTGCGAAGATGATTGTGTTTTTATCAAGACCAGCTTTTCTAACAACATCAACACAGAATTTTGCTTCGTCAAGTGCGCCCTGTTCGTTTAAGGCATAAATAAAATGGTAAGTTCCTATAATCGGAATCTTGTTGTTTTTACACCCATTGACATACTCATAGAATTTTGAATCTACTGTCTTCCTGTAAGAAGATCTAAGAATCGCGAACTCTATTCCGGAGGACTTGACTTTAGAAAAATCTACATCTCCCTGCCAATAGCTGATATCAATTCCTTTCTTCACAATCATCATCCTTTCGAATTGAATTTCTTTCTTCGAGCTGCATTCATTTCAGCATAACGACTCATTAATTCTCGCTTACTTGTCTGTTTAGGTGGCTCATTGTGAGCACTACATACCCTTATCAAAGTAATAAGTCTATTAAGATGCCATTTTTCACACTCAAATGGAATATTGTTTGCAATCATCCAATAATATATAAGCTCTGACGTTATGATCTCTCGATTTTTCTTTCCAGATCTTCTGTCATTGATAGTAGTTGCTGTCATTGGAGCATAAATATAGTCAGTTATTTGCTTTAAGTTATCTTCACTTAACCGACCATACACACTTGGATCAACATTCTTATTGAGTGTCATACACCTTATGTAATCTATTGTTTCTTCAATGGTTTTCTCTTTATTTGTATAAAAAGGTTTACACCATTTTGATTCCCATTTTGAAAGAGAGATGAGTGAATGTTCTAATTGTAGTGTCTGCTCTTTCTGAGCTGGCACGGGTATAAACACTTGATTTCCTTCATCCCATAATTCGTCAGCTTCTCTAGCAGGTACTATAATCTGAATCATTACTCATCCCTCCATTGTGTTCGAATTTATTAAGCTCCTGGAAGCAGATTCTTTGAATTAGCTTCCTGTGCAACATCAGCCGGAACGATGCCGTTAATAAATGCCGCTGCTGCTTCTGCGTCTGTAGCAAGTTCCATGAAGAGTGTGGAATAAGCTTCTGTCTGTGAAAACTTTCTTGACAGTGGTCTTCCGTCCTCATCAAGTTTCATGAAACCTTTACCATCCGGAGCCTTTTCTCCATATGCTTTAAGAATAAGATCTTTAAAGATAGCTACGATTGTCGGAGTATCCTGTGCTGCCACGACTTTCTCAATCATCTCAGCGAATCCACCAACTGTAGATAATTCCATCTCCATAATTTCTGCTTTAGAAAGGTTGAAGTAATATGTATCTTCTCTTTCTACTCCGTTGTAATCTGTGTATTTAATAGCTTTTTTTAACATGTTGTTCTCCTTTCAATTTTTCAACGTTTAATAATTAAAAAAAAAGACCCCACCTATTGCTAAGCGGGGCCTATCGTTATTCCATTACTTAGTTACTTACGCACCTGTCGTAGTTTTCATCATAGTAGCAACCTCATCCGGGAGTGGAAGTCTTGCTTCTGTATCCTCGTCACCGTAAAGAACTGCCTCCAGTGCTGCCAGTTTAGTTGGATCAGCTGTGGTAGAGTCGATTATGAGATGAGATGTAGGTTTGAAATTAGCTACAGATACCGGAGTAGTACTACACTCCCAGGACATAGTAGCCGCTTCCGGACTATCATTTACAGTCGCACGAGATACTTCGGAAGGAGCTGCAAGAGCACCGTATACCAGATGCAGTTTGTAACCATGTGATTCGCCCTCTGTATCATTACCAATAAGGCTTCGATAAGATAAACCGAAATTTTTACGTTTCTGCTGTCCAATCTTAACGCCGGTTGCAATTTCTCCTTCACCGTTACATTCTGCGAATTCATCGGGATACATATAAGCTTCGATTGTGAAACCAAATTCCTCAGCGGACATAAGTGTCACATACTTAATGTTATCTGCATAGAGCGGTGTCGGTTCTGCTCCAGATGGTGATTCTGTTACAGCTGTAAGACCATTCCATGCTGCTCCTTTCGGATAGTTTCCATCAGTTCCCATTGGATAAATTACGCCATGATCGACGCCAGTTTCAAACAAACGTTCGCCTGTTGCGTCCCATACAAGTTTAGCCATATTTGATTTCCTCCTTAATAATATAGCGTTAATACATCGTGATTGAGATTATCGGCTTTATACAGCCTATCGTAAGAGCAGTATGGAAGTTCCATAAGCTTCTGTATAACAGGATTATCCGGTAATTTACTAATCACGGTAATGTCATATTTCCTACGTGTTAAATATGTTGAGTTGTTAGCTTTCATGGTTTCGATATCACTTAATGAATACACAATAGCTGGATAACTCATTTGAAGTGACGCTGGGGGTTGATAGAAAACCTGGTTACTACCAAGAAGTTCTTCAAGTTTCGCTTGTAGTTCTAATCTACTAGCCACGCCACACACCCCCAATCGATAATATCAGTCTAGGATACTGAACTTCGACGTCTGTCACTTTCCATTTCTCATTTGAGAATTCAATCCAAGTCATGGCAGATACATGATCTCTGGCGTAGGGATCGGCCACTATACTAATCTGGTTTGAGATATTAATATCATCGTTAACGTTTCCAGAATTCTGCCGTTTCCACCGATTGCTCATGATATCACCAAAATACTGACGTTCGACGATTTCATCTTCTATCCAGACACCAGGCTCAACCTCGCCAGTATAAGTAAATCCGATCTTCCCACACCATTTATTCATGTTCTATCACTCCATTTTGAATTGTTAGGCAGTTTCTTTCACGAATTCAAGAGCTACTGCGGAATACGGTTTAACAAGTGTACCGGAGCAACGTGTCTCCATAAGATACTTCTGCTTGTTGTAATCGATATCGAAATCATCGAAGAAGTTGATTTCTCCACCCTTATCTGTACCTACGTTGTAATCTTTAAGATTTACATAGATACCAGCAAGCTCATATGTCTTATTTTCATCGTCTGTTCTTGTAAGACCTTCCATTACCGGAACCGGAACGATTTCTCTTACGCGAAGAGATGCTGCAAGTTTCTGTACGCTATCATAGATAACACGTCCGTTTGTATCTTCAATGAGCAAGCAATCTGTAAGCATATCCTCAGACATGAACATATCAGGGTTGCCAGATCCTTTATAATTCTTTCTGGATTTGATGCAAGCTTTGATGAATGCCTTAGCTTTCTCTTCAGCAGTAGCGGAATCGCTTACATTGATAGCTGCTTTAACTGTGAAAAGATCTTCCATCTTCCAGATAGGTCTGATGCAGTCCTCATTGATTTTATCGTTAGCCTCTTCAACCGGATCTCTTCCATCACCGATAAGGAATGCGCGAGCAAGTTCCTCATCAAGCATCATACGAACTTCTCTCTTCAGCCATGGAAGAATATCGAAATCTGTAATATCAAGCATGTCATCGCGATCTAATGCCTGTTTCTTGTATACAGTTGTTGGATTTGTTACACGTTTGAGAAGCTTAAATACTTCTTCAATTTTAAGTTTGCCTTTCTGGTATCCCTTTGCTCTAGCCTGTGCTGCTGTGATGTCAGCAAAGATAGTTTTGATACGGGAGAACGGTGTGTGATGTACTCCGCCAAGTACTTTTGATACCCAATCGTCATTACGTTTGATAAATTCCGGTTCATTGTTAAGATTCTTTGCATCCGGGAATAAGATGTCAATGTCTGTGATACCATGAGCAAGCACTGCCTCTTTAAGAGAACCTGAGCGTTTCGCATCTTCGAAAATCGCAGTCATCTCGGAGTGTGTAAGCACATCATCTGCCATAGGGGTTTCATTGTCGAATACGTTGTGTTTCATATTTTTGTTTCCTCCTTCATTTTCATCATCTTCTTCGGTTTCAACACCAGCATCTTCTAATGCCTGTCCGATCATAGCGTACACAACAGTTTTCTGTTTCTCAGAAAGAGTGTTGAATACATCAGCTACAGTTTCTTCTTTGTTTTCTCCCTTTGTTTCTTCCTCGGCATGTTTTACTTCTTCCTCAGAATGGGTTACTTCTTCTTTGTCTGGTTTATCATCGTTTTCTTCTTTGATACCAGCATCTTCTAATGCCTGTCCGATCATAGCGTACACAACAGTTTTCTGTTTTTCAGAAAGAGTGTTGAATACATCAGCTACAGTTTCGTCCTTATTTTCTTCGGCATTATGTTTTTTGGTTTCTTCTGCCATTTTTTCTTCTCCTTTCTCAGAAGTATCTGCGTGGAACAATGACTCCACATTTTCGATATATTCGCCTGAGCTGATATATCCCTCTTCATAAGAATCTTCGCCATGCATCATGACAGACTCTATTACTGCGCCTGGATTAGCACCAGCTAAAACCAAACTAAGCTCACGAATGACTCCGTGAACTACATTACTTCCCTGCTGTTTAAGTCTGTTGGCATATATGGAAAATCTATTCACATCACCATGCTGAACCAGCAATTTAGCATTCTGCCCTGATTCCGTATCGTTAAATGTGCAATATGCATACACACCTTCGTCCCTGTTTTCCAGCAAGGCATGACCGAGCACTTCATCTACGCTATTATGCTGATGATTCCAAACTAACGGTACAGTTTCACCATCGCACTCTTTGAATGCATCTTTCATGATGACTCTACCGTCCGCACACAGCATGTCAGCTTTAGTAGCCCAGCCAGAACAATCATATGACTTAGCCATTTTGATTTTCTGCCTCCTTTTTAATTAACTTAAACTGCATTAAACCGAAGCAGTGAAAGTAACAGCTGTTGAACTTCCATCACTAGCGATAAGACCAGTAGACTTAAGGCATACCGGTTTGTAATATGTATCTGTCATGTAAACAGTTACTCCTTTAAGGAATAACTCCTGGAGATCTTCCTTCATGACTTTCTCCGCTTTTGCTTCCTTATCGTAGAACAGAACTTTTGAAGAATTTGCATATAAAACAACTGTTTTTACAAACTTTTCATCATATGCTGCATTAACTGTTTCTCTTTTAGCCATAATTATTTTCCTCCATTTGTTAATAATGTGTATTGTTTCACAATCATAGGTCCGAAATTGGTGTGTCACCTAATGAGGGTTCTTCCTCTGGTGGAATATCTTCTTCACTTATATCCGGAGTTGGATTCAATCCAGTTCCTGTTTGATTGATGTTGCTATTTACTAACTGGTCAGCTTTTGGATCATCTGATGGTTTCATACCAATAATCTGTCGAACCTCATTAGCTGTAAGTATTTCATTCTGCGTAAACACTCCAGCGATTTCAGCCAGTTTACTAAGAGGAACGAGTCTAAACGAATCTCTGAAGAATTTGATAGTCTGATTCTGAGATCGTGCTGTCTTTGTTAAAAACTTGCGTTTCATCTCATCGACGATTGCTGCGACAATTGGCTCAATAGTCCTTGAATAGTAGTTCAGCATTTCTTCTTCGCTCGCTGATCCATCGAGTATCGCCTGTGTGATTCCAAGCTGGCTGTATAGTTGAGCAGTTAGATATTCCACTTGTTTCATCAGGTTATTGTCGAGAGGTCTGTTTAACTGCACTATCTTTTCAGTTCCATCAACATAGCCAATACCGTAAGTGGAACCGCTTAGCTGTTGCTCCAGGTCCGCACGTCTTTCATTAGCTAGTTTTCGCCGAGCTTCAGATTTAATAGAATATGGTAGCTGAATAATCATGTCCAATTTTCCACTACTGATACGTTCGTCCATTCTATCGAGAAGGGCAAGTTTTCGCGTAAGACGCTGCATGGTAGAATTATGCTCATTGATAACCGCATATAAAGGATTCTCAACTATAGCTACCATTTTCTTTTCAAGCTTAATGTCTTCTCGTTCTCCTGTTCGTTCATTGTAAACTCTAACTTTCACATGGTTTGGATACCATTCAAGAATTTTACCAGTTCGCATGGAAAGTATTTTATATGATTCAGTTTGAGATGGATCTATATCTGTATCAACAGGAACTATTGCTACACAGCCCTCGTCAAGCATAGACATAACGATATCTTGTGTGAATGCTCTACCAGTCTGATCGATATTCGCTTCAAGATTCAGACATTTATTAAGAGTCGAATCAATCTTTTCTATAAATCTACCGTTACTGTCTATACGACAGTGATTAATATTTATAGAAGAGACATCCAAAGCTATTCGATTAAAAATAGCAGTAACAACAGATCGCTCATTACCCCTAGTGAATCTCGGCCTATCCGGTCTATTTGAATATCCTGGACCAATGTTACGAGAGTCATATGTCGGATCTCGGTTCATGAAAGCATTCCACGAATGCCGAAGTCTATCTATAAAATCCATTTTGATTTTACCTCCTATGGTGTTGATGGATTAAGACTTTCAGCGATTTTAGCGTCTATGTATGAATGTATTTCAGCTATATCCGCTTCCGTCCAATAATCAGTACCTCTGACAGGTGTCTTCCCATCAGTACCAGGATCTCCTTTTGGTCCAGCATCACCAGTATCACCTTTTGGTCCCTGAACACCCTGTTCACCTTGAGGTCCGGTTAATCCTGTATCTCCCTTTGGACCCTGAATACCTTGTTCACCTTGAGGTCCAGTAGCTCCGGTATCACCTTTTGGTCCCTGGATACCCTGTTCACCTTTCGGGCCTGTAGCTCCGGTATCACCTTTCGGACCTTTAAGACTAGCTAACCATTCAGTCTCGCTTCCTTCGAAACCAGTAGAAAGCGCTACTTGATAAGCAGAATCACCTGGATCTCCTTTTTCACCAGGAGGGCCAGGAGTGGTTGAACCAGTTCCTCCGTTAGTAATGAGCTCGCATAATTCCCAAAGCAATTCTTCAGCTCTAGACTGAGGTCTCGGCAATCCTTCAGTACCTTTCTGTAAGATAGTATTTTTCATATATTCTTCAAATCTACTATCCGGTATGTATGTTTCATCGATCATTTTGTCACCTCTAAGTGCTTAGAGTTCAATTCCTTCAATGGCTGCTCTTACCTCAAGACATCTGAGATACTCGCCCATGTAACGTTTCTGCTCCTGAAGTTTTGCTATCGGGCAAGTTGGTTTGAAGTCGAGAACTCCTGCTTCATGTTTTACAAGCATCTGATGTAATTTGTCATATCGAATCTTTGTCTGATAATACTCAGCTTTAAAACGATCTTTATAATCGGAACTATTCATAAGTTCAATCGTGTCTTTTAACTCCATTTTGAATTTACCTCCTTATCTTATTTACGGCCGCCTTTCTTACCGCCTTTTCCTTTACGTCCACCTTTACATGCCATAGTTTTTCACCTCTATTCAAAAGCATCCTTGTTCAGTTTATAAGCAACGAACGCATCCATAAGTGCTGCAACGCAGTCAATCTTATGCTCTCGTTTGCGTTTATAAAGTTTTCTGTTACCGTTGGTGTCTTCAAGGGTGATACAGTTTCCCATAGCAAACGACATGATCTCTTCATCGAATCGAAGCATTCTCTCTTCAGAAAGGTTCTTTAATTCTCCAAGAGGAATAGATTCTGTCTTTGCTCCCTGAATTACTTTCTCAATACCAAACGGACCATTCTCGGTTTCCCATCTATTAACAAATTCCTTTGCTCCATACGGGTCAAAGCCGAAACACCGAACATCGTAATCACTATCGATAATATGTTTATCCAGATCGTCGTAAACTTGCATCATATCGAGGATCGCACCGTCGAGAACTATCAAACTACCTTCATTCATAAACTGATCGTATTTCGTCCGCATAGCTGCTGGTAATTTCATCAGAGTTAATGAAGAAATATAGTTTCTAGTCTTAATACCGAACGTTCCATCCTGTAAAGGGAACATAAATGAGAATGAGCAAAAGTCGTCTCCCTGCGATAAGTCTGCTCCCATAGCACAAGGTAATCCCCAGTAATCTCTACGTCTATGAGGTATTGTCTCTTCATAAGTAAAGTAATAGGTATAACCTTCCAACGGGATTCCAAATCTTTTCGCAAGAATATCGTTCTTTGCTGCTGGGTTCTGTTCGGCTCTTTCCACGTCAAGCTGATATGCTTCAGGGCTAACGGTCTTTCCAATATTCGGATTAGCCTTAAGCCACATTTCTGGATTTCCTACTTCCTCAATATCATCGAGCTTATACCACCAGATTGATACGTGAGGATTAGTGTACTCGTCTCGAAGAATCTTAGATAATTCCATTTTGATTGTGTCGCCGCTACCATTTCGTACAGTACCTTCTGAACTGGTTGCCACAATAAGATAATCATCATTTTTTGAGGCACCCTGTTCAACAGCACCAACGACGTCTTCTCGTACATCTCCTGATAGCCATTCATCTATAGTGGAGATCTTATCTCTTCGTGACTGCAATTTATCGATGGACATTGGTAGAACTTCGATTATTGAATTTGTAAGGAAGTTCTCTACACCCTTTTTCGTACTAGCTAACTTCTGTCGATTCGCCCTTGAGCCTGTAGTATTCTGTAAAGAGCCCTCTGTTAAGAATTTAAACAAAGGACCTCTAGCTCTTGCTATAGCTGTACGAATAGGAGCTAATGTTGCTTCTGATTGTCTCATTGTCGGCGCGGTTACTAATTGCTGAGTAGTACTCGTGTCGACATTTAAAAAATAAGCCTGAATACATGCCGCATACATCGATTTAGCAGCACCTCTGGCTACGATCAAATACTGTTTGTTAACCAGTCGTTTCTTAATTCTCTTGGTAACATATCGTCCTTCGTCGTAGTCATAGACTGATCGTTCAACGAAGTAATACCAACCGAAAATCTGTTCCGCCCAAAGTTTAAACGAATCAAGTAAATGTAGATCTTCGCCATCAGTTAATGTGAGTTCGTTCTCACAATAATTAATAAAACCCTGGATCGCTTGGTCGTCATACCAAATTCCAGGGTTAGCTATAAGATCATCTATTCGATTCATCTCCATCGAGATTTCTTTACATATTGGGATTTCTCCTCGCATGACCGCCTCTCTAAAGCGGCCGTAATATTTCGGAACAGCCGTGTTTGAAAGACTCATGATGTTTTTCTCCTGTTTTATTTTGTGTTCTATTTAGCACACTTTAACGACCATAACGAGCATTGTTCAATATTCTTGACACATAGGTTCGTCCAGTCTTTTTGTATGCTTCTTGAGATTCGAGCAACATAGCATCTGCCTTATCAGATAATCTTGAAGCATCTTCGAACATTTTATTATACTCCTTAGCATCTGCTGTTTTGTTCTGTGCAGAAGCTATAAATCTTGAAACTGCGTTTTTACCAAGTTTCTTGCGCTGCTCTTTAACCTGATTCCACTTTGCATCAGCAACATCACTAGCTTTTGATGCTGCATCAACCTTTTTAGAATAATCTTTTACTGCTGATTTTTTGGCATCTACTTTCGCTTTCTTTATGTCGGCTTTTGCTTCTCTTAAAGAAGCCTTAGCTGCATCTCTTTGGATCTTATTACCTTTTCGAATAGCTCCAATACCGTTCAACTGACCAGAATTCCTAGCTGCTTTACGAGCTTCTAATCCATCAGCTCTGGCTTTCTTAGAGGCTTGTCTAAAGGTCGGCTGATCGCTTCTCCTTCTAACTCCCCACTTCATGCCTTTTACACCGTAGTGCATTAATTTGTCATCATAGTATCCCATTTTGAATTTTCACCTCTTATCTCAAATAGTTATGTGTTCCCGGACAGCATCCCAATGATTTCTCTATCCGATAGTTTCGTGTTCGGATGTTGTTTACGATAATTATTTATCGCTTTTGTGTTAAAAGCATATGATACTCCTACTGGAACAGTTGCTCCCAAAGCATACGTAGCTCCCTTTTTTGAGCCAGTTATTATTTTGTTGACGTAGTCTTCAGCTTTCTGTATTTTCTTAGCTTGATCAAGATTCTTTGAAATCTCATCAACCGTTAATTCTCTAAAATTAGTTACAGAAATCTTTCCTTTCGCATCAAATACTATGAGAGGATTTTTTGTCTTGTAGTCATTAAACTTCATATCGTTAATGTCTTGAATAGCATTATATCCTTTTGATTTCATAGCACTATAAAATGTTTTGGATGAATATGAATCATGATTCCCAGCTAATTTAGAATTGAAATTTTCATACAGTTTTGATAACTCACTATCTGTATACGTTCCGAATTTAGCAAATCTTATAGGCTTTTCATTCGAACTTATAGAGCTTGGTAGATTATGTACATACTCTGCGAACTTTTTATCATTCTTATAAAGATCTTTGAATACTTTCTTCGCATTATTCTTAGAAGCAACTTTGACATCATCTTTAACTAATAAAGACATCACATATGCTTTTCCAGTCTGTTGATATCGTTCTCTACCAAGTTTACCTGCATATTTTATGTTATCGGTTTTCTTGTATGAAGCGAAGAAATTATCGTATAACTTTCCTCCGGTATCTTTCATCTCTACTCGTTGCAACAACTTTCCAGACTTTATAGTTTTATCACAGTAATCTTTAATGTACTTATTTGTTGCATATGCAGCTATCGAAGCAACTGTGATACCGGCTGTTATGGCTATGATTTTCTCAGTTTTGATACGTCTATCAGCCGCCATCTTAGCCTGTTTAGGACTCATCCCTTTGCTAATATACTTAGATTCAATCCTCGATCTGTGACTCGATCTATTTGTGCTCTTATCGGATTCGTTTTGGTATTTATTCTTTCCAGCATTAGTGAGAGAACCGTCTTTATTTTGGTAACGTCTTATTCCCCATTTCATGCCTTTTACACCGTAATGGTAGAGTTCATCTGTAGAAGTTATTCTTGAAATTGCATACTCCATTTTGACTCACCTACCTCTTAACTCAAATACTTATCAAGTTTACGGTTCACATAAGAATCGCACTCCGACACACTCTTCGTTCCGAGCTTAGATACGAAACCAACTGTATTAGCTCCGATTTCCTTAACGATTCTTTCTGAATTGTATTTTCGATACAGCTTGTCTACAATTTTAGGATTCGCTTCGGTTACAGACTGAAGTTTCACCGAATCTGTATCAAACACAATCATAGGTCTTTTCGCATGATAACTTGAATACTCCTTATCGTTATAGTCAAGTAAAGCATTATAACCTTTCTTCTTTAACTCTGAGTAGAAACGATTTTGTGCAGCTATCTCTTGTTGATTATGGTTTACAAGGGATAGATTCAGAGCCTTATAGATAGCCACCTTTTCAGAATTTCTAAGTTTACTTGGATCTTTCTCCAAAGCATTTTGAGCTTGTTTAAATAGAACCTGTTGAGTAGGTCGCCGCATCTTCTCTTTAGAGTCAGCTATCGAAGCCTCTACATTCTTCTTAAACTCTGGCTCTTTCAATAAGTTTGCGGTTATGTAGCCAGCGTTCTCATCTGACGGAACTTTCAACTTCTTCACAGTTTCCAGTTTCAACTGATAAACCTTCATATTATTGCTTTTATCTCTTAGAGATTTTGCAACGTTGAAATCTTCCTCACTGCCGGTTGCCTCAGCCTGTTTCTCAGCACGTCTTGCATCCGAAGCAGCTCTACTCGTAAGATTCTTACCAAATAATCCGAGATACTTATCCATGTCTTTCTTTTTATATGTAGCGTAGAATGCGAAATTCTCGAATTCTTTTGAAGTCTGGATTCGAGCGAATGTAGTACCTTTTCTTAAATATGTATCAACGTACTGCTTACCTGTGACTTGAGTTTTGACAGTGTTTTTTAATTCAGAAACTTTCATACTCATTAACGTAGTCTTTTTCTGTGTGATATGAGTATCTGAAGAATTCTGATATCGTTTCTTACCAGATGGTGTCAATGTTCCGTCAGCATACTGATATCTCCTAACACCCCACTTTTGACCTTTAACGCCGTGATGATAAAGTTCTTCCATAACTTACTTACCACTTAGCGCTTTGATGGCTAAAGCAATGCTTAATGCCGACCCGGTTACTGCTAAAACATCACCGGTGGTTTCTAGCATTCTACTAGCATACTCGCGTCCTTTCGTGGTTTTTTGAGGAGCAAACATATCATTATATTGTTTCTCCAAAAGAGCTCTATTAATCTGATCACGCATTTCTTTATCGGTCATGTTGCTTAAGTCCATCTTTTGTTTCGGATTATTTCTGATAGACTTATCGGTCATGGTCTTTATATTACGGCTCAGTCCAGCAGTAGCATCGGTCAAAGATTTGGTTCTTTCCAAGTCTTCTTTAACATATCGTCTAGCATCTGCTATGTTGTCAGTTCGACCGTTCTTTTTAGACTGCTTATAATAAGTACCAGTAGACTCATCATACTTATTAAATTCTTTTTCTCTAGAGTCTCTTTCATATCTCTTCTGACCTTTTTCAGTAAGAGTACCATCCTTGTTCTGGTATCTTCTTACTCCCCATTTCATGCCTTTAATTCCATGATGATAGAGTTCATTATTGTCCATTTTGAATTACCTCCTTTCCAGTTTGTTCTGCCTCCACATTAAGTCTCCATTCAAGCTCGTTGATCATCTGTTTCATGGCTTCCATTACAGCAGAGCTAAGAGGAGGATCGAAAATAAGTCTAACCTTTAGATACATATAGGTTTTTACAGCCTCGAAGTTTTTGTTATCGGTCGGAAGAAATTCATCCCATGTAGTAAACTTATCCGTGATATGAAATCCATTACTAGGACCAACTCCCAACTGACTAAGTATCATGAATACAGAATTGATATGCATGATGATATCAGAATCAAAGTGCTCATAATCTTCTGTTATACCGAGCATCTTTTTAACTGATGTAAGTATACTTTCCAATATTCACACCTCCTTCGCTATCGTTTCCAGGGACAAGTGTCATTTGGTTTTCGTTCTATTGGTTCTGTTATAAGTAAGCTCTCGTCTCCGTAGTGAATAGCGTTGTGGGTATTGAGTGTTGTAGAAATTACATTCTCTGGATCGAATACTTTCGGATCTCGTAGAAGAACGTCTTCTACTGAAATTGGATTTATATGATGCACGAGGATCTTACCCACTATCTCATAACCTTCACAGGCCAAATCACAGCCATTATCTCGAATAATTATTTCGTTACGAAAGCGCTTCCATTCTGTCGTACGATAAAGCATCTGATTTAAATATCGATCATAGCCGAATGTCTCAACACCAACTTGTCCGCCGAGTTGTAAGTATCTAAAACGATCTAGAAAAGTTGGAAGCTTAATCAATTCGGAATATGTTCTATTCATCTTCATACTCCTCCGGATCTCCCTGACCATTGTAATTTCTGAAAGCCTTCATAGCGTTCTCAACGAGAACCTTGTATTCTTTCTCATCCTCTATAGCATTGGTTTTAGCTTCTAACAGTTTATTCTCTTTTTTAAGTTTCTCTTTCTCTAACTCTGCTTTTGTAGTACCAAGTTTCAGAAAATGTGTGATGACCTGAGAAGAAGCAGTGCCTTCTATTAACTGCCTTTCAGCTAGGTCCACTGCCAATGAAATCATCTGGTTTTCTCTAGCTTCTGGAGATAAAGCAGGTCTCATCTTCTTACTTTCTTTCGATGAGCTTTTGCTTAGTTTAGGCATACTTTCTGCCTCCTCTCGTTTAATTATTAGTTACTTTTGTGTTACTTTTAATTTGGTTTCATGTGGTATTTAAGAAGACTCATAAGGACAATGAAAAGAAACTATTAATATTGAAAGGAGAAACCTTAAACCTACACTGATCAACCTAGAACCTTCGGAGGTGTCCATATGAGCCTTGTTAAATACCGCATAAAACTAAACATACCACTTTTGTTTTTACCAAAAATCCCGCCGGAGAACTTCTGAA
>OHFN01000418.1_pt1 | contig 33116 bp, 28 predicted proteins | sample 1567571 | NCBI WGS metagenome assembly OHFN01 (sample SAMEA3879533, study PRJEB24766) | human gut metagenome | biome: human-associated habitat; feature: feces | place: USA | collected 1985/1987
AAGTTAATATCCTGAAAGCAGGAAGTTAACTTCCTGCTTTCAGGATATTAACTTTCTCTTGCCAAGAAGTTAGTTCTTTGTTTTTACGATGTTAACTTCCTGTTGCCGACTTCCGGATTTCATGGTATAAACAGGCTCAATATTTGCATTTCGCTTGCCGATCCACTCCTGTTTCACTGTTTTTTTGAAAACAGAGAGTTATCCCAAGATCACTTTTTCCCACTTTTTAATATAGATTTCGAGATATTGCTTACATAATAGCAATCGGTAGGTATAGATACCGATGCTACTTTCAATGGCTATCCAAATCCCTATTCAGACACCTACTTTTATAGATATGAGAGAAACGGTTCGCTTAAAAATTGTCACAACCTATTTTTTACGATTATTCATTAAAAATCTTTAATACCTTTTTCTTTAAAGACAATACTTCGGTAAATTTTCACCGAAGTATTGTTAAAGAAAAACACATGAGTAAAAGCTTGTTAAACCCCAATTAAAATCATTTTTGTGAAACTATTTTTTACTATGAAAAGGATTTATTGAGAACGATAATGTTAATCATATTTAAATCAATGTTTTTTTGGGTGGTGATATAGGCATAACAAGCCATTTTTTTATACCTTTAACACCATAAAATATAGATGTAGTAACATGAGTGTTAAAAGAAGCGTTCCAGTAAGTATTGTCAAACCTGGGACAGAAAAAGCAATCATCTGTCGTAATGATAATCAAGTCGCATTTTCTCCTGTTAATTGCATTCAAGGCGAGGGGAGAATTGTTAGTAGAGAGATTCAATATAATGCTAAGGCTAACAAGAAAGCGATAAGGCAGATAAGAGCCCTACAAGAGAATAGAATAATTACTCCTAGATAAAAGGGGTAAAGTTTTAATTTTTATGACCCCTGCCTTAGGCAGGGGTTTATACTATGGATACACACAATTGCAAAACTCCTTTTGATCAGATTGAAAAGAGCTTATACGCCAATGAGACAAAAAATGCCATTTTCTCTCCAGTCCAGCTTATTCTTAATGCAGGAAAAGACCCCAAAGGACATTTTACATCAAAATTTCTAACACAGGTTGAAAAGGCTTTTAAAGAGCATATTCTGTATTTGTCAGAAGTTTCAATGAAAGCGGATGATGATGAGATTAAAAAAGAACTGGGAGAACTTCACTTTTTGAAAAAAAGTGATGAAAACAGTTTGTTGGAATATTTAGAACAGAACATTACTAAATTTTATCTTTTAATTGATGAAGATAGTGAAAAATTAAAAGGAGATGCTTTGTGGGCAACCCTTTTTGTCTGGATGGATACTGAGTATACCTGTCCTATCTTTGCCAATCAATCATTGAATATATTTACATTATTCAGCCTTTCCGTTTTAAAAGCTGAATATCTTTATGATGATTATCTCAGTAATAAAAGAATTGACCCACTAAGACAACATATAAGGAATAATTATAAAATGCACAAGGATAAAATTGTCCTGATGTTTATAGCGAGAAGCGATGCTAATTATTACTTGAGAAATATTGAAAACTTATGCGATCTATATTTCAAATTTAATAGGAAAATAGATAATGTAATAGACTATAAAAACAATGCAACACTCCATCTGATGAAAGTGGAAGAAGCGGCAGATGAAATGAGCAAATATCAAATGGGGATTGGTAAACTGACTTATGAACCTGATGATTTGGCCATACTGCTGGAGATAAGTTCTATTTATCCATATCTTTTTCTATACATTTTGGAAATGACTTATATCGACCATAATTTTATCATCGGGAAAAAAGAACTTGAAACATTGCTTACCCTACGGACTATTATCAAACAAGTGTATTCTTTTTTTGATAATGATTCCAAATTGCCGTTGAATTTGATCGACAAGAACATAAGAACCAACTTTTTGCACGTATTGCAGTTGGTGGATTTTAAAAACGATTTTCTAATATATAAGACTATCAATAGCGATAAATCTAATTTATTAGATGATTATACATTTATAGGCGGGCATAATACTATAAATTTTAGGGTGGACGAACTGTATTCGAAAAAGGATTGTGATACCTTTACGAAAAGAGATACGCTGGATGTTAATATGCTTTTGAACAAGTATTGCGACACCGCTTCCAATGACCTACTTAAAGAGGCACGTGTATATAATCAGCTATTAAAGAAAGAGAAAGTATATTTGGATAACGAGCCAACGTTAAGGGGGTATGAAAGACATTTTTGCAAAGTGATCTATCACAAAGAGGCTGAAAAGATTGCGAAGCATTTTGAACAGATACCTTTGGCCTACAAGGCACAAAAAGAAGACATACCAATCGATTATAAGGATATATCTTCCTATAACCGCAAAATTGCACAACATGCAAAAGTGCAATTTGTTAAATACGGAAAATATATAAAACGACTTGAAGGACTGAAGAATGCTTCTCTTGATGCAAAATTTGAATATCTACGTGAGTTGAATATGCTACTCAAAACTGACATTGAAGTCTATTCTTGTTCATTCATTATAAAGCATACAGATTTTGTGTTGAATGCTTTGAATACACTTTGTGATAAAAACAACTATAATAGCTTCGGCTTTACTCTCCGTATGGAAATAGAAGCATTGCTACATATTTTCTCGCGACTGTTAAAAAGCATAGAAAATAATACCTATTGTATGAATTTTGCCTCTCTATATCAAGATTGCTTTTTCAATTTTACGTGGAAAGATACATCTGATAATAGATTTTTATCCATAACCAGGCAAGAGTATCATACTAAAGATATTATAGAAAAAGAAGGTGATTATGTGGAGGTTGTCCAACCAAACGTAATAGAAAATTTGAAGGCCGATTTATTTACTTCCAAGCTTAACAAAGAAACTATTTTTATAGCTTCTACCTGGTTGAGACCGGTTGGGAAAGAAGAACTTAAAAATAAATTTGAGAACTTTAAATTCCTAAAAAACAACTATATTGCACGTTTCTATTCCTTGTATTTCAGTCATTATGAGAATAAAAACAAACTACAAGAGAAGAAATTCGATGAACTGTTTAAAGAATTTAATGAAAAGGCAGAAGAAACCAAGAGGAATATGGTGCAAACGTTGGGCATTTTTGCTGCCTTTTTAGCATTAGCTACTACCTCTATCGGTGCGTTAGGCGCTTCGAAGAATCCCATTGATTATCTTAAGGTTATATTTAGTATAACTTTCTGTCTGGGTATTTTTGTGCTGATGTTGAATCACGTGTTTCCTCAAAAGGAGATAGTCACAGAAGATACAAGAACAGAGGATGGAAAAGAAAAAGCGAAGAAAAAGTGGAATATTTGGTTCAATAAAGTAACTATACTATATTGGGTCTTATTTATTGTATTGATCATGATTTTTGTCCTATAATGAGTGCATGTTTTTTGAAAGATATAAGGAGACTAAGTCATAACGAGTTGGTTGCCTTTTTATATCTTTAAACATCACCTAAGAAACGACTTAACGGAGCAAATGGGGTAATCTAAAGTAAAAACACATGGTAAAGTTAAGCATATGTGCAGGAGGGTTCCATAATTTATCAAACAACTTGCCAAGCTATGCCATAGGAAATGTGCTTCATAATGTCGGTTTACATGAAAGAAAAGTGGTCTTAGCTAAGAAAAAGATGACTAATAAATTTAGCTTCCAGATAATATAAATGTTACGGATATAAACAATACTATGCAGCCATGAAGCGAAAACTGTGTCGGGCAGTCCGAAATAAGCCGCAATGCTCCACTTCACCCTTCCGGGAAGCAGATTATTGTATAGAATTGACAATGTGTCTAAAGAACTCATCTCCATCGTTATCCAACTTGGCAGAAAAGGATCGGAATACTTGGATTTGAAAGCCTTAACAAATTCCTCGTCACTGAGCTGATACTCTTCATCTATCTTTGACAATATTTTGGCATGACGTACCGAATTGTTAAAATGGAAAGCATCGGTAAACCAATATCCGTCCCATTGTGAAGAAAGTATATAGGCGGTCTGTGTGCGTACAGCCACTTCTATCTTTTCCAGTTCTGTAATAATCAGCTTACGAAGCTCGCTATCAAATTTATAGATATTGTAAGCGACATCAAACGTGCTGCAAGGCTTAAACAATATCATGATAAGTTTTGATTATTTTTGCATATTATCCACATCGCTAATATTAATATGCTATTGATATACTACATTAAAAGAAAAAGTAATTGGTCTTGTTACCCATCATATGAAGGATGTTGGTTACACTTCCCATTATATATGGTATACGAAACACTTGACTATATGAATTACAAGCATATTTTACATACTTCTAAGAAGTAAACCTTCTACTTATTGTTCATGTTCTTCTATTAATCAGTTCTGTATAAGATATTATATTATAAGTTGATGTATTTTTCATTTCAATTATTTCATCTGTTTTTTCAAGTGTACAGAATCTATGTGCAATTGCAATAATGGTTTCATTTTGTTTTTTAAGTTCAAGAAGATTGTTTATAATAATTCTTTCTGTATCCACATCTAACGCCGAGGTTGACTCGTCTAATATAACAATGTGATCATCTTCTTTTTGCATTATCTGGATAAATACCCGAGCCAAAGCTATTCGTTGTTTTTGGCCTCCTGAAAGATTGTTTCCCATTTCATTTATACTATAATCTAATTTCTTTTCAAGCCCAGCTACATAATCTTTTAAACAAACTTTCTCAAGTGCCCACCAAAGAATTTCATCAGAGCCCCCATGTTGACAGCCGAATAACAAATTTTCTCTTATTGAAGCACTAAATATATAAGGCGTCTGAGGCATAAATATTATTTTATTAGACAATTCTTTTCTTGATACTGTATTAATGTCTTCTCCTAAAAAGATAATTTTCCCATCATTAACTGGCATTAACCTCATCAGCAGTTTTAAAAGTGTAGATTTACCACAACCGGTATTGCCAATAATCCCGTAATATTTTCCTTTTTCCAAAGAAATAGATACATTGCGAAAAATTGTATTTTCTTTATATCCGTAAGATAGATTCTTAACTTCAATAACATGCGGACAACATTTTTTGGTGATCATAATGGAGTTGTCTGTAAGATATGATTTATCTAAAGGTTCAGACATTATTTCTCTCAAATCGTCAGTTCTTAAACTTGCTTCGTGTGCTTCGTCTATAAATCGATGAATGTTTTGAAGAGGAATCACTACATTATTAAAAAGCAGGTTGAAAGTAACAATTTCACCGGGGCTAATGGTTCCTGAAATTACTAAATAGATACCGATTAATAAGATAATGAGATTCCCAAAAATAATGTTTGCATTTTTAAGACTATCGAAAAACATCATCTTTATATGATGGTGCATTTCCTTTAATCTCAAGTCTTCATTTACGTTGTTAATCCGAATAATTTGTTTGCATTCTTCATTAGCAACCCTAACAGCTTCTATGCCGCTAAGTAGTTCAACGATATTGGCATCGTTTTCTTCGCTGGCCTTTAGTAAAGAAATACGTATCCCTTTTTGTGAACGAATTTGTCTAATTACAATATATAATCCAACCAGTACTACTAACAATAACAAACAACCAATATAAAGATTCTGGGTCAAAGCAATAATAATAGCAAATGTCATTTGTAATATGCCAGGTAAGAAATCCATAACTATAAGCTTTAGTAACTTTACCGTGTCTCTTACAGCTCTTTGTAATCTGCCATTAAGACCACCACTACGTTTGCTTTTTAACCAATTCAAATCCAGTTTTATTATATGTCCGGATGCATTTACAATTAAGTTTTTTTGTGTTTGAGTTCCGATACGTTCAATAATATATTTTCTGATGACCTCTACTATTATTCCTATAAAGTATAATGAGGCGATGATAATAAGAGTTTTGATAATAGATGAGCTTTTAAGTATCAACTGATCTATTATTTCCCCTGTCAAGGTAGGAATGATAGAAGAAATGAACGAACCGGCCATTATTATTACTAAAACAAAATATAATGACAGCTTAAATTTAGCAGATAGTGATTCGTATATCCAGCTAAAATTTTCAAGTGTATGTATTAAATCTTTCATGATTTTATTATTTAGTAATCGTTAGATTTTAAAGAATATATAGAGAATATTTGAGAAAAATATGACGATAGCTCCTATTACCCCTGGCATTAAATAATATTTAAAAGAGAATATAAATTCTTCTTTTTCAATTGTCAATTTCTCTTTTTCTGTAAGTCTTGTTAGCAGTGGCCCGGCAGTCGCTGCTGTTAAGAAAAGCGAGGAACCCGCACAAATAGATAGACAGAAACAGGTAATAGCCATATTCTCGGGGAAACTGTCTTGTATGACTTTTACAATTGGGAAGAATGCTACTGTCGATGGTCCTGCCGAAACAAATCCAGTAATGAGCATTACAGTTAAGGAGAATACAAGAATCAATGCCAAGGGATTTCTTATTAGTTGAAGAAACTCACCTATTCTTTCTAATATTCCGGTCTGTTGTATGGATGCAATTATGATGAACAAAGAGATGAAATAGATGAAAACGGAAGCATCTACATTGGTGATTTTTCTTTCCGAATATTTCCCCAACCCAACAATTAACGCTAAAATGGAAAGTCCTATTAATGAAACTATTGTTGGATTAAATCCTTTAAGCCAACATATAAACATCAGAGAGAATACTACTGTAGACGGTATAAGTAATACCCAGTGTATCTGGATATTCCTGTATATTTTTACGGTGTATGCAACGGACAGCTTCTCTGATTCAGGAGAGATATCAATTGGTTTCAAGTTATAGAATGTGGTAGCTGATATAATAATGACTATAGCTGCCAATACTGCAAATGGAGTTGTATTAGCAAAATAACTTGCAAAAGATATTTCGCCTTTTGAAAGTAAAAATAGAGCAGGAAAATCACCTATTGGAGTACTACAACCAGCCAAATTTGAAATAATTAATACAGAACTGAACAGGATAACAAGGTATCTCTGATTTAATCCATTAATTAGTTTTAATAAGCTTATCAATGGAGGAATCATAAGCAGTAGCGCTTGGTAGTTGTTTAATATAGATGAAACGAGAAATATAATAATGTTGAACATGATTATTATGAGGTGGAGCTTGCCCTTGCACAAAATGGCTATTTGTTTTAGCAACCAGTCAAAAATATTGGAGTCGAAAATAAATTCGCCAAAGACTGTCAATCCAAAGAGTAGCAAAACCACATCAAAAGGAAGGGTACCTAAAAAAGAAGTCAAGTCAACTGTTTGATTAATCAGGACTAATGCAATACTTGCACAGACAAGCAGGATAGTATGTCGTCTTCTAGGGATAAGTACCTGTAAAACAATGGCAAACAAAGCGTTGCTTATGATAAGTATAGTATATGTTTCCATAATCTAAATGCATTAAAAATTGAGTTGACAAGTGAAATATTTACCTTCAATATGAGAAAGCCCGCATAATTCAGGTGCGACAGGAGAAAATCTATAATCTAGATTTGAGATCATTGGTAATAATTCCAATGATATGCAGTTAAAGCTATATTGGTTGACGTCACTTCCCATAAAGCGCCTAGGATAAGAATACATATAAAGTGTATTGTCGCTAAGTTTAAAGATAGGAACAACTACTAATGTATTAATTCCCATGAATGACTCCCAAGCTTGATGAGGGCTTGTAATATGAACTGTTGTTTTATCATAGTTTCTTTTGATACGTTTAAAATCAACGTTTTGAGAATTTGGAATTATAACCATATTGCATTTTTGATTGCATGATTGAACAAGAATGTCATTTAACTCAGCTTCCATTCCTACTGATATAATGTTTCTTATTGTAGTCTGCCTAGTCATCTCAATAATTTCTTTTACATAATATTTGTATTTGGCAAGTATTGATTCAGAACTAATGTTTTGCACTTCTTCTTCGTAAGGCCATAAACCTTCTTCATTATTTACAGTATTCTTGTTGACGGATAACTGTAAAATTGATGATGTAACCAGCCCCAATTCAAGGCTGGTAGAAGATATATACTTTCTATTCATAGCATTCATTGATTATTGGTTGTTGATATATAGTAAATAATAGTGGTATACCGTTGCTAATAAGGCATTTGATAGTATTCTTTCAATTGGACCTTCTGAAAGGTAAAATAAAACATCATCAGATAATTCTAGTTTTTTCAAAACTGCATTGGGATATTTCAATGGTAAAATCATTTCTGTACGACTGGGAGAATAACAAGTCAGTGTGACGCCATCTTCAATGGGTAAGATATCAATGTTCTTATTTATAATATCTAGTATCCATTCTGCATAATGCATAAGTATACAAGTATTATAGCATTCGTGAGGAGGACCATACCGTGTGATCCTAGTCATACAGAATAAGAAGTCAGCGGAACTGTGGAATAATTTCCTCAATGAAGAGGATTCTGCAAACAAACCAACATGATTATTTACCATTTGGTTTAATTCAAACTGCGATTGTAAGTTGATACTTTTCATAATTTTTTCCGTTAATTAGTTATGAGTATATAAAGCTTTTAATTTATATTAGGCCATTTAAAAAAAATGCAAAAAGCCAGATTAACAAAAACTTCTTTTTTTTCTATCTGATTTTGTCATAGTGCAAATATACGTCAATATTATTGCGTTTTCTGTAGATATCAATAAGATAGACCATGAGAAAATTTTACTAGTTTTGAGTCGAGAAAGATTTACTTGCAAATGATTTTGAGATGATTTAGGGCCCAATCGTTTTTTATCTCAACTTTTTCTCAAAAAGAAATCATATTTACTTTTGGTGTCGTTTCTCGAATGTAGTATCTTTGTACTATTCAATAATCACAAATATTTATCCCTATGAAATATGATTTGCAAACCAGAGAAGAGATTTGCGCCATTCTTCGGCCTTATATTTTATGTAAATATGGTAATGAACTTGTGGGTAAAACATATAAAGAAAAAGAGGAGGGAACCAATTCTGACTTGAGCTTGGAGAGAAAGATAACAAAGTCTCAAATAAAGAATTTTGTAAAAAAAAACATTGAGACTTTTTTGAATGATAAACAGTTTAAGTTTTTCAATAAATTATTCCTATATGGAGATATGGAAAATTCAACTGAATATGAAACTTGGGAAAAGTTTTTAAGAGGTGATAGCACAGTTGTTCAAGAAGGAAAACTAAAGGCGATGATTATTGCCTTTCAATTTCCTGGTTACGAAAGGATATTAGATGTCCAAACTGAAAACGCTGTAGAAGTCGTGGGGACTACTAAAGATCATATATCCTATTTTGTAGGTCATTTTTATTCCAGTTTAGTATATAATTTGACAAAATGTTTTTTAAAACTCAATTATTCAAAAAATGAAGCGGAGTTTTATTATGTGGATCAAGAAAATGGAAAAAAAATAAGAGATGATCGACACTATTCGGGTAAAATCACAGAAAGACGATCTATTAGTCTTTCAGATGGTAACAAAAATGCCCAGATGATTTTGGCAGGAGATCCGACCGAATCGTCTTTGAATGGATTTAGTGCTATTTGGATAAAGGAGCATCGTCCGGAAGGAAATGAAGGTAGTAAATACGAAACGATGTGTCGAATTCTTTTTCAAAGAATAAATGTAGAAACAGAAGAGAATGCGCGGAAAGCAGTTTGCAATTATCCGACTCCTCCAGTTGGACTATTATCTGAGGTATCTTCTTGTAGGTTTGATAAAAAGCCCTATTTTATAAATGATCGAAAAAACAATATAAAAAAAAGAGTAAATGAATTGCCAGGAAAATATGAATTGTTTCAGATTCTTTTGGATGGGACATCAGAAGATGATTCTAAGTTTTCCTGTTTGAAACTTGAAATAACCAAAGAATTAGAGGTCAGATTGTATGATACGCATGACGAGGTTAAACAAGGATTTTTCGTTGAACATCCAAGTAAACTCAGTACAATCATATTATGTTTTCCTCCCAAACCAGATCGATCACGAGATGAATATATCCTGATTATCTTTCATATTAAGAAAAACTGTTCTGATTATAAAGGGGTCATAACCGAAACGTGTGATGGTTTTCCCTTTTGTGGAGCGGTTTATATTCGTAGAAATGAAGAAGCAGTACCTGCAAGGATAAGCATGGAAGATATGAAGAAAATTGATAATTTTGATAAAATTATCAATTTCTTCATAGGGCCAAAAGAACTTGGAACAAAGCATCGAGTGGTTTCTTTGGCTCAATTACAAGAAATTGATAAATACTATAAAGATAATATTAACAATAAATAATTACGGTATAAAAAGGAATAAGATTTTGATTATTATACCTTCAAGGTTTGCGTCAACCCGTTTCCGGACAAGCCTTTGGTAAAGACTGCAGGTAAAGCAATGGGGCTGTGTATCACAGAAATAGCTGATTATATCTGTCATAAAATAGAGGGATATAGCTATGTCGTTGTAACGGATCATAAAAAGATTATTGATTTTTGTAATGAAAATAATTAATATTTCATTGGGACAAATGTTGAGGATATAACAACTCGTATAACAGGTTACTCTTATAGTAACTTGAAGAAAACAATACTTGATGGGACGATAAGAGTGAGATTATGGCCACATATGAAGAAATTATTAATGAGCATTTTAAAAAGGTATATCTCAAGAAATGCTTTTAGAGAAATAAACTGATAAGAGATTGATCATCATCCGTTTATTTTCCAAACCGTTGCCACTTATATATCCTCTAAAACGGTAGGTGGAAAATGGAAATTCGAAAGTCATTTTGTGTATGAGATCCTGCTAATTGTGATATTCAATCCTCCGCCTGTATGAAGTACTCTTTCAAATTTCATTATAATATAGGTAAATAATATGTTTTCACACAACTTTCAAAACGAAAGATTGTTTCCCAAACATGTAATTCAAATGATCTCTTATGAACCAAAAGCGCAATCAAACCAAAGTCGTAAACGTGTTTACCGTATTTATGGTAATGCTGATATTGTATTTTATCGTGGGACTTTTCACCGTCATCAATCAACAATTCCAGATACCGTTACAAACAGCTATGCTGCCCCACGATGGTAATATCACCAATGCATTGGTGACAATGCTGAATTTTTCATGGTTTCTTGCCTATCCCCTATCCGAAGGATTCGGAACACGATGGCTGGAAAAATACGGATACCGAAAAACATCTTATCTTGCCTTACTGATACTTATCGCCGGACTGGCGATCTACGAAGCAGCTGTGCTTTTCCATATATATACGCCCATACAGGTCTCCATCATCGGAAATCACATTTCTGTCGGCTTTTTCATTTTTCTGATCGGCTCTTTTGTGATCGGTGTAGCCGCAACGATCCTGCAAGTAGTGCTCAATCTATATCTCACAGTTTGCCGGATTGGTAAAACAACAGCCTTGCAGCGACAGATGATCGGCGGAACAAGCAACTCGATAGGTATGGCTATCGCTCCGTTGGTAATCAGTTATCTGATATTTCACGGAACACCTTTGCACGACATCGTGACGAAGCAGTTCATTATTCCACTGATCATATTGATTCTGATCATGCTGATTATTACTCTTTTAGTTGGTAAAACACAAATGCCTTCTATCGACAATGTACGCCAAGCACCGGGAGAAAAATTTGATAAAAGCGTATGGTCCTTTAGAAACCTGAAATTAGGGGTATGGGGTATTTTCTTCTATGTAGGCATCGAGGTGGCCGTCGGAGCTAATGTCAATATGTATGCATCCGAACTCGGAGGATCGTTCGCCTCAAACGCTACCCACATGGCTGCCTTATATTGGGGATTGCTGTTATTGGGACGCTTCTTAGGCTCCTTTATCAAGCAGGTCCCTTCCGAAAAGCAACTGGTGATAGCCTCCATCGGAGCCATCGTACTACTCGTGCTTGCTATGCTGACGGCCAATCCCTGGATATTGACATTGATAGGCTTTTTTCATTCCATCATGTGGCCGGCCATTTTTACATTGGCAACCGACCAACTGGGGAAATATACCACTAAGGCATCCGGAGTGCTGACAATGGGAGTCATCGGCGGAGGCATTATCCCTCTTTTACAAGGAATCTTTGCCGATGTGATGGGTGGCAACTGGCTTTGGACATGGCTGTTGGTCATCGCCGGAGAAGCTTACATTTTGTATTATGGCCTAAATGGATACAAACAACATTAAACTCTATGATAAACTTCATCAAACGGTACTCTGCCCCGTTCACCCCAGATTCCTTTGTTTCCATCCCGTATTCCACAGGCGATCACCATGTTCACTTCCGCCCCATGAGGCAACTTCAATAGTTTCTTCATTTGTTTGCTGTCAAAACCCTCCAAAGGACAGGTATCATATCCTTCGTTTGCCATGGCAATCATAAATGTCTGGGCAGCCAGTGCACAAGATTTGTGGACGACAACACGCATATCACTTTCGGAAACTTCACGCACAATGGGGCGGAAAAGGCCGATAGCCTTAGCCAATACAGATCTCAGGAGTCCCAGTATCCTAAAGAAGCGGGCATACAGAAACGGCATTAGCTTTCCATAATAGAGCTCTCTGTCTTTAATACGTTTTTCCTGACGTTCTTTGGGACTGTTTCGTCTCACGTTTCCTCTTTCAAAATCAAGCACGAACTTTGCCCGGATCCGGTATAAATCCTGACGCGTAACAAAAACAACAACCTCCGAAGCCGTTGAAGTTGCGGTCTGATCAAGGCAGGCTTTGGATATTTTTGCCAGCAATTCCGGCTGTATGACTTGATAAAACTCCCACAATTGCATATTTGAACTGTTAGGCGCCAATGTTGCCAGTTCCAGACAATGTTTCACTTTCTCAGGGTCCAACGGCTTCGTTTTATCAAACACCCGCACGGAACGACGATAATTTAAGACTTCTTCTAAATTCATTTCCTATAATAATCAAAATTACTTTTCGCGACTCAATTGCCGCATTACAACTTCTGCCATTTCTTTTGAACTGAACGGGTTTTGTCCCGTTATCAGGTTACAGTCCACCACTACTTTCGAGGTCATCGGAATCAATGCCTTCTCGTAGTCGGCTCCTCTCTTTTCGAGTGCAGCCTCAAGGTCGAAAGGTACTTCCTTTTTTCTCCCGGCCAAACTTTCTTCAAACCAAGAAAAGCCTGTGATCTTTTTATCTTTGATAAGATACTCTCCTCCGGACAGTTTAACATTCAAAAGCCCGCTTACACCATGACAGATGGCCGCTACTGCTTTATCACTCTCATAATGCTTTTCAATAATCGCCTGCAATACAGTATCGTCAGGAAAATCATACATCGCACCATGACCACCTGCCAAATAAACACAGTCAAATAGCTGTCCGGAAACTTCGGCTAAACTTTTTGCATGCTGCAATTCACGCCTGAATTCAAGATCATCCCAATAATCCTTAGAAAGTTTGTCCAGCATCATCGGTTTTAGACTCTCCGGATCAACAGGAACATTGCCGCCCTTGGGGCTTGCGACGGTTATTTCATACCCTGCCTCTTCGGCACAATGATAGATATGGGTCAACTCACTGAGCCATAACCCTGTTTGCAGGTTACCATCGGCATACATATCGGTTCCGGTTACAACAATCAGCATCTTTAAAGCATCCATAATATATTATTTTATAGTGACGTGATATAGAAACGCACCTACAACCGACTTGTTATCTTGCTAACCGGAGTTTTAACTTTATTTTCGGTGGCTACGGTCATCTGAATCTTTAGCAACCAGATCTGTCATCAGAGGGTTTCAAGCTGCCGCTTCGCACATTCGTATCCTTCCTCATAGAGATCGGTCAGTTTTTGAATATCACGTTCAATGCGGTCCACTACAACAGGCTTCTGAGGACGGATGACAAGGATGTCCCCCTCCTCTTCCATACGCTCTACCATCTCTAACTGTGCATTGTACGCAGCACAACGCCGACTTAACGCTTCCCGCATCTTGGGGTATTTACGATAGACAAAAGGAGGAATACGGATGTCTTTGTTCTCTTTCCGATAACCATGATTCCGGGTGAGGACAACTACATTATTCCGATATCCGTCGTGTATGGCACGTTGCAAAGGAATTGAATCTACAATGCCGCCATCCAGCATAGGGATGCCGTCTACATAAGCTATGGGACAAACGAAAGGAAGGCTGCTGGAAGCACGGACGATGTCGATTACACGGTTCTTATCCTTTTTTTCCTCAAAGTAATCGGCTTCCCCGGTCAGGCAATTGGTAGTCACCATCACATATCGTTCGGGCGAATCAAAGTATGCCTGATAATCGTAAGGAAGAATATGTTCGGGAAATTCCGTAAAGAGAAGATCGAAGTCCAGGATATTCCGTTTCTTGAGCAAATACTTCAATCCGATATAATGGTACTTCTCTAACAAGTCGATGTTACTGTACTTGGCCCGTCCACGCTGGCGAGACATATACGAAAGCCCGTTGCAAGCTCCCGCAGAGCCCCGATTGTATAGGGAAAACGAATATCATGGTCCATCAGATAGTCCAGTACCCCACAGGTAAATACGCCGCGCATACCTCCTCCTTCGAGTACCAGACCGGTTTGATTATCAATTGTCATCTTTCAAAATAATTAGTCGTTAGAATTCGGTAATCAATACAAATCAGCAGTTGTCGGGTTTGAAACTTCAACCCTTCTTAGGCCTCCGGATGACCAACAGTGAAGGCAAATCGCGGAACACCTCTTCTTCTTCGGACAGCTTCGTATAAGATAAGTGACTCATCACAAGCAAGCCATCCTTCGCTGCCGAAGTCAGATTGGCAGCACCACTAAAAGGCTGTGTCCGGATCTGAGACGAATATTTTGCTAGGATCGGATCGGTCGATTGCCGGAAAGCTTCATCATCCGTATCAAAAAGGAAGAGATGAACCTGTGCTCCCCCTTCCAACATACTTTCAAGATAAGTCAACAAAAAAGCATCAATCACTCCTCCCAGTACGAAAGAGACGGGGGAGCTGCCGCTATAGCCACGATTGACAAAAACAGCAACCGGACATTTCACCTGCTCCATTACATCGTCTATCTTATCGCGAAACAGAGAGAGCCACAGCACTCCGTTGCTTCCCGCAGTATCCGGCCTGTACTTGCTACCGGCTCCCAACAGAAACATATCGGGACGCTCTTTTCGTGCCAACCGGATCATATCCTGTACCAATTTATCGGTTACCCGGTAACGATTCTCAACGCTAAGTCCCAATTCGGTAGCTTTTTCGTCCACGAGGGAAAAACTATCTCGGGCATACTGTTCTGCATTCAGGGGGTTCAGATCCGTACCCACTGTAAAATGGGCAGCAACGACCTGGGCAGCTTTCATCTTCTTTCCGAACAATAAGAAAAAGATGGAAAGCAGGCTGCGTCCCGACTCCGGCCTGCCAAAACAGAAGACCAGCTTCAGCTTGGCCGACAAGCGTTCTTCACGACGGGCAAAAACCCGCTCGACAAGGTGTAACAACGGAGTCGTCATAAAAGTAGTTACCAATGCCATAATGACGAGGATTACAAAGATAGAAGGCGGAAGTACTCCCATTTCGTATCCGATATTCAGTGCCACCAGTTCCATCAGTCCCCGTGTATTCATCAGCGTACCGATAGTAAAACTGTCTTTCCAGGACTCACCTACCAAACGCGCGGCAACAGCACATCCTCCCAGTTTTCCTGCTACGGCAACCGTAATCAGCAGCAGGCAGACACCCCAAAGCGCCGGACTGTTGATCAATCCGATCTCGGTACGCAATCCTGTAAAGGCAAAGAAAAGAGGAAGAAAAAAGACAAGGGCAATATCTTCTACTTTTTCCATCATCACCTTGCGGAATCCGATGCTGGGCGGCATCACCACTCCTGCCATGAAAGCACCGAACAGGGCATGAATACCGATAATCTCGGTAAGCGTGGAAGAAATGATGAGAATCAGCAGAATCAGCGCCACAAATGTTTTGTTAATCACCTCCTGATTGGCATACACCTCTCCCACTTTCTTGAGGAAAGGACGTACCACCATAAACATGATAATGATATAAAGAGCCGTCAGCCCGATGGCGTAAAGGGCACTGGCAAACGTTCCCGCCTTGGCTATGGCGATGACTACAGCCAGCAGACACCAGGCAGTAACGTCATCATTGGCAGCCGAAGCAATGGCCAAAGTTCCCAAAGAAGTCTTTGTCATATTCCGTTCCTGAATGATGCGTGCCAACACCGGAAAAGCGGTTATACTCATTGAGATACCGATGAAGAGAGCAAACGGCAGAAAGGCGGTCTGGGCAGCCGCATACTCTTCATAAATCCAATAGGATGCCACGATGCCGAGGAAGAACGGAACCAATATACCCGCATGGCTGATGACCAATGTTTCGTTTATCTTGTTTTTGAGTACGCTAAAGTCTAGTTCCATCCCGATTACGAACATGAAAAGAACCAGTCCGACCTGGCTCAGCAACTCCAGATTGGTAAGAGATTCGGGAGGGAAAAGGGCTTGAAACACATCTGGGAAAAAATAGCCTAACACAGAAGGCCCCAACACAATACCCGCCACAATCTCACCAATCACCCCGGGCTGCCCGATGTGCTTGAACAGAAAGCCGAAAAGCCTTACCATCAGCAGGACAGCAATGATCTGTATCAGCAATATACTCAAGGGATGATGTAAGTTGTCGGTGACAAACTGACAAAACATAGTGAAAGGAGTGTCTTCTGCGACAGTTGACGATGCTACCGCATGGTGTGAAAAACGATCTCCCTCCTCGATAGCCATGTAAATAAGCGCCCCGAAAAGGAGCAACATAACCGCATAAATAAGATAATTCTTTTTGGCTCTCTGCATACAAGCATATTTTTTTGTGAAGTGTGTCTATGCAAAGATAAAACAAACCAAAATAAAAAATAGTTTTAGAGTAAGTTTAAATCTATTCGAAATAGTATTTTCACCACAGAGCAGACAAAGCAGGCGAAGACCGGGATGAAACCGATTCGTGGCGGCACAAAACCATAACCAACTCAAAAGCAACACTATACAAATACAAAAATAGGTTTTAAATCAAAGGTGTTTTGGTTTAAAAGGTAAGCCCCGTTAATTTAAAACCAACGGGGCAGTGCTTCGAAACCTATCAAAAAGAAACCTTGAGCTTGCCTTATAAAGAACAAAAGGTATCGCTTTTCATTCTCCTGTTTGCAAATACATTTTCAAATATCGATTTTCAGTGAGCCCTGTAAAGGAATCCATTTGTTTCCGTCACCTGCTCTAAGTCGGAAGCCGATATCGTGATATCACTTCCCGACCGTATCCTTTCCAGTACCAGATTTCCGACTCTCCGGGCATCTTCTTCCGAAGCAAACCCTTTCCGTCCGGGAAGTGAAGGTATGTATGGCTGGCAGATCACTACCCGGTCGCCACAAAGAATCCGGTAACCATATCCGCCTTCATTCTCCGTTTCAATTATTTGGAGACTATACCTACAAGCCTCATGCCGATGGTATAAGAAGAAGGGTATCAGCATGCAGATAGCGAGAGTCAGCCAAAGTATGCTCTTATTCTTCTTCATATTCATAAGGCTTCAACTCCCAAGTGTCATCAAAGTATGAACTCGATCCACTGCCGCCTGTCGCAATGATCCCCCGGGTTCCGGTAGAAAAACAGACAGCATGGATGCGTGTACTGCCTTCAAACGCTGTCAGGTCGTCTCCTTCCCAAAGATCGGTTTCAAGATCATAGATCCAATAGTTCGAATAATAACTTCCTCCGGCAGTAGAGCCCAAAGTCAGATACGCTTTTCCATCGATCACAAAACTGACTCCGTAAGAACGGACAATAGAAGTATAATCGTCATCATAATCATCGTCGCTGGTATTGGCAATATCTCTCAATTGTGTCCACGGCGTGGCGGCAGAAGGATCGAAACGCCAAAAGTCCGACACATCGGAATTGTTGTTCTGTCCTCCGCAGACATAGGCTTTTCCATCGATCACAAAGGCTGTGGCTCCCTGACGCTTTTGTCCACCGAAACCATTCACGATAGTCCATTGCGAACCGGCTGCCGCAGTAGGATCGAATCGGTAAAAGTCCTTCAAATAGTTATCATTGTAACCGGTACCTACATAGCCATAATTATCAATGCCAAACCCAAGGGCATAATAACGGGCTCCCCCTTTGAAGTCATCCATTTGCCGCCAGGTATTTGTCTCCGGATCGTACTCCCACGTATCGGCCAGATACTTCTGATCGGGATTGTAACCGGTAGTGATGTACCCTTTATTCCCCACCGGGAAACCTGTAGCGGCATTCCGAACCGTACCGGGCATATCGGCACGTTGCGTCCACCAGTCATTGTCGATGTCATACTCCCAGGTATCGGCCAGACGGGTTGTTTTCCCGTTGTAACCTCCACAGATATATCCTTTGTTGCCAATCGTGAAACCGGCAGCATCGGTACGTGCCACCCCGTCGAAGTCCGAACGGCGATACCAGACTCCTGCCGTATAGGAAGCATCTTCCGTACAGGCGCACAAGCCAAAAAGTATGGCACAGAGTACCAAAACTCCGGCCCCCGACCTATTCGTTACTGTTTTTTCTATTCCAGTCATTCTTTTATTCTGTTTTTTTAATCGTTAATTACTGACCGCAAATGTAGGCGACATCGGTAAGCGCAAAAAAAAGGATCGACTAACAGGCACATTCTCTCTACCAACGAAAATGAAGTCGATAAATCGTTCCGATTAGTCGATCCTTTTTTTACAGGGACAATAAATCGTCTTCTTTTGCGGCAAAAATGATCCGATTCATGAAACGAAAAAACTTATCCTTGTTTTTTATCACTCTTTTGATATCACTCCTCGCCTCTTGTCGTGACGAACTGTCGACGGCGGGAGGTAAATGGGTGGAAAGCTCCCTGCGAACCATACAAACCGATACCTGTACCGTACGCCTCAGCACTATCCTGAGTGACTCTCTTGCCACATCGGGTGACACTGTCTGCCAGATAGGAACCATTGACGATCCCGTCTGGGGAAAGATAAAGGCTGCTTTCTATGCCGAATATGACGTACCGACAGTTTCATTCAGTGAAAATGCCGACTACAGATTCGACTCCATTACCATCCGGTTCTATTCATCGGGTAACTATCTGGGAGATACCCTGAGTCCGCAACGTATCTCACTGCACAGTCTATCGGAGAATCTGTCATTGGACGAAGGTTATCTGTACACTACTTCGAAGGTGTCCTATCACTCCACTCCCCTGGCTTCCTTTACTTTCACCCCCACCCCGGGCGAAACAATCCGGGAACATGAAATCCGCCTCCCCGACGAATGGGGAGTCGAGTGGTTCGAACATTTTCAGGCCGGTTCACGTGAGATGGAGTCGCAAGAGTACTTCCGCGACTATTTCAAAGGTATCGCGTTTATTCCCGAAGAAGGGGGAAATTGTGTCAACGGTTTCATGGTGAACGACTCAAGCTTATGCATCACTCTCTATTATCATCAGACGGAAACGGATGCCACGGAACTGTCCGCCGATTTTTTACCCAACAGCGATCTGAGGTTCAACCAGGTCAGTTGTGACCGCAGCCGGACCGCACTCTCCTCTTTGCAAAGCGGACTCAACAACGGGCTTCCTTCAGAAAAATCGGAGCACCAGTCCTATCTGCAAGGGTTGACCGGCATGTATATCAATATTGATTTTCCATTTCTCAATGACCTGCGTGCCGAAGGCAGGCTGGTGACCATCGAAAGCGCCCTGCTCCGGCTATATCCGGTAAAAGGAACTTATGGCAAACAGTATCCCCTTCCCGAATCGCTGACACTGTATACAGCCGATGAAAACAATGTGACGGAAGATGTAGTGACTGATATTTCAGGCAGTTCCGTACAAACCGGAAGCTTGGTAACAGATGAAATGATGGGAGAAGATACCTATTACTCTTTCGATATCACCTCTTTCCTGCAAAGCAATCTGGGAACGGTAGGATACAACCGGAAGATTCTTCAACTGATGCTCCCGGACAACTTATTCTTCACTACCCTGAACGGAGTCGTATTCGGGGATGCCGGACATCCGGACAGCAATCCCGTGAAACTAACCCTACTTTATAAAACATATAACCCATGAAAAGAAACCTGATTCTATTGCTTACTCTTTGCCACTCCACTTTATTAATATATAGTCAAAATACCACCAACTCCCCGACTTCCATGTTCGGACTGGGCGAACTCTCAACCGGAGAAGGCGGACAATACTCCGGACTGGGTGGAGCAGGAATTGCCTTGCAAAGCTACAACTTCCTGAATACAGCCAATCCGGCCTCACTTACCGCCATCGAGGGACAACGCTTCCTGATAGACGCCGGAGTAATGGGAGCTTACAAGGTATATACACAAACCAGGACGAGCAATCACTCGCTGGTAGGTAACCTGAACAACCTGAGCATCGGTTGCCGCATCACTCCACGCTGGTATGGAGCCGTGTTCATGGCACCGGTCAGTAGTGTAGGCTATGCCATCACACTGGATCAGGACATCACGGGAACCGGCAGTTCCACCGTATCGTCACTCTTCGAAGGCGAAGGCGGATTGTCTAAAATGGGAATCAGTACAGCCTATCGGCTTTTCAAGGGATTTTCTGTCGGCGCTAACCTTTCCTACGTAACCGGGACCATCAAACAGACAGAAACCCAGGGAAGTATCAGTGTGGAAGAAAGCTCATACAAGCATGCCTTTTATGCTGACTTCGGCTTGCAATACAAATTTCCACTGAGCCGGAATAAGTACCTCGTGGCAGGAGCTGTATACGGATATTCGCAAGACCTGGCACAAGACAATACCTTGTCGGTAAGCAGCACATCGGGCAACGAATCGATTGACGAAAGCCAACGCCATGTGCGCCAATGCCTCCCCCAGTTTGTGGGAGCGGGACTTGCATACAACAGTCCGCGCTGGACGCTGACAGCTGAATATAAATATACAGATTGGAGTCGTATGAAGTCATCACAAAGCAACGTCCGCTTCGAGAACCAACACCGATTGTCGGCAGGCACAGCCTATACGGCAGGCAATATTTACCGGAATCCGGTGAAACTGTTACTCGGAGCGGGCGTCAGCAACTCTTATATAGTCATTCAGAAGAAGAAAGCAACCAACTACTATGTCAGTGCAGGAAGCAACTTCACTCTGTACAACGGCAACGTTCTCTCCCTGGGAGTGAAATACAGCGACCAGCTTCATCTGCCTAACGGCATGCAACGGGAACGGGGAGTCACACTCTTTTTCAATTTTACCTTTTCGGAACGGACGTACCGGGCGAAGATCCAATAAATCAATCGAGGAACACCTCTTCCTGCTTTAATACATAGGCATCGGCCAAAGCACCGGTAGCAGGCTGTTTCTCATTGTTCAGCATCACCAGGCTGCCTTCCTGCACTTTGAAGTAAGACACTTCGCCTCCTTTTTCAGTAAGCATAAGCAGATTATCCTTCACCGTAAACGTACCGGTTTCATCGAAATCGGCATCTTTACGGTCAATATAAGCCCAATGATACGTATAGGTGCGGTCCTTTTTCAGGGTCAGGGTCAGTTCTATGCCCGGACAATCGGCAGCCGGAACCGTACCTTTATAAACTCCATAGTAATCGAGAGAGGTTTCGGCAGTATGCATATCTACCACTTGTGTGGTATCGCTGCCTGCCGCAGATACATCGGCTTTCTTCGCATTTGTACAACCTACAGCAGTTAAAGTGATGAATGCTGCTGCCATCCAATAAAGATTCTTTTTCATCGGTTTAAGTTTTTATAAATTAATCTTATTATATAATATACCTGCCGCTTTCAAATAAGCCACATAATTCAGATAAAGCTGGAAATGTGCATTCACTTTCGTTTCGTATGCCTGTTGCCATAAGGCTTGTCCCTCCAGATGGTCGGAAAGGGTTTCCAATCCCACTTCATATTGGCTTTTGCTGACACGCCTGTTTTCCTCGGCCTGTTGGAGAGAACGGTCGGCAAGCTCGCTTTCCAGTTTCGCCTCATCAAGATTATTGGCCGCCTGGGTTAGTTCCAGCAACATCTGCTCGTTCAGACTTTGCTGTTGCAGGCGGGTCTGTTCCAGCTTGGCCTTGGCTGCACGCACTTTGTTGCTTCGTTCACCGAAATGGAAAAGCGGTATGCTGACATTGAGCAGGACGGAAAAACTGGCATTGTCCAGGAAATTCTTGTCATTCAATTCCAAACCATGTACATAATCGTAAGAACCTTTGATACCGACTTTGGGCAACAATTCACTGCGGTTCAGTTTCACCTGCTGTTTGGCTATGGCAACTTGTTTATCCAGAATAGTATATTCAGGACGGGCAGTGATATCCAATACCTGAATTTCCAATCCCTGCTCTATCTCCGGAAAGTTACCGGAAACATGGATGTCGGCAGTCAATGGCTTTCCAATGAGATGACACAAGTTCATGGTAGCCAGCCGAAACGCATTCTCCGCCTTACGAACAGCCAGCTCGCTCTCGTTCAGCCTGACCTGTACCTTCAATACATCGTTTTGTGGTTTCAGACCGTGTTTGTATGCACTTTCTACATTCTTCTTCAGCTCGGTAAGTACCGTATGATAGGCATCGGCTACTACCTTCATCTCTTTGGCTTTCACGACAAGAGCATAAGCCTGATCGGTTTTCAGAATCACTTCGGTAGCAGTCAGGGTTTCATTCATCTGCGCCATCTGTTTTCCCAGTACCGACATCTTGTAGGCAGCAGTGATTTTGCCCCCCATATAAAGCGGCTGTTCCAACTGTATCCCTCCCATATAGACCCATCCTATCTTATAATCCAGGTTGATACCCGGAAAATAGGCAAAGCCGCCATTAGGTATGAGTTGTCCGGTCGCATCGGGCAGGAAAGTGGGCAGATTGCCACCGGCTATCCCGTAACTTCCGTCGGCATTACTGTAAAGTCCGGTACCGCTGGCTGTAAAATTGGGGAAGAAGTTCCCTTTGTAACTTTTGGCTGTGTAGTGGGTGCTTTCCGTCTGTTTAATGGAAGCCGCCATTTCTTTATTGTATTTCAATGCCATTTCGCGACACTCTTGCAGGCTGAGTGTCTCCTGTGCGAATGCCGGAGCACAGAAGCCCGACAACATAAAGCAAAGAGAAAGTATAATTATCTTTTTCATCAGTTCTCGTTTTTTAATCAGTCGTTTCTTATCTTGAAGAATAAAGCATATAATATGGGTATAAAAAGCAGTGTGATAAGTGTACTGCATAGCAACCCTCCCATAATGGCTGCTGCCAGTGAACCGAACATAGCGTCGGACAGCAATGGAATCATCCCCAGAATAGTGGTGAGCGATGCCATCATTACGGGACGGAGACGGCTTTGCGAACTGTCTATCAACGCGGTGACCGGTTCTATACCGGCATTAATCTGCAAGGTGATTTCATCCATCAGCACAATGCCGTTCTTAATCAACATACCAATCAGTCCCAGTGTTCCCACAATGGCTACAAAGTTGAAAACCTTTCCGGTAAGCAGCATCACGGCCACTACCCCTACGAATATCATCGGCAGGCAACAGAAGATAATAATGGGTTTACGGTAATCCTTGAACAACATAATCAGAATAGCGATCATCAGGATTATCGCTAAGGGGAAGTTCTTGAACAAATACTTCATGGATTGGTCGCTGGCTATCTTTTCACCTTGCCACACCAATGAATACCCGTCGGGCAAGCGTATCTGCTCTATCTTATCCGCAATGGTCAATCGTGCCTTCTCCGTTTCAATGCCCGGAGCAGGCGAGCATTGTACACGCTGACTGCGTTGTCCATTGTAACGGGGCACTACAGGGTCCTCCCAACGAATATCGATTCCTTTGCTGATTTGCTGCAACGGGGTGCTCCCCATCATACTTTCTACCAGGTCTTCTTTAGAAAGAGTACCAGTCTTCAACTTGACCATGGTCTCCTCGTTCAGCAACCCGTTCAGGGATGGTAAGGCAGAAAAGACTTGTGTATTGCCCAAGTCCTCTATCGGTTGTCCTTCCTTATCCAGGCATTTCAGATAGATATTGTTCTTATGTATGCCTTCATAAAAAGATCCGATAGGAATGCCACCGGCAGCAGTCAATAAAGACATACTGACATCACTGCGGCTCAAACCCAGTGCGCGTGCGGCAGGTTGGTCATATTCAATGGTCAGGACAGGTATTTGAGGCTCCCAATCGGTAGTGATAAGACATACTTCGGGGGTATTCTTCATGAAGTTGCGTGCACTGTCGGCCAATTGGTGAAGAACAGCAGGATCGGGTCCCAGAAATTGTGCTTCAATGGGATATTTCTTGAACATCAGGTTATAGCGCTTCAGTTTGATGTAAGCATCCGGATAAGTTGCCGACAGATAGCGCTGAATTTCATCCATATTGTCTACCAACTCCTCGGGAGAGGTGAAGTCGATGATCAGTTCTCCATAAGAAAGTGACGGGTTAGCTACACTTCTCACCAGATTGTACCGCCCGGGAGTACCACCGATGGAAGCTGTGACATGGGTGATTTCCTTACGCCCTTTCAAGTAAGCTTCTATCTCTTTCAGATCCTGTTCTACGCGGGTATAGTTGTTCCCTTCGGGGAGTTTATATTCCATGTAGAGCTGATCGTAAACCATATCGGGGAAGAAACCCTGCCGCATGTACTGATAGCCAAAAACAGAAAGAGCCAGCAAACCGACCATGGTAAAGACAAAACTCCACCGGTGTGCCAATCCGAAACGAAGTGCCGTACGTAATGCGGCATAAATCTTCCCCTTGTAAACCCGTTTGCCACCACTATCGGCTTCTACGGCAAAATGCAGACGACGGTTAGCCATCAACGGTACATGAACCAACGCCAACACCCAGCTGAGCAGCAAAGAAACGGCAAGTACGATAAAAAGATCGCGCGTATAGACACCTGCCGTATCCGGTGACATATAAATCGGCAAGAAAGCGATGATGGCGATCAGTGTAGCTCCCAGCAACGGCATGGCAGTCTGCCGCCCTATGGCGGTCATTGCCTCCATCCGGTCCTTCCCGGCTTTCAGATCTACCAATATCCCATCGATAATGACAATGGCATTATCGACCAGCATCCCCATAGCCAACACAAAGGCAGCCAGAGATACACGTTGCATGGTTCCCCCTGCGGAATAAAGAAACAAGAATGAACCGAAAACAGTAACCACCAGGCTGATGCCTATGATAACCCCGCTCTTAAATCCCATGGCAATCATCAGGATAAGCACTACGATGATGACTGACTCTATCAGGTTGATGACAAATGTACCCAATGACTCGCCCACACGCTCCGGTTGGTAGAATACCTTTTGATATTCGACTCCGGCAGGCAGACGTTCGGCCTTGAGTTCAGCCAGTCTGGCCTCTACGGCATGCCCCACTTTCACGATGTCCGAACCACTGGTAGCGGCTATCAGAATGCCCAGTGCACGCTCACCGTCATAGTACATTTCGTTACGGACCGGCTCTTCATAGCCTTTCTCTATTTGTGCGATGTCGCTCAGACGCAGTTGGTCGTCATCATGTCCTTGAATAAGCATTTTGCCTATATCTTCTACCGTCTTGAATTTATCATTGACAGTCACACGGATCCGATTGTCACCATTGTCATAATAGCCGGTATAGGTAGTCTTGTTTTGACCGTTCAGGGTAGCAAGAACTTCAGCAGGCTTTACACCCAAATTTGCCATACGATCCTGCAACAAAGAGATGTTGATGCACTCCGGACGCTTTCCATACAGATCTATCCGGTCTACCCCTTCCAGTTCGCCGACTTCACGCTTAATCAGTTCGGCATAGTCCGACAACTCACGATCAGACAAACCATCACCGGTCAAAGCGTAAAACATACCGTACACATTCCCGAAGTCGTCTTTTACAATAGGAGCACTGACTCCTTCGGGCAGTGAAGCCCGGGCATCATTGACTTTGCGACGCAGCATATCCCAGCATTGCTCCACATCATCATCCGGCACGGTGCTCAGAAGTTCAATCTGTATAAGTGACAGATCATTATAAGAATAACTTTCTATATTATCTATATTTCCCATGGTGCGGATGTTCTTTTCCAGTACATCGGTCACCTCCAACTCTACCTGATGTGCCGAAGCCCCGGGATATGTGGTGACCACCATGGCAAGTTTTACCTTTATTTCCGGATCCTCCAGTTTACTCATCTGATAGCAGGAATAAGCTCCTCCGAACATCAGGACGGCTATCAGGAAATAAATCAGGTTACGATTATGGAATGCCCATTTACTTATATCCATTATAACAGTCCTCCTATATTTGTGTGAGTGATTTCAGGCAGAGTTCTTACGGTTTCCCCGTTTTCTATATGATGTACTCCTGAAGATACGATTTTGTCTCCGGGTTGCAGTCCGTCAGAAGAAATAAGGCTGTACCCGTCATTGGTCAACCGCAATACAGATACTTCACAATTGTGTACGGTATGGTCTGATGCATTGTAGATAAAGACATACGACTTTCCGTCTTTCTGCAAGATGGCACTGGTAGGGACGGATAACGTACCGGAGCGATCTGTATCGCAAAAGATAGTCACCATGGCATTCATTCCGGGAGAAGGAACAGCCTGTTTTCCGGGTATTAGCTGAAGTCGCATGGTATACAACTGATTAGCATTTGCTTTAGGAGTGACACTGATCAGTTGTAACGGGTAGGTTTCTCCCGGATAAATATCGAATGTACAGTGATAGCGGTTGAACCGGTTACGCCGGATATATTCAGCTGCCGGCAAGTTGATTTCCACCTCGGGTGCACCTGCACTTACCATCGAGATGACAGGCATGCCGGCTCCTATGGTCTCATGGGCTTCGAACAAACGTTTTTGTACATATCCGCTGAAAGGAGCATAAAGGCGGGTATATGCCAACTGATCTTGATGATGTTTATATTTGGCTGTGATTTGTTTCAGTCCATAGACAGCCTTGTCATTGGCATTGGGTGTGGTTCCGTTCTCTTTATAGAGAGCCATGACCCTTTCCGCTTCGGCCTTTACCTGACGGTATTCAGCTTCCGTAGCGTCCAGTTGTACCTGATAGTCAGTCGGATCCAATTCGGCCAGGAGCTGCCCCGCTCGTACTTGCGCCCCGTCTTTCACGTATATTTTATTGATAGTGCCACTTACCCGAAAAGAAAGACTAATGTCCTGAGCGGCTTTTACTCTCCCCGGAAATTGTAGAAATTTCTGTTTATCAGCAGCAATGACTGTGTCTATTTTTACTGTTTGACAATCTTTATTTTCCTTGGTGTGCCGGGTACAGGAAATAAACAGCATAAGAAAAATCCCTGTCAGAATAAGATAAATCTGTTTCATAATTTGCGTACTTTTGTATTTCATATGCAAAGTTATTGGGAAGGGAGGAGATAGAAAGGTTGAAATGAATGATAAATTGTTCTATTTGTATCTTTTTCAGTCTGTATACAGGTAAAAACTTTGCGATTTGTATTTATTTTGTAGCCGGTTTATAATTTAAGAACAGAAGAATGATAGAACAACAAATGCCTTTTCGGAGAATTCTGCTTACCAGTGATACGTTTCAAATACTTAAAGAGGGACAAATAATTTCGACATTCAATAAATGTGGTATCTTCTATTGTCAACGCGGCAGTGTGGAAGTCTCTTTGGAAGGTTGCCATTATCATATCAAACCCGGGGATGTTTATATCTATATGGCTTCTACCTTGGTGCACTTGTTGCATAAGAGTGAAGATGCCGAGGGGATTATGGTTGAAGTGGACTTTTACTATATTCTACCGATTGTAAACAAAGTGATAAATGTGGAAAGCCAGCTCTTTATGCGGAAAAATCCATGTGTCTCCTTGTCCGGTGAACAATGTGCCCATTTTGAATATTTGCTGAACAATCTATGGGATAGGATAAATGCGGAAGACTGCCAGAAGGAGAATGTCCAGTACCAGCATCTGAAACTGGAACTGATAAAATCGATGGGACAGACTATCTGCTATGAAATCTTAAACATGTATTTTACCAACCAGCCCTTGCAGCCTTTACAACAAGGGAAAAAAGATGTTGTCTTTCAGAATTTCATGCTGTCTCTGTTCCGTTTCTATCGCAAGGAACGTGACGTCTCTTTTTATGCAAGGATGCAGCATATCACTCCCCGTTATTTCTCGGCCATCATCAAGGAGAAAACAGGAGATAGTGCCTTGCAATGGATCGTACGGATGGTGATAACCGAAGCGAAACAATTATTGGAGGAATCTGATCTGAGCATAAAAGAGATAGCGGACCAACTGAATTTTCCGACACAGTCTTTCTTTGGCAAATATTTTAAACAATATGTGGGAGTTTCGCCCAAAGAATATAGAAACAATACTGCGACAACGAGAATAAAACGCTAAAATATAGCAGTAAAGATAGACGTTCATTTCCATATTTGGGGATATTCAGCTATCTTTGTCGCATAAATATTAATAAAAACGACATAATAATGAAAAAGACAATCCTCCTGGCCGCTTTAGGCCTGATCAGTCTGAGTGCATTGGCCCAAGACAAACCACAAGAAGAAGGCTTCGTTTTCACTACTGTGAAAGAAAACCCGATTACATCCATTAAGAATCAGAACCGTTCGAGCACTTGCTGGAGCTTCTCAAGCCTCGGTTTTCTCGAATCGGAATTGCTCCGCACAGGAAAGGGTGAATACGATCTTTCTGAAATGTTCGTTGTACACCACACGATGGTTGACCGCGCTGTTAACTACGTTCGCTATCATGGCGACAGTTCTTTCTCTCCGGGAGGAAGTTTCTATGATATCATGTTCTGTATGAAGAACTACGGACTTGTACCGCAGGATGCTATGCCGGGAATCATGTATGGTGACTCACTGCCTGTTCACAACGAACTGGATGCAACAGCAGGAGCCTATGTTAATGCTATTGCCAAAGGTAATCTGAAGAAACTGACTCCGGTATGGAAGAAGGGCCTTTGCGCTATTTATGATACTTACCTGGGACAATGCCCGGAAAAGTTCACTTACAAAGGCAAAGAGTATACTCCGATGACTTTTGCACAGTCTTTGGGACTGAATCCGGACGACTATGTATCTCTGACTTCGTACACACATCACCCGTTCTACTCTCAGTTTGCCATCGAAATCCAGGACAACTGGCGTAACGGATTGTCATACAACCTGCCGCTCGACGAATTTATGGCTGTAATGGATAACGCCGTAAAGAACGGATATACATTTGCATGGGGTAGCGACGTGAGCGAAGAAGGATTTACCCGTGACGGTATCGCTGTAGTTCCGGATGCAGCCAAAGGTGCCGAACTGACAGGATCGGACATGGCACGCTGGACAGGAATGACTGCTGCCGACAAACGCAAAGAGTTGACTTCAAAACCATTGCCGGAAATGAAAATCACTCAGGAAATGCGTCAGACAGCTTTCGATAATTGGGAAACAACTGATGACCATGGAATGATTATCTATGGTATCGCTAAAGACCAGAACGGCAAAGAATACTTTATGGTTAAGAACTCTTGGGGTACAAACAACAAGTACAAAGGTACTTGGTATGCTTCTAAAGCTTTTGTTGCTTACAAGACTATGAATATTCTGGTTCATAAAGATGCCCTTCCCAAGGATATCGCAAAGAAACTGGGAATTAAGTAAAACATTGCAAGACTAAGACAACAACAGGTCTTAAAGTCTCTTTCACCACAGATGAACAGATTTATAAGGATATACACTTACAGGCAACCGAAATCCCTGTATTGCCCTATACAATCTGTTCATCTGTGATAAACTTCCGGCACATGCTCAAAAAGAGCTTCACCAACCTAACATCCGGTCATTAACTGCTGACACAAATCTTGTTAATATATTCTGTAAATCTTTCCTTATAGTTATCTCCCACCGGTATATATATATTCTTATTGAAAATGATGCGTAACCGGGAAACTTCGGTTATTTTCCGAAGATTGACGATATAAGACCGATGTACCCTCATGAACATCTCCTGCGGCAAGCGTTCTTCCAGCTTTCTCATACTCAGCAAAGTCACTACGGGCTTATCCGCCGCATCGGTATAGATGCGTACATACTCACTCATACCTTCTATATAGCAAATGTCTGCCACATTGATGCGGATAATCTTATATTCGGACTTAACGAACAATGAACCGTCCTTTTCCAATAAATCAGTTTCCGTCCCTCCCCCGTTATCTTGCAAATGATACTCAAATTGCCGACGTGCCTTATCGGCTGCTTTCAACAGATCCTGAAATTCAAATGGCTTCAGCAGATAGTCGACTGCATCTACCTTGAAACCCTCGACGGCATATTCCGGATAGGCGGTTGTAAACACAATCAGGGGCTTCACCACTAACGAACGCACCAGATCGAGCCCGTTCAGATCGGGCATGTGAATATCGACAAACATCAGGTCGACCTCTTCTTCCGACAACACCTGCATGGCACTGAATGCATCCTGGCACGAGGCTATCAGTTGCAGGAAAGGGACACGGGCTATATAGCCCGTCAATTGCTCGAGCGCCAAGGGCTCGTCATCAACAGCAATGCATTTGATCATAATAACGGAATAATTAGTAAAACATTAAAACTATCGTCACGTTCGTTGATAGATAAAGTATAATCTTGTCCGAATAGCAGCCTCAGCCGCTTGCGGATATTCTCCAACCCGATGCCGTGGTGTTGTTCCACAGATCGCCCGTGATTGCTGTTCGAACAACGAAAGGCAAGTCTGCCATCCTCGACAGACATAAAAACCCGGATAAACGACTCTTCCTGATAACTTACTCCATGTTTGAAGGCATTCTCGACAAAAGAGATAAAAAGCAAAGGAGGAATTTGCACCTCCGGCACCTCATCGGGCATACAGCATTCGATCCGGACTCTCCCGGTATACCTCAATTTCATCAAGGCAATATAATTGTCCAAAAACTGTATCTCGCGTGAAAGCAAAATCGTCCGGTTGCTGGCTTCATAAAGCACATAACGCATCAGTTTGGAAAGTTCGACAATAGTACGTTTTGCCTTGCCGGCATCCATATCGACCAACGCATGTATGTTATTAAGGGTATTCATAAAAAAATGCGGATTTATCTGATACTTCAGATACTGCAACTCCGATTGCAAATGCTGGTGTTCCAACTCTTTCAATGCTTCTTCATCACGCATCGACTTGAACAAGAGTTTGATAGCCACATTAATGCCTACCACAAGTAATGCCAGTGAAAGTCGTCCGAGAAAATACCCCGGAAGAGGATGCGGGCCCCGCCAGCGCATATCAAGCTCCTGTTTCGGCAAAAGGAGCGGTGACGAATGCTCCGGAAATGTATTGGGAAACTCCCTCTCCCTATCCGGTAACACCTTTCCTTCCGGATAGCGGCGGGGTTGCATCGGCATCAGATTCTGAAATTGTTTATGTTGAGGAGGATTGATAGAAGGATACAAAATAAAAAGCAGAGTCACGACTCCTGCTAATGAAAGTGCATAAGCCCAATACCGTTTCCGAAGTAACAGCCGGGGAGCCAGAAAATAGTTATTGACTACGAAAAGCAGAATGAAAGGCAGAGTCAGCAACCATGCCATCCGTATGGTCTGCCAACTAAACGTATGTACCGGGCTAATGGAAGCAAACAGATAATCACCCACCAACGGCACAGAGATAACCGTCAGCCAAATGACGAGATACACCATCTGCTCCAGTAACTTCTGCTTATTAATTTGTTTCATACTCCAAAAAGTTCGTCTTGAATGTCTGTTTACAAAAATACCTCCTTTGTCCTACCCCTGCAAAAGAAGTCGACCAAGAGGGCTCTTTTGACGATAAAGTCGCCTGCAAAGGAAATAGAATCAACGAACAGAGGGATTTTAACAGTAATTATCTATCTTTGCAGCCCGAAAAAGATACCTATCAGCAATATGAAGAAAATATGGATACTTGCAGTCCTGACCATCTGTTCGGTTGCAACACAGGCACAAGAAGTTTTTATCAATGCAGACCTTGTCAGCAGCTACATCTGGCGTGGAATGAAGAATGGAAATGCTTCCGTACAACCCACTTTGGGTGTAGAGTGGAAAGGATGGACCTTATCAGCATGGGGATCGACAGAATTCAGAAATGAAAACAATGAAATAGACCTTACACTGGAATACGAATATAAAAATCTGCAACTGTGTCTCAACAACTATTTCTATCAAAGCGAAGACGAGCCTTTCAAATACTTTCACTATACTCCCCGAACTACGGGACATACTTTTGAGGCAGGAGCCGTCTACACAGTCAGTGAACGTTTCCCTTTATCCATAGGCTGGTACACCACCTTTGCCGGAAATGACTATCGGGAAAATGAGGAGCGTGCCTGGTCCAGTTATTGTGAATTCAGTTACCCATTCACAGTAAAGGGGGTAGACTTGGCCGTCGAAGCAGGATTCACTCCGTGGGAAGGAGAATACGCAGACAAACTGAATGTAGTTAATGTCGGACTTTCGGCTACCAAGACCTTGAATATTTCCTCCGGATTTACTCCGGCCATCTTTGGCAAACTGATAGCAAACCCTTACGAGAACCGGTTCTACTTCGTTTTCGGGATAAGTTTATAGCATGCTATCCAAATCTATCATTTATTTATCCATCCAAGCAGTCACAATCTTAAGAAGCGAACTCACCACCAAGTAGCTAATACCAGACAAACGTCTGACAAAAACAGCACAGATAAGAGAGCAGAGGAAGAAGTAACGCCTACAAAAAGAAAGATATAGATAAAATTAATATAATAAATCCAGCTCTTCGTTTATAAAAATATTGAATATTTTATTCGAAATTATCTCTTCATTCTTCAATAAGCCTATAACGTCTCTCTTACGCAACAAACCCTGATTCACATTAGACTTAAATCCATAGATCATTATATTACAACACATTAAGTACAAATCAAATGACATAAAGCAGATTATTCCTGGCAGAACTTGGTGAAATGTAATTCCCTTATTATCACCGGATATATATACTTT
>OHFN01000463.1_pt1 | contig 29458 bp, 14 predicted proteins | sample 1567571 | NCBI WGS metagenome assembly OHFN01 (sample SAMEA3879533, study PRJEB24766) | human gut metagenome | biome: human-associated habitat; feature: feces | place: USA | collected 1985/1987
CAAACCGACAAATTACTGAATCCGCGTTCCATATAACGTTTGACGGAAGCATCCACCAAAGCGTAAACATGGTCGAGAAAACGAAGAATCTCACCGTCTTCTTCCAGGAAAGTTATCACGGGCTCATCCAATCCGGTAAAAGACTTATAACGTTCGTATTTTCCGGGATTATTCACTGCACGACAATCGAATACAAAACCTCCGCCATTGCCTGTCGGGTCATCGGGAATACCTTTTTTATAGGCAAAGCTCATTACCTTGACCGTCAGTTGACGCTTCTCCAAGCCATCCGTAAACTGCTTCAGTCCGGTCAGTTCACGCAACATTTTGCAGAGATACGGGTATTCCGGATATTCCTCTTTAAGCAACTCGCGCAAATTTGCGATAGCGTATGGAACACTCTGGATAAAATGAGGTTTTTTCTCAAAATAGCCGCGAAAACCATAAGCCCCCAGCACCTGCAAAGTACGGAAAAGTACAAAATGACGGAGCTGACTATAAAAATAAGGTTCATCAATCGGTTGATATTTGCGAAGAGCCTCTATATATTCCCGTAACAATTCTTTCCGAAGGCTATCGGGATATTTTGCTTTGGCTTGCCACAAGAAAGAAGCAATATCATAATAAAACGGCCCTTTTCGTCCTCCTTGAAAGTCGATAAGCCAAGGGGCTCCATCCTTTATCATCACATTGCGACTCTGAAAATCACGATACATAAAAGTAGCGGAAGAACTACGGAGCAAAACATCACTCATTTTCTGGAAATCATCCTCCAGCTTGTCTTCCTGAAACTCCATTCCGGTAGCTTTAAGGAAACAATATTTGAAATAATTCAAATCCCAAAGTATGGAACGCTGATTGAATTCCGACTGGGGATAGCAACGGGAAAAATCAAATCCGTCAGCTCCGGCAAACTGAATGGCAGGCAACAGACGGATCGTTTTACGAAGCAACTCTTTCTCTTCTTCGGAAAACACACTGGTAGCACGTCCTTTCTCAATAGCGTGAAAAAGTAAAGTATCTCCCAGATCTTCTTGCAGATAATACATTTTATCTTCCGACACGATGTGTACTTCGGGAACAGGAAGCCCATTCTTACGAAAATGTTCCGCCATATAAAAGAAAGCCTCATTCTCATCAACAGAAGTTCCATATACTCCAATCAGTGTTTGTGTTCCTGTCAGCCGGAAATAACGGCGATTGGAACCGGAGGAAGGTAATTCTGTTACATTTTCAGCGGGAACTCCCGTATATGACTGATAAAGTTTCTGTAATTCTTCGGTAATCATAGTTACATATTTTCGAGCAAAGATAGGAATTATAAACAAATAATACTACCTTTGCTTTCGTTTAACTGACCTAATCTCATGAGAATAAAAATCTTTATCCTACTATGTTTGACAGTTATTATGCAGTTTGCCGGTGTCACGCACCTAAAAGCCAGCCATTATTACTATAAACAGCTCTCCCTAAAAGATGGGGTGACTTCAGCCGTGAGATGTATCTTGACAGACAAACAGGGATTTGTATGGATAGGAACGAAGGCTGGAGTAAGCCGATATGACGGACATGAGCTAAAGAAATACGTTCATTCTCCAAACAATCCTCAGTCGATTCCCAATAACTTAATCCATCAGATTGCAGAAGATGAAATGAGCAATATTTGGATTCTGACCGACAAAGGAATAGCCCGCTATCAACGCCAAAGCGATGATTTTTTCTTACCTGCGGATGAAAAAGGTAATCCTATTATCGCCTATTCAACCTGCCTGACCAAAGACGGGGTCTTGTTTGGTTCTAAAGACAAAGTATACTTTTATAGTTATCGGGATTCTTCTCTTCGCCTTCTGCAGAAGCTGAATAAAGGGAGTAATTTTAATATCTCTTTACTAAGCCTATGGGACGAACATACTGTCCTTTGTTGCAGCCGGTGGCAAGGTCTTGTTTTGCTGGATCTGAATACGGGAAAGCATCGTCTCCCACCTTTCGATTGCGGAAAGGAAATCATGAATATGTTGATCGACTCACAAAACAGAATCTGGATTGCCCCTTACAATGAAGGTATAAAATGCTTCACCCATAACGGAGAGCTGGTGAAAGCCTATACTATTCACAATTCCGACCTAAGCAACAACGTCGTTTTAAGTCTTGCCGAACGGGAAGGAAAAATATGGATAGGAACAGACGGAGGCGGTATCAATATCCTTGAACCGAAAACAGGACGTTTATCCTTGCTGGAACACATTCCCGGAGGTGATAACTATTCACTTCCCGCCACCTCTATCTTTTGTCTCTACAATGATAGGAACAATAATATGTGGGCAGGAAGTATCCGCAACGGATTGATCAATATCCGGGAAGTCTCCATGAAAACCTATACGGAAGTCTTTCCGGGCAGTAACCGTGGATTAAGTTATAATACCGTACTCAGTCTTTATCAGGAATCGAACGACCGTATCTGGGTGGGTACAGACGGCGGCGGTATTAATCTCTTTAATCCTATCACAGAGAAATTCACCCATTACCCATCCACTTGGGAAGACAAAGTCGCTTCCATTTCCCCATTCACTTCCGGCAATCTGTTGGTTTCCATTTTCTCAAAAGGAATATTCGTATTCAACCCGGAAACAGGTGAGAAAACACCATTCATGATTATAGATCCGGAAACCTCCATGCGTCTCGGGAAGCGGGGAAAGACAGTCAATTTATTTTCCAACAGCCCTCATAGCGTTCTGTTACTTGGAGACCATGTATATCAATATGACTTGAAGAAGCAAACTTTCAATATTGCAACCGAACAAGAAGGACTGGACATTATCGGCACTTTCTTACCCATAACAAACTATGGGAATTATACTTATCTGAACGACATAAAGCACATTTATCGGCTGGATAACCGCACCAACCGACTGGAAGTTCTGTATCAATGCTACAAGGACACTATTATCAACTCTGTTTCATTGGATGAGCATGGAGAATTCTGGATAGGAAATAATTACGGGCTGCTTCATTATAATCCCGATAAAAAAATACAAACTCCCATATCCACTTCCCTTTTCTCGGAAGTCACATCGATTGTGTGCGACCAACAAGGAAAAGTATGGATAGGAACCAATAATATGCTGTTCGCCTGGCTAATCAAAGAACAGAAATTTGTGCTTTTCGGCGAATCGGACGGTGTCATTCAAAACGAGTACTTATCCAAACCCTGTTTGTTAAGTTCACAAGGCAATATCTATATGGGCGGAGTGAAGGGATTATTGCACATCAATAGTACCCTACCCTTAATCACTACCGAAATACCCCAACTTCAACTATCGGATATCATCATCAATGGTGAGTCCGTCAATGATAAGCTAAACAATAATCCAACGAGTATTTCCGCTCCTTGGAACAGCAATATAATCATTCGGATAATGTCTAAAGAAAAAGACATCTTCCGACAGAAAGCATACCGATATCAAATAGAAGGACTGAACGACCAACAAATAGAATCATATAACCCTGAACTGGTTATACGTTCACTCCTTCCGGGAAGTTATAAAATCACAGCGTCCTGCACAGCAAAAGATGGTAGTTGGATTCCCAATCAACAAGTATTGGTATTGACCATTCTTCCTCCCTGGTATCGCACATGGTGGTTTATCCTTAGCTGTGCGGTTCTCATTACTGTCGTTATTATCGAGACTTTCAGAAGGGCTCTGAAACGCAAAGAAGAAAAGTTGAAATGGGCGATGAAAGAGCACGAGCAACAGGTATACGAAGAAAAGGTACGTTTCCTCATTAATATCAGCCACGAACTACGCACACCGTTGACATTGATACACGCTCCACTTAGCCGGATATTGAAATCACTCTCTCCTGAAGAGCCGCAATATCTGCCCATAAAGGCGATTTACAGGCAGTCACAACGGATGAAGAATCTGATTAATATGGTACTTGACGTACGAAAAATGGAAGTGGGTGAAAGTAAAATACAGATACAGCCTCACTTCCTCAACCAATGGATAGAACACATCTCACAGGATTTCATCAGTGAAGGAGAAGCTAAGAACGTACGTATCCGATACCAACTGGATCCGCAAATAGAAACGGTAAGTTTCGATAAAGACAAATGCGAAATTATTTTGAGTAACTTGCTTATCAATGCATTGAAACACAGTCCGGAGAATACGGAAATCACTATTATATCAGAATTGCTTCCTGAAAAAGACAGAGTACGTATCTCTATCACCGACCAAGGAAGCGGTTTGAAGCAAGTCAATACACAAAAACTTTTCACACGCTTCTATCAAGGCTCCGGAGAACAAAACGGAACTGGAATCGGACTGTCTTATTCAAAGATTCTGGTTGAATTGCAAGGTGGTTCCATTGGCGCATACGATAATCAGGAAGCAGGTGCGACTTTCTTCATTGAATTGCCGTTGAGACAAAAATCAGAAGAAATCATCTGTCAACCGAAAGCCTATCTGAACGAACTGATGAGTGACGACAGCCATGAACAAGCACCCGACAATGATGATTTCGATACAACTCCATATACAGTTTTAGTTGTAGACGACAATCCGGATTTAACAGATTTCCTGAAAAAATCGTTGGGAGAATACTTTAAACGAGTAGTGATAGCTTCGGATGGTGCAGAAGCCCTTCAACTTATCAGAAGCCACACGCCGGACATAATTGTCAGCGATGTAATGATGCCTAGAATGAATGGATATGAACTCTGCAAAAGTATCAAGGAAGATATCACAATCAGCCATATCCCTATTATTCTGCTGACGGCAAGAGACGACCAGCAAAGTCAATTAAGCGGTTACAAGAATGGAGCGGACGCCTATCTGACAAAGCCTTTTGAAATAGAAATGCTTATGGAAATCATTCGTAACCGATTGAAAAACCGTGAGTCTATCAAGAAAAGATACCTAAATGCCGGAGTAATCCCTGCACCGGAAGAAAGTACGTTCAGCCAGGCAGACGAGACCTTCCTGCTCAAGTTGAATAAGATCATTCAAGAAAATCTGGACAACAGCAGTTTGGATATAGCCTTTATCTGCAAAGAAATCGGTATGAGCCGGGCTTCACTTTACAATAAGTTGAAAGCCCTGACCGATATGGGGGCTAATGATTATATCAATAAGTTCAGAATGGAGAAAGCAATAGCATACATTACCGGAACGGATATGACATTTACAGAAATAGCCGAGAAAGTCGGCTTCACCACTTCACGTTATTTCAGTACAACTTTCAAACAATATACAGGGGAAACTCCTACACAATACAAAGAGAAACGAAAAAAGTGAATATTCACCGACTGTTGACACAGTCACCGGAATATTCACTTTCCAGATGCGGACTCCGCACCTAAAATTTATCACTCATTTGATTTTACCCATTCACTTTCTTATAATCCTCCAAAAACTTCTTCAATCCCGAATCCGTCAACGGATGATTGAGTAATCCCTTAATAGCGCTCAACGGACAAGTAGCAACATCAGCACCCACTTCCACACATTCTATAATATGCTTCGTATTACGAATCGAGGCTGCCAGTACTTGTGTCTTATAATCATATGTATGATACATACGTACAATATCAGCAACAAGCCCTACCCCATCTTCACAAATATCATCCAACCGTCCTACAAAAGGCGAAACATAAGTAGCTCCGGCTTTAGCCGCCAACAAAGCCTGTCCCACAGAAAAGACTAATGTACAATTCGTACGAATCCCTTTTTCCGTAAAATGCTTGATAGCTTTGATGCCATCCGCAATGCAAGGCACTTTCACTACAATATGCGAATTGAGTGCTGCCAGTTCCTCTCCTTCACGAATCATCCCTTCGTAATCGGTAGCTATCACTTCGGCACTTACATCACCATTGACGATATTACAGATTTTAATATAATGTTCACGTTGTTTTTGGGTTCCCTTGATACCTTCTTTCGCCATTAGCGAAGGATTGGTAGTCACTCCGTCAAGTACTCCGAGATCATACGCTTCTTGGATTTGCTCCAAATTGGCTGTGTCAATAAAAAACTTCATACTTCTAAATTTTAATGGTTAACTATCTAGTAGTCAAAGATAAGAATTAATTCTCATCTTTCCTATAATCAGGCAATGGTAATTGCCGGATCAAGATAAACATCCTGGATAGCATTCAATAATTCTACACCTTTATTCATCGATTTTTGGAACGCTTTACGTCCGCTAATCAACCCCATACCTCCGGCACGCTTATTGATTACGGCTGTAATAACCGCATCACGTAAGTCGGAAGCTCCGTGCGACTCACCACCGGAATTGATTAAACCGACACGCCCCATATAACCATTGGCAACCTGATAACGACAAAGGTCAATCGGATGTTCCGAAGCCAGTTGGGTGTACATACGTTCATCCGTCTTACCGAAACCTATTGCTTTGAAACCACCATTATTCGTAGGAAGTTTTTGTTTGACAATATCTGCTTTGATCGTAACTCCGAGACGGTCGGCCTGTCCGGTCAAGTCAGCAGCAGCATGATAATCCACACCATCTTTCTTAAAATCACTATTACGCAGATAACACCACAGGATAGTGGCCATCCCCAATTCGTGAGCATACTCGAAAGCCTCAGCGATTTCCACCAATTGGCGACGACTTTGTTCCGAACCGAAATAGATAGTAGCACCGACAGCCGTAGCTCCCATATTCCATGCTTCTTTCACTGTACCGAACATCACCTGATCATACGAATTAGGATAGGTCAGCAATTCATTGTGATTCAGTTTAACTACAAACGGAATTTTATGGGCATATTTGCGTGCCACCGCTCCCAGAATGCCGAATGTAGAAGCGACCGCATTACAACCACCTTCAATAGCCAATTTCACAATGTTCTCCGGATCGAAGTAGATAGGATTCGGAGCAAAAGACGCTCCGGCAGTATGTTCAATATCCTGATCGACAGGAAGAATGGATACATAACCGGAATTAGCCAAACGTCCATGTCCGAGAATAGCTTGCAAGCTGTTCAGCACTTTTATATTACGGTCGGAATCAATCCATATTTTATCTATCGTATCGGGAGAAGGCACATAAATCAAAGACTTATCAATAGTCTTACAAGTGTGATCCAGATAATATCCGGCTTTATCTCCCAACAAATCAATTACTTTACTCATAACTTTACTTTTTTAAATATACAACACTTTATTTCTTCTTTCCTTGATTGGCTACCGCTTCCATCATTTTTTTGATTTCTTCCGCATTTCCAAGAAAATAATCATTGGAGACATTCAGGTTCTCGTCAAACTCGAATACATAAGGAACGGCAGTAGGCAGATTCAGTTTTACAATTTCCTCATCAGAAATATGTTTCAGATGTTTGATGATACCTCGCAGACTGTTACCATGAGCCACAACCAATAAAGTATGGGCTGTTTTCAGGTTGGGAAATATATCCGATTCCCAATAAGGCATAATACGTTCAATGGTATCTTTCAGTGATTCGGTACGGGGAAGTTCGGTATCGGGAACCTCATGATAACGGTAGTCAAAACGCGCATTCCGCAAGTCACTTTCCGAAAGCGGATTAGGGGCAATATCATAGCTACGACGCCAAATCAGCACTTGTTCTTCACCATATTTCCCGGCAGTTTCCGCTTTATTCAATCCTTGCAAATCGCCATAATGCTTTTCGTTCAGACGCCAGTTCTTTTCAACAGGTATCCAGTCGAGATCCATTTTATCAAGAACACAATTCAGCGTCTTGACAGCTCTTTTCAAGTAAGAGGTATAGGCTTTATCGAAATTGAAGCCATAATCCTTCAATGTCTCGCCTGCTTTCTCAGCTTCGGCAATTCCTTTTTCGGTCAGATCGACATCTGTCCAACCCGTAAAGCGGTTTTCTTTATTCCAAGCACTTTCTCCATGACGAAGCAATACTATTTTTTTCATTTTTATTGGTCTCCTTTCTTCTTTAGTTATATATAGAACAGTTTGTTTCGCTACAAAGTTCACCAAAGAAGAAGGAGTTGCCAATACCTAAAAATGCTGATTTTATTCTTTCATCGGTTTCTCGTCAAGAAAATACGATTCGTAATTGTATCGGGTAGTTCCGATTCATAATGCGTCACCATAATCATCGTCTTATCTTTGCGTCGGCAGAAAGCCTCAATCACTTTCTTTACCCGGCGACGATTATAGGTATCCAAGCCATGAAGCGGTTCATCCAGAATCAGCAGTTCCGGGTCTTTGACGAAAGCTCTTGCCAGCAAGGCCAAACGTTGTTCTCCACTGGATAGTTGCAAGAATGGTTTATCTTTTAAATCTGCAATACCGAATATATCCATCCACCACTCACAGATAGCCATCTGTTCCGGTTGAGGACGTTTATACAGACCGATACTGTCATGCAAACCACTGGCTACAATCTCAATAGCGGGCAAATTCTTGAGATAGGCACGATGCATCTCCGGACTGACATAACCGATATGTTTCTTGATTTCCCAAATACTTTCTCCCGTTCCTCTTTTCCGCCCGAAAAGACTGATATCACAGGCATACGACTGCGGATTATCTGCACAAACCAGACTCAACAGGGTCGATTTACCCGCTCCGTTTTCCCCACTTAATGCCCACTTCTCACCGCAACATACCGTCCAATCCAATTCTTTCAGGATAGTACGGTCATCATAACGAATACTCACCTTATTCAATTTCACGACTTCATCCGAGTCATAGGTATTTCCGTCATAAGGCAAATCGATAATCCGTTTCTGCAACTCCTCAAAAGAATCAACCGTATCTCTGTCATGAAAAGCTTTCAGATAAGCCTCACGTGCCATTTTAGGAAAGACCTCCATCTTATCCACAGGAATGACATGAGTAATAAACGAAGGTATATCATCCAGCATAGAAAGGACTAAGACGATCTGCACCGACGACATCTTTGTCAAACGCTCAAGCAAGGAGAACAATAATTCGCGGGTAGGTGCATCCAAACCGATGAACGGATTATCCATAATCAGCACACGAGGTGCCGTCAACAGAGTTTTAGTGAGTTGGAACTTACGTAGTTCACCACTGGAAAGTAAAATTATCTTTTTGTCAAGAAGAGGTTCGATATGGAAGAGTTCAAACAATTCATTTTTCAGCTTGTCGTCTTTGATTTCGCCCAACATCTCACGAACATCCGGCACTTCATCCTGATCATGAGCATTCCAACGCTGCTGATAGTAGTAATTGGTATCGGCTGCCCCATAAGTATCACGGAAAGCAATATATTTCACATTATCATAAACAGTCTGAGTGACCGAAGGGAAAAAATCATATTCAATCGTTCCCTCACGCAAAGGATATTTTCCTATCAAAGTATCTACAAAAAGACTTTTACCACCACCATTAGGACCTACAATAGCTATATGTTCATTCGCTCCGATAGTTGCCGTGATGGGTTTGGCTAAACGCACAAGCGGGTTGCGTGCTACGCCCCCCGCCATGCTAAATGTATTTTGACTCATATTCTTTTATTCTGTTTTATAATTGCCCGCAAAGGTAACAATTTTATCATAAAAGACGCCAAATTGCAAACATATTCTTATTCGTTCCGTATAGGGAATATCTTTACTTACTAAACCCGTAAGGTGGACATTCAAAATTGGTAATATCCAATTTGTATTCCATCATATCTTTCAACTCATGTATGGGACGTTCCAATTCATAAGGTATCGGTTGTCTGCTGAATTGCTGGAAGTAAAGCAAACAAGCATCCCGCCACCAGACAGCATCCCGTGCCTGAATCTTCAGGCGGTGTTGCACATCACGAAAACGTTCGGAATCAATATACGGTTCCATCCTGTCCCACACTTTTTGAAAGTTTCTCACTTCGTTTACACCACGATCATACGCGTAGCACAGTTCTGTCCAAAGTGTACGCCCGCTCTTCATCTGATGATTCCAAGGGACATGGTGAAACCAAAGGAGCAGATTCTCCGGACAGGTATTTACATTATCCAGTTGCTCGCATAATGGAGAATGGTATTGTCCGGTAGCATTACTTCCTGTACTGCTGCGGTCGAAACCTATTCCCATGTTGTCGGCACGGTGGTAATAAGGAGGTAGCCAATCCGGGCGGGCATCGGGAATATCACACCAGGGTTCCGGTCCGTAATGATGTCCCCATGCAAAGATATGATGCAAGCCGAGAGGCATCATGTAGTCTACTACTGCTTCTCTCGATTTCTGAAGCACTTGGGAGTTGAGAAGGGAGAGTTGAGCGTCGATTTGCTCTTTTTGAATGACTTCTCCTGCCGGAGTATCGGTTTGCACACCAGTAACAGGAAGAAAAGTCTGTTTCAACCATTCTTCACCTATCTGTTCGGAAGAGAGCGAATGCTTCCATGCCAAGCGTCCGAAAGCATACCAGTTAGCTTGGGCAAAAGGATGTCCGCACCAATTAGTATCATCACCGATGTTTGCCACTCCGGAAATAGCCGTGAGCGGATGAGAGAATAAAGAACCATCTGTCACACGGGCAACGGTAGAGCCTTTGCCTTGCAGATAAGTATCACTGTCTAAACACTCTTTCCACATAGGAGCAAGAAATGCAAGATGATTGGAAAAACCAAGATACTCTTGTGTGATTTGAAATTCGGGCATAACTGCCGTCTTTTTCATGGCTCCGAACAGCGGGCTGAATGGTTCACGGGGTTGGAAATCTATCGGACCGTTCTTGATCTGCACAATAACATTATCCCGAAACTTACCATCCAAAGGTTCAAATTCAAGATAGGCTTGTTTGGCACGGTCGCTGTCGGTAGGCGAATAAACGAAAGCGCGCCACATCACAATGCCATGATAGGGCCTCAACACATCGGCAAGCATATTGGCTCCTTCGGCATGAGTCCGTCCGTAGTCACACGGACCGGGCTGCCCTTCGGAATTCGCTTTCACCAGAAAACCTCCGAAATCGGGAATCAGAGAATAAATCTCTTTGGCTTTCTGCTTCCACCAGTCTATCACTTCTTTATTCAACGGATCGGAAGTGGATAAACCGCCTAAAGCTGCGGGAGAAGAGAAATTGATAGAAAGATATATTTTCAAGCCATAAGGGCGGAAAATATCGGCCAAGACCTTGACTTTCTGCAAATAATCATTAGAAAGTATCTTAGGACTTGCATTGACATTGTTTATTACGGTGGCATTAATGCCGATAGAAGCATTGGCACGAGCATAAGCTTCATAACGGGGAGAGACAACAGACGGAAGTTCGTCCCATTTCCAAAGTGAATGTCCGGCATATCCGCGTTCGATTGTACCATCCAAGTTATCCCAATGATTCAGGATACGAATTCGATAATCAGGTCGTTCGGAGATATTGAGGGATTGCAAAGCTGATTCCGGTAGTTGTCCGGTAGCTTGCAGGCGGAGTAAATGATACGTTCCATAAAGTATTCCTTGTTCACCGGAAGAGGCTATCGTTATTTGACTGCTATCTTTGGAGATCTGAATCGTATATCCCTCATTTCCAAGTACACGAAGTTCTTTATTGTTCCGGACCTCCAAAGTAACCGGGATTCCTCCCTGCCAGAAGTTCTGTAATTCGGAAACTGCAATACGTAATGTAGGCGATTGTTTCTTACTGCTAATTTCCGCTTTCGCTCCCGATGCATAACGAAGCCACAAGGCACTTCCATCTTCTGCCCAAATAGAAGAAAAGCAAAAAAACAAAGTGAATGTCAACGCAAATATATTTCTAGGCATATTTTTTAAATAGAGGCGGTTGTTTTAATGTATCCTATTATTCATCTTTTCCCTCAATGGTAATAATTCGCCCGTCTGCATCATACTGAAGTTCGCAGACTTTCAAGCTACGGAGCCAAGTCTTCCCCTCCGATGGTACACAATCGTGATGAAACAGATACCACTTGCCTTTAAACTCCACGATAGCATGGTGAGTAGTCCATCCTACCACCGGAGTCAGAATGACTCCCTGATAAGTAAACGGACCATAAGGGTTATCACCTGTTGCATAGCAGAGCAAATGAGTGTCTCCCGTAGAATAGGAGAAATAGTATTTACCATTATATTTATGCATCCACGAAGCTTCGAAGAAACGGCGTTCCGTATCCCCTGCTGTCAACGGCTTGCCGTTTTCATCCAGAATTACCACTGCACGGGGTTCTTCGGCAAACTCCATCATGTCTTCACTCAAACGAGCGACACGCGAAGGGATTGCTTCCTCATCTCCTTCCGGCAAAACAGCAGATTCCAAGGCTTTATTATTACGGTAACGTTGAAGTTGTCCACCCCACAATCCACCGAAATACATATAATAGTTACCATCTCCGTCATCCCATACAGCCGGATCGATGCTGTAACTTCCCTTCATCGGATTAGCTTCCGGTATAAAAGGACCATAAGGTGTATCACTCACAGCTACCCCGATACGGAATATATCATTCTGATCTTTCAAAGGAAAATACATATAGTACTTACCATCTTTACAAACCACATCACAATCCCATAGTTGACGACCCGCCCAAGGAATATCCTCTGTGGAAAGCACCACTCCATGATCTTTTATTTCACCGTTCATCACATCATCCATAGAATACACGTGATAATCTTTCATATTGAAATGATCGCCATTATCATTTTCGGCAATACCACTTTCCCAATCGTGGGAGGGATAAATATACAGTTTGCCATCAAATACGTGTACGGCAGGGTCAGCCATATAATCACCGGGAACTAAATATCTTTTTTCTGTTTTCATGCTTTTTCGGTTTTTCTGTTAGAAACTTATTTTGTTTTTTCAGCCTCTTTGATAATCAGGTCGACTACCGGTTTCGGCTGATAATTGCGATCAAAAAGTAACGGATAATCCGTGCGACCTCTCATGGGCCAGTCATTACGCCAAGAGTTCTGATCGGCTACTCCCCAAAGAGTAACCCTGGTGATGAGGTTATGATGTTTCAGGAACAGACGGAAAAAGTCATTCATTCTTTCAGTCCATGCTTTCGATACCTCTTCAGGTAATCCATCCGGATAAGGATTCATCTCTTTTTTATATTCAAAAGAAGCGGAGACCTCTGCACCTACATTGGGATTCGGTGATGGTATCACCGTCAAATCCAGTTCCGTTATCATTATCTTCACCCCTGTTCCGGCAAAAGCCAACATACTCTTCTCAAATTCACTGATTTTCGGGTAGTCCATGCCAATGTGTCCTTGCATACCTATGGCATCAATACGGATTCCACGTCTTTTCAAATCGTTCACCATTTTCACGACGGCTTCTCTTCTGCCCGGTTGGGCCATTGAGTAGTCATTGTAGTAAAGTTCGGCATTCGGATCAGCCTCGTGTGCATATTGGAAAGCCAATGGAATATATTCTTCCCCCAGAATCTCATAAAATTTTGTCTTGCGATATGCTCCATTATCTTCAATCGCTTCATTTACCACATCCCAGCCTTTGATACGGCCTTTATAGCGTTTCACGATGGTAGTGATATGGTCTTTCATCCGTTTCTTCAGGACTTCCGGAGAAACATTGTTCCCGTCCTTATCTACGCAAAACCAAGGGGCCAATTGTGAATGCCAAATCAGGCAATGACCAATGATAGCCATTTGATTGCTCTCACCAAAACTGACAAATTCATCTGCCTGCGTAAAATTATACTTATTTTCTTTCGGATGAATGACAGAAGACTTCATGCAGTTTTCCGCCACGATGGAATTAAAATTCTTCTTTACAACTTCAACAGCTGCGACATCCTTACCGGAACTTTGATGTGTATTCACTGACACGCCAATCAAAAACTTGTTTTTCAAAGCCTTTTTCAGCGAATTTCCATCTTTCGCAAAAACTTCTCCATAAGAAAAAGAAAACATCACTGTCAACAACAACAGAATTATTCGTTTGAGTTTCATACGTTATATTTTTGAGTAATAAACATTCTACTATCTTATCTATTCGCTTTTTTTACAGCGCGATTCTATCTCCTCATTTATATTGTCAATCACATTATCTTCCAATTCATATTTAGAAATAATGAACATAGCGACCAAAAGTAACAATGCCGGGATAACGGCCACAAGCCACAGTATTCCCTGTTCGGCAAAAGGCGATTGTGACACTTCATTTGTCTGGTCGAATCCGACAAAAGCCATAACAAGTCCCGGTACAACTCCTCCAAGAGCCATTCCCGCTTTATAGAAAATACCAGTCAAAGCATTGACTATGCCTGAAATACGTTTACCATGAGTATATTCGCCATACGAAATCACTTCGGGAACCAAAGCCCACATGTACCCTGTCGCAATAATGACTCCGGTAGATTTTATGAACTGCGCCACAAAGACCAACCATATCTGCGTTTTGAGTACCGGAACCACAGAAATAATATACAGCAATGCCATACCCAATATAGCGACTGAAAGGAATACATAAAACATTTGCTTTTTTCCAATGGCACGTTTAATGGCAGGTACCATCGGCATGAAAATGAATGCGGGTATCGAGCCCAAGGCCATGAAATAAGGTAACATCTCCGGTGCACGTACATTATAAATCATATAATATGAACCGGCAGAATTACCAATCGCCATCATTGCAAAAGCAGTAATGAAAAAGAACGCCAAAATACGCAAAGGTTTATTTCTACAAAATTCTACCCACAAGTCGGACACTTTTACTTTAGATGTCTCCTCCTGATCCATAACCACACGCTCCTTCGTCTGGCTAAAGCAGAACACCAATAACGCCAATCCGATAACAGCATAAATAGTCATCGTAATAAACCATGCGTTAGCAGATGCAGTAGTATTGATTTTACCATCGGGAGACAACACCTTCACCAGTATCGGAATACCGTATGCCACGGCCAAACCGCCCAAATTAGCAAGAAACATACGCACTGACGTCAACACCGTGATTTCATTCGTATCGCGGGTAAGTGACGCATTCAGTGCTCCATAAGGCACATTAATCAATGTATAACACATGGATAATCCAACGTAAGTGAAATAGGCATAGAACAGTGAGCCCGAAAAGCCGTTCCAAAAACAAAGAATAGCAAAACCAGTCAGCGGAATTCCTCCCCAAATAAGATATGAACGATATTTACCTAGTTTAGGATTGTGCTTATCGACGAAAGCACCCACCAGAGGATCCCAAAGGACATCCACTATCCTGACAATAAGGAACATCACGGCTGCCACTTCCGGTTTAAGTCCATATACATTGGTATAAAAAATCAGCAGATACATACATACGGTCTGGTAAATAAGGTTTTGCGCCAAATCACCGGAACCGAATCCTATACGTTGAAGCCAAGAGAGTTTATAGAAACCTTTCGCTTCATTGGTCTTTATTGTATTCTCCATAAAATAGATAAATTGGTCATTTTCTGTTTTTCGTATTCATTTCTATCAAGATAGCTGCTGCCACTCGTTGCCCTAGCGTCTTTTTATCCAATGGATGAATATCATTCCATTCTCCTAAATCACTATTTTTAATCAGAGTAACATTTGTATTTGTATCGGCTACTTCCGCCTGCGCTTTCCGGAATTCCGCCCAGGCAGCGCGTCCTCCTTTATCTGTGGGTGAAAGAAAATCCGCCAGCTCAATGATATAGAAAGACATATCCGACTTATTCCATCGTTGTCTCCAATCGCTAATCATAGCCGTCAACAAGTCTTTATACTCATTTCTGCGTGAGACATTCGATTCTCCCTGATACCAGATGACACCGGATACCGTATAATTCAACAAAGGAGCAATCATGGCATTATAAAGTCCTGTGGGTTTATAATGAAAAGCCGTTTGTCCCGGAGCAGCGGGCATAGGAGCGCCGAGGCGATATTTCCAACTCCCCTCCAGATTGATCTCCGATTCTCCTTTTTCCGGCTGACCTTTTCCGAAAAGGATTTTATAAGGCTTCTCCTTTACAAATTGAGGACGACCGCCATAACTGAAAAGGCGTATGGTTATTGTATTTTTTCCAGCTTTCAGCAATCCGGCAGGAATGGTATAGATACGGGGAGGATACTGATAATAGACAGTCCCCACAAATGTGCCATTTACATAAACAGAATCCGCATCCACGATGCATCCCAAGCGAAGAGTCGCTTTCTCTCCCGCCTGTTGTGCAGACACCTGAAAGTCCTTACGGAACCAGTGTGAACCATTGATGGCATTCAGTCCGTTTGTTGCCCAGCTAGAAGCAAACAAATCTGTTTCTTTCCAATTGCTATCATCATAATCGGTAGCATACCAAGGGGTAGCTTCATGCATTCCTTTGTCTCCCTGATACAATGCCACATTCCAGGCATGACTTTTCTTCCTCTCCTCTTTTTTCATTGATTCCACCAAGTCGTCCGATTCATAGATACGCTTTTCATTCAAATAAAATGGAAAAGGCTTCAACCCTCCCTCACTGATCCACGCTTCTACCGGTGAACCTCCGACACTGGAATTTATGATTCCTACCGGAACCTTTGTCTTTTGATAGACATCTTTAGCGAAGAAATAGACCAAAGCAGAGAAAGGCATCACATTTTCAGGAGTCATCGCTTGCCAGGAAATTCCCGGAATATCTGCCTGCGGAGCATGAAAATTATAGAGCAGAGGTGTTTTTATATAGCGCACCATCGGATAGTTACTGTCCGTAGATATTTCATCACGAAAACGATCTGTAACCCGTGAAACAGGCAATTCCATATTCGACTGTCCCGAACATACCCAAACATCACCAATAAGAATATCCTTTAATTCGATATCATTAATGGTCATCGTATAAGGTCCGCCAGCTTTCAATATAGGTAAAGTCACTTTCCAGTTACCTTGTACATCGGCAACAGTCTTATATTTCTTTTTCAGGAAAGTTATATCAACGGTTTCATCAGGATCAGCCGCTCCCCAGATATTGACAGGTTCCCCACGCTGAAGTACCATTCCGTCGGAAACAAGAGTCGGAAGTTTAACCTTTGCTCCGCCCAACAAGGCGAAGCAAAGGAACACAACTACTAACCCTACCTTATAAAACCAATACTTATTCATTCTGTCTTTTCTTTTATATGTCTTTATTTCATGATAATTTAGCAAGAGAAGAAATCCATCGGGATTCCACTTTGCAAACTTAGGAAGTTTCTTCCCACTTACCCAGAAATTCTGATTCAAATCATTACTCGCTTGTTACATCATCGTTTACGTATGTTACAAAAACTTGTTGCGATGTTACATCCAAGCTGAGACCACCGATGAACAGGAGGAAAAGGAAAGTTTTAGAACGAGCGGATTACAGTAGTTATTGTTATTCATTTGATCCACTTCAAGATAATAACAACTACTGTAACCCTCACTCTCCCCTTCTTTAATCGTTATAAAATCATTTATTCCAAATCTCCGGTAAAGTCTCCGCTGACATCTTTACCAGCCAAACCATCGGCCACTCCCTTATAAGCATGTTTACGGGCGTAATTAGCATCCCAAAGGTTCGGAGCATCATCCTGTATCCAATTCACATGTTCTTTTTCATTGTCCGATACTCCCCAGATTGTAATACCATATTGTTTGTCCGCCGGAATATACTTCTTGTACATATCAATGACATACTGATACATTTCTGCCTGTTGTGCCAGATTTTCAGTAGTGGGCGACGAGGTGTTAACCTTAATATCCAACTCGGATACTTTAATCAACTTGCCGGTAGCACCCAGTTTCTGGAACATTTGAGCAATATTGTCTTTATTGGAATCAATGGCAATATGCATCTGTGTACCAATACCATCTACTGTGACTCCTTTGCTTTCAATGTATTCTACATATTTAATCAGACCGTCACACTTATTGAGGTTATACTCCAGATTATAATCATTGATGAATAGTTTATCATCCGGATTTCCATACTGACGGGCAAGTTTGAAGGCTTCTACCGCATAGTCTTTCGGAGTCAAGAAGTAATCTTGCCAATAAAATTCATCCGATTTCAAATCCGTCTTACCCTCACCACTCTTAATATCTGATGTCTTTCCGTCATCCATCGGTTCATTGACTACATCCCAAGCATGAACGTGAGATTTGCAATGAGTAACCATCTTAGAAATCCAGTCTTCCATAGCATCTCTAATGATCTCGGCTTTTTCTTCATCGGTCTTCTCAATGATAGTAGGACCGGAAGCACGAGTGACAGCACGGGTCGTTTCGATTTCTTCCAGAACAATATCATCAATATAATAATCTGCTGCCACTAAACCAAAATCAAATAAAAGTTTGGTATGCCCTCCAGCCTTTGCTGTAATAGTCCATTCAATCAGATTCCACGTATTGGTCACATCCTTTGGACCAGAAAAATCCGCATTATCCTGTACTTGCATTTGGATCTTACCATTAGAAACTGTAGACTTAACCCATGCAGAAACCTTATACTGTGTTCCCTCAACAAGCGGTGCAGCCAAAGTGTAACATGCTTGAGCAACATGTATTTGATCCCCTGCCGCAGGATTGGTTAACTTCATTGCATATTTACTTCCATTAACCCCCTCTCCTTCTTCGGATATATCTCTGGATGAACCATTTCCCCAAGAGTTCCATGGATCAATTGTCCCAGATTCAAAGTCACCATTACTAATGAGATTTACCACAGTAGGCTCACCCTCCAAATCTATAACAACAATATCATCTATGTAGTAAGTCATATCAGCAACAGCACCTAAATCTATTCGGAACTGAAGCTTATCAGAATTTTCAGCAGGCATTATATCCGTACCTATCAATTCCTTATTATAAACAATCTGCTGCCAACTATTCGAAGTTGGAATCGTTTCTTTTCCATCAATATTAGGATACGTTGTATTCATTCCTTCAAAAGCCAGACGTACAGCACCTACTCCTTCTGATTTGATAAAGAAAGAGATTTGGTAACGATGCCCTTCGATTACAGGTATTGCTTCACTCTGAATCTCCAGATCCCACGGTTTGGCCGAACTTGCACTTGTAACGGCCGTGATACAACCTTTCGTATTACCCAACCCTTCTGTTGCAGAATGTTCAACTGTCGCTTTTCCTCCTCCCCAGGAAGCCCACGGAACTATATCCTCGTCAAAACTGCCATTCTGTAAAAGATTTGTTCCAGCCGGCCCCGGAATAACTTCCGGTGCAATCAGACTATTCAGATAACTCGCATTCTGATTAGTGTGCCAAATCAGACAGTGCCCATAAATGCTGATACCCGCTTCTGTGGTCTTTGTAAACAACTGATCGACCTTATCAAATTTCAAATTACCTTTAGAATCGACCATAGGACCGTGCTTCATGGCATATCCTATCGTCAGATCATTAAAGTTCTCATTCACAATGGTAGTCGTTGTCTCGTCACCAAGATATTCATCCATCCCCACTCCGATACCCAACTTAAAGTTGGGATCGGATAAATATTCTTTCAACGGCTTGTAACGGGAAATCTTTTCAGCCAACTGTAAAGGCAGTTCGGAAGAAGTAATCGCTCCATGTGTAGGGTCTTTATACCACTCCATCTTATTATCGTCACACGATGTCAATACGAGAACTGACAAAGCAACAAACGGAAGCATATTTCTGTATTTCATAATCTTTTCAATTTAAAGTCATTATTATTCTGCATCCTCTTCTTCGTCCGGGAAATCGGTATATTCCGGCTTCGTCAAAGGTACGACACGCCAGTTATCAATATAAATTTTCACGGAAGTTGTTTTGGATAGAAACTCCGTTTCTTTATCCGAGCTCGTACCTGTGATCTTATCCAATGTAATATCAGAGTTCTCAAAATAGAAACCGAAGTTGGCATAAGAAGCAGATGCACGGGTAGCGGCCACATCGGCAAAAGTAATCCAAGCTCCGCTGGATGCTTTCGATTTGTAGAATTCACTGAACGGAACAGTTACAGTCTGCCAACCGGTTGTCTGGAAAGGAACAATCTTTCCGTCTACAAGCCACGGTACGTAATTATAACAGTCTCTCTCCCATTCTCCACCGTTGAATCCGTTCTGACCACAAATCTTCAGGAATCCGGATTCAGACCAAGGTTCGGGCACATAAATTTCAAACTGAATAGCACATTCAGCAACAGGAGTTTCAGCAGGGACACCCAGCGTCAACCAGTCAGGGTCAGTGCCATTACCAGCTGTCCAAACTTCAGCACAACGATTCTTTGCTGCTGCCACCGGCAACTGTCTTTCTAATGGCAAGCGACAGTAAGTACCTTGCGACATATTACCCTCACCAATCGAAGCAGATTCCAGTTCGGTTGTTTTAATCATACTGGCAGCATCTCCCCATGCTCCTTGCGTGCCTACTCCGTCAAAATTCAATAACAAGCCTTTCTTATAATTGAAATAAGCAGGAGAATAAGCACCACCATTCGAACCTTCTACGAAAATAGAACCGCCCTCTTCAGAAACTCCGGCAGGCATATCCACCATAAAGTATTCACCCTCAAGATCAGATATAATACCTTCTGTCACCACCACATTTCCGGGGAAAACGACTTTTGCTATTTCCGTCAATCCACTTCCATAAACAATGATAGGTTCACCTACATTCGGCATACAGTTGGAGATTCTCGTTATAGACGGTGCAGCAGCACGAATCTGGAAATCATAAACGTATTCACCGCCATCTTTTACCAAACGAATTGTATTACGTACATTCTCGTCAGCTTCTGTAGTCGGAACTTTACTGTTCACACTAACCAGAAAAGATTTATTCGAAACAAATACCGGATTAAAATAACAGTTATATCCATTAATATACACTTTCTTCAATCCGTTGAATCCTTCACCTTCAATTCGGATCAGTTGTCCCAAACGGGCAAAATCGACCAAACGGTCAGGAACATTCGACTTCGCGTCTTCCAGGTAGATCCCGGTTATGTTCATCACAGAACTTCCGCCATTATCGTCATCGTCGTCACACGAAACAAATGAACAAGAGCAGATGAGCAGACTCACCAATAAGCCAAATGCTTTCATACTATTTTTATATATCAAGCTTTTCATTCGTATTCTCGTTTTTAGTTAAACAAATCGGTTATTCTGTCTTCCTTAAATGCATAAGGCATAGGATCCGCTTTCAACAAAGGATTTTGCACAGTCTCCGATTCCGGATAAGGAAGAAGGAATATACTGGAATCGACATCACCTATGGCACGCTTCGTTTCATCCGAATCCTCGTCTCTCTTCAAAGTCTGTGTATCCGCATCCCATACTACAGGAATAGCAGTACCCCTATCCTGTCCGGTGATATAATTGAGTACTTCCTGTTGTTTATAATAAGCTCTACGTACCAAGTCATACCAATACTGTCCTTCCAGACAAAGTTCCAGTCTACGCTCACGACGAATATCTTCGTAAGTAATCGAATTTTGGGGTTCCAAACCGGCACGCTTGCGCACTTTGTTAAAGTATTCCATTGCATCGGCATCATCTGTTGAAGGATTATTTCCCAATATAGCTTCTGCATAAATCAGATATACTTCTGCCAGACGCAACATGTAAGTATTGATAGGAGTACTTCCGGAAGTGATCTTCGCATTATCTTTGCTAGAACCACAAACATATTTCTTACAATAAATTCCGGAAACAGTACCCGATGCTTTCTTCTCACAAGTATATCCTCCGTTTGCTTTCTGTATTTCAGGATAATGATCGCCATAAGCCATCCAAGTCGGCTGACGCCGTTTATCTCCTTTTTCATACTCCCAAATCACGTCCGGTTGTGCAAAAACATAACCGCCCCATGCACGGTCATTACCGGTAATAGCCGACTCACAAGCAAAATAATCCTGTATCGTATTACATTCCCCATACGTACCATTACTAACCCATTGTAAAGCAAACAGTGTTTCCGAGTTGTTATTTTTATCAATCATAAACAAATCGGCATAATCAGTCATCAGTTCAAAATTTCTGTTTTCTATCACTTTTAAAGCCGCTTTCTTTGCCAAATCCAGATAGTCCTGATTACGGGTCGCACTATTAGGGTTACTACTATAACCGGCATACGTCAGATAAACACGCGACAACATGCCAAAGGCACTGTATTTATTGACACGTCCGGCAGCAGAAGAAACCTCCGGCAAATATTTTGCCGCAAATTCCAAGTCACGCATCGCAAATTCATAGACATCACTTACCGGGCTAGTATTGACAATTGGATTAGCCACCAGTTCATCCGTATCCTCATTTATAATAACATTTCCCCATAACATCGCCAGATAGGAATAAGCAACTCCACGCATGAACCGTGCTTCAGCAATATATGGGTTCTTCACTTCTTCGCTATTGGATGAGTTACCTTTGATCCCGTTAATAATCTTATTAGTTTGCTGTACTATATTGTATAATGAGCCCCAAGCCGAAACTAACGGCCCCGTCAATCCGGTTTCGGTCAAATCGGCAAAAGGATAGATATAATTAGAGGTTGTCGCACAAAGGTTGAATCCGCGTCCGTCACCCAGTCCATAATAGAACTTATCGTTAAAGTCGAACCACACCTTATTATACAAAGGAGCTGTTGCTGCCCGGAAATCATCTTCCGTTTGATAAAAGTTATCTCCTGCGATATTGGAGTTATCTTCAGAATCGAGGAAGTCACTGCATCCTGCAAACGCCAAAGCTACAGCCAACATGAAAGAGTATATATATTTACTTGTTTTCATATTTAGTCACTTTAAATGATTAAAAGGTTAAATTCAGACCGAATGTATAAATTCGCGGAGAAGGATAACGATAGTTATCAAAGCCTGTAAGCAAAGCGTCCTGATTGGCAGAACCTATTTCCGGGTCCATCCCTTTGTATTTTGTGAATGTATATACATTCTGCAGGTTACAATAAAGTTTCAGATTCTGAATACCAATCGGTGCCAACCATTTACGCGGGAACGTATAGCCGAAAGAGATAGACTGAATACGCAGGAAAGAACCATCTTCCACAAAGCGGTCACTGAAACGATAATTGGAATCATCCGTCCCTTTGGCAATAGCCATACGGCAAGCATAAGGGTCACCGCCTACAATCTGTATATTCCGATAATCATCCGGACCATTCGGATCAATCAAAGCCAGTTGTGCATAATCCAACGCCGATTTCAGGATATTATTATTGCCACGTGGATTTTCAAGTTCACGACGTCCCCAGTTTACAACTTCATTTCCCACCGATCCGGTCAGGTTAATGCTCAAGTCGAAGCCTTTATAAGAGAAAGAGTTACCGAAGCCGAAAGTAAAGTCCGGTTCAGGATTACCGATATAAGTACGGTCCTGTTCATTGATAACACCGTCTTTGTTTACATCTTCAAAAATATAATCACCAATCCAGACACTATTCTTGGAAATCGACATACCTTCAGGCAATGCTACCGGCTTAATTGCTCCGGAAGCATCTTTATAGTAAAAGTCAGTAGCCTTTTCAAAGCGGCCAATCACTTTATAACCATAAAACTGTCCGATAGGGTTTCCTACTGATGTACGTGTCAGTACGGTTATTGTTTCGCCTGTCTGATTACTCTTATCTATCAGGCTGGTTGCCGTATCCAGCGATTTTACTTTATTACGGTTCATAGAGAATACCACGTTACTTCTCCATTGAAATCCGCCTTTATCAATATTCACTGTATTTAAAGTCAACTCAAGTCCTTTATTCTCCAAAGAACCCACATTCTTCCAGGGTGCGGAAGTAGAGCCCTGACCTGAAGTTCCCACGTAAGCAGGAAGGGGCACTTGCAACAACAAATCATTTGTTTTCTTATAATAAATATCGGCTATCAATTCAATCCTGTTCTGGAAAAGATTAATATCAAGTCCCAGATTACTTGAATAAGTAGACTCCCATTTCAATTCGGGATTCGGAGTATTGCCAGCCAGCAATCCTGTTCCCCAAACGGTAGCAACAGATGAATAAATGGCTTTATATGCATTATTAGGCACATTCTGATTACCTACAACACCCCATCCTAAACGCAATTTCAGATTATTAATAATATTGTTGTCTTTCAAAAAAGATTCATTGGAAACCTTCCAAGCCAAAGCAGCCGACGGGAACCATCCCCAACGATTATCTTTGTAGAATTTGGAAGAACCGTCACGACGAAGAGTAAATGTCAACAGATATTTGTCATCGTACGAATAGAACAGACGGCCGAAATAAGATAAAATCGAACTTTCTCCACTATTACCATTATTCTTGGCTGTTGCGGCATCTCCCAATGTCAAGTCGGTTGCGGCATTGGACAAATATCCCATACGGCTTCCCATCAGATATTCCCATTTGCTCTCCTGCATTTCCTGACCAATCATTGCATTCACATTGTGCACTCCAAAAGTTTTCATGTAATTCACGATATTTCTCCAACTCCAGAACTTATTATATGATTTGGAGAAAGTCCCCTGACGGTCCGTATTTTCAATCGCACCAAAAGTATAAGAGGGATCAAATTTATAAGTATTAGCTACCCCATAATCGAAAGACAATTCCGTTTTAAACGTCAGTCCGTCAATGATAGTAGCTTCAGCATAGGTGTTTGCCCGAATACCCATTTTCTCGTTGCGGTTATCCTTAATCATGGCAAGACCCACCGGATTCGTTTGTACCCATTCGTCCGTATCCGGTCCGTCAAATGTGCCTTCAGCATTACGAACAGCCACACTCGGACTCTGCAATAAAGCAGTTCTAATCAACGACTCGTCAGATACAGTCAATTTCTGACGGGAATTACTAAACGCAAAGTTAATACCCATTTTTAAATAGCTCTTCACCTGGGCATCAAAACTACCTCGTAAGTTCAGACGCCTGAACCCTGAACCAACAGCAATACCATCCTGATTGAGGTAGCCTGCTCCCAAAGCATAGTTACTTTTATCAGTACCTCCGGTCACAGAAAGATTATGACTGGTCATCATAGCTTTAGAGAACATCTCATCCTGCCAGTCTGTCCCCTCACCTAGTAAATCCGGACGAACAAAGTTATTATCCTTGTTCACTATTCCCCAATCATTTCCCGAATAGTCTTTTCCTGAACGAACATTCTTATGCTCCGCATATTCACGCAGATTCAGCATATCCAGTTTTTTAGGCATTTCCTGCCAGCCTATATATCCGTCATAAGTTATTTGCGCCTCACCCTTCTGTCCACGTTTGGTAGTAATCATAATCACACCGTTTGCAGCTCGCGCACCATAAATAGCAGTGGCGGAAGCATCCTTTAATACGTCCATAGAGACGATGTCCGAAGGATTGATAGATGCCAGTGCATTATCACTTCCCGAACCTGTGGAACCGTCGATGATAACACCGTCAATGACAAAGATAGGTTCATTGGAGGCATTCAAAGAGTTGATACCACGAATACGGATGGAAGAACTACCACCGGGCATACCGCTATTAGCCTGTACCTGCACACCGGCAGCACGTCCTTGCAGTACCTGGTCAACGGAAGTCACTACAGATTTCTTAATGGCTTCATCGTTGACCGATACAACAGAACCGGTCAGGTCACTACGTTTCATCTGACCATATCCAACTACAACTACTTCGTCTAATACTTTTGCATCTTCTTTGAGGGTAATATCAAACTGCTTTTTCCCGGCTACAGGAATCGTTTGTGTCTGATATCCGATAAAAGAAATCTTCAAGCTACCTTTGGCTGATACATTCAACTTAAAATTACCATCCAAATCGGTAACTATACCATTGGTAGTGCCAGCTTCTACTACACTGGCTCCGATAATCGGTTCGCCCGATGCATCTTTGACCACTCCCGTCACGGAAACAGTCTGTGCCAATACCCATACAGGGAAGAGGCAGAAAAGAATGATAAGACCTAACGGTCGAAAATAATGATTTGTGCTTTCCATAAAATCATTTTTTTAATTAATAATGATAGTGGTTAATCCAAGTTATAGGTTTTTCTCTTCTTATTTATAATAAGGAATAGAGTAAGGAATTCATGTTTCCATAAGCAGTTATTATTTTAAGGTGTCCGACAATTCATTTTTTTGTTAATGCAAATTTATGGATAATATATCAAGCATAGGTGGAGATTTTGTTTCAAGCAGTTGACAGGCGGTTACATACACTTGCATGTACGTTACAAGCTATTGCACACCCGTTACATACCCCTTCCAGAAGCATTCCTAAAGGGTTTGCACGTAACATCAGTAAAAGGAAAAGTAACAAAGCTAATGCTATTTTAATTTAATATAGTATCTTTGTCTATATAAAAAGTACCAATAAACCCTGCTTATATTAATGAGTATGAAAGCACAAATCCTATTCCTTTTTTCCATATACTGTTTCCTGATAGGAAGCACTCCTGTTATGAAAGCACAGACCGGCAAATTCTATTCAACAGACAAAGAACTTTCCAACAGTCTGATCAATGCCGTATATCAGGACCGGAAAGGATTTATCTGGATAGCTACCGAAAACGGACTTAATAAATTCGACGGGACACGTTTCTCGATCTATCGACATAATGCTACGGATAGCACCAGTTTGAAGAACAACTATGTACGGACATTATTCGAAGACAGTCGCGGTAATTTCTGGATCGGATGCATCAATGGCTTACAACGATATGACCGCGCCACAGACAACTTTCACGAATTATTCATCTCTCGGAAAGACGGACGAAAGAATCCTCATATCACTTCCATTATTGAACGCCGGAACGGAGATCTTTGGATAGCAACTTCCGGACAAGGCGCCATATCCCTAAAAAAGAACAGCAATCCCGCCTCCTTCCATATCGAAACCGAACTGACAGACCGGATAGGTAGTAACTACCTGAATGTCATTTTCGAAGATTCCCGGCAAAATTTATGGATTGCTACAGAAGAAAAAGGACTTTACCGTTATTCTCCGGAAAGTAAAGAGCTTAAAAGCTATAAAGCACCTTATCATATAGCAGGTGATGACGTTTCTGCCATTTGTGAGGATGCACACGGACAAATTTTCGTAGGAACCTTGACAAAAGGTCTTTTCAGACTATCATCCCGACAGGAAGGAAACTTCGAACCTGTCCTCTACCAAAACCGGATGAATTTGAATATCCGGACTCTCATCATTGATACCCGTGGAAAACTTATCATAGGAACAGACGGTGAAGGAGTAAAAGAATATCAGCCTCAACAAGATATTATTGTGGACAGTGAGATTAATGCGGGTCCCTTTGACTTCTCCAAATCCAAGGTTCACTCGTTAATCGAAGATAAAGATCACAATTTATGGCTGGGCATTTTTCAGAAAGGTTTGATACTAGTGCCCGGCATTTCAAATAAGTTCGACTACTACGGCTACAAATCAATACACAACAACACCATTGGTTCCAGCTGTGTTATGGCTATTCATACAGATGAACAAGCTACAATCTGGATAGGTACGGATAACGACGGATTATATGCCATAAACGATCAGGGAAAACAATTACGCCATTACACCCATCAGGCTGGTAATCCCCAATCTGTCCCCGGCACTATCCTATGTCTCTATGAAGATTCCAATCAGGAACTTTGGCTAGGATCTTACTTCGATGGTCTGGCACGGATGAACAAACAAACCGGAACATGTCAAGATGCCACCTCGCTTTTACAAGGAAATCTTAACGCAGGCAAGCCCAAAGTTTCCTGCATCATTGAAGACAAAAACAAGAATCTCTGGGTGGGTACTTATGGTTCGGGCTTATACAAAATCAATTTACCAACTCAACATGTCACCTATTACGAATCTACCCGCAACGAAAACGATGACTGGAGCATCAACCGTCTTCCGAACGATTGGATCAGCTACCTACTGGAAGATAAAGAGGGAATGATATGGATCGGCACTTATAAAGGTCTGGCCGTACTCAATCCTCAAACGGACAATTTTATCAATTATAAAAAGCAAAACAATCTCCTCCCCGGGTATGTCGTTTACAGTTTATTGGAAAGTAGTAATGGAGAGATCTGGGCTGGTACTTCCGAAGGATTGGTCTGCCTGAATAAAGACAGACTAACACCTGTACTTTTCACTACTGCCGATGGACTCCCCAGTGATATTATTTGCGGCCTGGCTGAAGACGAGAAAAAAAATATATGGATCAGTACCCATCAGGGAATCTCCAAACTGAATCCTCCGGAAAAGAAGTTTATCAACTATTATGCAGGCGACGGTCTGCAAGGAAATGAGTTTACACGCACTGCTGTATTTAAAGATAAACGCAGCAAGATATTTTTTGGAGGTACCAATGGAGTAACAGCTTTCTACCCCCAGGATATCACCGAAATCAAAAAAGAAATGAATGTATTGATTACCGGCTTTCACGTTGCTAACCGCCCTGTGAAAAAAGGGGATAAATCCGGCAACAATGTCATCACTGATACTGCTGTCATGGATACCGAGCAATTTACACTGGCATATAATGAAAATACATTCAGCATTGATTTTTCTGTTTTGGAATTCAGCAATCCCGACCGGATTAGTTATCAATATAAGATAAAAGAATTAGGCGATGAATGGATCAGTACGCAACCGGGAACAAACCGGGTGACTTATAGCAGTCTGAAACCGGGGAAATACACTTTCTCCGTACAGGCACGCGACCATAATAATTTCTCTAATATCCGCACAGTTACTATTGCCATCACTCCACCCTGGTACCAGACCTGGTGGGCAAAAGTAATCTGGGGATGCCTCGGAGCATTACTAATCTATGCTCTTACCATGTATATTCTGTCACGTATCCGCCACCGGCAAGAAGTGATGCGACAAAAACACATGGAACAGATTAACGAAGCCAAATTACAATTCTTCATTAATATCTCACATGAAATACGTACCCCGATGACTCTTATCATCAGCCCGTTAGAGAAACTATTAGCCGAACATTCCGAGAAACAACCGGTTTATCTCATGATTTACCGGAATGCCCAACGTATTCTACGTCTAATCAATCAACTGATGGACATACGAAAACTGGACAAAGGACAAATGCATCTGAAATTCCGGGAAACAGATATCGTAGGATTTATCAATGACTTGATGCAAACATTCAATTATCAAACGCAAAAAAAGAACATCACATTTACTTTCGAAAAAGAACTGGAAGGTGCTGATTCTCTGAAAGTATGGATTGATCTAAATAACTTTGACAAAGTATTGATGAATGTCCTTTCCAATGCTTTCAAATATACACATGAGGGAGGAAATATCGAAGTGTTATTGAAAACCGGTCACAACGATGCCTACCGGGGTGCTTTGAAAGATTATTTCGAAATAGATATCACCGATAACGGGATCGGTATTGACAAAAACAAAATAGAACAAATATTCGAGCGTTTCTATCAGATTGACAACGACATGACACAATCTAATTTCGGTACAGGAATCGGACTGCATCTTTCACGGTCGTTAGTGGAACTGCACCACGGCATCATCAAAGCAGAAAACCGCGAAGAC
>OHFN01000483.1_pt1 | contig 28041 bp, 13 predicted proteins | sample 1567571 | NCBI WGS metagenome assembly OHFN01 (sample SAMEA3879533, study PRJEB24766) | human gut metagenome | biome: human-associated habitat; feature: feces | place: USA | collected 1985/1987
GTCCTTGTTTCAATTCCTCATCCGTAAATTCACGCAAAAATACACCCTGATTGTAGAACATGACAATTCCTTTCGCATCAGCACTAACTCCATCACTCACTACACGAATATATCCTGTTTTATCTCCGACACCTTCCGGTACAAGTACTCTCACTGAAGTCGCATCCGATGACACACTTTGAACCGTCCCTTCTTTTTCACCCGTCGCAGACGGAAAAAATACCCGAGTCCCTTCAAAGAGGTTCACGCCGGTAAGTTGAATGACATTGCCAGGTTTAGGCATCGTATATGAAATCCCCGTCACACTAGGTACAAAACCTAGGAATGTAAACTCCCGACTGCTCCCTTGTTCGTTAAACGCATTCACAACGGTCAAGTTTCCTTCGCCCACTTCGAAATTTTCCGTATCCACAGGAACAGTGAAAACAATACGATTACTTTCCACCGAGGTCACTTCCAATACCTGATTGTTGAACAACAGTTTTTGGAGAGTGGTAAAATATTTCCCTTCGATAACAACCACCGTATTGCGCCCAGCTTCCACTATAACATTACCATTCACATCTGTAATCCTATTGATTTCAGCCTGCTTGCCGATAATAGTACAGTCTAGTTTCCGGTCATCATAAGCAGTCACAAAGCGTATTTTATTCAGGTCTTCTTGTGAGGTAACAGCACTCCCGAAAGGCAATGTCTCGGGGATAGTCACAATCAAAAAAGCATCACTCTTTTCCTCGGCCGGAATGCCCGCTAAAGAGACAGACACACCATTCACATAGAATTCACGGATTGTTTTCAACCCATCACCCTCAATACGTATTTTACCGCCTATCGGGAGTTCTTCGACTTCCGTCCAGGTTCTCCCGTCATCTTCTGTCAGGAAAAAAGCGGAGACTGCTATTTTCTTGCCAAAAAATTCAAAATCTTCGGCTGTACAAGTGGCGGCACCCGCCTTATTTACCACTCGAATCAAATTAAGATTAACCTCATTAATATCTCCTTCATCTACAGGAATATCCGGAATAACAAGTTCTATGACATTTTCTTCCGCCTGAAAATCAGAAATAAAACCACCGTTGATATAGACTGCTATCGTCTGAACCATGTTAGTGCCCTCAATGCGCAGACGGGTACCAATACGAATCAGACTTCCAGCTTCGGGGATTATCCATTCTTCAATATCTTCATCCCAAACACATACTTTCACGATAGTAGGCGGGAGCAATTGCTCCACATTTTTATCGTCATCACTACAAGAGAATAAACCTATAATAAAAGTCATTAACAGACAAGTTACTATTCCCGATTGAATCAATTTAAAGATTTTCATTTCTAATATATTAATATTTGACAAACAGTTATTGCTCAGGTGTCACATAAGGCACTAAACGCAAATTTGTAACGAACATCTGAAAGCCTGCTACTTCCTTCATTGTCAGTCCCGCAGACAAAACGTCAAAATTAAGTATGGTAAACAGTGAATGTGTACCGCTATCCGCACTCCATGCATCTATCGCCTCTCCTAATGTGGCAAACTTCACATGTATCGGGAAAGTCAATGTTTTCCAACTACCGTTGAATTTATACGGAGAATAATTAGTCCACGAAGCCACATTCCATGCATTCTCACTATTGGTTTTCCCGGTATTCTTGTTCATACGCCAACCTACGATACCGGTACTCCAATCATGATTCATATATATATCAGCCTGCAGAGCTACCTTGCGGGCATCTGTCTCTCTTGCCAACTCTCCATTACTTTGACCGATCAAATATTCCAACTGTTTCCCCGTATTGAAACGGAAAAATCCCAAAAGCGTATTGTAATCTTGAGCTACCGGGAATCTTGCCGGAGCCTCGGGAATGCTGAAAACATACGCCCTCGCTCCTACTGGAACTTCCGGAGCGTCTTCCGCACCTACGGGATGATACACACAATTTGACGGGTTGGAACCAGCAGATACACCATAATTCAACGCATCGCTTCCGTCATATTCGTGTACAAACATACCTTTGTCATAGAACATATAGTTGGGAGTGTAATAGTTTTCTCCCATTTCGGCCATTTCTATCCGGAGTGAACCGCTTTGTTCACCTACTCCTTCCGGAACTCTAACTATCACTCGCGTACCGTCATCAGATATCGTCAGTTCTTCACTACCTTCCATGTAAGCTACCTGTACCTCGTTTCCGTCATTACCCGGAAAGTAAACAGCAGAAGCACCGTTCAGGAACCTACCCATAATCGTTATGACATCTCCCGTGCGGGGTAATGTATAAGATACATCCGTAATAACCGGTTTCTTATTTGCATCCTTGAAAATAAAGTTGCGATAAACCCCTTCTCCATGGGATGTCAGAATCCTGATTGTATTTTTCACAGACTCATCCTCTATCTCATAAGCCATTGGAACGTTGGACGGCACCCTGAACGTGAGATGCGAATCGCTCATATAAGTAGGATTATATTCGGTAACCAGCAGACCATTGCAATAGATGGCTTGCAAATCACTGAAACCGCAACCATCCAGCCTAATCCAAGTTCCAGTATAAACGGAGTTTAGCTGTTTAGCTTCTTCATTGAGCATATTGCTCCACACACTATATATCCGAACTTCATCATCATCAGAGCAAGAAAATATGCCTAACAACGGGAATAGCAACAAAATGCTCCAACACAATTTCTTTATTATCTTATCTGTTATCTTCATGGTGGTAATCTTATTTGTTAAAATCATAAACAATAGGGGCGGTGTCTAATAAAGGATTACGGGTACTTTCCGCTTGCGGATAAGAGAATGCCCAGACATTATCGTCGGATGTCTGCGAATGTACATAATCTCCATCAGCCAACGGGGTATGAGTGGCTCTCATCGCCAACCTTGCACCATCAGACTGGCGGGGGCTGTCGGAACTGAATGCCGCCCTATCCGTTGCCGTATCCACAACTGAATAAGTATAGCCATACCATCGGTTGCTGTCCCATTCGTCACTGCGTACAGGCTCTCCCTCTTCATTTTCGGTCATAATCACCAGCTCATTATTAATGAACTCAGTCACCCACTTCATATCATAAAAAGAACGTCTCACTAAAGTAGGCCACCAAAGTCCCTCCAGAAAGAACTCCATACGATATTCCTTCATCAAATCATCACGGCTAAGAGACTGTTTGGGATAATACTGGAAATTCGGGTCTTCAAACTCCAGCCTGTATGCCCGTCTTCTCACATCATCATAATATTGTAAAGCATCCCTGTCAGACAGTTCATCCTTTGTACCCATGCAAGCCTCTACATACAACAAGCAAACTTCCGCCATCCGCAACATCGGCGTACAGAAACCGGAATTTCCGGAAATAGCAATACCGCCAGTATCCTCTGCGCTACCTACCACTTGTTTTTTAAACGCTGTCTTTCTACCGTTTTCCACACCTTTCCCCTTTTGCCCGTCCCTATAACCGGCATACCAACCTCCTTCTTCCGTATGCGTACCAATATAGTCGTAGAATTCTCCCGGACAAAGTACGTTGCCACGCAAGCGGGAACGTCCGCCCGAATTGACCAGCATACGCAGGAAATCATAAGAAATATAATTGCCATTATAAGCACTCAAGCCATTCAACAATTGCGAATATGAACAGAAATTACTTCCACAGTTGTTTCCCATTCCCCAAGAATCAACACCTTGCAATGGTTGTAACGCAAACAGCACCTCCTTGCAGTTGTTGTTCTGCACTCGGAATATCTCTTCATAATCTTCCATCAAACCGTATCTGTCCTGCCCGGTTAGTACCTCACCTGCTGCCTTCTTAGCTAATCCATATAGTTTTTCCGCAAGATCATTCGAACTGCTTGCTTCATAATACTCCAAAGTTGACTGTGTACAATGACCGCCTCGCGCATAAGCCGCCAACGTAACATAGTAACGTGCCAACATACCTAAAGCCGAATATCTAGTAACTCTCCCTTCCGTATCAGCAAGCGGTAAATATGTCACCGCATATTCCAAATCACGGATACCGTAACGGATAATATCTTCAAAACGTGTTGGTGCCAAATTGAAAGCGGTCGTATGCTCCAACGGATTTTCCATAAGGGGGACATCATGCCAGAAAGAAGCCAGAAAATAGTAAGCGGCCGCACGCATAAACCGTGCCTCACCTTCACAGCTATTGGCAAGTTTCTCATCAAAGAACATCCGTCCCCGGGGAGCGTAATCATTTATGATATAATCCGCCTGCGTGACAACAATATAAAGCGAGTTCCATGCCTCTGCCAAGCCAGGAGTATTCGGTTTGTCCGTGAAAAGACAATAAGGTGCGGCTCCCTGTTCATTATTATTATCACCATATACATTATTCCCACGTGCATCGGCCATCAGCATCATACGAGTGCCTTGAAACTCATACCAAGGTTTCATATAAAGATAGGCTGTCGCCAACCGCAACTCGTCATACGTAGTAAACGAATTATCCATTTCTTTCTGGTTGCTGGCAGTCACCTGTAAAAAGTCACTGCAAGACGTTAGGTTTGCCATAGCAATCACCCCACAAACAACTGATAATATGATATTTTTTTTCATGAATGTTTCTTATTTAAAAGGTTAAGTCAACGCCAAACGTATAAATTCGGGGAGAAGGACAACGTCCTGTATCCACTCCGTACATCAACATACTTTGTCCGGAATAGGAATACTGCCCCTGTGTAGAACCAATCTCCGGATCATGGCTTCTATAGCCTGTGAATGTATACACATTTTTAAGATTCGTATAGATACGTACATTCTCTATCTTTAGTTTTTTCAGCCATTTCCTCGGTAATGTATATCCCAAAACAATGTTCTGCAGGCGAAGGAAAGAAGCATCTTCCACATAACGACTGCTGATACGGTCGTTGTCATTGGCATCATTAATAGACATACGGCACAAGTCATTGGAACCAGGTAATATATACATGTTCCAGACATCAGTATTCTCCGAATTACCATCCAAGTATCCCAAACGTGCATGATTGGCAACAATCTTATGCACATTGCCACTTGAGTTGGGATTCGTTATACGGCGGAACAGATAATTCATAGCCTTGTTTCCATACGAACCATACAGAAAAATAGTCAAATCAAAGTTTTTATACTTAAATGTATTGTTGATACCATACGTAAACTTAGGTAACGGGCTGCCTAGAAATGTTTGGTCTTTTGCGTCAATCACTCCATCGTTATTCAAGTCCTCATAAATATAATCACCGACATAAATCTGTCTGACAAGACTGCCTTTACCTGTACCCGAATTAACAACTTGGTCACCTACCCGTAATACCGGAGTAGCAATCTTTACTGTACTAGTTCCGTCACCATTGTCTATCAAATAATCGGAAGCACTATTGATACGGCCGATAGCTTTGTAACCATAAAACTGGCTGACTGACTGACCGACTGCCGTACGGGTGATAATATCTGTCTGTCCACCACTCTGATAGCTCTTGTCGATAAATGCATTTTCCGAATTCATGCTCACTACCTTGTTGCGATTCAAGCTGAACGTTATATTTGTGCGCCACTGAAAATCCCTATTGGAAATATTCACTGTATTCAACGTAAATTCGAAACCTTTATTTTCCATAGAACCGATATTCGCCCATTGCGCAGAGGCGGAACCGTTGCCGCTAGTACCCATGTATCCCGGATAATCTCGTTGTAACAACAGATTTCTTGTCTTTTTAATGTATGCATCCAAAATAAACTCAACACGGTTGTTGAAAAAATTAAGATCAATACCACCATTCCAAGAGCGGGTACTTTCCCATGTCAAATCAGGATTGGCAATATTGGCAGTCTGTAAACTCGTCCCCCAGATAGACTGCACATAGTTTCCCATCCGTTGATAAGCAAACGCACTGACATTAGAGTTTCCGACCTCACCGTAGCTCAAACGTACCTTGAAGTTATTAACCACGTCCTTCAGCGGACGCCAAAATGATTCTTCTGAAAGGCGCCACGCCACCGCTACCGATGGAAATGTCCCCCACTGATTACCTTTGGCAAAACGGGAAGTTCCATCACGACGTACCGTAGCAGTCAGCTGATAACGGTTGTCATAACTATAAAACAAACGACTGAAGAAAGAGAGATAAGTTGTCTTACTTGCCCTACCGCTATTAGTTGCATAAGCAGCATCACCGGCATCCAAGTCTGTCAGCACGTTATCGCCATGGGTACGTTTGCCCTGAAGATAATCCGATTTACGGGTAGTCATCTCATGTCCTAACATCAAGCTTGTCTTATGTTTACGATTAAAAGTCTTCTCCATCGTCACCACATTTTTCCACCCCCAATAAAGATTATAGTTTTTGGAATGCTCGTTCGTCGGATAAGTATTTTTTGCCCATCCCAGTTCATACTTGGGAAGAAAATATTGATAATTGTCCAGATTACCATCCGCTGTAAAGTCAGTCCGATATATCAACCATTTCCAAGGATTGATTCTCATAAAAAGATTGGCACGCACCCCTCCTTTTTCATTGTTCCGCTGAGTTAACGAAGCCAGTGCCACCGGATTATTATAACCGCTCAGATTCTCCTGATCGTGTTCCTCCGGTCCGGTGAAGTTACCGTTTTTATCACGTACCGGCACATCAGGTGCTTGATACAGTGAGTTGGAAATGATAGACCAACTCGCCATACCTGTGCCTTGCTTGGTATAAGATACATTGACCACACCTCCGAAACGCACTTTGGAAGTAGCTTGTATCTCAGTCGCCATGCGGAAAGTATAACGCTCAAAATCCGAGCCGACGGCAATACCTTCCTGATTCAAATATCCACCCGATATTTGATAGTTGACAGTTTTTGTACCGCCACGCACCGACAAATTATAGTTCTGCATCAAAGCATTGCGAAATATCTCATCCTGCCAGTTGGTACCCTCACCCAAAGTTTCAGGGTGACTGAAAGCATCTTTTACGTTACCATCTGTAAGAGCACGCAATTCATTACTATGACGTGCATACTCACGCAAGTTCATCATATCAACCTTCTTCGGTATTTGCTGATTTCCCACAGAAGCTTGAAAACTAACTTTAGGTCTGCCAGTCACTCCTGCTTTCATTGTAATCAATATGACACCATTGGCGGCCTGCGCACCATAAATTGCAGTAGCCGAAGCATCTTTCAAAATCTCAATACTTTCAATATCGGAAGGGTTGATACCCGCAATCGCATTACTTGTATTGGAACCCGTCTCACCGGAAATAATCACCCCGTCTACTACATAAATAGGCTCGTTAGTACTATTCAAAGAGTTTACACCACGAATCTGAATAGAAGTTCCCCCACCTGGGACACCGGAGTTCTGTGTCATCTGCAATCCTGCCGCACGTCCTTGCAATGCCTGGTCAATGGTAGACGCCATTGATTCTTCAATAGATTTGGCTGTGACAGAAACGACAGAACCGGTCAAGTCCGAACGCTTCATCGTACCATATCCAACAGCGACAACCTCATCCAACATGTTCGCATCATTCTCCATCTTGATATCCAACCTGCCTCCTTTAGTCACTTTTCGTTGAAGTGTTTTCATTCCAATATATGAAAACACAATTGTAGAGCCTGAAGGCATACTTACCGTATAATTACCATTTACATCAGTAACAGCACCTTTACCTGTACCTTTCACTTGAATACTGACTCCAACCAATGGTTCCCCGGCATCATCCACCACTCTACCTGTTATAGTTATATTCTCTTCTGACACAGATTGTAAAAGAGGAGAATATACACTTCCGGTTCCATAGGCAGGAGTAGCCTTACCAATCATGCCAATCGAAAATAGACCGATCAACAGCATACATCTTAATAAATAATTGTTCTTCATATATATTACATTTATAAAACAGACTTTATCATCAGTTCACCCCGGTTGATTTAACCAACCGACAATGCAAAAGTATAGCCTTATATCCAAATACACTATTTGATACGTACCATCCAGTTGTATATACGTTTATCGGCTTTTTAAATACGTTTCAATTTGCTTTAAATTTAAAACAAACTGTGGTGACACTCATTTCCGGTAGCTGCAACTTCACAAACGGTTCTACGTTTTCCTGTTCCTGATACCAAATTCCTTTCTGCGGATTTGTTTGTATAACTTTGCTGATAGAAGAGACTTCTTTATCACCCATATTCCTCAATCTGACAGCTTTTGTGTTTTCATCCGAATAATTAACCAAGACAACAGTCACCTGACACCCTGTAGGATCTTGAAATGCAACTGCCTCCACTTCTCCAATTGTATACTCCACTCTAATCCGTCGCCAACCGGGTTTAACATGCTTGGTAAAATGTTTAAGTCCATAAAACTCACTCCTTATCACATAACCTTTTTCTGTAGTCCAACGTGAACTACTCCACGGCCATTCGACAGCAATACAACCGTCACCACCCTTTTGCAAATCTTCTGCGTTTGCATATCCCCACAATAATGACCAATGTAAATAAGTAGTAGCATTCGCATAACGGAAAGAGTTTGATATGAAATGCGCAATATTCACAGCATCTTCAGGAACAGTAGGATGATAAGAACAGTTCTCGGTCATCATAATCGATTTGTCACCAACCTGCCGGGCCAACCCCTGAAATTCAGATTTAAAAGCATGAGCGGAAGAATAACGGTCATTGTCTTTAAAATCGGAAGTATCTCCACCATGATAGCAATGAAAAGCAGCGGCATCCAATAAATCCGAATTCAAATCTTTATAATAATTATTGAAATTACCGTATCCAATTCCGAGCACCTCCGGTCCAATAAGTTTGGGACGACTAGGCATCCCTTTTAATGCCTCATAAGTAGCCTCCAATGCCCTTCCATAATTAGCTTTTTTCGAATCGTCAGTACCATAACCTAAACAAATTTTAGTTCCTGCACCGTTTTCTCCATCCGGTTCATTCATCATACTCAAATAATCCGGGACTATGCCTGCGTCTTGATAAGCCTTTAATGTCATACGACACCACTCGCCAAATTCCTTATACATGTATCTTCCATCACGATCCCTTCTAAGTGTCGCCCCCTTTTCGCCCGGCTTACCAACCAATCCTGGAGTTACCAACCAGTTAGACATCATTATGGAGAAGTTGCTGCTCCCCAATCTTCGGTTTGCGGCATCAATAATCTCCTTTTGCTGATTAAGGAGTTCCGGATCAGTGTTCGACACCACCTTCTCATACCAATTTCCTATACGAATCATAGAAACCTCCAAGTCATTGAACACTAAATCAAACAATTCTTCCTTATTAGGATGCCGGCAATACCAACCTTCATAGTTAGCTATCCCCCCGCCAATACCTTCTACAGTCTGATATTTATCAGATGGTGTCAGTTGAATCACATCCGTAATATTAACACCTTGGATAATAGTAAACTTTGTTTTTTCCTGTGTTGACAGATTGACTACATAAAACTCCTGTTTCCTTCGTTCCTCCGTCATATTCCCTGTATATGTAAAAACAACCTCCGTCATTTCTTCTCCCGCCCACGAATCCCCGCCGTGAATCAACGAAATATCGGTAACCCATCCCTGATTTTCCTCGACCACAATTTCCCACTGAGTGTTTGCCCAAACAAGAGTAGCAGTCAACTTCCCCGAAAGATAAGGCACACTCACTATCCCATCCTCAAACTTCGCATAAGAATCAATTAACTCTTCCGTATTTTCATCCGAGCACCCGAATAATCCGATTACCATCATAGTAATCCATAAAAACCTGTTCATACAGATAAGTATTTTCATACATTGAATTATAATAATACAGGAATAAAATCCAAAGACTGAAATACAAAATCGTTTTGCAACTGTCAATTTTCAAGATTACTCTTAATTACCACAAAGTTACAACCGTGCATTTCAGGACACTTTATAAGATGTTACATTTATTTCTTTATATGTATGCTGCTTTTTAAACAGGTTTCATTCGTCTTTATTTCTAACTGATGCGGCATATTCCGTAGGAGACATCCCATAGAATTTCTTAAAAACTGTAGAAAAGTTCGCCTGATTATCAAACCCTACTGCATCAGCTATCTCAGATATGTTCAGTTTTCCTTCCTGGAGTAAAGTTACAGCCTTTTTCATCCGCAGATTACGTATGAATACAGCCGTAGAGACTCCTGCTATTTCTTTCATCTTACGATGCAATTGTACACGACTCAATCCAACTTCCCGGGCAAGCGCCTCTACATTAAATTCAGGATCGTCCAAAAACTTATTCATAACATTCATGACACGTTCCATCAGCCGTTCGTCTCCGGACTTGTTTTCCGCTATCTCAATCTTTCCCTCCTGATCCCTGGCACCTGAAAATTTACCTTTCAACAATAACCTTGTCTCTATCAAATTCTTGATATGTACTTTTAATTCCTCAACAATAAACGGCTTGCCCAAATATACATCCGCCCCCTTACTCAATCCATCAATACGATCCTTATATTCCGCCTTCGAAGTCAACAAGATAAAGGGGATATGACTCACATTCGGATTATTGCGAATTGTTTTCAAAAGTGATATACCGTCCATTTGAGGCATCATCACATCAGAGATTATAATATCCGGATGCTGTTTCAAAATAGTCTGCAAACCTTCTTTCCCGTTGCGTGAAACATAGACTTTATGTTGCAAACTTAGTTCAGCCTCTAGAAAATTGCGAATTTCATCATCATCATCCACTACCACAATCTTATAATTTGTCTTATGGTATTTCGTCTTAGCTGTCTCTTCTTCACTTTTATGAGAATATTCAAGGATAGCAGGATTTCTCGGTTTAACCTTGCTTTCTGTATCCACCAATTCGAACTTCCTCAAATGTTTTTTCCCGTAAGGGATGTGAATAATAAAACGGCTGCCTTGTGCATCTTGCCTGTTGCAAGCGTGGATAGTACCATGATGCAGCCCGACTATCATCCGGCACAGATTAAGTCCGATGCCGAAACCGATACTCCCGTTAGAGCCATTGGAAGACACCTGATAAAAACGTTCGAAAATCTTTTCCAACTTGTTGGCTTCAATACCCAAGCCACTGTCGACTACTTCTATGTGAATGGAATGTTGCAGATCTCCGGCAGTAAGTCCATTCACTTTCTCACGTAGGCAGATTTTTATTTCCCCCCCGTCCGGTGTATATTTAAAGGCATTTGACAGAAGATTCACCAATACCTTATCAAAATTATCCGGGTCAATCCAAGCAGGCAGTTCCTCTTGCTCATAGTCAAAATACAGATTTATGTTCCTTTTTTGCGCCTGATAAGTGAACAAAGAAATAAGTTCCTTGATATATTTTACCATATCAATTTCGGCACAATGAATATGCAACTGCCCTTTCTCTATTTTACGCATATCCAGTAGTTGATTCAACAAATTTATAATACGGCCAACATTCTTTTGCATCAAATGCAACATCGTCATAGTATCGTCATCGTATTTTTTTTTCAACAAGCTCTCCAACGGACTTATAATTAAAGTCAATGGAGAACGGATCTCATGCGAAAGATTAATAAAAAGTTTGATTTTCTCTTCATTTATTTCTTTCTGGTGCTGACGACGGACTGCCAGATAAATCAAATATGCAACAACAAGTAAGACCAACGTGTAACAAACATACGCAAAAGATGAACGCCACCACGGTGACGCAATCTCCATCCGGATTACTTTTATCCGAGTATATTCTCCATTCGTACAAGCACGTACTTCAAATGTATACTTACCCGGATTCAAATGATTGTACGTAATTTGATTGACTCCCAATTGAGTCGAATTCCACTTCTTTTCATACTCCCTGATGCGATATTCATAAAAAATATTTCCCGGATTGCGATAATCCAACGTAGAAAACTCAAACGTAAAGGTATTATCCTCATAAGCCAGTAGAATCTTATCAATATATGTTATAAGAGTATCCAACACATGCCTCCCACCGGATTTACTTTTAGCAGTCACTGCTTCGCCACCCAAATAAAGATTGGAAAGAACTACAGTCACCTGCTCTTTGGATACAACGACGCTATCCGGATGAAAAGTTGTGATGCCCTTTACTCCTCCGAAACTGACCACTCCATCCGATGACTGATAACTGGCACCAGTAGTGTACTCATTATCCACTAACCCACGTTCGGAATAAAAGGAAGCTATTTTACCCTCAGCTACTTTTATTTGATTGATTCCCTTCAATGTACTGCACCAGATATTTCCACGTTTATCTTCCGCTAATCCATATACGAAATTATTGGAAAGTCCGTTTTCTTCATTATAATAACTAAGTTCTATCGTTTCAGGATGGTAACACATAAGCCCCTTGTTTGTCCCTATCCAAATATTTCCACGCATATCTTCCAATAATGCGTAGGTAATAAAAGTGCCCAGTTCCTGATTCAGATTCAGTACTGAAACAAATTTCCCCGCTATAGGGTCTAAATAGTCCACTCCATTGTGATGACCTATCCACAATCGCTTCTTAGAATCTATGAGTAACGTATTAACCCAATCGTTCCTCAATCCTCCGTTGTTACTTTTATATTCCGTAACAGTCTGGCTTGAGACATGATAACGTATAAATCCATGACCGAATAAAGAAATATACAGGTTACCTTTATCATCACCGGTAATCTTCTTTATGTCTTTCGACCTGATTTCCGGCAACTTGAGATGCACCTTTCCTCCAGAGTCCTGCATATAAAGCCCTGAATAAAATCCTCCGAACCATAAATTACCGCTATAATCTTTATATATGGAGGAAATCGTTGTACCCGCAAACAAATGTTCAACAATATTCCCTTCGGGAGTAATTTTAAACACTCCCTCGTATTCTATTCCACTCACTATCCGCCCCTCATTATCTTTATGCAAGGCAGTAATCACACCAGCCCCCGGACATTCGCGATTAGGAATACTCCAAAAATGAAAAGGAGTAGATTCTTTGGATACCATAACCAACCCTTTATGATAACACCCTATCCATAAGTTCTGGTTCCGATCTTCATAAAGAGCTCTTATCTTAGCGTTATTAATATCCACTTGAGGAAAAGTAATCACCTCTGAAGAAAGTTTCTTCAAATCCGGTTGGATGATTTTCAGCCCTTTACCCAAAGTTGCGGCATAACGCTTCCCTCTTTTACTAACGAGCACGGAACGCATAGGTAACCAAGATTCCTCATGTTCTATTTTAATAAAACTCTCATTCTTTCTATCATAATAATAAGCAGTAGTACTTGTGGCGATAAGAAGATTTCCCGACTGGTCTTCAGCCATTCCGGAAATAGCGCTTCCACCATCCAGCACTTTATTATTGATAAGCTTACCCGTCTGTAGAGAAGGATCATATCGAAGCAAGCCGACACCGTCTATGCCAATCCAAAGGATTCCATGCTGATCTTCATAAATCAAGTTACAATGAACATGTTCTGATATTCCGGGAATCCCCATAATCTGAGTACCTCTTCCCTCATCCTTCCGAATGCGAAAAAGTCCTCTTCCCGAAGAACCTGCCCATATCTCCCCCGAACGCAATTGAACAATGCACTTGATATGCAGAAAAGAACTTCCTTCGAACGTTATCGTCCGAAAAGCGTTTTCCTCCGGGACATAATATTGCAGCCCGCCGACTCCTCCTACCCACAAGGTTCCTTCATTATCAAGCATCAGAGACTTTATGGAATTGTCCGCTAAGGAAGTGCTGTCTTTCGGATCATTATAATAATGAGTAAACTGTATGCCATTAAATTTATTAAGACCATAATCTGTCCCAATCCAGATAAACCCGTCTTTATCCTGGCAAATGGAAGTTATAAGGTCACAAGTCAATTGTCTGGAATCATAGAATAATGTATTCTCGGCGATCATTTGCACAAGTACTCCCCAAAATACAATTATCATCAGCAACAGTCTTTTCATAGCAAATAGTATTTTTCTATGCAAAGAAAGTATTTTTTTCAAAACTAGACTATTAAATTTGTTTCATTTGGTTTTTAAATTAGCTCCCCGTATGCTAAAAGAAAAATGAAACATATTTAAAAACTATTGAAACTAAGGTTTTTCTTCCTTTTGAAAACATGTCCTAACTTTGCTCACAGAGAAAAATCAATTAATTATTAACCTCTAAAAGAAAATAGCATGAGAAAGTATTTAGTAGCAACATTTGTTGCATGTTTGGGAGTACTCGGTATGAATGCACAAGAGAACAAATCAGTTGAACTCAATCAATGTAAAACCAACAGTCATGTAACAGTTGAAGGGCATACCGTAACTTCTACCGGTTACGGTATGTTAGAACTCCCTAAGAATGATTACTCCAATTACACCGGTATTAACTTTGATCTATCCAACTTCAAAAAACTAGAAGAAAACAGTACAAACTCTACAGTCGCATTAAAAGTAGAATATACCCAAGAAGACGGTGACATTGCAAAAGCCAGCATGGCATTTTATACAACCGGGAAGAAAAAAGTTGATTTTAAAGTTTTTAATGATCAGACAATCGGAAAAATCAGTATAGATCCCAGCTCTCTCACCAAGGTTAGCATCTATGTAGGAAAAGGCAAAAAAATAGATATCACCAATATTACTTTGGTAGCAAAAAAATAACACGATTTTATGGAAAAAGGTTGCTATTTCATAATGAATTAGCAGCCTTGCATCTTATCTTTATGAAATACCTTTTCTATATCTGTCAACTTTATATAAAATTATATTTTATACAAACAACATTCATATTCGTTTTCTTCCTTCTCTTTTGAACTCACTATTTAAAAGCACAAGTTGACAACAAAGACAAACACCGCCTTATCGATAGAACTGCCTATATTTTAAAAGTTGTAGAGCAATTTGGAAAAGTTTTACCCCATTTAAACAAACACTCCGAAGGGTATCCTGATTTAAATCAACTAATGATGATTGTAAAACAAGGGCAATCTCTTTCTAATATGGATGATGCAGGACAAGACAAGAAATGTAAAGTGCATATTCCAACGGATGCAATGGGTAAAAATATCCATATCATATTAGCATTGACGGATAAAGGCACTCCAGCACTTACTGTTTACAGACGCGTAGTGGTGGAAGTGAACAAATAATCATAAAGTCCATAAAAAGACATAGAGGTATCAATAGTATATACATTTGTAACATACAGAAAGGGCATTCTTATTTATACTGAATATCTTTGCAGCGCATTTTAATCAAATATGATATTCATGAAAAAGAACATTCACATCTTTTTAAGTCTGTTACTTTATGCAATAAGCGCTCAGGCAGAAGTGAAGCTCCCCGGAATCTTTTCGGACCGGATGGTACTGCAACGTAAAACTTCCATTCCCATATGGGGATGGGCGGAGCCAAAAGAGACTATTATCGTTGATTTCAACGGTAAACAATACAAGACACGCACCTCCAAAACAGGAGAGTGGCGTATCAATCTTCCTAAACACAAGGCAGGCGGCCCCTATGAATTGAAGGTAAACCAGATAAGCATACAGGATGTATATGTCGGTGATGTATATCTTTGCAGTGGCCAATCGAATATGGAACTCACCGTAAAGCGTGTCATGGATAAATATAAGGATGAAATCATGTCGTATGAAAACAACCTCATCCGTTATACCAAAACTTCGTATGCCTACAACTTCATCGAGCCTCAACAAGATAGCCAAAATGAATGGAAAATCTGTACTCGGGAGAATGCGTTGGACTTCGCAGCCCTATGTTATTTCTTTGCCAAAGAAATGCAAGCAGAAAAAGGAGTTGCGATTGGCATTATTAATAGCAGCTGGGGAGGAACAAATATAGCATCATGGTCTACCCGCCAGTCACTCGAGAAATATGCCAGATTCCGGGAAAAGCTCCAGTCCCCACAGTACTTCCATCCCGATTATCCGGATTCTGTGAAGAACGCCCAAAATGAACAAGTGAATCAATGGCATCAACAGCAATCGGCAAATGACCTTGGGAACAAAGAAAAATGGACAAGTGACGGTTTCGACGCTTCAGATTGGGAGAAAGTGGATGTATTCAACTCCAATTGGGGAGGTAGTTGGAACACTCCTCTCAATGGAGTCCATTACTTCCGCCAACGAATTAACATACCCGAATCATTAGCCGGACAACAAGCTGTTTTACGCGTGGGAACACTTAAAGACTCGGATGCTACCTATATAAACGGTATCTGTGTAGGAAGAACAAGTTATCAATACCCTCCGCGTATTTACCAAGTCCCGGCAGACTTACTCTGTGCCGGTGAAAACGAGATTGTCATCCGCCTTGTCAGCAGTGCCGGACGTCCGGAATTTGTAAAAGGGAAGCCTTACCAATTGGAAATAGCCGGTCAGACAATTCCGCTGACCGCTATGTGGCAGCATAAAATAGGCTGTACAATGAAGCGTATTCCTTCCACTATCGGATTCCAAAATGAACCCACCGGACTATATAATAGTATGATTCATCCGCTACGTAACTACGGAATACGAGGCATAATCTGGTATCAGGGAGAGTCGGATACGGGTCCTGAAGGTAGCAAACAGTATGAAAGACATCTGATTGATCTTGTAAACGACTGGCGTATCCAATGGAACAATAAAAACCTGCCTTTCGTCATTGTGCAACTTGCGAATTACCAACAAAGAAGCAAGGTGCCTGTAGAAAGCGGCAACGCACAAGTACGTGAAGCACAACGCAAGGCAAGTCTCCTGTTAAAGAATGTCGGACTGGCCACTGCCATTGATTTAGGTGAAAGTAATGATATTCATCCACTCAACAAAAAAGACTTGGCACACCGTTGTGTGCTTCAAATGAACAAGCTTTCTTTCGGTGAGAAGAATATCGTAGCGGAAGGGCCTATGGCTGAAGCTGCCGAATTAAAAGAAAACGGTCGGATCGTTGTCTTTTTCAGGCAAGGAACAGGCTCTTTAAAGCAAGCTAAATCATTAGAAGGCATTGCCATTGCTGCCAATGATGGAAAATATAAATTTGTAGAAGCCTATACCGAAGCCGATAGAGTAATCGCCATCTGGAACGGAAAAGGAATACCAGCAAGCATCCGCTATGCATGGGAAAACAATCCACCCTCTTCCATCTACAATTATTGCTGTCCGATAAAACTTTTGTAAGGCTGTCGCAGTAACTAAAACGTATACATTTCTGATAAATTAGGTGTATATTGTTGCTTTTCTTTATAATTTAGGCATATTCTATAGTATATACTTATGCTTACAGTTTTATGGTTAAGACAAGCCCCTTTTATCAGAAAATGCTATAACGTGCTTATATACAATAGCTATACAACTTACACTTTATTTTTACCGGACAGCAATAATCTACAATACAGAAGGACTTCCCGCATCGAGTTTTCAATTACCAATCATCTACAAAGTAGAATATTCGGTGACAGTGAAACGTAAGGTAAATGATTAACAAATTATTAAATATTGAAACCATGAAAAAGTTATTTCTATTCTTCTATCTCTCTGTTGTGAGTATAGCGGCATTTGCCGCTGAACCATTCGTAGTATTCACACCAACCGACAATCATTTCCCGTTGGTTGCCAACGGAGTTCCTTGTCCGATATACATAGATTCTTCCGAAGACAAAGGGGTAATGATTGCTGCCGGCAATCTTCAACAAGACATACTGCAGGTATGCGGAAAAAAGCCCGAACTCTTAACAAACGCAAGTTCGAAACGGTGTATCATCGCAGGTACTTACGGCACTCCTTTTATAAAGAAGCTGGTGTCAGCAGGAAAAATAGACAAAAAGGAATTGGATGGGAAAAATGAAAAATATATCCTGCAAGTCATCGCCAATCCTTGTGAGGGGGTAGATGAAGCGGTAGTTATCATCGGTAGCGACAGACGCGGTACTATTTATGGTATCTACGAGCTTTCCGAACAGATGGGAGTATCTCCCTGGTATTGGTGGGCAGATGTTCCCGTCATGAAACAACCCAATGTATATATCAAACCCGGACAGTACTCGGACGGAGAACCGGCCGTAACCTATCGCGGCATCTTTCTGAATGATGAAGCACCGTGTCTTACCCGATGGGTGAAACACACTTATGGCACCAACTATGGTGACCATCGTTTTTATGCACGGGTGTGCGAACTGATACTACGCCTGAAAGGTAATTTCCTTTGGCCGGCCATGTGGAGTTGGGCTTTCTATCAGGATGATCCGCAGAACAGCAAGACAGCAAGTGAGATGGGAGTCATTATCGGCACATCCCACCACGAGCCGATGGCACGTAATCATCAGGAATGGTCACGCAAACGCAAAGAATATGGTGCATGGGACTATTCGACCAACCAAAAGGTCATCGATCAGTTCTTCCGTGAAGGTATCGAACGTATGCAAGGAACAGAGGATATCGTAACCATCGGTATGCGCGGAGACGGTGATGCGGCCATGAGTGAAAGTACCAATGTGAAACTTCTGGAGAATGTAGTGAAAAACCAGCGCAAGATTATTGAAGAGATTACCAAACGTCCTGCCAAAGAAACTCCGCAAGTATGGGCACTATACAAAGAAGTTCTGGATTATTATGATAAAGGTATGCGTGTGCCCGATGATGTTATCATGCTATTGTGTGATGATAATTGGGGCAATGTATGCCGCCTGCCGAATGCCAAGGAACGTAAGCATCCGGGCGGTTGGGGCATGTATTACCATGTAGACTACGTAGGTGCTCCGAGAAACTCCAAATGGCTGAACGTAACCCCTATACAAAATATGTGGGAGCAACTTCAACTCACATACGATTACGGAGTAGAAAAGCTGTGGATACTGAATGTAGGCGATTTGAAACCCATGGAATATCCCATCACGCTCTTCATGGATATGGCATGGAATCCCAAACAGTTCAACGTCTCCAACTTATTAGATCATCCCCGTCGTTTCTGCGCACAGCAGTTTGGCGAAGACCAGGCGGATGAAGCCATGCGAATCTTAAACCTGTACAGCAAATACAACGGTCGCGTGACGGGAGAAATGCTCGACCGGAATACTTATAACTTGGAGACAGGCGAATGGAAACAAGTATCTGATGAATATTTGAAACTGGAAGCAGAAGCTTTGAGACAATACATATCACTGAAACCGGAATATAAAGATGCCTACAAGCAGTTGATTCTCTTCCCCGTTCAAGCAATGGCAAACCTGTACGAAATGTATTATGCACAAGCCATGAACCATAAATTGTATAAAGAAAACAATCCGCAGGCCAATGAATGGGCAGACAAGGTAGAACAGACCTTTGCACGGGACAAAGCTTTGAGTGACGATTATAACAACGTTATGTCCGGCGGTAAATGGAAGAATATGATGATTCAGAAACATATCGGTTATACATCGTGGAATGATAACTTCCCCGCTGATACACTGCCCAAAATCTACCGCATCGAGAATCCGGAAAAAGCAGTCGGCGGATACGTCTTCACCGGGCAAGACGGATATATAGCCATAGAAGCCGAACATTATTACAGCGCTAAAGCAGCACCAGGCACGGAATGGACAGTGATCCCCTATATGGGACGTACCCTTAGTGGCATGGCTCTGATGCCTTACACACAACCGACTGACGGAGCTTCCATCTCCTACAAGATAAAATTGCCTAAAGGCATCGACAAGGTGACTGTCCATGTGATAGTAAAATCAACTCTTGCTTTCCATGATCGCAAAGGACATGAGTACAGTATCGGATTTGAAGGAGGAAAGGATCAGACAATCAATTTCAATCATAACTTAAACGAGCTTCCTGAAAATGTATACAGCATATACTATCCGACAGTTGCACGACGCATCGTTGAGAAAAAAGCGAAACTGAATGTACCGAACACATCAGACGGTATGCAGACAATCACTTTCAAACCTCTTGATCCGGGTATCGTGCTTGAAAAGCTAGTCGTAGACTACGGAGGCTACAAGAAATCTTATCTGTTTATGAACGAATCGAAAAGCAAAAGAGAAAGTAAATAAAAAAAGATCAATCCAATCAATGCAGGAATGAGTTAATAACTACATCACTGATTGTATTTACATACATATTTTAACCTGAGTTCGATATAAGAATTATAATATTCTTAAGTGCTTATTTTTTATTTATTAGTCTTGAACACTGTCTTCCCCTCTATTCCGCGCTTCTTTAACCATTTTCTGATACTCTTCAGGGAGTGATTCCATGGTTAATAATAAGCCATCCACTTCAACAAGGTTGTTAAATGGATTCTGACTACTCATATGTGATGTTGAAAAGTTCTTATCAAAATAAGGAGAAAGACTTAGTAAGTCTCTCACTTCTCTTGCTTTAGCGCTGACAGTGGATTTTTTTGTTCCAAAGAAATCATGGATATCCTTTGAATGAATATATGGCTCAAATGATTTATCAAACAGGAAATTCATACTTCCTATTGTATAAATGATGGTGGCTGCCCAGATTTCCAACTTACCACGTTTAAACGGACAGTTTCTTTTCCTACCTAATTTCTGGATCATTTTTATACAAAGTTGGCTGTATTCATCATTTAGCTTCTGATTACAGAAAGAAGACACCAAGCAGATTAATTCTTCTTCTTTCTTTTTCAATTCTTGTTTCTTATCCATAAAAAGCAGTTTGAAATTGATTATATAGATTCTTTTTCATGAGTATTAGTTTATTATGTTTTGCAAATTTAGGAAAAAGCCTGAATCCTTGACAATCTTATACCTACATTTTTATATCCAACCTAATACAACAAAGGTATGGTACCACAAAGCCAAAAGCAAAGATAGCTGATACAGGAATCTGATTTTTTGTAACCTCCAACCGCTACTTTGTTTCATTTATACTATTCATTTGTTACATCACCCTTTTATATGTATCGGATGTAACATACACAATAGAATCGGTAACACCGATAAAATCAGAGGCAACTTCCGACTACAAATCGGTAACAAAGATCACCTTTCACTAAAAGACAATAAACTATCTTTGCTACATACATATTTTCATTATAAATCAAAGAAAAAGAATAATATGAAGAAACTATTTTTATTCCTGTTTATATGTTCTGTCTCATTGATCATTCATGCACAGGAAAGCAAAAGAATTCCACTCAATCAGCTTAGTTTCACAAAATCCGTATTTGATGAAACACAAAGCAAAGTGACCTTTAAAGGTGGAAAATGGAATAGTTTTATTCAGCTGCCTGCTTCTATTAGTCAGGAACTACCCAAATACAAATACATGGTTATAGATATACCTCAAAGTACAGTAATGATACGTATTAAATTCCAAGACAAGAACGGTCTGTATAAGGAGTTTTACCAACCAGCCGTAAAGTCTGAAATAAATCGGGAGATGAATTTATCTTTAATTCCTTTCATCAATGATGTGAAAGATATTAGAATAGAAGCTGCTCAAAGTGTGGACGAGACGGGGAATTATCATACTTTACATATAAAATCCATCTATCTAATTAATTAATAAAAAGTTTCAGGGGTCATGAGAAACATTGTACGACTATTATTGATGAATATTTCCATTTTATGTCCTCTGGCAGTGTAGACGTCATTGAGATGTATTTAACTGGAACAAAGTAAAATAAATAATAAAGACATGAAAAACTTACAGAAAGTAATGGCTATAAGCCTGTTTCCCTTATTGATGAGCCATGTTTGCCAAGCGCAAAACCCTATTGTACAAACATGGTTCACACCAGACCCGGCACCTATGGTGCATAACGACACTGTTTATCTCTTCACCGATCATGATGAAGACGATGCACTATATTTCAAAATGAAAGATTGGCAATTGTATTCCACTACCGACATGGTAAACTGGACCTACCGTGGAACTCCTATTTCCACAGAAACGTTTCAGTGGGCCATGCAGGGAGATAACGCTTGGGCTTCTCAAGCCATTGAACGGGATGGAAAAATGACAGGATTCGTACTTCCTTCTGGAAGTACTACTTTCCTATGTCCGCAAAGCAAACCAATGAGTGGATTCACTCGTACGTCACCCAGTTATGAAACCCCTTACACAACAGTAGATGATGCTGTAGGAAAAAACGGATGGGGCAATGGATATACTTTCCCATGCTTATTTCGTAACAATGATAAAGGTTGGATACTGATATCCGAAACCGGAGTTAGCAGCGCATATTGTGGTAGCCGCCTGATAGGAAAACTGGACGGCATGTATCAAATCGGATTCCCACAAGCTGGCGAATATAACGGTAACGGTACCACCAATCCCGGAATCATGCTGCCCGGAGAAACTCCCTGGCGTACCATAACCATAGGTGAAACATTAGCTCCTATCGTTGAAACAACAGTAGCTTTCGATGTTGTTAAACCACTTTATAAGGCTTCGCAGGAATATAAATACGGAAAAGGTTCATGGAGTTGGATTATCGGGATGGACAATAGTATTACATACGAAGAGCAACTTCGCTATATCGATTTCTCCGCGAACATGGGGTATCAGTCTGTATTAGTGGACAATTGGTGGGACAAGCGAATAGGGCGGAAGGGTATTGAGAAATTGGCCGAATATGCAAAAAGCAAAGGAATTGCCCTTTACTTATGGTATCATTCCAATGGCTATTGGAATGATGCGCCTCAAAGTCCGAGAGGTATCATGAATACTACTATCAATCGTCGTAAGGAGATGAAATGGATGCAAAGCATCGGAATTCGTGGGATAAAGGTCGACTCCATAGGAAGCGATAAACAAGTGTCCATGCAGCTTTACGAAGATATTTTAGCAGATGCCAACGACTATGGATTATTAGTTATATTCCACGGATGTACGCTACCACGTGGTTGGGAGCGTATGTATCCCAATTTTGCTTCAAGTGAAGCTGTATTAGCTAGTGAAAATATGCATTTTTCACAAGGCAGTTGTGATGCTGAAGCATTCAATGCCTGTTTGCATCCGTTTATACGCAACACGGTCGGTAGCATGGACTTCGGTGGCAGCACATTGAATAAATATTATAACGCAAGGAATGATTCAACTACAAGAACCAGCCGCCGTATCACCTCGGATGTATTTGCACTCGCTACGTCTGTCCTCTTTCAAAGCCCTGTACAACATTTCGCACTTACTCCCAACAATTTGACGGATGCTCCTGAATGGGCTATCAATTTCATGAAAGAGGTTCCGAGCACCTGGGACGAAGTACGTTTTTTGGATGGATATCCGGGAAAATATATCATATTGGCTAGACGACATCAAAATAATTGGTATATTGCAGGCATTAATGCTTCATCCGAAGAGATCAAAGTCAAACTTCATTTACCGATGATTTCTGCGGGAGAAACAATAAGCGTTTATACTGATAATGCCAGGCTGGTAGGCAAAACTTCAACGGAGAAACTGAATAAACATCAACAATTACAAGTTTCAATACCTTGCAATGGCGGCATCGTAATCGTAAATTAATCTATATTATTTTAAGAAATATCTTATGATGAACAGAAACACACTCATCTTTTTGCTTCTATTAATAAGCAACGTTAGTTTCGGGCAGGACCTGAAACTTTGGTACAGTCAACCTGCCCGTAACTGGTCGGAAGCACTTCCTGTCGGTAATTCCCGTCTTGGTGCCATGGTATATGGCGGAACCGAACGTGAAGAACTTCAACTTAATGAAGAAACATTCTGGGCTGGCGGACCTTATAGTAACAACAATTCAAATGCAAAGTATGTATTACCTGTCATACGTAATCTTATATTCAACGGTAAGAACAGGGAAGCACAAAGCCTGGTAGATGCCAATCTCCTGACCAAGCAACATGGAATGAGTTATTTGACGCTGGGAAACTTGTATATAGATTTCCCCGGACATAAAGATGCGTCTGATTTCTATCGGGACTTGAATCTCGAGAATGCGACTACTACCACCCGGTATGAAGTAAACGGTGTGACTTATACCCGTACCACTTTTGCTTCATTCACAGACAATGTCATCATCGTACATATCCAAGCGGACGAGACACAGGCACTGAATTTCAATGTGACCTATAATTGTCCGCTTGAGTATAACGTAAATGCTCAAGATGATAAACTCATCATTACTTGTCAAGGAAAAGAACAGGAGGGCATCAAAGCTGCTATCCAAGCGGAATGTGTAGTTCAGGTGAAAACTAACGGAGCAATCAGTCCAGCCGGAAAAGTTCTTCAGGTAGAAAAAGCTACAGAGGCTACCCTCTACATTGCTGCAGCTACTAATTACGTAAATTATCAGAATGTCAGCGCCAATGCATCCGAACGGGCAAATAAATTCCTGGAAAAAGCGATTCAAACGCCTTACAACAAGGCTTTAAAGGATCACATTGCTTTCTATAAGAAGCAATTCGACCGTGTCCGCTTGAATCTTCCTTCAAGTGAAGCATCCAAAGCAGAAACTCCCCGACGCATCGAGAATTTCAATAAAGGGGAAGATATGGCAATGGCGGCTCTTTTATTCCAGTACGGACGTTACCTGCTGATTTCTTCCTCACAACCGGGAGGGCAACCCGCCAATCTGCAGGGGATATGGAACAACAGTACACATGCTCCCTGGGACAGCAAATATACCATCAATATTAATACGGAGATGAATTACTGGCCGGCAGAAGTTGCTAATCTAAGTGAGACACACAGTCCGCTATTCTCTATGTTGAAAGACTTGTCTGTCACGGGAGCAGAAACAGCACAGAGTATGTATAATTGTCGTGGATGGGTGGCTCACCATAACACTGACTTATGGAGAATCTGTGGCGTTGTAGACTTTGCTGCAGCAGGAATGTGGCCCAGTGGCGGTGCCTGGTTATCCCAACATATCTGGCAACATTATCTTTTCACGGGAGATAAGGAATTTCTGAAAGAATATTACCCGGTACTGAAAGGAACGGCACAGTTCTATATGGATTTTCTGGTAGAACATCCTGATTATAAATGGTTGGTAGTGGCTCCTTCCGTATCACCGGAACATGGACCGATTACTGCCGGTTGCACTATGGATAATCAGATTGCTTTTGATGCTTTGCATAATACATTATTAGCCTCCCGGATCACTGGTGAAACCTCCTCTTTTCAGGATTCACTCCAACAAATATTGGATAAACTGCCTCCTATGCAAATAGGAAAGCATCATCAACTACAGGAGTGGCTCGAAGATGTAGACAATCCCAAAGATGAGCATCGCCATATTTCTCATTTATATGGGTTATATCCGAGTAATCAGATTTCTCCTTATGCCAATCCTGAATTATTCCAAGCTGCACGGAACACATTGCTGCAACGCGGGGATAAGGCAACCGGCTGGAGTATTGGTTGGAAAGTCAATTTCTGGGCACGTATGCAGGATGGAAATCATGCCTTTCAGATCATCAAAAACATGATTCAGTTATTGCCCAGTGATAATCTAGCCAAAGAATGTCCGGAGGGGCGTACTTATCCGAATATGTTTGACGCTCATCCGCCTTTCCAGATTGATGGCAACTTTGGATATACTGCCGGAGTAGCGGAAATGTTACTTCAAAGTCACGATGGCGCTGTGCACTTATTGCCTGCATTGCCCGATGCATGGAAAGAAGGAAATGTGAAAGGATTAGTGGCACGTGGTAATTTCGAAGTGGATATGGATTGGAAGAATAACCTGTTAAACAAAGCTGTAATTCACTCAAAGATAGGAGGCACGCTTCGCATCCGGTCTTATGTTCCACTGAAGGGGAAAGGGCTGAAACAAGCGAATGGAGAATGCCCGAATTCATTATTTGCCACAACTTCTGTGAAAAAGCCTTTGGTTAGTAAAGAGATAACTCCTCAATCGCCGGAATTGAGAAAGGTTTATGAATACGACATTGCAACACGGGCTGGTAAAATCTATGTTATAAATACTATTACAGAAAAGAAATAATACATCATTATAGAAAACAAAGTTAGGGGAGGGATTGTACGCTCCCTTTCTTTTTTATTCATTCAATAAATAAATCCGGATTGTTTATCTGTAAAAATAAACAAAATCCAAAAACGGTATTACTGTACGTTCATTACAATCGTTTTCAACTGATTCTTATCAGAAGATCCTCCATACAATAGTTCATAAGTACCTTCCAACGGACGCATCGTATTCGACTCTACATCAAACCATTCTAAATTCTCACCGGTAAGAGGAATAGCTACCGATTCAGTTTTCCCTGCCAGAATATGAACACGTTTGAAAGCACGCAAGGTATAGCAGGGTCCTTCCTTATCACCCGGACGTCTCAAATAAACCTGAACCACCTCTTCTCCATCACGTTGCCCGACATTGCTTACCGGAATGGTCAATACTACATTTTCACCTTTGGCGATTGTGTTCTTGCTCAATTTAGCTTCTCCATAAGTAAAGTCAGTATAACTCAAGCCATAACCAAATGGGAAAAGCGGTTCTTGCTGCATATAGCGATAAGTACGTCCTTTCATGGAGTAATCTTCAAAATCCGGCAACTGACCTGCATTCTTATAGAAAGTGACCGGTAAACGTCCTGCCGGATTATAATCTCCAAACAGTACATCTACAATAGCCGTACCCCCTGCCTGTCCCGGATACCACGCCTGCAAAATTGCCTCACAGGTATTTGATTCCGGCACTAATCCGATGGCTGAACCGGAATAATTGATAAAGACCACTTTCTTTCCTGCTTTCTTCAAAGCCTTCAGCAAGTCGCGCTGAACAGCAGGAAGTTCAATATCCGTACGGTCGCCCCCTTTAAATCCGGGCACTTCCACCGGCATTTCCTCACCTTCCAGACTGGGAGAAATTCCTCCGGCAAACAGAACGATATCAGCATCCTTCACTTTCTCTACTGCCAAATTCAAATTAATTTCAACTTGTTTACCCAAATCAAAATCTAATGTAGCTCTCTCATTCCGTTGCTTAAACAGAATCTCAATATGATACTCTTTTCCAGCTTTCGCCTGCAACGTGTAGAGATTCGTCGGATTCTTGACATATACTTTTTCGGCTACCTGTTTCCCATCAACCATCAGGATGACTTCACCATCCAACTGGAAGCGGAAAACAACATCACCAGACTGTGAAGGACGAAAAACGGATTCATAACGAGCCGAGAAATTCGTTATTTCTACATCGGGAGCAAATGTAGTGGCCCCTGTTGTAGCAAAATGGAACGGGGTAGAGATCTGGTCAGTGGCAACCACTTCTCCTTCATGAGTCCGATTATTCCAGTATTCTGCCAAGAAACCGGGTTTACCATTTATGCTACATTCATCAAACAGGCTTTGGAGTGTCTTTCCGTCCACACGGTCACAACCCGGTTCGTATATGATTTGTCCTTCCGGTAGTTTGGCACGGACAGCTTCCAATAAGGTAACCGTATGTGCCGGAATACCGTTATAATTTCCCCACTGCATCACAGAATCGTTGGCATTTGGTCCCATAACAGCTACTTTCAGCCCGGTATTCAAAGGAAGAATATTGTTTTTATTCTGCAAAAGCACCAATGACTCACGCGCCATACGCAGGGCTAAATCCTGATGTTCCTTACTATTAAGAGTAGAAGCAGGAATCTCCGCCCAGGCAGGTTGTTCGTCCATCTCTCCCAACTCAAAACGTGCAGTCAACAAACGTTTCAGCGAAACATCAATCTGCTTTTCATCAATCAATCCGGCTTTCACAGCATCTGCCAACGAGCCATATTCACCACCACATTCCAGGTCTGTTCCTGATAATACAGCCCCGGCAGAAGCGTGTTCCTTGTCCGGATGGGTTCCATGTCTTCCCGGCCTGTAAAAATCGGAGATTGCACCGCAATCGGAAACAACAATCCCTTTATATCCCCACTCATCACGTAAAATCTGCATTAACAGACGGTTGCTTCCACAACAAGGCTCTCCCTCAAAACGATTGTAGGCACACATCACCTCTTTTACATCCGCTTTCTGCACCAAGTCTTTGAAAGCCGGCAAGTAAGTCTCCCATAAATCCCGGGGAGCAGTATTCTCCGCATCAAAACTGTGGCGGTTCCACTCCGGTC